>Ga0209628_10000791_pt1 | contig 19780 bp, 17 predicted proteins | sample TergutCu122P4_FD_187285 | JGI IMG/M metagenome (GOLD analysis project Ga0209628, IMG submission 187285) | Cubitermes ugandensis P4 segment gut microbial communities from Kakamega Forest, Kenya - Cu122 P4 (SPAdes) (version 2) | ecosystem: Host-associated > Arthropoda: Insects > Digestive system...
TATTTAATCCGCTGCCAAACAACGCATCAACAACAACCTTGTATTCCGATAAAGTTGGACTGTCTTTTATATGCTTGATAATCTGTATTTTAGTAGGATATTTTTGCTGCAACAGTTCTAAATTCTCCTTACAATCGGCAGAATAATTTTCTCCATATTGGACAAAAAAAGCATTGCACAAGTACTCAGAATCCAATAATTGTCGTGCAATGGCGAGTCCGTCTCCGCCGTTGTTTCCCATACCGCAAAAAACGGCAATCGGAGTATCGGGCGAAAACAATTCTTTTATCTTATCAACACAACTTTTTGCTGCACGCTCCATCAAATCTATAGACGAAACAGGTTCATTTTCAATGGTATAACTATCGCAAAAACGTATTTGCTCAACGGTTGGGATTTTCATAAAGTATTTTATTACGTTTGGAAAAATTAAATGATTTTTGCACTATTTTTTGTACAGCCCGCAAAGATACAAAAAAAAATAGCACCTCCAACTTTTTAGAAACCAAAAAATCAAAAAAACACAAAATGTTGCCCGCAAAAGGAAATCGGTTAAACAATAAAACAATAATTTTACAGTTAAACCAATTGTATTAAACGTTAAACCGCACGGTACAAAACTTATTTTCAACCATGAAAAATCAAAAAAATAAATGAACGTAATAGAAATACCTTTTAAGATTATTGAATTAGAAGACCAACAAAATATTATGCTTGTAGTTGAAGCCTTTATAGGTGAATGTCCTATTAATTTGGTGATAGATACAGGGGCTTCACATTCTTGTCTGTCTAAAAAATCCATAAAAAATTTAACGGAAAAAATAACTACAAAAGTAGATGCAGTTTTGGGAATAGGAAAAGGAAGATTGAAAAACAAAATGGTCAATGTGCCGAGTTTCAAGATAGGAGATTTGGAAATAAAAGATTATCCCTTTTTGATTTTGTCTTTGACTCACATCAATAACATGTTATCGTCCATCGGTATGGAAACCATAAGCGGCTTCTTGGGCAGCGATATTTTATATGCCTACAAAGCAAAGATTGACTACGGCTGTCGAGTGGTGCAGTTACAAGTATAAGTTGCACAAAATGCGGCAACGGATTGCGTAAAATGACAAAATTAGCACGCAGATAATACAGATTGAACAGATGTCGCAGATTTTTTATTTTTTACGCAAAGTTCGCAAAGAAATCATAGTATTCATTCAATCACACAAATCATAGTTCAGACAAAAAAAAATCAACCTTCAGAATATTAAAAAATTTATGTACCTTTGCAAAATTTTTTAAAAGTACATAAAAATAATATCAAATATCTATTATAAAATTTACTTAAAATGATACATAAAATAACAAAATCAGATTTTAAATCCCCTTGTGGGGGATTTAGGGGGCTTTTTGCCGCTCTTGCCTTTTGCGGCTTGAGCATGGGTGCGGTGAACGCACAAACATGGAATATCGGTACGCCAACGGCTACCGATGTAAAGGCAACCCTTGATACAAACGGTACGCTGACTATTAGCGGTACGGGAACAGGGAAAATGCAGGATTTTGCTAATTATAATTCTGCCCCGTGGTACAGCGTAAACAATACAATTACTGCACTGGTAATTCAGTCTGGAGTTACTTCGATTGGTAATTATGCTTTTTATACTTGCAACAATATCACAGGCACATTGACAATCCCAGGTTCTGTTGTTTCAATTGGTAAAGAGGCTTTTGAATTTTGTTACGGTTTAGTTTCAGTAACCATTCCAAATTCGGTTGCCTCTATTGGTAGTGGTGCTTTTTACGGTTGTAGAGGTTTAACAGCGATTAATGTGGACGCAAGTAATTCAAATTACAGTTCTGACAATGGCGTGCTGTATAATAAGAATAAAACAACCTTAATTCAATGTCCCGGAGGAAAATCGGGAACGTACATCATTGCAAACACAGTAACTTCAATCGCAAGTTCTTCTTTTACTTATTGCAGTCTCTTAACTTCAATTACTATTCCTGATTCAGTTATTTCGATTGGCTCTTCTGTTTTTGAGGGGTGTATAGGATTAACTTCCATAAGTATTGGAAATTCAGTAACTTCATTTGGAAGTTATGCTTTTCGTAATTGTATTGGTATCACATCAATTACTATTCCTAATTCGGTATCTTCAATAGGTGGTGTTGCTTTTCAAGGTTGCACAGGTTTAACTTCTGTTACCTGTTTAAATCCTAATCCCGCAACAATAACGTTAGGTAATACTGTTTTTGATGGCGTGCCTACAACCACCTGCATTTTGAAAGTTCCATGCGGCTCTGTGGGAGCCTATCAGATGGCAGCGCAGTGGTCTGCTTTTAAAAATATTGAGAATATACCTATGTATAGCGAACTAAATGACACCATTTGCTATGGCAAAATATATGCGGAAAATGGTTTCAATGAGAGTGCAACAGGTACGTACTATCTCACCGAACAAAACACCAGCGGTTGCGACAGCATAGTAACACTAAATCTTTTTGTATTTGATGAAGTACCTGAAACCATTATCAACGCAACGATAGGACAGGGCAAAACCTACACCGAAAACGGTTTCAATGAAAGTGCGTCAGGCACCTACCACCGCACGGAACAAAACATCAACGGTTGCGACAGCGTAATAACTCTTATTCTTAACGTTACCACCACAGGAATTTCCACCATTACCAATGACAAATTAGGAATGAGGGTTTATCCCAACCCAACAAGTGGTCAATTGCGGGTTTCTGGGGACATTTTGGACGGTAAAGACAGAGAAATACGGATTTTCAATGTTGTCGGTCAGGTTGTATTCACGTCCCAATTGTCCAAATTGTCCCCCGAAACAACGATAGATATTTCGCATCTGGCAAACGGATTGTATTTTTTGAAAGTAGATGGGAAGATGGTTAAAATAGTGAAAGAATAGAAAAATGTCTGAATCAAGATTTTCAAGATTAAAAGATGAACAAGATTTTTTCATCCTGTTCATCTTGTAAATCTTATAAAAATCGTGGTTCAAGACAAAAAAAATCATAGTCTTCATTTCAATCATATAAATCATAGTTCAGACAAAAAGAATAGATAAAAAGAATTAAAAATCTTTGCGCTATTTGCGTAATCCATTGCGAACTTTGCATTAAAAAAATCAACCGCAAAGGACACAATGAAAAACAGACAAAAAATAACAAAAAAATACAGCAAACATGAGTTTTATTTCAGAAATAGATGCTTCTTGGTCGTTGTTTTTAGATAGAGACGGCGTTATTAACAAACAGATTGTTGGGGGATATGTGCAAAATCCTTCTTCTTTCTGCGTTTTAGATGACGTGGTTGAGGCAATGACTATCTTTAAAAAGCGGTTTGGACGTATTTTTGTTGTTACCAATCAGCAGGGAATAGGGAAAAAGATAATGACAATCAACGATTTACAACTTATCCACACGTATATGGAAAATGAACTCGGCATCGCCTTTGACGAAATTTATTTTAGTCCCCACCTTGCCGAAGAAAATAATGTGATGCGGAAACCAAACCCCGGTATGGCATTTGAAGCAAAAAAAAATTTTCCAGAGATAGAGTTTGAAAAATCGGTCATGGTTGGAGATTCCCAAAGCGATATTCAATTTGGAAAAAACGTTAAAATGAAAACGGTTTATATTTCTGCGTTGGAAGAACATTCGGAAGCAGATATTACCTGCAAATCCTTATATGAGTTTGCGAAAATGATTGATTAAAGATTTCTTTTTACGCCGCCCTTTTGCATGAGATAATAATATTCATTTGCAGTTTCGTTCCAATTGGGTTTGTAATCATATTCTTTATTTATTTTTCTAAAAGGGACTTTTGATTTCAATAATTTACCGTTAAGGTCGTAGTATTTCCACGTTTTTTGCTGTAAAACAACTATTTTCGGTTCAGGTGCTTCCTCACAACAACGTCTATAAACATCTAAAACAATTTTATCGTATATACAAGGTAGTATCTCTTTGTTTTCTAAAGAAATAACTCCATATTTACCGTTTTTCATTACTGCAAGAACCCCACCTTGAGGCACTCCGACAAAATCGTATTCTATGGGTATGGCAATCTCCCCTGTGTGCGATATTAAACCATATTTACCGTTATTTTTAACAATACGGATTTCGCCGAAATTCCACGTCGTTAATCCATCATAAATAATGGGTATTATGACCTTGTTTTCATTATCTACTGTGCCTATTTTGCCCTCTTTTTCAACAATATACATTGTATTTCCAGTAAAATAATGATTGTTTTTATTCGTATTATAAATTGCATCATACTCAAACGGTATCGCAATGTTGCCATTTTTATCAATAATGCCGACTTTATTATGTTGGTCAATGTATGCTATATTTTTACCTGCCGAATAAATATATTTGTATTGAAATGGCTGAATAATCTCATTATTTTTAGAAATATAACCGTAAAAACCGTCTTTTTTTGCAATATATTTGGAAATGCTGGAAAGTTCCCCATCACTGTATAACGTATCATATAGAAACGGAATGGTTTGTTTACCGTCATGATAATCAATACGTCCCATTTTGTTTTCTCGGTTGGTTACGAAAAGGCAACCGCTAAACATGTCTGAATACGTTGCAATATCCGCAGTCGGAATCTTGTTTGTGTTTTCATCAAATAAAAATACTGTATCATGTTTAGTTGCCGCAAAAAAATTGGCATACCCTTCCATAAACGTTGATGGATGTTCCACAAAATCATATTCCAACGGCAAAACGACCTTTCCGTATTCGTCTATTATGCCGTATTTTCCTTTTTTTGCCACGATTGCCTTTCGTCCCAACCCGAAAACCTCGGCATAATCGTACTTTCTAAACGGAACTATTTTTTTATTGTAATTTGTATCTAAATAGGCGTATTTTATTCTGCTCCTCGCTTTCCACGCTTGTTTATCTTTTTTTGATAAAGCCCAATATTCAATTTTCTTTGTAAGTTGTAGCCCTTTTTTAGTCGTTATGAGAACAGGAAGATTTTTACTGTTTTCAGGTGGCGGCGGATAGCCCTCTATAATTTTATAATTGGTAAATTTGGATAATTGTTTTCCGTCTGTGGAAAAGCAAGCCCATTTGTTGTTTTTTTTCGCAATAAAAACATTTTTTTCCCACCTAAAATCTATCGCATCATAAATAAAAGGAATAATTATTTGGTTTTTAGTATTGATAACTCCGTATTTTTTATTTTTTGATAAAACCGCAATTTCATTTTTATAGAAATAATCCCTTTCATAAGGAACATTATCATATTCAAACGGAATAATTATTTCTCCTTTTCTGTTTATAAGTCCTTGTTTATTGTTTTTTACAGCCAATGCAAAATCCACGCCAGAATAAAAATAGCCTAAATCATCATAAATAAAAGGAATTAGAACCGTTTCGTTTATATCAATATAACCTTGTTTTCCGTCTTTTTCGGCACGTATCATTCCGCTGTCATTTATCCAAGAGAGAAACCTGTATTTTCCCAGTGGAATTACCATATTTCCAACCGAATCAATATATCCCCACGAGGTGTAGTCGTTATTCGAGATACTTAGATATTTTTGACAATTTTTGACAATTTTTTCTCCCGTACTATCAATTGTGTATGGATAATCTATAATGTATCCTTTATCGTTTCCCTGACAAAATACGGAAACTGTGATTGTTAAAAGAAACATAATAGGTAACAGTCTGTGTGCTATTTTCATTTTTTTACTTTATTTAATGATTTTTGCAAATGTAGATAAAATTTTTGAATTTCCATATTTGTGCAAAAACAGGGTACGAATTTATAGGAGAAATATACTTTTTTGATTGATTGGTTTTTTAGGCACTATCAAAAAAAAATGTACCTTTGCATTTCCGAATTTTTAAATATAAGATAGAGAGAATATGAGTTTCAAAATCATCGTTTTGGCGAAGCAAGTTCCTGATACACGGAATGTTGGAAAAGATGCAATGAAAGAAGATGGAACAGTAAATCGAGGAGCACTTCCGGCAATTTTTAACCCAGACGACCTCAATGCACTCGAAATGGCGTTGGAGGCAAAGTCGCGGATCCCGAATGCAGAATTAACGGTTATCACTATGGGACCGCCGCGTGCGGCTGCAATTATCAGAGAATCAATGTACCGCGGGGCAAATGACGGCTATCTTTTAACCGATGCCCGATTCGCAGGGTCGGATACGCTGGCAACTTCGTATGCCTTGTCGAAAGCAGTAGAGGCACACAAACCCAATCTTATTTTCTGCGGCGTGCAGGCGATTGACGGCGATACGGCACAGGTCGGACCGCAAATTGCAGAAAAATTGCAACTACCTCAAATCACGTATGCCGAAGAGTTGGAAACAATAGATAAACAAAAAATACGCATCAAACGGCGGTTGGAGCACGGTGTAGAAACGGTGGAAACGGCGTTGCCTGCGTTGATAACGGTACACAGTTCGGCGGCGGTTTGCCGCTCCCGCAACGCTAAGTTGTTGATGAAGTACAAACATGCACGCACAGCCTCCGAATTGCAGGACGAAACCCGCGATTATACCGAAATGTACGACAAACGTCCTGATTTATTGATTCAAGAGTGGAACGTGGATACCGTACAAGCCGACACGACCTATTTAGGATTAAACGGCTCGCCGACAAAAGTAAAGAAAATTGATAGTGTAGTATTAACACAAAAAAATTCCAAAGTGTTTACCAATTCCGATGCTGATGTAGAGCAATTAGTGGTGGAGTTGTTGGAAAGTAGAGTGATAGGGTAAACTAATTTTAGTTTAAAGTTTAACGTTTAAGGTTAAATAAATTACCAAATAAACCTTAAAATTTAACCAAAAAAAAATTTTCTTCAACCCAAATTACGCATTAGAAAAATATTTAGTTATAATTTGCTGTAATTCATCGATTTACACTCATTTTTTTCTAATGCGTAGCGTTAGAAAAAAAGCGGTTTAAAATGCTTTGAATCAACAATATGTATTCAAAAAAATCCTAATGCGTAATCTGGGTTCAAAATATTCAAAAAAAACGTACAGTTTTTTCTAACAAAAAAAGTTGCCCGTAATTAGGGCAACCTTAAAATCATAAAAACATGTATAAACACTTGACTAATAGATAATTCCTTCATTATACGCTTTTTGAAGAGAATGTAAAACTCCATTCTTATTGATGTGCTTAATTCCCTTAGCGGAGACTTTCAGTATAACCCATTCATCCGTTTCGGGAATGTAAAATTTTTTCTCTTGAAGATTAGGGTAAAACCGCCGTTTTGTTTTTATATTGGAATGTGAAACGTGATTTCCTTTTAATGCTTGCTTTCCTGTAATGGTACAAATCCTTGACATCGTATTACTTATTTTATATTTATATAATTCAACTAACTGAAAAATCTGAATTTGCAAAGGTACACTATTTTTTAATACAAAAGTTAAAATAGCAATAAAAAAGTGAAATTTAACCAAAAAAAATTTACCAGTCCACTCCGTTCAGTTAGGCAGTTTTTTATTATAATTCTGAAAATCAATATATTATATAAAAATAGCAGATGCCTAATTAGATGCTCTATTTTGTATTATATCACTGTTAATCAGTTTATTAATCGGTGGTGATATAAAAAATATACTGCTGTAAAATCTTGACAATGAGAAAAAAAGTTGCATCTTTGCACATGCAAATAACTCCTTTGCCCTTTCAACAGAATATCAAACGTTTTTGAAAGTGATTTTTGGTTAGTTCGCTCCCATCAGTAGAAAAACAGAGGGTTTTTTATGAAGCGAAGGCGGAGAATTCTTTTTCCATTGGGCAACTGTTTTCGTTTTGATATATTCGTCTTTTTGGCTAATATTACAGGCAACACAAATAAACGTATTTGGTTTACACTCTTTTAGCAATATGTCAAAAAGTTGATTATTTCGATAAGGGGCTTCAATAAAGAGTTGTGTTTGTTTTTGTGAGATTGAAATTTGTTCTAATTGATGTATTTTATGACATAAATTTGTTTTATCTGTGGGCAAATAGCCGTGAAATGCAAAATTTTGCCCAGAAAGCCCGCAAGCCATCAGTGCCATGAAAATAGAAGATGGTCCAACCAGAGGCACTACCACAATATCTTTTTGTTGTGCCAGCGCAACTAAATCGCTTCCCGGGTCGGCAATGCAAGGCAACCCTGCCTCAGAAATAACTCCAATATTTTGACCGTCAACAATATGCTGCAAAACAGAACGTAAATCTATGTCTTGTGAAGTGTGTTCATTCAAGATGTAAAATAAGCAATCATCAACAGGAAAATCAGGACTTATTTTGCGTAAAAAACGCCTTGCTGTCCGAATCTCTTCCACCACAAAGACTCGGAGCGAATCAATAATCGTCTTGTTATACAGCGGAATAGATTCAAAAATAGCGTTGTCTCCTATCGGGGTTGGCAGTAAATATAACTTTCCTTTCATTGTGTATTTAATACATGCAAGTTTATTGTACTCATTTTTGCTACAGTTTAATTTTTTTGCAAAGGTACAACTTTTTTACAATGTGGGCAAAGCGTTATGTAAATTTGTGCAATTTATGGCTAAAAAATAAAATTTATCTTTTTACGTTATAAATAATAGATTAAACTAAAATTTAACTAAATTTACAATGTAATTATTTAATTTACAATTTATTACAACTGTGTTTCACGTGAAACATAGTATATTTTCGCAAAGATGAAACAAATGTTCGATATAATTGTAGTTGGCGGGGGACATGCGGGTTGTGAGGCGGTTATGGCAGCAGCAAACTTAGGGCACAAGGCATTATTAATAACAATGAATATAAATACGATTGCTCAAATGTCGTGCAATCCTGCCATTGGGGGCGTTGCAAAAGGACAAATTGTTCGGGAAATAGATGCTCTTGGCGGATATACGGGAATTGTTGCCGACAAAACAACAATACAGTTTAGAATGCTTAATTTGTCAAAAGGACCTGCGATGTGGAGTCCTCGTTCTCAATGTGATAAAACTAAATTTTCGTTGGAATGGCAGTCTGTTTTGGAATCAAATAAAAATGTTTTTCTGCGGGAAGATGAAGTTATTGATTTGATGATAAAAAATAATACCGTTATTGGCGTAAAAACAAAATTGGGAGAAACTATTTTTTCCAAAGCCGTAATTCTTACCAATGGAACGTTTTTAAATGGAATTGTACATATTGGAGAAGTACATTTTTCGGGCGGAAGAATAGGCGAGCGGGCATCTTTGGGATTAACGCAAAACATACAAAAATTAGGTTTCTCTGTTGCCCGATTAAAAACAGGAACCCCTGTACGAATTGACGGTAGAACAATTGATTTTTCCAAAATGGAAGAGCAAATAGGAGATGATAATTTTGTTGGGTTTTCGTTTACAAACGTAAAAACAAAATTAAAGAAAAGAAGTTGCTGGATAGCCTATACATCGCCCGAAGTTCACACTATTTTGCGGCAAGGATTTGAGAAATCGCCTATGTTTCAAGGGAGAATACAGGGGGTAGGACCTCGATATTGCCCTTCCATAGAAGATAAAATTGAACGTTTTGCCGACAAAAGCAGACACCATTTGTTTTTAGAACCTGAAACTGAAAACGAATATTCGTATTATCTAAACGGATTTTCATCATCTTTACCCGAAGAGATTCAAATAAAAGCCTTGCATAGCATACTCGGATTTGAAGATGCACACATTCTAAAGCCCGGCTATGCCATTGAATATGATTATTTTGACCCTACACAGTTACAAAATACGTTGGAAACAAAATTGATAGAAAATTTGTATTTTGCAGGGCAAATTAACGGAACCACAGGCTACGAAGAAGCCGCTGCACAAGGCTTGATGGCAGGAATAAACGCTTGCAGAAAATTGGAAAACAAAACACCGCTTATATTAAAAAGAGACCAAGCCTATATTGGCGTTCTTATAGACGATTTGGTAACCAAAGGCGTGGACGAGCCGTATCGTATGTTTACATCACGGGCAGAATATCGAATATTGTTGCGTCAAGACAATGCTGATTTGCGTTTAAGCACCATCGGTTATGAGATAGGATTGATTGACAAAAAACGATTTTTTCAATTTGAAAAGAAAAGAAAACAAATAGAAACATTGGTAAATTTTTTAAAAAACCAAACTATAGACCCCGAAACAATCAACGCTTTTTTGGAAGAAAAAAAACTTTCCCCTATTTCCCAAAAGATAAAATTTTCACAATTGTTGCTTCGACCGCAAATTTCTTTACGCGAATTATTGCAACCATGTTCGTCTATTCGTTTGTATATTGAAGATAAAAAATATTCCGAAGAAGCATTGCAGGAAGCCGAAATTTTAATCAAATATGAAAACTATATAGAAAAAGAAAAAGCATTGGCTCAAAAAATGATGGATTTGGAAGACATAAAATTATCTTCCAATTTTGACTATAACACCTTGCAATCGCTCTCAATAGAAGCCCGTCAAAAATTAACAAAGATAAAACCCGCAACAATTGGTCAAGCCTCCCGCATAAGCGGCATTTCTCCGTCTGATATTTCGGTTTTATTGGTTTTTTTAGGACGATAAGCAATGTTTCATGTGAAACATTGCTATAACCATTTGATTTACAAATAAATACACTTGTTTTTGTTTGAACTTTGATTTTTTTTAGCACACGGATAACACAGATGTTAGTCGTTAGTCGTTAGTCATTAGAAAATCCTGTTCATCTTTTAGTCCTGAAAATCCTGATTCAGACAAAATATTCAAAAAAAAATGTACCTTTGCAACTCGTACTTAATTTTTGTACAAATGGACATAATAAGACACAATAATATTGAAGATAAGATAATTGTACTGCGAAATACGACTGTTATTTTAGACAGCGATGTTGCCGAACTTTACGGGGTGGAAACGAGGAGAATAAATGAAGCAGTATCAAATAATCCTGACAAATTCCCAGAAAAATATATGTTTGAAGTTGATAAGCAGGAATTTGAAGATTTGCGGTCGAAATTTTCGACCGCAAAATTATCAAAAACAAGAGTTTTGCCAAAAGCATTTACCGAAAGAGGTTTATATATGCTCGCCACTATTCTAAAAGGAGAAAAAGCAAGAGAAACAACGTTTGAAATTATAGAAACATTTGCGAGAATACGTGAACTTTCCCGTGTTGTCGGTCAAATGGTACAAGAACCCGATAAAATAAAACAAAAATCATTAATGAAACGAAGCGGGGAGTTAATTGGCGATATTTTTAAAAATGATTTAGAAGTTACCGACTCCGAAGCAAGCATTGAATTAAACCTTGCAATGCTTAAAATTAAACATATTACCAAACGAAGCAAAAAAGCAAATCATAATACAGATACACAAGAATTAGACGAGTTGAAAGATGAGATAAAAGAACTTCGCAAAGTAATAACAGAACTAACACAAAGCAATACTATAAAATCTTTATCTGAAAATTCAAATTTGATAAACCTATCAGAAAAAGGAACTTTAAAAACTTTATAATATAAGTTAAATAAAATAAAAATGAAAAAATTAAAACACACCCTTTTAGGGACAGCGATGATGATTTTAAGTGCAAACACTTTTGCACAAGTTGTTGATGGCGGCACAACAGGCTCGCTTACGTGGCAAATAACAGGTACATACCCCACTTACACACTTACTATTAGCGGAAATGACACTATGCCGAATTATACTGCTTCTAATATGCCATGGTATTCTTATCGAAGCACTATTAAAACGATTGTAATAGATAGCGGGGTTACAACGATTGGTGATTACGCTTTTTATTATTGTAGCGTAACTTCTGTAACAATTCCCAATAACGTTACAACGATTGGTGATTACGCTTTTTATTATTGTAGCGTAACTTCTGTAACAATTCCAAATAACGTTAAAACTATTGGAAAAGAGGCTTTTCGATATGCTGCTATGACTTCTTTAACCATTGGAGACAGCGTTACAAGTATCGGAGAGGTTGCTTTTGCAAATTGTAGAAGTTTGCATACCGTAAATTATAATGCAATTAACTGCACAACAATGGGAAAATCTGGCAGTTGGGTATTTTTGGGCGATACTGCATTAAGAACACTAAATATAAGCAATAAGGCTAAAAACATTCCACCTCTTGCTTTTTATATGTGTAAAACCCTTACATCAGTTATAATTCCCAATAGTGTTGCAACTATTGGAGATTGTGCTTTTCAGCATTGCATTGGTTTAACTTCTGTAACAATTGGAAATAGTGTTACAAGCATTGGAAATTATGCTTTTTCTTATTGCAGCGGTTTAACTTCTATAACAATTCCAAATAGTGTTACAACGATTGGATATCAGGCTTTTTGGGGTTGCAGCGGTTTAACTTCTGTAACATTTGGAAATAGTGTTGCAACTATTGGAAATGAGGCTTTTGGTAATTGTAGCGGTTTAACTTCTATAACAATTCCAAATAGTGTTGTAACTATTGGAAATGCGGCTTTTGGTAATTGTAGCGGTTTAACTTCTATAACAATTCCAAATAGTGTTACAACGATTGGATATCAGGCTTTTTGGGGTTGCAGCGGTTTAACAACTGTTAATTTTAATGCAGATAGTTGTCATGATCCTGATCCTTATTCTTATTTGTCTTGGTACACTTATCCTGTTTTTGGGAATTGTACATCATTCAAAATATTAAATATTGGAAACAATGTAAAAATAATTCCTGAGGCTACTTTTTATAATTGCAGCAGTTTAACTTCTGTAACAATTCCTAATAGTGTTACAACTATTGGACGGAGTGCTTTTTATAATTGTAGCGGTTTAGATTCTGTAACTATTGGAAATAGTGTTGCAACTATTGGAAAAGAGGCTTTTTATAATTGCAGTGGTTTAAGTTCTGTAACGAGCAACGCAATAACTCCTCCTATATTGGGTAATAACGTTTTTTCTTATGTGCCTTCAAGTATTTCTGTCTATATTCCTTGTGGGACGTATAGTAGTTATAGCAATGCGTGGAATTATTTTAGCAATTTTATTGTTATGGGTTCAGTAACAGCAGATACCACTTTTTACAATGCTATAAAATGCTATAATGTGCCTTATACAGACAACAATTTTACAATGCCTATTTATCAGGCGGGTGTTTATTATGCTATTTTGCTAAACAGCACAGGCTGCGATAGTGTGGTATGTTTAATACTTACAGAGAATCCGTACATTCCTGTAACGAATTATTCAGCAAGTGTTTGTCAAGGAAATTCGTACAGCGATGAACATTTTACCAATTTAACAAATGAGGGCAAGTACTATAAAACCTTGCCAAATATAAATGGTTGCGATAGTATTGTTTGTCTGACACTTAGTTACCCTGTTTCGCCTGTACAACAACTTTGTATGATTTCAGTAGATGAAAATAACCATAATGAAATAGTTTGGAAAGTAGAAGAAAAAGTGGTTTCTTATAACATTTACCGAGAAGGAAATACAAGCGGTCAATACGGATTAGTAGCAAATATAGGTTATAATAGTCAAAACAAATGGATAGATACGGCGAGCGATGCAAAAATTCGTTCATACCGTTACAAAGTTTCGGGTATAGATACTTGCGGAAAAGAATCTGTATTAAGTAGTCCTCACAAAACCATGCACTTAACCATCAATGCAGGACAAAATAATAGTTGGAATTTAATATGGACAGCATACGAGGGAACGGCATATTCTACCTATAATATTTATCGCACTACGGGCAAAAATCCGGGTCCTTGGTTGCTAATAGGCACTATGCCCAGCGGCAATACGTCTTACAGCGATTTTTCTGCTCCCAATGGAAATTTTGTTTATTATATGGTTGAAATAGTGTTAGATGAACCTTGTGTATTAAAAAAAGACCTTTCATCTATCAAATCAAACATTGCAACAAATAATCCCGGTTTGGAAACATCAAAGACATACATTATACAGGGAAAAGTTACCCACAACGACAATCCGCTCGGCGGAGTAAGCATAGGATATGCTGGAGGTTCTGTGGTTAGCAATTCGTCGGGCGAATACAGCGTAACGGTGGACAGCAACGCAACCGTAACACTCACGCCGAGTTTGTCGGGTTACACCTTTACGCCTCCAAACCACACCTATACCCATGTTGTGAACGATATTCCCTATCAGGATTTTATAGCCACAACGGATGTTGGCATTGTAGGGGCAAATAACATTCGCCCAATAAAAATATACCCCAACCCAACCAATGGGCAGTTGCGGGTTTCTGGGGACATTTCGGACGGTAAAGACATACAAATTTATGATGTTGTAGGTCAGGTTGTATTCACGTCCCACTTGTCTGAATTGTCCCCCGAAACCACGATAGATATAAGCCATTTAGCAAACGGATTGTATTTTTTGAAGGTAGATGGGAGAACGGTTAAAATAGTGAAAGAATAGTCTGAACTATGATTTATGTGATTGACTATGAAGACTATGATTTTTCAAGCCCCCTAAATCCCCCTCAGGGGGACTTGAGGTTGGGGCTTATTTTTTTTGTCTGAATCAAGATTTTCAGGATTAAAAGATGAACAGGATTTTCTAATGACTAACAACTAACGACTAACATCTGTGTTATCTGTGTGCAAAAGAAGGGGACAGCCTTTATTATCAATTTGGCGGTTAAACCCCCGCACTTTCAGTGCGGCTACTTTGAGTTTCTATAAATTTTTGAATTTGCGTTGTTGTGTTATTTTCAGTTGAGTTTTCGCTCCGAAGGAGCGACATATGATTAACCCTGTGCAAACCGCCGTAGGCGGTGCAGCTCGGGGTATACGTCCTCTCCCACACCCCTGCACCCCGTAGGGGTGCTACATTTCAACTACATTGTGTCGCCCCTACGGGGCGATGGCGTAGAGGAGGACGTTCTGTCCCCGAGCTGCGCTTCGCTTGCACGGGGTTAATCATATTTTGCCCCTTCGGGGCAAGGTGCATGTTTGCTTTCATTTCAAATTTCATAAAAGAATTTCATTCTTTTCCTTTTCTATCCCCTGTACTTTCAGTGCAGGGTTATTTATTTTTTATGCCAATTCGTACAATTTGTAATTCAAAAAAAATGCTACCTTTGCACTTTTATAAAAAAAATCTACGCCGCAGGTGTAAATTGAAATGAGTGTTAATTTGGTTTGTAATTTTAATACATGCAACAATGGGTATCCATTTTTATAATGAAAATGTAAAATATAATTTGGCTTCCAAGCGAAAAATTCGTTCTTGGTTGTTATCGATCGTTGAACAGGAACAAAAAAACATGGGGGAAATTTCCTGTATCTTTTGTTCAGATAATTATTTATTCAAAATAAATAAGCAGTATTTAAACGCCTCTTATTTTACTGACGTAATCACGTTTGATTATACGGAAAAAAATCGTATTTCCGGCGATGTTTTTATCAGCATTGACAGGGTGAAAGAAAATGCAAAATTGTATAATCAACCCTATTTTAAAGAAATTTTGCGTGTGATTTTACATGGGGTTTTGCATTTATGCGGATACAAAGATAAAACGAAAAAAGAAATCACCTTCATGCGTGAAAAGGAAGATTATTATTTACAGCAATTTATATTGGAAAAAAATAGTACCTTTGCAACCTGATATTTATAAGGAAAAATAGTAATTAATAATTTAAAATAATACACAATGAAAATAGTAAAACGAGTATTGTTAGTAGCGGCAATTATTATAGCCATACCGCTTATTGCGGCATTGTTTCTGAAAAAAGATTATTCGGTGGAATGCGAAATTATGATTAACAAACCCAAACAGGAAGTTTTTGATTACGTTAAGTATCTGAAAAACCAGAACGAATACAGCAAATGGGGACGTATGGATCCGAACATGAAAACAACATACGTAGGAGAAGACGGCATGGCAGGATTTATCTTCAAGTGGGAAGGAAACGCTGAAAGCGGCAAAGGAGAAGAGGAAATAAAAAAAATCATCAATGGGGAACGTATTGATTATGAATTGCGATTTACGGAACCGATGACCTCTACTTTTCAGTCCTACATGATTACCGAATCTGTTTCAGAAAATGTTACCAACGTAAAATGGGGAATGACCGGTCGTATGAATTATCCAATGAATTTGATGTTGCTTTTTATTGATACTCAAAAGATGTTGGGCGATGACTTTAACACAGGTTTGTTAAATTTGAAAAATAAATTAGAAGGGTAAAAAATTTATCATTCAATGGTTTCAGTAAAAAATGTGGTAAAATCATACGGGTCTCTAAACGTACTCAAAGGGATTGATTTAACCATTTCAAAAGAAGAAATTGTCTGCTTAATGGGTGCTTCGGGGGCAGGAAAATCTACCTTGCTGCACATTATGGGCACTTTAGACAAGCCCGACGGCGGAACGGTTGAAATAGACGGTCAAAATGTATTTGCGATGAAAGACAAAACCTTGTCGAAATTTCGGAATCAACATATCGGGTTTGTGTTTCAGTTTCATCATTTGTTGCCCGAATTTACAGCGATTGAAAATATTTATCTGCCGGCACTTATTGCGGGAAAATCACGAAAAGAAGCAAAAAAAGAGGCAGAAAAATTATTAACTGTATTCAAACTTTCCGACAGAGCAGAACATAAGCCTTCTGAACTATCCGGCGGCGAACAACAGCGGATTGCCATTGCCCGTGCACTCGTAAACAATCCCAAAATTGTTTTTGCAGACGAACCCTCCGGCAACCTTGACTCGAAAAATGCAATGGAACTGCATAAATTATTTGTAGATTTACGAAATTTATTACACCAAACTTTCGTTATCGTGACACACAACCAATCGCTTGCAACCATGGCAGACAGAATATTGGAAATCAAAGACGGTTGCCTGCGGCAATAAAGGGGGTGTTAGGCATCAGCGGGGGATAGTGCGATTGGAAAGAGTTGAAATATAGATAAATAAGTGTAATTTAAAAGATAAAAGCAATGACAAAAAAAGAAGTTAAAAATGTCGCGAAACAAAGTATTTTTGACGGCAAGACCAAACAAGAAACATTTGACGATTTAGAGAGAACGAGTGAACTATCACCAGAAAAATTGGCAAAAATCATACAGAAAATACCGACTATACAAGCAAGGAAAAAGTATAAAGTATTAAATATCATTTTGATAGTTCTTCTCTCATTGACAGTTTTGTTCAAAATGATGGCAGGTATTCCAATTATAGTTGCAAATGGAATTAAATGGATTCCTATTTTATTTCTATTGCCAATAATTAATGTTCTGCTTTTAATTGGAGTAGCCACATACAGTCCAAACAGTCATAAATTGGTTGCATTATTTACATTTCTTGGTGTTTTACAGTATGTTGGCAATATATTTGGCGAGCCATTTAATCCTTTAATTTTAATAGACCTTGCCATTTTTGCTGGATTGATAATACTTGGGTTATACTTAAATTATAACCTTTGTCCTGACTATTCGAGTAATGAAGAATGTTATCAAGACAGTCGGGGAGAATACCATTTAAGAACCGTTATAAAATTTGATGACTAAAAAATATCATATTTTTTTGAAGTATTACAATTTTCATGTACATTTATCGTTTATAAAATAAAAAATAAAGAGATATGTCAGTAGCAATCATAAAAATACCATTTCAAGCAGAATTATTACAGCAAATAGACCGTTTCATAGATGAAAAAGTTTGTTCTCGGACAGATTTTATTCTTGAGGCAACCAAAATGTACATTGCCCGCAAACAGAATTGGCAAAACATATTTTCGTACGGAGACCGTCTGGCTTTGGAAAATAACCTGTCGGAAGCCGATGTAATGAACGAAATAAAAGCCTATCGCAACGAAAAACAATGAAACTTGTATTAGATACAAATATTTTTATATCCTCATTCTTTTGGGGCGGCAATCCGCGAAAAATAATGGTACGGATTATTGACGGAAAAGATACATTATTTGTTTCTGACGAAATATTACAAGAAGTATTTTCCGTTATGTCGAGACCTAAATTTAATGTAAATCATCTCCAAACAATTCATTTTATAGAATCTATTAAAGAAATTGCTTATAGCGTTCCTACCTTGGGAACTGTACGGGGCGTTTGCCGCGATAGTGATGATGACAAAATATTGGAATGTGCCGTTCTAAGTAATGCCGATTTTATTATCAGCGGCGATAGCGATTTATTATTTCTAAAAGAATTTCAGGGAATACCGATTATAACAGCATCGGAATATATTAACAAAATTGAAAAAACAAATGAAAAAATGCCGAACGCCTAACGAGCGGTTTCACGCAAGCAGGGGTGTATGCCCGCAGACAGTTTTGTGCTGATATTCAAGCGTGTAGCCCGCAGGAACTTTTGTGTAACCCCTGCCTGCGTGAAGCCGCGGCACGAATAGTGAACAGAATCAAACCAACAAAATCAATAAGAAAAAATGACAAATAGTGAATTATTTTTTAATCCCATTCAGCAGGATATTTTAGATACGTTTGAAGATGTGTCGGGACATAAAATGGGAAGTAAAATACAGTTGCATACCGTTGGCGATTTTCCCGATTTAGACGAAGTGAAGATTGTATTTATCGGTGTAGAAGAGGATAGAAATGCGTATAATAACGAGGGTTGTTCATTTGCCCCCGATGTTATACGCCGCTTTTTTTACCAATTATATCATCAGGAAAATATGCCCAGAATTGCCGATTTGGGAAATCTGAAAATAGGAAAACGACCCGCAGATACCTATACAGCCCTAAGCGAAATTATGGCAGATTTAATTGCCGATGACATTATTCCAATTATTTTGGGCGGCAGCCAAGATATTACGTATGCCAATTACCTTGCGTATGAAAAATTAAACCGCATCACAAATATCGTTTCGATAGATTCGCAGTTTGATATTGGGCGGGAAAATATGCCTGTTCGCTCCAACGCCTACATCAATCGAATTATATTGAGGCAACCCAATTTTCTGTTTAATTACAGCAACATCGGCTACCAAACTTATTTGGTTGACCCTTCCGAAATAGAATTGATGGACAAATTGCTTTTCGACACGCACCGCTTGGGCTTGGCTCGTATGGATTTGATTGAGTGTGAGCCAATTATACGAAGTGCGGATATGTTATCGTTGGATATGTCTGTTGTTCGGTTTTCAGATTCCCCCGGCTGTAAAAACGTTACTCCGAATGGATTTTTTGGCGATGAAATCTGCAAAATGGCGCAATTGGCGGGAGTGAGCGATAAATTATCGTCTTTTGGCGTTTACGAATACAATCCCGCTTGCGATATAAACAGTCAAAGCGGAATGCTTATTGCCGAAATACTATGGTATTTTATTGATGGTGTGTCTATTCGGAAAAAAGATACCCCCAACATGGCAAAAAATAATTTTTATAAATATTTTGTTTCATTGCACGAGGGGGCTTACGATATAGTATTTTACAAAAGCAAAGACAGCGGGTTGTGGTGGATGGAAATTCCCATCGAAAACGCTGAATCATCGAAATTTAGCAGACATTACATCGTTCCCTGTTCGGCAAAAGATTATGAGTTTGCCTGTACAAACGAAATTCCTGAACGATGGCTGCAAACCTATAAAAAGATAAAGGCATAATAAAGTACATGGACAAATGAGCAATTATATGGACGATTTAAAAATATTGTTTTTCCGCACGTTCAATAAGGAGGTGCAAAATATGTATTTGTTGGAAGAATCGGGGTCAAACCGTAAATATTATCGTATGCAGTGCGGAGAATTTTCTGCAATTGGCGCATATAATCCAGACTT
>Ga0209628_10000792_pt1 | contig 19767 bp, 16 predicted proteins | sample TergutCu122P4_FD_187285 | JGI IMG/M metagenome (GOLD analysis project Ga0209628, IMG submission 187285) | Cubitermes ugandensis P4 segment gut microbial communities from Kakamega Forest, Kenya - Cu122 P4 (SPAdes) (version 2) | ecosystem: Host-associated > Arthropoda: Insects > Digestive system...
AGAGAACTGCATTGTTTAAAATAGATCGAAATTAAGGCCCCCCCTGGGAACGCAGGCATCTTGCCTGCCCCCGGGTTCGCAGGCAAGATGCCTGCGTTCCCAGGGACTTTGCAGTTCTCTTGCCCACTGCTCGCCGCGATTGCCGCGAGGCATTGACCGACCGCCGGGCAAGGAGTAGAATTCCATTCACTGTTTCTTTCCCCCTCTGTCTACTTCCCACACACACCAACCAATGAGAGCAATCGTTATGGGTGCCGGGGATCGACCCGGTGTTTGGGAAGCGTTCAAAGAATTACGCCCCAAAATCGAAAAATACGTGGAAATCGTCGCAATCGATTTTCAGTGGAGCCGCGATATGTCGAAAGTCGATTCGGACATCGCCATCGTTTTCGGCGGCGATGGGTCCGTTTTGAGAAGTGCTCACTCCATGGAAGAAAAGCAACGGCCCGTTCTTGCCGTGAATCTCGGAACGCTCGGATTCCTTGCGAATATTCAAACGGATGACCTTTTGGAGGTGCTCCAAACCTTGCGATTGGACAACATGAAAACGGTCGACCACCTGATGCTCGAATGTCAGATTCACAAAGAGACCGGGATTGAAACCCGGCTTTGCCTCAACGAAGTGATTGTTTTTAACGGAAAAGGGGGATTTCACATCGTCAACGTTGTTTTTACGGTGGATGGCCTTCCAGTAACAACCTTCCGATGCGACGGCCTGATTCTCAGTACGCCGTTCGGTTCGACGGGACACTCGCTTTCCGCAGGAGGCCCGATTCTTCGGAGAGACTTGGACGCCGTTGCGATCACGCCGATCAGTCCTCATTCGCTTAGCCAACGTCCGGTCGTCGATTCGGCGGATCGAACCTATGAGATGTGGACCGTCGATTGCGATGGTAAGGTGTTGATTGACGGGATTGATGTTGCAACGATTATGCCGGGCGAACATGTCGCAATTCGTCGGGCGGATGCGTGTTTTCAAATGCTTGACCTGCCCGGCCACGGATATTATGCCTCGCTTCGCGATAAACTCGGTTGGACCGGCAACGCCCTCGGAGTCAAAAACTTTAACTGACACCAACGAACCGCAAACTCCCGGAGAGTACGGCCCGGCTTTGTTCACCGCGTGTCCAATCCTATTCCCATGAAACCACTGTTCGCTCAAACGGTATTGTTGACCCGACCGGTGTCTCAGCAGGAACCGCTTCGAACGCTTCTCCAGGACGCCGGAGCGGAGGTTTTGTCGCAACCGGCCATTGAAATTCGACCGCCGAAATCCTGGGAAAGAGTGGACGACGTACTGCATCGGCTCGATTCCTTCGACTGGATCGTCTTTGCAAGCGCAAACGGCGTTCCGTTTTTTCTGGACCGTTGCCGAACAGCCCGTTTTCCCAAGATTTGCGCCGTCGGGCCGGGAACCGCCGCCGAGCTGGAAAATCGGGGCAAACGTGTCGGGCGGATACCGCAACCCCATACAGCCGAAGGGGTCGTCGCCGCTCTTGCGCCGGAAGCGGAAGCGGGGCAAAGAATTTTGCTCGTTCGGGCAAGCCGCGGTCGGGATTTCATGTACAAAAAACTCTCGGCGATTCATCCGGACGAAAACGGCGTCGAGGAAATCGTCGCTTACGAAAGCGTCGACGTGGACAAACCGGAACCGCAAATCGTTTCGCTCATGGAATCAGGCCGAATTGATTGGACAACCTGCACGAGTTCCGCAATTGCGGCTTCACTGGTCCGGATGTTCGGAGAATGTCTCCGCAAAACGAAACTCGTGAGCATCAGTCCGATCACGACGGAAACGATTCGCCGGTTTGGTTTCGAAAACATCGTCGAAAGCCGGAATGCGACCATGCCGGGAATTTTTGAAACCATTATTCAATTGAAAAACTCCTGTTGACCACTCTCCAATGGAACCAGATGTTGCCAAAAAGCGCGGTGTGATCCGCCGCATGTACGATTGGGTGCTTTCCTGGGCGGATACGCCTTACGGAACTCCGGCGTTGTTTATTATTTCGTTTATGGAAAGTTCATTCTTTCCGATTCCGCCGGATGTTTTGCAGATTGCCCTCTCGGCGGGAAAGCCGCGCCGGGCGTTTTGGTACGCAACCGTTACTTTACTCGGCTCCATCACGGGAGCGTTTCTCGGTTATCTGATCGGTTATGCCGTGTGGGAAGCGACCCAGGGATTCTTTTATGCCGCCCATCTGTTTTCCGAAGAAAATTTCCGAAGAGTCAAAGAACTGTATCAGGAGTATGGTTTTTGGGCCGTGCTGATTTCGGCACCGACGCCGATCCCTTACAAGATTTTCACGATTGCCGCCGGGGTCTGCGAGCTTGCGCTGTTACCGTTTTTCATCGCTTCCGTTTTGGGACGCGGGGCACGCTTTTACCTCGTTGCCGCAATCATGTACTTCTTCGGTCCAACCGTCAAATCGTGGATCGAAAAGTATTTTGAACTTTTCATGACTCTCTTCGGCGTATTGCTTGTCGGAGGTTTTCTCGTGATTAAGTTTTTAATTTAACTCAAACCGTAAACCGCCCGAAAACCGGCGGTCGGTTCATGGTTTCTTGATCGCCGCTCGGACGATCCCCGGTAAAAACAGCACGGCGGAAAGACGCAACACGAAACTGGCGAGAAAGTTGCACTGAGCGCAATTCCAGGAAAGTTGCCAGGCGGGAATCGAGAACACCCAATCGCGGCAATGGTCCGACCAATATCCGCCGAGGAGCGTGGAAATCGCAAAACTCAGCGTGGATGCCGTGTAGAAAATCGCGATTCCGCTCGCTTTGTTCTCCGGCGGCGAAAGATTCAAAACGAGCGTGGAAATTCCGACGTTGACGCCGACCCAAAAAATCCAAAATAGTGCGGCAACGTAAACCAACCACCAACTCGAAGGTTCCGCGAAAAAATAGCAAAGCGAACCGCCGGAAACGATCACGAGCGAAACGCACATCGTCGGGAAAAAACCGAACCGATCAATGCTCCGTCCGCTCCAGGGAGCGATTGCCGATTGTCCGATCCGGGTCAGGGTTTGCGTGAGGAGCGAAAAAAGCAGGGAAAGGTGAAGCACGTAAACCTGGTAATTGTGCTGAACCGACTGCGACAAACCGCCGGACACTTGCAGATACATTCCAAAGAGTACGAAAATCACGAATCGCCGGTTGCGGAGCGGTTCCCAAAGTTTGCCGCTCGTTTTTCTTCCCAACCCTTCCGGCAAAACTTCCGGCAATCGCAACAGTGGTATCACGGCGAGAACCAGGCAGGCGATTCCGAAATACGTCGGCAGGAGATACCCTTCCCATCGTGAAATGGTTTTCGGCAGGGAATCGATCACGAAATAAGCGTACAGTCCGCTTGCGAGAAAGCCGAGCATTTGCCCGAGAATCATCATTCCGTCGCGGATTCCGAGAAAGCGTCCCCGCTTGTCGGAGGGGACCAGATCGCCGATCATCGCCCAAAGAGCGATGGTGCCGAAATACTCGATCAGGTGGTAAACGCACCAAATCACAACCAACAGTCCGAGAACGGTTGTGAGCGACGCATGGTGAATCAGCGGCGCAAGCCCCAATGGGATTCCAAGCAGGACGAGCGGCGAAAGCGTGAAGGCGAGAACCGTGAACCATTTCCGCGATCCGAACCGGTCGATCAGCCAGGGGACCGCAAGCCGTAACAGTCCGGCGATTCGCGGCGCGGCGACAATCCAGGCGATCACGGTTCCGACCGGCATGGTCTGGTTTTCTGCACAAATATCACGGATCAAATAGATAATCAGCGACGTGCTGATGAGTCCGTTCCCAACGCCCCAAAAGCACGCATTGAGAATTACCGCTTCTTTCGCTTTGTTTGATGCGCCGTTATCTTGCATGGAGCGAGGTTCCGGTTCCTTGCGGCAGGGCGGTTCTGGATTCCGGTTTCGAGAAATTCGTCACATTATTTTGATAAATCTCCGGCTGAAATTTACGGAACAGTTCGACGTAATACTCCGCTTCTTTTTTGTTGCGCCGCAGGTCCTTGATTTTTTTCTTGATTTCCGTTTGCGACTGGAGGAACGGCGTGTAATACTCCTCTTCCCGCTCGAGAACCTTGACGATATGGAACGCGTTGCGGTCTTCGATGATCGGACTCAGGGAACCGATTTGCCCTTGAAAAATCGCCCGTTCCAACGTGTCGGAAACGAGCGAACCTTTGGCGACCCAATCGTTAAAACCGCCGTTTTTCGCCGTAAGACCGTCCGAGTGATCCCGTGCAACCTGTTCAAACGGAATCCCACCGGCAACATGGTTGCCCATCCAGACGATCTTCTCTTTTGCCTGTTCTTTCGAAAAAGAAGGGGTGATGTTGACCGTCAACTGCAACCACCTGGCTCTGGCTCTGTGGAAAAACTCCGCTTTGTGTTCGTTGTAATAATTGAACATTTCTTCATGGGTACACTCGCCTTCCGCTTCCTTGACGGTATTACTCATCATAATTTGACCGATTGTTTTACGGATGAAGAGTGCCTTTTCCCGCTCAACGGAACTTCCAATCCGTTTTTCCAGAGCAGTGTTGAGTTCCATTCGATTTCCGACCCCAAACAGTTTCATCAATCGCGGGAATTCATGTTCTTCGAAAGAATCGCCGAGCCGTTTTTCCCACATTTGGATTTCTTCTTTTTTGCGACCGCCTGCAAAATCGCAGTACAATAGCGTCGAACGAACGTATCCGTCAAGAATCATCGGAAAAACCTGTTGAACAATCATTTCCTGCAATTCCTGAAGTTCTTGCCCGGTTATCTTTTGGCGTTCTTCCGGCGGCATTTTTTTCAGTCTATCCTGAGTATCGAAATAAGCGATTTTTTTTGCTTCCGGAAGAATATCGCAACCGAGGATAATTTCCGTGCCGACCCGGGCCACGGTCTCCGCTCCCGGAAGCGGAACGATCTCGACGAGATTTGCATCGACATGGAACCGCGAACCGCCCCCAATGTCGGCGGGTACTGCGGGATTGGCAGAGACCGGCGGATTGGAAGCGGGAGGATGTGTAACGGGAGGCGGGGCGGCGATTGATCTTCCGTGACTTCTCGCGATTCCGCTCATTGGTTTTGGTTCAGACGGAGGGGGTTCGTACAACACGATTTCCTCCAGCGGTTCGGCGGACGGCAGATTTTGGCTGACGACGGCAAAACCATTTTCCGTTTCGCCGGAGGAGGTGTAATTTGCGGTCGACACCGTAGCCGTTGTTGTTTCTGCGGCCAATGGGACGGAAAGATCGGCAAACGCAAAATCCGAACCCGTAATGGGCGTCGGTTCTGTAACAGCGGGAAAATCCGGGGAGTCGGAGTAAACGAAGACCGGAGGCGTTGTTACGTCGGGAATCGCGCCAAGGTTCGAATAATCGTCCTCTGGTTCAAATTCGTCGGTGGACGGGGGTTCGGCGGTATCGGCAGAAAGGCGTATTCCGAGCAGTGCGGCCCCGAAAGAGACCACTTTCGGTTGGAACATGGCCACGCCGCCTATGCCAAGGGAAACTAATATAAGGATATTCAAAAATTGCTGCTTCACGGCTTAAACTCACTCGGAAAAGAGAAAGATTCTGCGAGATCCCGGGAATTATACGAAAAAACGCCACTCCGACGCAAGAGGAAAAGTTTTTAACGTTGGGTGTGAACCAAGCCGCTAACAAGCTGGCGATGAATGGTAGCCGGGAGCGCAACGGAGTGAAGCGACCGGACCGAATCGTGGGGAAATCCGGTCACTGCGCTCCGTTCCCGGCTGCCATTGTTATTGTTGAATTTTGCTCTTTACAAAAACCGGGGATTTTTCATACAATTCCGCCCTGTGCGAAAATCGGGACACGCGGATTGTCCTTGCAAAGATACTCTCCACCCTCTACTCCCCACCCATTTATGTTACGTCGAACATTATTAAAATCGTTACTCGGTGCGTTTGTGGCCGGGTTTGTCGGACTTGGTGCCCATCTTGGATTCGCTGCGGAACGATTGGATGCGGAGACGCTGAAAAAGCGTCTTCAAACGCGAACGAAGGCCAACGAGGAGTTTGTCGATAAAGTCGTCAAACTCGTCGCCGCAAAGAAACTTTCCGAGAAAAGCCTTCATGGTGCGTACTCGACGGCGATGAAATACCGCACCAACCGATTCGCGTATTTTTCCGCCGCAATCAAAAAACTTGCCAAAAGCGAGGGAATTACGCTATAATGGGATACTGCCGGGATGTGATTCCCGCTCGTCTCTCATTCGAAGTTCGAAATCGATAAAAACTTTCTCCCTGATTTATCATGCAACACACTCTGACACGACGACGTTTTTTGGCGGCAACCGGTGCGACGGTGGCGGCTTTATCCTGCCCTGCAATTTTACGGGCAAACCCTGCCCCGAAAGTGGAACGAATTTTCCTGAAAACGCTTAACCCGGATCGTGAAGCCTACCTCGGTTGGCCGACGATTGGCCGAACCGCGTCCGGGGAACTTTTGGTGGTCTGCTCCGGCAACCGGGAGGGGCACGTTTGCCCGTTCGGTCAGGTCTGGCTTTACCGTTCCCGTGATAACGGTGAAACCTGGACCTGGCCGCAGTCGATTTACGATGGTCCGATTGACGACCGTGACGCCGGAATTCTCGTTACTGCTCGCGGAACGATTTTGATTTCGTCGTTTACGTCGCTTGCCTACTGGGATCACGGTTTGAAACAGGAAACCGAAGCGAGGAGATTGGGCAACGGCAAGTGGAACGACGAACGCTTCGCAAGATGGAATGCCGTACACAATCGCATTGCCGAACCGGAAAAGGAACTGGGCTGTTGGCTTTTCCGCTCCACCGATGGTGGTGTCAACTGGGATGTGAGGATTGACTCGCTTGTCAATTCACCACACGGACCGATCCAGTTGAAAGACGGTCGGCTCCTTTATCCCGGCAAGGAATTGTGGAAAACGCCTGCGAGAAACGGTTTGAGCGTTTCCGACGACGACGGAGCAACCTGGAGCTGGGGGGGCGAAATACCGATCCGACCGGGAGACGGTCCCGAATGGTATCACGAATTACACGGTGTCGAAACCGATTCCGGAAAAGTGATCGTCCAGATTCGCAATCACAATCCAGCGAACGAGGGGGAAACGCTTCAAACGGAATCGAGCGACGGCGGAAAAACCTGGTCAACGCCGCGCGAAATCGGTGTTTGGGGACTCCCGTCGCACCTGTTGAAACTTCGTGACGGACGAATTCTCATGGTTTACGGACACCGCCGTCCGCCGTTCGGGAATCAAGCCAGAATCAGCGAAAACGAAGGGCAAACCTGGTCGGCTCCGATCACAATTTCCGACGATGGAATCGGCGGCGATCTCGGCTATCCCTCGACGGCACAATTGGACGATGGTTCCCTGGCGACCGTTTGGTATGAAGTTCAGGCCGGTTCCTCTAAAGCCGTTCTGCGAATCGCCCGGTGGAAATTGTAAACTCGAACAGGCGTTCGGCCAATTGTTTTTTTGAACCGTTCATGGAACAGATCCGTTTTTCGGACCGGTCGTAAATGTCGAATCGGGTTTCTTCGCTGTTGATTGCATCCGGCGAGTTGACGACGATGAAATCGGCGTTTTTTCGCCGCATTTTTTGAAGAGCCCGACTTTTGGCCTCGTGCGTTTCCAGAGCAAACGCAACGAGAATCTGTTCCGGTCGCTTGATTTGTCCCAATGCGGCGAGAATGTCCGGCGTTTCCACGAGTTCGATCAGTCCCGAAAAATCGGATTTCGACAGTTTTTTTTCGGAAACGTTTTTCGGTCTGTAATCACAGGGAGCTGCCGCTCCGATGACCATGTCGCAGTTGGGAAAAAGACGTAGTGCCCAATCGTGCATTTCTTCCGTGGAAACGACGGAATGAAGCTCGATTTCTTTGGGATATTCAACGAGAACCGGTCCGCTGATGAGAACGACCTCCCAGCCGGTCTGGAGAGCGGCGTTCGCCAAAGCGCAACCCATCTTACCGCTGGAAGCGTTCGACAAAAAACGAACCGGGTCCAGATACTCCCGCGTCGGACCGGATGTAATCAATAAACGTTTGGTACTCAAATGAGTGGAGGATGGGAAGTAAACCATTGGAAAGAGTTTATGAGTTTATCCCGACAGGGATGTAACGTCCATATCCCCCATCCGTCATTACGCAGGCCGATAACAAGATTGGCGTTGTGGTTGCTTTTCCCGGCGAACAAGGTTATGATGGACGGTCGTTACTGTTTTTCAATTTTCTTTGGGAGGACCAACTATGTTCTGCATCCGATTTCTGATCGTTTTTCTGCTTGCGTTTTCGTTTTTTTCCCAGCCCGTTGTTGCCGGGGAATCACAACCGCTCCGGGCAGGGGCGGCGATGATCGACGTTACGCCGGAAAAATTTCCCGTCGTCGTCAACGGCAATTTTTTTCCGCAGTACATTGAAACCGTGCAGGACCCGCTTTACGTCCGTTGCCTTGTTCTGAACAACGATGATGAGACAATCGCTTTGGTCGTCATCGACACCTGCATTATTCCGCTTCCTTTTTGTGAACAAATGAAAGCGGAAATCGTCGCAAAGACAGGAATCGCAAAGGACCGCATTATGATTTCCTCGACGCATTGCCATTCCGCTCCGGCCCTTGCACCGACGCACTCTTCAGACGCCGACGGGCCGTACATGAATTTCCTGCTCGGCAAAATTGGGTACGCCGTCGCTCAAGCCAAGGATAATCTTACGCCGGTCAAAGTCGGCTGGGCGGTGGGCAATGATCCGAACAACGTCTATTGCCGACGGTTCCTGATGAAAAAAGGGACCGCAATGACGAACCCGTTTAGCGACAAGCGGAACGACCGGGCCATGATGAATCCCGGTGTCAACAATCCGAACAAAATCGCCCGTACCGGTCCGGTCGATACCGCCGTTTCCGTGCTCTCGTTCGTTTCGCCCGACGGTACGCCGGTTGCAGTTTTTGCGAACTATTCGACGCATTACGCCGGGGTCGATGCCGGTGTTCTTTCTGGCGACTATTTCGGTGTCTTTTCACAGCAGATCAAAGAGAAGATTGCCGAAAAGGTCGGGCAGGACAAAATGTCCGCAAAATTCGTCGGGATGATGTCCAACGGAACCAGCGGCGATGCGAACTGTATCGATTTCCTGAACCCGGACCGGCGTTTCGATTACCTGAGTGTTGGCCGGGAGACCGCCGAGGCCGCAATGACCGTTTGGCCGAACATCGAGTATTTCGACCGTGTTCCGCTTGCAATGGTCGAAAAGCGGATCCCCATCGCCAATCGGGTGCCGACACCGGAAGAGGTTCAGGCGGCCAAAGAGCACGTTGCCAAATTTCCCGACGGTAAAGCGAAAACCATCCCGGACGTGTACGCATTGAACGTTTCCGGCATGGGGGATTGGCCGAAAAGCTCGGAAGTTGTCTTGCAGGCGATACGGATCGGCGAACTTGGTATTACGACTCTTCCCGGCGAGATGTACGGAAGCACAGGCTTGGAAATCAAAGCCCGGAGTCCTTTCTTGCCGACGATCAATATTGGGCTGGCGAACGGGAATTTCGGTTACATCGTGCCGCCGGAACAACATGCCCTCGGCGGTTACAACACCTGGCGGACCAAGTATTCCTGCCTTGAAGTCGATGCAGAGCCGAAAATTAAGGCAACGGTGATTGAGATGCTCAAGTCGCTCCACGATTAACCGGTCACTTCGCTGCGCTCCGTTCCCGGCTGCCATGTGAATTTCAAGGGCATAGGGCATAGTGATAAGTGATGAGTATTTCCGATGCCGTACCAGTTGTTTTCAGGAGAAATTTTATGAACCATTTTTCCCGCCGTCGTTTTTTGGCCGGTTCACTGACCGGTCTGGCCGCGCCGTTGTTTGTTCCCTCCGCCGTGTTGGGGAAGGATGGCACCACGCCCGCAAGTGAACGCATTACCATTGGTGTTTTCGGCGTCGGCAATCGCGGTAGTCATTCCATCGCGGCAATGCAACCGTTGCCCGATCACCAGATTTTGGCCATTGCCGAAATCCGGCGCGACCGTACCGAACGGGCTTTGAATGCCGTGAATTCCATGTACGCCGACCGAACGGGAATCCCCGGATACAAAGCGTGCGAACTCTACGCCGATTTTCGGGACGTTTTGGCGAGGGACGACATTGACGTCATCTGGGGGACCACGCCCGACCATTGGCACGGCCCGATGTTCAGCCGGATCATCAAGGCGGGCAAGGACTTATACGGTGAAAAATCTTTGACCCGTTACATTTCCCAAGGCGTTGAACTTTGCAAGCTGGTTCGCCAATACGGTTGCGTGTTCCAAACGGGCACGCAGCAGCGAAGCGATCCGCGATTCCGGTTGGCATGTGAGTTGGCCCGAAACGGGTATCTCGGAAAAATTCATACCGTCGAAGTCATTTCGCCTGCCGGTCGAGCGTATCCGGTTGTTCCTCCCCGCGATCCGCCGGAAGGTTTCGATTGGGACATGTGGACCGGTCCGGCTCCGATGTTTCCGTTCGATAAACAACGTGTCGAATGGTTGGCGATGTACATGATCTCGCATTATTGTGCCGGTTTTGTTACGAATTGGGGCGTTCACCATCTTGACATTGCCGGTTGGGGAATTCCCGACCTGTTTGAAAAACCGTTTGAAATCGAAGGGACCGGAACCATGCCCGACAGCGGCATGACCGACACATGGATTCACTGGAACGCCATGCTTCGTTACGAAAACGGTCCGACGGTTGACTATTGCAGCGAACAAGAGCGGCAGCCGCGGAATGGTTGCCGTTTCATCGGTGACGAAGGAACGGTCTTCGTCAATCGACAGGTTCTTGAAGCGGAACCGAAGTCGTTGCTTGACGTAAAGTTTCGAGACTGCGATGTTCGCCTTCACGCCAGCCCGTGGTCCGGCGATCCGTACACGGCACACACGGCGGATTTTTTCCGTTCGATTCGCAGCCGGCAGGACCCTGTTTCACCGGTCGAAGAGGGCCATGCCGCCACGACGCTCGGCAACGTGACGGACATTGCCTTGCGGCTTGGACGCAAACTGAAATGGTTACCGTCCGAAAATCGTTTCGACGGCGATGAATGGGCCAACCAAATGCTCCGCCGCACCGAACGCAGCCCGTGGACGATGTAATCTCCCATGTTCAACACTTTTTCATTCCTCTCTGCCGACTTTCAACATGCCCCAGCTTATTCTCTCGATTTTATGTTTTTTTCTCGTATCGTCACTGAATGCGGCAACGCTCAAGATCGGCACCGCCCGTAATGATATTACGCCGTCCAAGAGTGTACCGCTCATGGGGCAGTTCCACTTGCGTCTGTCGCAAGGCGTTGACACACCGCTGATGGTCAACGTCGTCGCACTCGAATCGGTTGACGGTGAAAAACAACTTGACACCGCGATCTTCGTTTGCGTTGACCTGGTGATGATCCCCGATGATTTGATCCATGTCATTCGGGAAAAAGTCGCTGCGAAAGACGCCGGGATTGATGTGGAGAAACTGGTCGTCAACGCAACGCACACTCACACCGCCCAAACGGCCAGGCGGGATTATCCGAAGTTGCCGGTCTCGGATAGTATCATGGACTATCCCGACGTGATCGACTTCACGGCAGAGCGCATCGCGATTGCCGTTGTCAACGCCTGGGAGAACCGCAAGCCGGGCAAGATCGCCTTCGGCCTCGATTTCGGCGTCATTGGTTGGAGCCGCCGGGGCGTTTACGCCGACGGTAGTGCCAAAATGTACGAAAATACGAATCAACCGGATTTTCGCGGGATCGAAAACATGGAGGACTACGACATCGGGTCGATCTTTTTTCTGGATGAAAACGATCAAGTCTCCGCCGTTGCCGTGAATGTCGCCTGTCCGTCGCAGGTCGTCGAAGGGCGTTCGACCATCAACGCCGACTATTGGCATCCTGTTCGCCAAACACTGGCAAAACGTTTCGGCAAAGACCTGGTCGTTCTCGGCTGGTGCGGTGCGGCAGGCGACATTTCTCCGAGGCCCATGTACCGAAAAGAGACTGTCAACCGAATGAATACGCTACGCCAACTGGACGAGATGCAGGAAATCACACGAAAAATCGACCGGGCCGTCGCCGATACGTGGGAAGCGGTTCAACAAACGGCAACGGACGACGTACCGCTGATCCACCGTGTTGAAACCTTGCAATTGCCGATGCGAAAAGTGACCGAGCAGGAATATCGGGCAGCGAAGGCCGAGTGCAACAGAATCGATGCGGCCATCAAAGCAAACCCGGACAAGGCACCGGCCCAGGTCGATTGGATGGCCGGCGTTTGGCACGGCGGCGTCGTCGAACGGTATGAAGCTCAGCAAAAAGACCCTGACTTGCGATATTCGTCGCCGATCCATGTGATTCGCTTGGGTGACACCGCAATTTTCACGAATCAGTTCGAGTTGTTCACCGACTTCGGTACCCGGATGAAAGCACGAAGTCCTGCGGTACAAACCTTTGTCGTCCAGCTTGTTGGCAAAGGGACCTATCTCCCGACGGAACGTGCGGTTCGCGGCGGCAGTTACAGTGCAGTCATCCAAAGCAACCAAGTCGGGCCCGAAGGCGGACAGGTGCTCGTCGACGAAACGCTCAAAATCGCCGACGAGTTATTTTCGAAAGAACTTAAACCGTAAACAAATCAGGCATGACCATTATTGAAGTCCAAAACCGACGGGACAAGAAGCGTTTTTTGGAACTCCCGTGGAAGCTCTACCAAAACGATCCGCTTTGGATTCCACCGCTTCGAATCGACCAAAAGGAACTCGTCGGTTATTCCCGCTGCCCGTTTTATGAACACAACGCCGTTCAAACGTTTTTGGCCGTCCAGGGAGGGCAGCCGGTCGGACGGATCGCGGCAATCGACAACGTCGGTCATACGAATCGGTACAACGACGGCGTCGGCTTTTTCGGCTTTTTCGAGTCGATTGACGACCCCGAAGTCGCCGCCGAACTGTTTCAAGCGGCGGAAAACTGGTTGAAAAACCGGGGATTGACGGCCATTCGCGGACCGGTGAATCCGTCGCTCAATCATACGCTCGGCCTGCTCATCGAAGGGTTCGACACGTCGCCGTTTTTTATGATGACTTACAACCCGCCGTATTACGAACGATTGATCGAGGAATACGGATTCCGCAAAGAGCAGGATTTGTACTCCTACTGGGGACACGTCGAAATGCTGCCGAAAATCCGGGAAAAATTTGCGCCGCTGAGCGAAATGATTAAGGAACGCTGCGGCGCAACGACCCGAACGCTCAACCGAAAACGGTATCAGGAAGAAGTCGAAACGTTTTTGCACATTTATAACGCTTCACTGACGAACACCTGGGGATTCGTGCCGATGTCCGATGCGGAAATCAAAGGAATGGCGGCCGGCCTGAAACACCTCATGGTCCCGGAATTGGCCGTTGCGGTGGAAATCGACGGAAAAACGGTCGGCGCATCGTTCTGCTTGCCCGATTACAATCCGCGAATCAAAGCAATCGACGGAAGATTGTTCCCTTTCGGATTTTTGCGATTGGTTTTGCGGAAAGACCTGCTGAAAAAACTTCGGATTCTCAGCACAAACGTTTTGCCGGAGTACCAAATGCACGGCCTGGGGCTGGTTCTTCTCGAAGCGTTGGTTCCGAAAGTCATGGCCTGGGGCATCCAGGAAGGGGAGTTTTCCTGGGTGCTTGAGTCGAACAGTTTTTCACGCGGCAGCCTGGAAAAAGGGGGCGCGATTCGAACGAAAACGTACCGAATTTACCAGAAAGGAATGGGATAACGAACATCGGGGAAAACAACAGTTCCTCACCCGTATCAATATCGGTGAGAGATGAGGAAAATTTTTCATTTTTTTAACGGACTGCCGGGGTTGTTTTGTTCGGAAAAATAAGGTAAAAGTAGTTCTCGTTTCTCCTTTCCCATTTCTCCTTTCCCATTCTCATTTCTCATGCGAGCTTACAGTAAAATTGCCCCTGGTTGGTGGGATTACACCACGTTGGACCGTGAACTTCTTGACGACGCGGCCCGGTTGACCGCTTCGGACCTTCAACAGCTTTCGCGTCCCGGCTTTGACGTACGGTTTTACGGGACGCTGGAAGAGTTTTTCCTCGCCGAAGCCCTGGAGTACATCGATGCCTGGCGTCAGTCCAACGCGAATCACCCTTGCGGAATATGCGGACCAATCGGACCGACGGAGCAACTTCCGCTCGTTGCCCGACTCGTTAACGCCCTGGAACTGAACCTCGCCAACGCTCATTTCTGGGGGATGGACGAATGGGTCGTCAATGGGAAAGCGGTCGATCTCGATTTCCCGCTCAGCTTCGCCAAAGCGGATATGGACCTGTGTTTCAGCCGAATTCGGCCCGACTTGAGAATCCCGTTGAAAAATCTCCATTTTCCAACGGAAGACGTACAAAAATTTACCAAAACGTGGGATGGTGTTCGTTGCGTTCTCATGCAGGGCGGACAGGGGGAGGTCAAGCATTGGGCGTTCAACGATCCTCCGAAGCGGGAAGGAATTTACGAAAACGCTCCTCCGTCTCCGGCGGAATACCGGAAATTGGGAACGAGAATCGTGGACCTGCATCCGATCACGTTGATTCAAAACGCCCGAACCAGCGGCGGCGGAGTCGTGCAAAACGTCCCGACGCAAGCAGTTACGGTCGGTCCGGCCGAAACGTGGAAAGCGGAAACGGTTTCCATCTGGCACGCAGGCTGCCACGATAACCCGTTCGGAATGCGGCTTTCGGCGTTGATGATTTCCAAGCGTCTCCCGGACGCAGCCGTTCCGATGTCGCTTCTCGCGGACCACCCGAACGTAAGGTTCAACTACTTCGCGCCGGGGATTGGAACCTGCGACGTGGAAATGCACTGAAAAAATGAGAAATGAGAAGATTAATGAGCCGCGAACGTCGATAAGTTTGCGGCTCCGTTCATCTCCCGATGCCCGATGCCCGATTTCCGACTCTCTGAAAATTCAGATCGAACCAAAACCCGTTCTGACGAATCGTGTCCGGCTTGTCCTGGGTGCTTCCCAGGTTGCTTCCCCAGAGATACGGTGTGCCCGGTTTGTGGCGGCGATCTCCGTAAGGGCCTCCGTCCCCTTCCGTTCCGTCCGGCTTGGGATCGTAGAAGAACGTCTTGTTCGTGTAAGGAATTTGGGGAATCTCCGCCAAAATGCCCGACGTTTGCAGCTCGTCAAGCGTTGCCGGAAGCTCGCCGTGCTCCTGCATGTATTTTATCAACGCGAACTTGAGAATCGTCGCCCGCCGGGTTAGTTCCGTCGTGTAAACCTGACACAGGTTTGAGTTCCAAGACTCGGGCATTGGTCTAAACGGAAGAGACCACTGCAGTTCATACACGGCCCTCCAGAAGGCTTTATCATAAGAATTCCAGTAAGAATTCCAGTAGGAAACGCTATCCCCATTGCCATGAAAGACGATTCTCTCCGTTTGTTCCGCGAAAGACGAATGTACCTGGAATTGATAATCGTTTTCCCGCAAGTACCGCTGTCGCTCCCAGGGAAGCACGCGAAACAACAGGACAACTTGCCAGGTGTCACCACCCCATCGGTCCGCCGTCGGTTTCAAGCCGAACCGATGACTTTCCTCGTAAACCCGCTTGAGTCGCTCGGTAAGCGGAACCCGCCTGGCGTCAATCAACTTTAGCAATTCCAACGCTTCGTCGAGGAAGACCGGATCAACGTTCTCGACGACAATCGGGCGTTCCGATTCCGGAATATTCCGGTCTCCCTTGGATTGACGCAGGAGCAAGTTCGAGAGTCCATAAATGACTTCGCTTTCAACGTTCAGGTGAGAATTAGCGAAATTGGCCTGCGACGGGTCGGTAAACGCCCGGTTCACGATTTCCCAGCGTTCTTGTAACGTTTTTATATCCGGGGCAAAACGGACATAATCCCAGGAATTATCACCATGCACAATGTATTCCGGTTCTTTGCACTGAAAATCTGCCGTAAGCACCAGCGGGTCGGCCCGGTAGCCGTAATCGATTTTCGGGATCGTGTAGACGCGGTAAAATGGTATCACCACGCAGATCGCGGCGAAGGTCAGGAGCACCGTGAGCAGCACCGGACGCCGAGAACGCCAAAGGGAGCGGCCGCGAAGCCAGTCGTCCATCCGTAACCGTGACGCCGCCACTACCGCGAGAAACAGCGGTACGACGCTCCACAGAGGCGTCGGGATCAGGTAGAGGTGCCCATTGATACAGGTCCACAAGCCGAGGTAGCCGATCATGATCACCCCCCAACACATCAAGGCGTAATAGAGTCCCATCGTCGCAATCACCGAAACAATCGGGCTGCGAACGAAAAGCGAAGCGTATATCCCGGCAAAAATCGGCGGCACGGCATACAAAAGTGCGAGGCCGAGCCCCCAAGTGACTCGATCCCACGTTTCCCTTTGCCAGCCTTGCGTAACGGAAAGGTACCAATACACGGCAACGATCGTCAAAATCCAGAGTGACACCACAGCCAGCCAGGGGATCACAAACGTCAACACGCGGCTCCACCAGATTTTGTCCGGCGAAATACCACGTTCGGCCAGAAACGCCGCACGGGTTTTCTGGTCGCCGGAGAACACGCCGCCGCAGTAGACGAACGCCAACACGAAAAGCACGGCGATCCAGGTCCAGAAGATGACCCCGACCACCTCTTCTCCCAAACTTTTTGCCACGATTCTCACCAATCCCGGGACAAGTAACCCCACCAGCAGAATTACGCAAAACACCGCCCAGGAAACCAGAGCGGACCCGTAGGTCCAGAGGAACAGCGTTCGCTGTTGCCCCAGTGCTTGAAAACAGAGCGAGAGAAATTCGCCCCGCTTTTTCACCACTGACGTTCTGGCCAGGGTGTAATGGGCGGCAAGCACTTCGGCGGTCTCCTCCGCAGTGGTCCGGAAATCGGTAAATTTATTCCCTTTGTCACGCCAAAGGTCGAACCAGCGATACCCGCAGAGGAGACCATCGATCCCGGCCAAAAGCGTGGTGCCGACAAATATCATGATGAAAACCGCCGGTCCCCAACCTCCTTTTTCGACGATATCCAAATGGCCGACCTGGTACGAGCTCCAGAACGTGAACGCCGCCGAAATGAACACGGCGAGGAGCGAGTGCAACTGCGAACGGAGCGTCGTCGTCCAGAACAGTCCCCAGCAGATCGGACACACGATGCAGCCGAACGTGAACCAGAGGATCGGGAAAACCGCCTCGTTGAGATCGATATTGAATTCTGTTCCGATAAACAAAAGGTGTATCAGGCCGGTCCAGAGCAACACCGCCAGCAAAAAAGCCAGCGAGCTGCCCAGCATCCAGGTTAGCTTCCCGAGGAGGACCGAAGAGCGTGACACCGGCAGGCTGCGAAGGAACGAGAAGGTTTTCTCTTCGTGCTCGTTGCAAAACAGAATCGCCGCCGAACTCGCCGAGTATAACGCCGAGAAAACAACGGCGATCCCCAGTTGCCAGTTCTGTATTTCTATGCTCATCTCGCGGTTGAGACAGAATGCGATCAGCGAAAACACCTGCAACAGGACGACAAGTGCGAACAAAGCGATCCCCATAGGGAACTGCTGACGGTATTCTTTCCAAAAAATGTTACACATTTTTTTAATTACGAATTACGAATTACGAATTACGAACAAAACCAATCACCGGGTACTCATTTCTCATTTCTCATTTCTCATTTCTCATTTCACGTCATATATGCCACAAAAATTTCTTCCAACGACGGGCTTCGCACTTCGAACCTTCCGACGTTGGGGTCGCTCGACAGCACGGACTCGGCGGCTCCGGCGAGGTGTCTTCCGAGGACACGCACCTCCCGGTTGTCGCTTTGGATTTGAACGATCTGCTCCATCGGGGCCGAAAAGTCGGGGGTGCCGTCGCTTAACCGCCTTGCGTTCTCCGAAAGCGTCGCGGTGATAACATGCGTGGTCGCTTTGAGTTCCTCCAGCTTTTCAACGAGCACGATTTTGCTCTTTCTCATAATCGCAATGGTGTCAGCGACCCGCTCGACCTCGCCGATCTGGTGCGACGAAAGGAACACGGTTTTCCCGCTCGCCGCCCGATCAACCATGCTTTCCAGAAACGACCGCCTTACCAGCGGGTCCAGGCCGGACGTCGGTTCGTCGAGGATCAAAAGTTCCGGGTCATGGGCCAGTGCGAGGGAGAGTGACACCTTTGCTTTCATCCCTTTGGAGAGGCTTTTGATTTTCGTTTTGAGCGGCAGTTCAAACGACTCGGTCAGCCGGCAATACGTTTTCCAGAAGCCGTCGGGGTAGAACGAAGCGGCGAACCGTCCGATCTCTTCCGGTGTCATCCACTCGTAGAGCATCGGCTGCTCCGGGACATATCCGACCCGGCGGCGAATGGCGAGGTCGTCCTTTTTGCTGTCGAGGTCGAGCACGCTCGTCGTTCCGGCGTCCGGGTCGCACAGGCCGAGCAGAATCCGGATCGTCGTTGTTTTCCCGGCTCCGTTCTCGCCAAGCAAAGCGAACACGGTCCCCGGTTCGACCGAATAAGTCACATTGTCCAAAGCGGTGGAGCGACCGAATTTTTTTGTAACGTTTTTGAGTTGTATTACGGACATGTTTAAATGAGAAATGAGAAATGAGAAATGAGAAATCAATGAGAAACGTGAAATGAGGAAAAACGAAGGCGAAATTTTTCTCATTTCTCATTTCTCATTTCTCATTTCCAAACTGGAATCAATAATTTCACGAACTTCATCCCGCTCCAACTGACACCGATACGCTTCGGTGAAGAGTTTGCGGAACTGGGATTCGAACCAATTTCGGCGTTCGGTTTTGCAGCGGTCCGGCGATTCGGCGGCGACGGCCAGACCGGTGCCGCGCCGGGCGTAAACGATCCCTTCGTCCTGAAGCATCCGGTACGCTCTGGCAATGGTGTTCGGGTTCAAGGCCAACTGTTTGGACAACTCCCGAACGGAGGGGATCAACTCATTCGCAAGGATCGAACCGGCGGCAATCGAAAACTTGATCTGCTGCACCACCTGCTCGTAAATCGGAATGGAACTGGTAAGGTCAACTTGAATAAACATGGGTATCAGGTTTTAGGTTTGTACGTTACTATTTCTTTTTCGGAAACCGGCGTTCTTGGCGTTGCTGAAGGTATTCTTCCGGGATCGGATCGCCGGGCCGCCAGGAATCCGGGCCGGGTTGCCATTTGTCTTTTTCCTCTTTGCCGGCTCGTTCTTTTTGCATTTGGTCACGCTTTTTCTTGACGAACTCCGGCGGGTTGTCGATGATTCGTTGCAGCTTTTCCATCTGCTCGTCGGTCAGAACGTCAAACATTTTGAATTTGAACCCTCGCATAAAACTGCTGGCCCGCTCGTTGATTTGCTTCATTCGGGCCTGTATTTCGACATTACTCAACATCTCTTTATCCAAGAGACTCATTTTCTTTTTCATCGCCTCCGGGTCGCTCTCAAGCAACTTGCCGTTTTCATCAACGAGTCGCCCCCTTCCGTCGAGCTTGATCCCAACTTTCTCGAACAAATCGAACTTCAGTTCTTGCAAGGCGTCTTCCGCTTCGACGAGTTCCTCGACGATTTGATTGAATTCCGGCTCCATCGCTTTTTTGATTTCCTCCATCTGCGCTTTTTGCTCTTCGGTCAGGTCGAGACATTCAAACATCGACGGGTTCAGAATCGGAATTTCCCCCATCATCGCCAGTTCGTACTCCCTGACGGCCTGCATCTGCTCCGGCGTAAGGATACTTACGACATCCTTTTGCGTTTCGGTAAA
>Ga0209628_10000794_pt1 | contig 19718 bp, 15 predicted proteins | sample TergutCu122P4_FD_187285 | JGI IMG/M metagenome (GOLD analysis project Ga0209628, IMG submission 187285) | Cubitermes ugandensis P4 segment gut microbial communities from Kakamega Forest, Kenya - Cu122 P4 (SPAdes) (version 2) | ecosystem: Host-associated > Arthropoda: Insects > Digestive system...
TGCCTATCTCTAAAATAGATGCCAACACATTTAGAATTGCATTCCGTTACCTGTCGAAAGAACCGGAGGTAAAAACTTCCGAATGGCGAATCAGAAAGGTAGAGATTAGAAACAAATGATTAATGATTAATTATTAATTGTTAATTGTTAATTGTTAATGAAATGCGTAAAGAAAGAATATGGAAATTAGATTAAATACAATTGAAGAAGCGTTAGCGGATTTTAAAGCCGGAAAGTTTTTAATTGTGGTGGATGATGAAGACCGCGAAAATGAAGGCGATTTTATTATAGCAGCTGAAAAGATAACTGCAGAAAAGGTTAATTTTATGATGAGTTATGGGCGGGGCGTTTTGTGCACTCCCATTACTACTGAAAGATGTAAAGAATTGAACCTTGAAATGCAAGTTTTAAGCAATACTTCATTACACGGAACTCCCTTTACTGTTACTGTTGACCTGCTTGGGCACGGCTGTACAACGGGAGTTTCGATGCACGACAGGGCAGCAACCATCAATGCCTTAGCCAATCCGGCAATGAAACCCGAAAACTTTGGACGTCCCGGACATATCAATCCCTTGCGGGCGAGAGATGGCGGGGTTTTAGTGCGCGCCGGCCATACAGAAGCCACTGTGGACCTGGCACGGCTCGCCGGACTCTATCCTGCCGGTGCCCTCATCGAAATTATTAACGATGACGGCACGATGGCACGACTGCCCCAACTGATGAAAATTGCCAAACAATTCGATATCAAGATTATCTCTATTCAAGACCTGATTGCTTATCGGGTAAAAACAGAAACACTCATTCATAAAGAGGCCGAAGTTACTTTGCCCACCAAATGGGGAACATTTACCTTGATTGCTTACACACAAATAAATAACCTGTTGACACACCTGGCGTTGAAAAAAGGGGAATGGGAAAAGGATGAGGAGATTATGGTACGGGTGCACTCCTCCTGCGTTACCGGGGATATTCTTGGCTCTTGCCGGTGCGATTGCGGAGACCAACTGCATACTGCCATGCAAATGATTGAAAATAATGGAAAAGGATTGGTTTTATATATGGCGCAGGAGGGACGGGGAATTGGTTTGGCAAACAAACTGAAAGCCTACCATCTGCAAGAACTTGGATTAGACACGGTTGAAGCCAACTTGGAACTCGGTTTCCGTGCCGACGAGCGCGACTACGGCGTTGGCGCCCAAATGCTTAGAGACCTCAATGCCACGAAAATAAAACTCATTACCAACAACCCCGCCAAAAGAGTAGGTTTAAGCGGACATGGAATTGAAATCATCTCAACCATCCCAATAATCATAAACCCGAAAGGAGATAATTATAGATATTTAAAAACAAAGCAGGATAAAATGGGACATAGTCTGCATTTGGGGTAATAACAGTATATTTATGAACTAAAAATTTTAAGATTTAACTATAATTATTTTCCTCACATTTGCATCTAAAAATCTACTATTTTTGCAAAAAAAATTTTAAACAAAACATAATATGGCAAAACAATTATTATTAGGCGATGAGGCAATCGCACAAGCGGCATTAGACGCAGGAATTTCAGGAGTTTACGCATACCCCGGAACCCCATCTACCGAAATCACGGAATATATTCAAGCATCCAAACAAGCAGAAGCGGGTAAAGTGCACCGCTGCTGGTCGGCAAACGAAAAAACGGCTATGGAAGCCGCCATCGGAATGTCCTACGCCGGAAAACGTGCGTTGGTTTGTATGAAACATGTGGGCTTAAATGTTGCCGCCGACCCGTTTATGAACTCCGCCATTACCGGCGCAAACGGCGGCTTGGTCTATTTAATCGCCGACGACCCCTCCATGCACTCCTCGCAAGATGAACAAGATTCGAGATATTTTGCCAAATTTGCTTTCGTGCCTGTTTTTGAACCCTCCAACCAGCAGGAAGCATACGATATGACTTACGAGGCATTCGATTTTTCGGAAAAATACCGCATTCCCGTTATGGTGCGCATTACCACACGTTTGGCGCACTCTCGCGCCGGTGTTGAACCCAAACCCGCCCGCAGACAAAACGAAATTAAACTTTGTGAAAACAAAAAACAGTTTATTCTTCTGCCCGGAAATGCCCGCGTGTTTTACAAAGAACTTTTGGCAAAACAACCCAAATTGGAAGCCGAAGCCGTTGCATCAAAATATAATAAATATATTGACGGCGAAGATAAATCATTGGGAATCATCGCCTCCGGAATTGCCTACAATTACTTAATGGAAAACTATGTAGGCCAAAAATGTCCTTATCCTGTATTAAAAATTTCCCAGTATCCTATCCCAACAGAATGGGTGCAAAAACTTACTAATGATTGCAAAACTGTTTTAGTGGCCGAAGAAGGTTACCCGCTTATTGAAGAACAACTGCGTGGTTTACTGAAAAAAACCGGAAATATTAAAGGACGTTTAGACGGCACCTTGCCCCGCGAAGGCGAATTGAATCCCAATTTGATGGCAGTGGCGCTCGGTTTGCCCGATACTTTTGGTTCGCCGGTGCCGGAAATCGTTACTCCGCGCCCCCCAAAACTCTGCGTGGGCTGCCCGCATATTGACACCTACAAGGCATTAAACGAAGCGATGACAGAACACGGCGTAGGTAAAGTGTTTGCCGACATCGGTTGTTACACGTTAGGTGCGCTTCCACCCTACAACGCCATCTACTCAACAGTGGATATGGGCGCCGGAATTACCATGGCAAAAGGCGCTTCAGACGCCGGTTTGCGCCCCGTGGTGGGCATTGTGGGCGACTCCACTTTCACCCACAGTGGAATCACATCGCTGTTAGACTGTGTAATCGAAAAAACTCCCGTAACGATTTTGATATTAGACAATTATACTACCGGAATGACGGGCGGGCAAGACTCGCACGCATTTGGCAGAATTGCGCAAATTTGCGAAGGCTTGGGCGTAGAAAAAGAGCATATCCGTGTCATCAAACCGCTGCCTAACCAACACGAAGTAAATGTACAAGTGATGAAAGCGGAGTTGGCTTACGAGGGATTGTCGGTAATTATTCCTACCCGCGAGTGTATTGTTACCATGCAGAAAAAAAACAAAAAATAACAAAATGCTAAACCTCTGCATGATTGCCGCTGTTGGCAAAAACCTTGAACTCGGGAAAAACAACCAACTGCTTTGCCATCTTCCCGCCGACTTAAAACGCTTTAAAGCCATCACTTCCGGTTATCCTGTAATTATGGGCGATAAAACTTGGGAGTCATTGCCTATCAAGCCGTTGCCCAACCGTAGAAATATTGTCATTACACTAAATAAACATGCTGATTATACCGATTGTGAAATCGTGCACTCCATAGATGATGCTGTGAAACTTGTTGAAAATGAAGAAAAAGCGTTTATTATTGGCGGCGCCACCATTTACAAACTGTTTATAGACAAAATTAACACCCTCTATCTCACCCATATTGAGGCCACTTTCGACGACGCCGACGTCTATTTTCCAAATTTGGATTTTTCCAACTGGAAAATAATTGAAGATGAGGTTTATGAGAAGGATGAAAAGAATCTGTTTGGGATGAGGTTTAGGGTGTATGAAAGGCGATAGGCTATGAATGAGTGAGATATTTTTTTTCGCTCAACTCCAGCCATCGCATTGTTTTCCTGTTTTCAGCACATTTTTTGCAACACCCATATAATTGATTGATTATCAATCTTTTTTTTTTCGCGATTTTGGGTGTTGCAACGCTGAATACAGGAAAATCCAAAATCAGTTAGGGTAATATTAAAAGGGGGGTATTTTTTTGAATAGCCCCCTCACCATCATGAAAAACTATTTACAAACCCCTGTGCCATAAAATAACACAGGTTTGATTGTTCTTTAAATTACGCCTTGTTCAATCATAGCGTCTGCTACTTTGATAAAGCCTGCGATGTTTGCGCCTTTTACATAGTTAATATAACCGTCTCTTTCGGTTCCATATTTCACGCAGTTGGCATGAATATTACTCATGATTGCTTTCAGTTTTTCGTCCACTTCTTCTCTTGTCCAAGCAAGTTTCATAGAGTTTTGTGTCATTTCAAGTCCGGAAGTTGCTACACCGCCGGCGTTGGCAGCCTTTCCGGGGGCAAATGAGATTTTGTTTGCCTGTAAAACATGGATCGCCTCTGCGGTGCAGCCCATGTTGGAAGCCTCAACTACGTATTTACAACCATTAGCCACTAATTTTTCGGCATCTTCTTTATTCAATTCGTTTTGGATAGCACAAGGAACGGCAACGTCGCAAGGAACTTCCCACGATTTTTTACCCGGGAAGAATTGTGCTTTAGGATATTTTGTTGCATAAGGCGCAACCACATTATTACGTGTACCCAGCAGTTCGGTCAAGTAAACCACTTTTTCACCCGTAATTCCGTCTTCATCAAGAATATAACCATCAGGGCCTGAAATAGCAATTACTTTTGCGCCAAGTTCTTCGCATTTAAGTGCAGCGCCCCAGGTTACGTTTCCAAAACCGGATAATGCAACTCTCTTTCCAACGATAGTATCGCCTTTTGCGGCTAACATACCTTGCAAGAAATAGATAGCGCCAAAACCGGTAGCTTCCGGACGAATCAGCGAACCGCCCAAGTTTAACGTTTTTCCGGTAAGAACGCCCACGTGTTCGCCTCTAATTCTCTTGTATTGTCCATACATCCAAGCAATTTCACGTCCGCTCACGCCAATGTCGCCGGCAGGAACGTCGGTTTCCGGTCCGAGATATTTTTGAAGTTCGGTCATAAATGCTTGACAAAAACGCATCATTTCGCCCTCCGATTTTCCGGTTGGGTCGAAATCAGAACCACCTTTACCACCGCCCATGGGAAGTGTAGTTAGGGAGTTTTTAAAAGTTTGCTCAAATGCCAAGAATTTCATTGAATCCTGGTTCACACTTTTGTGGAAACGACAACCCCCTTTGTAAGGTCCGATAGCCATGTTGTGCTGAACTCTGAAAGCGCGGTTCACGTGAATTTTTCCGTTATCATCCACCCAGGTAACTTTAAACTGGATAATTCTTTCCGGTTCCAAAATTCTTTCTACGATAGCATATTTATCGTATTTTGGGTTTTCGTTCACGAAATCAACAATCGTTTCAAGTACTTCGCTTGCAGCTTGAATGTACAATGGTTGTGCAGGATTTTTTTCCTTTAATTCTTCAATTAATTTGTTAAGATCCATAAATTTGATTTTTTTTAAGTGATATAATTTGGGTTAAAAAAATTTGCGGCGAAATTAGTATTTTAATTGAATGAAATGATAAACTTTGAACTTTATTTTTATTCTCCAATATTATAAAAATAGTTGTTCACTTTTTCCTTATAATAATATTGTAATGCCGGTGGTACCGTTTTCAAAAGTTCGGTTTGCTGGCTTCTATTTTTATCAAACTGCCACTCTTTGGGCGGAGAGGGGTTGTATTTTTCCCGAGCTTCTATAGATTCGCGTTTTTCTTCCTTTTCACGCTCCTGCTGAGCGCGTTCACTCTCTAACATACGCGTTTCAATCTGCTTTTGTCGGGTAATGGTTTGTGCTGTAATTGAACGATTTACCAATTCTTTTTCCGTTTTCTTCATCTCTTCAATAAGTTGCTCAATAGACTTATCTCCAACACCATCCTGCCCTTTCAATTCACTGTTTTGGTCTTGCATCATTTTGCGTATGGCTTCCTGCTGAGCCGCCATACGGGCAAACTGCTCACTCATTCCTTGCTGGTTGGGCACAGGCACTTGCCCATCCGGCTTATTGCCTTGCTCCATCGAGCGTTTCAAGGCCTCCATCTGGCGGTTCAACTGTTGCTGCAATTCTCTTGCCGATTTAGATTTTCCTTTCCCTCCCGGCTTACTGCAATTCCCTTTGCACCCTTTTTTGTTGCACTTGCTACAGGTAGAACTGCTACTTTGCTTCTCTTTCATCTTTTTTAAAGACTCTGCCAGCATCAACGTTAAATTATTCATAGATGTTAATGCAAACTGCTGGTTAGAAAGTGCTTGCGAGATTCTTCTGTCAATTAATTGCTCACGTGCCAATTTTGAATATTCTCTAATTTTTGTAACCTCCTTGGTAATAAATGGTTCTACCATCGGTTGGCGTCGTGCCAATTGGGTAAGCGAGTCGTCAATCATTCGCATATAATCCTGAATATTCGACTGGTCGCGCATGTAGTCAGTAAGTAATGGCGATTTATCTCCTGCTTTTTTCACGGCAAGCATAACATCTTCCTGTTTAAAAGAGGTACGGATAAGGTTTTCCAAAATTTGCCTTAATGTTTCAATATCTTCGGCAAGGTCTTCCTCTTCGGCTTCCTCTTTTTCCTTTTGCAAACCGTCTGCCATATCCTCCATCTGCTGCGAAGCCTCTTTTTGATTTTCTTTGGCTTTCGAGCGATTGTTCTTATTCAGTTGTTCCGCCGATTCTTTCATCTTATCCATAATCTGTTTTTCCTGCTCTGAGCGGTTTTGCAGTTTGTTTGGCTCTTCCAACTCTTTGTTCAATTGATGCAGCTCTTTTACCTCTTTTTGCCACTCTTGAAATTTCTCGTTCAACTGCTCCTGTTTTTGCTGCAAATCCTCTTTTGGAATCGCTTTTTGGTCGGTTTGTTGAGAAAGATTTTTTTGTTCCTGTGCCAACTCTTTGAGGTTATCAATCACTTCTTGAAACTTCTTTTCAAACTCCAACTGTTTAAACAACGCCAACTGCTGGTCTAAAGACTTGTTAATATCTTCTGCGCTCAGTTTCATTTTTTCCAACGTTTCGCGCATTTGGTCTTTATTCATCTCCATCATCATATTCTGCATCTTTTCAATCATCTGTTTTATCTCATCCGAAAGAATTTTATCGAAACGTTTTTGCAGTTCTTCCTGTTTTTTCAATATTTCGGATGCCGTATTCTTATATTGTTCCTCTTTCATTAAATTTCGTTCTTGATTATCCTGGGCTTCCAAAATCTTGTTTTGCAACTCTTTATATTGCTCCATCAGCGCTTCCATTTTTTGCTTATCCTGCCAGGAAGGTTCATTCACCTGAAGCAGTTGCTGGCTCAATTTTTCTAATTCTTTGGCCAAATCTGCGGCTTCTTTCGCAAGGTCATCCATAGCGTTTTTTGCTTTTTCATTGCCTTGTGTAATCTCTTTATTTATCTCTTCTATTGTTTTTAATCGAAAAGTAGCCGCTTGTGTTTTACTGGCTTTCGCGCCGTTCACGCCATCATTGTCTTTTACTTCAAAGAAATATTCCATAGCATACCCCGGACTTAATCCCAACGCACCGGCTTCAAAATTGTAATAGAAATCTTGAATGGTTGCATTTTTGTCTATACGAATATCTATCGTTTTATGATTTTCCAACAAATTATTATGCACATCATAAACGGAATATACGAATTTCAAACTCGAAAAGCCATAATCATCTTTAATATTTCCTTTAAAATAAACCCTGTCGGCAAACAAAGAATCGGCTTGGCTTTGCACCCCAATTTCCGGATATAAGTCTTTTATTACTTGAATATTATAAGATAAGGTATCTTTGCTAATGAAATATTGATTTTTGTTAACCGTGGCATAATTAAAACTTTCGCGGGCGGTGCAGGAATAGGTAAATACCTCTTTTTCAGGAGTTAACATCTCTTGTTTATCTTGTAAAATAAAATCAATTTGATGGGTATTTTTAGTATAAAACTTCCAAACAATGCGCGTTCCTTCGGGCACAGTGGCATCGCCGTTATTTTCAACAAGTTCTTTATTTTTATTAAGATAGGCAGGATAATTCAGTTCTAAAACAAAACTCACAATCACCGGTTTGGGAAGCACGTTTAAAGTATAATACTGAGTGGTCAATTCCTCTGTTTGCAACTGAAATTTCATCTCTCTCTGAAGATTGGAAAAAGTGTAAAAGAACTCTGTATTTGATTGTTTTACACATCTATAGTTTCGTTTATCAAATACGATAAAAAGTTCGTTAGGCGTTTCCTCCCCTATAACTTTTATGTTAACTGTAAAATCTTCATTTTGAATGGCTCTCAAATCTTTATTTTCAATCACAATTTTATAAGGTGCCGGTTTTTCAAAATATTGTTGATACTGCACAATTCGCTGTGCGGACTCGGTAAAAATTTCACTTTTTGTTGAAAAAAGCACCAAAAAAAGCAACACGGGAATCATTGCCCATTTCACCAACTTTGTACTTTTTTTAAACGGAATCGCTTTTACGAATGCGAAAGGTTTAAGTGTTTCAATTTTGGTATCAATGGCGGCATTTAGCAAGTCTAAACTTCTGTATTTTCCTGTATCAATTTGAGATTCTAACTGAATAACATTCAGTAGTTTGTCGTCAATTTCAGGAAAATGTTTTCCAATAATTTTAGAGACGGCGGTGGCATTTAAAGTTTTACCAATTCCGGCAATTTTTAAGAGGGGGATAACCACATACATAGCGATAGTTGCTAAAAATAAGGCTAAATAAGTATAAAACAGCACAGCGCGGGTGGTAGAGTTCAGGTAGGAAAAATACTCTAAAAGAGCAAAAACAATAAAGACGCCCATAGTAATCATCACAAAAACGAGCGCGCCCTTATACAACTTATTGAGGTAATACTTTCGTACAAACTCATTGATTTTTTGGTGGATAAAGTTTCTATTTTCAGTCATAGTGCCATAATAACGTAAGAGGCGCAAAAATCGTATTTTTTTGTGACAAACAGTAAGATGTATTATGATGTTTTAACAAATTGAGAAATCTAAATAAAAAAACTATTTTTGCCCGTAAATTTTTCACTATGTCAAAAAGAATATTAGTAGTTACCGGTGGAGGCGACTGCCCCGGTTTAAACGCAGTGATTAGAGGAATTGTTAAAAGCGCCAAATTGGATGGTAATTGGGAAATTATTGGCTGTATTGAGTCATATAATGGTTTGCTTAAAGATAAAATTGAAGTGATGCCGATTACCGAAAAGGAGGTCTCCGGTATTCACGTGAGAGGAGGAACACTTATTAAAACTACCAACCGAGGTGGGCCTTTCAACTTTCCGGTGCAGCTACCCGATGGCTCCTGGGTTGTTGAAAACCGCTCAAAACTGTTGTTAGAACGTTTGGATGATTTGGGCATTGAAGCTATTATCAGTATTGGGGGCGACGGCTCACAGCGTATCTCGCTCGAATTGGCAAAAATGGGCGTGAATATGGTAGGAGTGCCGAAAACTATTGACAACGATTTGTCGTGTACCGATTTTACTTTCGGATTTCAAACGGCCGTGCAAATTGCCACTGAGGCCATCGATAAATTAGTAACTACAGCTGAAAGTCACAACCGCGTATTTATTCTTGAAGTAATGGGCAGAGATGCCGGTTGGATTGCTTTGCACTCTGCACTGGGTGGTGGCGCTGATGTGTGCATCATTCCCGAAATTACTTATGACCCCAAAATTATTGCCGAAAAAATTGAAACACGCTATATTAATGGTGAGGGTTTTTGTAATATTGTTATTGCTGAGGGTGCCAAAAGTTTGGATGGGCAAGTAACGGGAACTAAACCCACCGCCATTGGAGATGAACACGTTAAATTAGGAGGCGCCGGCGATAAACTGAAACATCAATTGGAACATCTTGGCGTGAAACACGATATTCGGGTTACTGTTTTGGGTCATTTGCAACGCGGAGGAACACCTACTGCATACGATAGAATTTTGGCAACTGCCTTTGGCGTGAAAGCATTTGAATTAGTGAAAGAAAAAAAATATGGAAACATGGTGGTGTATAATCACCCCAATATTACTTACGCACCGCTTGAGGAAGTGGTAAAAAATCTTAATTTTATTAACCCTAAAAACAATTCATTACTATGTGCTGCCAAAAAAATCGGAATATCTTTCGGAGATTAAAATTATTGCTACATAGGGTGACTTTAAGAACCCCCCCCGTCCGCTTCGCGTCCACCCCTCCAATGAATTGGAGGGGAATATCTCCCGTATCTCTCCTTTCTGCTCTTCTGCTTTTCTGCTTTTTCACCTTTACAAGTTGCGACAGAGAAGAGTTAATAGTGAACAGTTGGAATCTAAGAACGGTTTTAAAGAACGGAGAACCCTTTACAGATACTATGCAGTTTCATTTAATTCCAAAACATACCAACTACGCTTTTTATTATCCACAAACAAGTAGTTTGTTAGTTAAAACATACGCTTTAAACCAAATTGCTACGTCGGCAGATGGAAACTACTATTTCAAAGACAAATCAACCATTTGGATGCGTTTTACCCTTTTGTATAAAAGATACGAGATTGAAGCAACCATTAAAAAACTGAATGGCAGAGAGTTAAACCTTGAATATAAAGATAAAGAAGGGGACATCTATTTTATGAAGTTATATGCAAATTGATGTGATGATTAGATGATGTGATGATTAGATGATAAGATGATTAGATGATAAGATGATTTATATTTTGTAGATATGAAAAAATTTGATACTATTTGTTCTATTTCTACGCCGCAAGGTATTGGGGCATTGACTGTAATTAGGGTTTCAGGAAAAGAGGCTTTTGAGATTACAGGTAAATTATTTAAAGATTCAAAGAACTTTTTGTCCCAGCCATCCCACCTTGTCAACCGTTTTGATATTTATGAAAATGAGAATTTGATAGACCAAGTGATGGCTGTGAAATTTGTAGCCCCAAAAACCTATACCGGCGAAGATGTAGTGGAGATTACTTGTCACGGCTCAAACTACATTCAGCAGAAAATCATAGAATTATTATTAAAAAAAAGTGCCAGATTGGCAAAACCCGGCGAGTTTTCAATGCGGGCTTTTCTAAACGGAAAATTTGATTTGCCCCAAGCCGAAGCAGTAGCCGATTTGATTAATTCTCAATCTGAAACCGCACACAAATTGGCGATAAATCAACTCAAAGGAGGTTTTTCAAAACGTATAAAAACATTACGTAATCAATTCATTGAATTGGCGGCGCTCTTGGAATTGGAACTCGATTTTAGCGAAGAAAACGTAGAGTTTGCCGACCGCAACCAACTTAATAAACTTTTACAAACGCTAAAAAAAGAGGTATTACAACTCACAGAGTCGTTCAAATTAGGCAATGTGCTCAAAACCGGCATCCCCGTTGCCATTATCGGAAAACCAAACGTAGGTAAATCCACTTTATTGAATTGTTTGTTGAAAGATGACCGCGCCATTGTTTCTCATATTCCCGGAACTACAAGAGACACTATTGAAGATAACTTTAATATTAGCGGTATCAATTTCAGATTTATTGACACCGCCGGAATTAGATTAACTGAAGACGAAATAGAAACTTACGGCATTGAACGTACTTTCAAAGCCATTGATAAAGCCGATATAATCCTCTACATGGTTGATATTTCCGACACTTCGCTGGAGGAAGTAGAAAAAGAGTTGTTGTTTTTAGAAAACGAGATTGACTTTATAAACAAAAAACTGATCATTGTTGCCAACAAAATAGACGAACTTAACGAACTCCCGAAGCACTTCACCGAGTGGAACGAGTACGACATTGCCTTCATCTCTGCCAAACGCAACGTAAACATTGACGCCATTCGTGAGTTATTAACCCAACATATTGACCAACAAAAGATTACTGACACAGCGCTCCTCACCAACATTCGCCATTACGATATTATGTTAAAAATTGAGGAGGAAATTCGCAAAATAGAGAATGGATTTGTAAACCAAATCCCTACCGATTTAATTGTAATTCACATCAATGCTATTTTGAATTATTTGGGCGAAATAACGGGTGAGATAACTACGGACGAAGTGCTGGATGCGGTGTTTGGGAGGTTTTGCATCGGGAAGTAGCATTTAGTGTAATCAAGTAAATTATGCAGCTTTGGGAGCATTGATTGGTATAGCAGGGCATTATTTGAAATAGAAAGGAGAAGGGTGGCTATTCCGTATCTTTCAACATGGGGACAAAAACGAAATTTCCAAATTCTTCTTCCATAAAATCGTTTTCAGTAATTTTTTTAACCCGAATCATTTTTTGCACATTTTCCCCCACAGGGATTACCATTAATCCGTTTATTTTTAACTGATTAATTAGAGAAAAAGGAATATTAGGGGCTCCGCAGGTTACAATAATTTTATCGTAGGGTGCATATTTGGGAATCCCTTTAAAACCATCTCCAAAAAAAGTAAATATTTTATGGTCAAGTTCTTCGAGAAATTTTTGCGTATCTCTAAAAAGAGTTTCCTGCCGTTCAATGGTGAACACTTTAGCACCCATTGCGCTTAAAATAGCGGCTTGATACCCAGAGCCGGTGCCAATTTCTAACACTTTGTCGTCTTTGTTAATCTGTAATAATTGCGTTTGAAATGCCACCGTAAAAGGTTGTGAAATAGTTTGGTCACATTTTATTTTTAAGGGAATATCCAAATAGGCCTTATCCCACATAAAGGATTCGATAAATTTGTGGCGTTCCACTTTATCAAAGGCCGCCAACACGTTTTCGTCTGTAATTCCTTTGCTGCGAAGCCCCGAAATCAATCTTTGTTTTGCGCCTTTGTGTATGTAATTCATAAATAGATTTCAGAAATTTTAGAGATTATTTTTTTCTGCATTTTTTTAAAATAGTAACGATAATTTCAATAAATATTATTTTTGCAGACTTTTCATAAATAATATGCTTCAATTTCAACCACTTGATTTAAAAGTTCAACCATTATTCTCCGCTATTACTCAAAAGTTTGATTGTCAATTAATGAACTACAGTTTTACTGTGCTTTTTCTTTACAGAAATGTTTGTCATATTCAATATGTCATTTTTGAAAATTTTTTTCTGATAAAGGCAACTCAAAATGAGGAGAGTTTTTTTATGTTTCCTATTGGTGAAGGAAATCTTCCGGTTATTCTTGATAAAATTGCAGGCGAAACACTGAGTATGCAGAATTCGGTTCGTTTTTACCAGTTTTGTAACGATTTTGCGCCGGTGCTGTTGCAGTGGGCAGAGGAATTTTGTGAGAAAACAGGATATCAATTTCGGCAAAATTCAATTAGAAAAGATTTTGAATATATCTATTCTGCGGAAAAATTAGCACGTTTGGAAGGACATTTTTTAAAACCTAAAAGAAACCAAATCAATCATTTCACCAAAAATAACAACTGGAGTTTTGCTCATATTTCAAAAGATAATATTGAAAAAGTGAAACATTTCAACGCTTTGTGGGATGCCCAAAAAACGGCATCTGAAACCTCGTTGGAAAAAGAGAATATTGCTTTAGAAGAGGCTTTTACATACTTTTTTGAATTGAATATGCAAGGCATTTTATTGCAGATTGAGAACGAAATTGTTGCTTTTTCAATAGGATTTCCGTTAAATGATGATACTTTTTTAATTCTTTTTGAAAAAGCCGATAGAACATGTAAAGGCGCCTATTCAATGATTAACAAGTTGTTTGCCAACGAAATATCAAAAAAATACACGTACATTAATCGTGCGGAAGATGCCGGAGTGGAAGGGTTGCGAAAAGCAAAACTTTCCTACCAACCCGAATATTTAATTGAGGTAAATGAATTGGTGATTTTTTAATCAAATTCAAAAAAAATTTTTTGCAAAATAAATCCGGTAAAATATCGTGTATATTTGCAGCCTGCTTGTAAAACACTAATTATACTGACAACTACTAATTTAACTCTATATGAAACCTAAAAATTTACAAAAACCAACAAACACAAAACGAAATAAAAAAATGTTTTACGAACCCATTTGTGAGAAATACATTGACCCCTTCACCGATTTTGGCTTTAAAAAATTATTTGGCGAAGAATGTAACAAAGATTTACTGCTCGATTTTTTAAATGAACTTCTTTATGAAGAGCAAGGGAAAATTGTGTCAATCTCTTATCTTAAATCTGAACAATTAGGTATAACAAAATACTATCGCAATGCAGTTTTCGATATTTATTGCGAAAATGAAAAAGGAGAAAGGTTTATTGTTGAACTTCAACAATCAGACCAACCATTTTTTAAAGATAGAACTTTATATTACTCCACTTTTCCCATAATTGAGCAAGTACACAAAGGAAAAAAATGGGCTTATGAATTAAAAGCAATCTATGTCATAGCTATTTTAGATTTTGTGTTTGATGAAGACAAACACAATCACAAAAAGTATCGGTACGATGTTAAACTAACTGATATAGAAACCCATAAAGTTTTTTATGACAAACTAACTTTTATTTATTTGGAAATGCCCAAGTTTAATAAACAAGTGGATGAATTGAAAACTCGTTTTGACAAATGGTTGTATGTTATTAAAAATCTGACACGTTTGGAGTATTTGCCGGATAAATTACGCGAAGTAGTTTTTGAAAAGATGTTGGCAGCTGCTGAAGTTGCCAAATTATCTCGGGAAGAATATTTGTCGTATGCCGAAAATATTAAAGTTGTACGCGACAATACGAATTGTTTTAATTATAAGCTTGAAAAGGCTATTAAAAAAGAAGTTGAGAAAGCAATAAAAGAACTCGAAAAAGAATTTAAAGAAAAGGCTGATAAAGTTAAAGAAGAAGCTGATAAAGTTAAAGAAGAAGCTGATAAAGTTAAAGAAGAAGCTGATAAAGTTAAAGAAGAAGCTGATAAAGTTAAAGAAGAAGCTGATAGATATAGAAAGGAACTTGAAGAACTGAAATGCTTACTAAAAAAATATACAGATGAAGAAAAATAAGGTAATCCAACCTGCAACTTATGAAATGTTTTGTTGATATTAAATAAAATGGCAAAAAATAAATATTATGTAGTTTGGCAAGGACGAATTTGCGGCGTTTTCGATAATTGGAACAACTGCAAAGCACAAGTGCATGAGTTTGAAGATGCTAAATATAAGTCGTTTGACACAAAACAGGAAGCCGAAAAGGCGTTTTTAGAAGGGTATAAGAACTATTACAAGAAAAATGCCACAACGCATGGTAGAGACGCGATTAATCGCGTCTCTACAACAGACGACAAACCTGTTTTAAACAGCCTATCTGTGGATGCCGCCTGTAATATGGTAACGGGGCAAATGGAATATCGGGGGGTTCACACCGGAACTAAAGAATTGTGGTTCAAGCAGGGCCCGTTTCCAAAAGCGAGTAACAATATCGGGGAGTTTTTGGCTTTGGTGCACGGGTTAGCACTATTGAAACAAAAAAACATAAACATTCCCATTTATTCGGATAGTATTACGGCGATTGCGTGGGTGCGGCAAAAAAAACATAAATCCATCGTGCTGCCCACAGAGCAAAATGAGGTGATTTTCGATTTGTTGGTTCGGGCGGAGTTTTGGTTGCAGAATAATAGTTTCAAAACCCCGATTATTAAATGGGATACAAAAAAATGGGGGGAAAATCCGGCGGATTTCGGAAGAAAATGAGGGTAATTGGGGCTGGTGCTGGGAAGAGATTTTGTTCAGGACAACAAAAAACAACTTTGATAGTTAATACAAATAATAAGACTATGAAAAAAATCAACCTTTTTTTAAGAAAAATAGCATGTATTACATGCTTATTTTTATCAATTTGTGTAAATGCACAAACTTGGCCTCCCGAAGGTATGCAAGGAGACGGAACAAACGAAAATCCATGGGAAATTACTCTCCCTGAGCATTTAGCAACTTTAGCCAGCTATGTAAACGCAGGATACGGCGAAAGCACGATTGGCATGTATTATAAGTTAGTGAACGATATTGATTTGAGCAAATATACGAACTGGAAACCCATAGGCGTTAGATCTACATCCAGCTATTATACTTCCTTTCACGGTAATTTCAACGGTAATAACAAAATAGTAAAAAATCTTACTATCAGACGTTCAAAAGAAAGTTATATTGGCTTGTTTGGTTATAAATCAGATGTCGGATGCATTGAAAATCTTGGCGTGGAAGATTGTGACATTGTTGGTGGTGAATATTCTGTTGGCGGATTAGTGGGTGATAGTAGTGCTCCTATTAATAATTGTTATGTTACAGGCATGATAACAGGTCAAGGATATCATATTGGAGGATTAGTGGGAATGAATTCTGGGGTCATAACAAATTGCCATACCACATGCAGTGTGAGCAATGCAGGCAGTATTGGTGGATTAGTGGGACACAATTATGGTGCCATCACTAATTGTTATGCCACAGGCAGCATAAATGCAAATAAAGGAGATTCCGGCGGATTAATAGGGTTGAATTATGGTAAAATCTCTTATTGTCATGCCACATGTACTGTAAATGGAAATTATGAAGCTGGGGGCTTGATAGGATCTAACAACGGCAATATATTCGAATGCTATGCCACAGGAAACGTGACTGGATATTCACAGGGGCATGGGTGGATAGGTGGGTTAGTTGGGGAAAACTATTATGCTGATATATCCAATTGTTATTCTACAGGTAATGTGAATGGGCCCGATAGAGTTGGTGGATTAGTAGGAGACAACTGGATAGCTCCTATATCCAACTGCTTCGCCACAGGTAGTGTAACTGCAACCGGTTATCTTGGAGATATTGGTGGATTAGTGGGAATAAACTCAGCGTCGCCTATTTTAGATTGTCATGCCACAGGTAACGTAGTTGGCTATGGAAATGGTGTTGGGGGATTAGTGGGATTTAACAACGGTAATTGTACTATCAGAAACTGTTACGCCACAGGCGATGTAAGTCTAACTGGTAGATTAAGAAACCATGTTGGCGGCTTGGTGGGGGATAATTGTAAATCTACTATTTCCAATTGTTACGCTACAGGCAATGTGAGTGGAAAAGAAGAAAATGCCGGTGGATTGGTAGGACGGAACTTCGGAAATTCTATCATTTCTTATTGTTACGCCACAGGTAGCGTAAGCGGAAGTTATAATGTAGGTGGCTTGCTTGGGTTAAACTACTGGGAAGAAGGTTTTATTAGTAACTCTATTGCAGCAAATGCATCTGTCATCGCCACCACAAATACAACCTACGTTGACCGTATTGTAGGAAATATTAATTATGGTGTTTGCAGTAATAATTACGCACTTAATACCATGATAGTGCTAAGTAACGGATTACCTGCAAAAATAACAGACGGATCGCCTAAAGCCGGTATTGGAAAACCATTAGATACACTTCAGAATTTTGCATTTTACAATTTGGCAAATAATTGGTATAACAATGCATGGGATATTGACACAGAAGCGAATACAAATAAAATTTGGAAAATTTGCGATAATCTTTCTTTACCGCTCTTCCAAAGACAGGAAAGTGATTGCGGCAGTTATTTTACCATTATCGCTACAGCAGGGTACAATGGAATTATAAATCCTTACGGAGAAATTTCTGCTGTAGAATCAACCGACAGAAATTTTGCATTTTTGGCTGATGCTGGCTATGAAGTGGAATCACTTTTGATTGATGGAGTAAACAAGCCGGAATTTAAGGCATCAGGAAACTACACTTTTAAAGATATTACTGAAAACCACACCATTCATGTAACATTCACTCCTAAGGTAAATATTAACGATAACGAAAAAACATACAATTTTGTAGTTTATCCCAATCCGACGAGAGGGGAATTGAGAATTGAGAGCAAAGAATTGAGAATTAAGGGCGTGGAGATATTTGACATAGTTGGGAAAAAGGTGTTCTCTAATCATCACTTCACCACATTATCTAATCATCTCATCAACATTTCGCACTTGCAAGCAGGGTTCTATTTCCTACAAATACTAACGGTAAACGATGTGATAACAAAAAAAATTGTAAAACAATAACAAACACTTATGATGTACCCCAAAAGCGACTTTTTACAATATTCGGCTCAAGAATCGTTTTTTTGTAAAGAAAATATTCCCTTTGTGAGCCGAAAAATTACTTTTAAAACAAAATGTATTTTTGCAAACCAAAAAAAATAATTAACATGAAAGAAAAAAACAAAATATGCCAAAGTTGTGGCATGCCTATGAAAAAAGACCCGCAAGGAGGCGGCACAAACGCTGACGGAAGTAAAAATGAACTCTATTGCAGCTATTGCTACCAAAACGGAGCCTTCACTTATAACGGAACCGTAGAAGAATTTCAAGAGTTTTGCAGAAAAATGATGATTGAAAGCGGACACCCCAAGTTTTTGGCATGGCTATTTACCAGAGGAATGAAACGGCTACCGCGCTGGAAAAATCAATAACACAACCTTGAACTATTTAACTGTTGAGAAACTGACAAAGTCTTTTGGCGAAAAGTTACTTTTCGAGGATATTACATTTGGTATTGAAAAAGGACAAAAAACCGCGCTGATTGCAAAAAACGGTGCCGGAAAATCATCGCTGCTTAATATTATTGCAGGTTTGGATACGCCCGATTCAGGGAAAGTTACCCTGAGAAACGATATTACCGTTTCTTATTTGCCCCAGTTAGAAACCATTACGGATAATTATTCTGTGATTGATGTGATTTTCGACTCCAATTCACCTGTGGTAAAAGTAGTTAGAGAATATGAAACCGCCTTGTCGTTGGTGAAAAGAAATGAAACGCAAGAAAACCTTGTGCGATTTGAACATGCGTTATCGGAAATGGAACGGTTGCATGCCTGGGATTTGGAAAGCAGGGTGAAAGAGATTCTCTCACGTTTCGGAATTGACGATATTTTTAAGAATATCAGTGAATTATCCGGCGGACAACGCAAGAAAACAGCGCTTGCCAAAACCTTAATTGCTGATACCGATTTGCTGATTTTGGACGAACCCACCAACCATTTGGATATTGACATGATTGAGTGGTTGGAAGAATATCTTTCCACCTCAAACACTACGCTATTAATGGTTACCCACGACCGTTATTTTTTAGACCAAGTGTGTAACAATATAATTGAGTTGGATAATCAAAAACTTTACCAGTATAAAGGTAAATATGGTTATTATTTGGAGAAAAAAGCGGAGCGTATTGCCAATGAAACTGCTGAATTGGAGAAAATAAAACAATTGTACCGCACGGAGTTGGAGTGGGTGCACACTTCGCCGTCGGCGCGCACTACCAAAGCCAAGGCGCGCATCAATGCGTTTGAAGAACTGAAAGAGAGTGCCACCCGAAAAACGGAAAAACAAGCCGATGCGTTTCATGTTCGCACAGAACGACTGGGTAATAAAATTTTGGAAATCAACAACCTCGACTTTTCCTATCCAGATAAACTGATTTTGGACGATTTTTCCTACATCTTTAAAAAAGGAGAAAAATGTGGCATTGTGGGCAAAAACGGCACCGGTAAAAGTACATTGTTAAAACTGTTAGTAGGTGAAATTGTGCCCAATGCAGGTAAAATTACTCCTGGACAAACCATCCAATTTGGGTATTTTGCCCAGGAGGGACTGCCCGTAAAAGGCAACAAACGCGTGATTGACATTGTGAAAGAACAAGCCGAAATGATTCGCTTAGAAAGCGGAAACTATGTGGGAGCCTCGCAGTTTTTAAACTATTTTGGCTTCAAATACGAACAGCAATATACTTATTACGAAGATTTAAGTGGCGGGGAAAAGCGAAAACTAAGTTTGCTCATCACCCTCTTAAAAAATCCTAATTTCCTAATCCTCGACGAGCCCACCAACGATTTTGATATTGACACCTTGAACTTATTGGAGGATTTTCTCACGCACTATCAAGGCTGCATCTTGGTTGTTTCGCACGACCGCTGGTTTATGAACAAATTGGTGGACCATCTTTTTATATTTGAAGGCAACGGCAAAGTGAA
>Ga0209628_10000795_pt1 | contig 19704 bp, 9 predicted proteins | sample TergutCu122P4_FD_187285 | JGI IMG/M metagenome (GOLD analysis project Ga0209628, IMG submission 187285) | Cubitermes ugandensis P4 segment gut microbial communities from Kakamega Forest, Kenya - Cu122 P4 (SPAdes) (version 2) | ecosystem: Host-associated > Arthropoda: Insects > Digestive system >...
CTGTTTTTTCTTCAACACAGTTCTGTAGTATGACATGACATTGTCATTAAGCAAGTGAATGCAACGATTGCTTTCTTTACCTTCTCTTCCTTCCTTAGCTTCTTTTCTAGCTTTCTGGGGGCCATTTTGATAGCAATTAGTGAAATTAATTATATAAAGCACTGCACTGACCGGAATTACGTCCACAAACACGCGTATCTGGGCACAGACTGAAGCTTACGAATGCATCTCGGGTCTTTGTTTACAACCGCGCGTTTTGGCCTTGACCGGCATGCGAGTCGTAACTCAAGACTTTGGTTGTAAGTCAAAACTAAAATATTGGTCGTAACCCAAGTTGTTCGTATGTTAAGCCGGTCGTAACTCGAGGGTCCACTGTACTTTAGCCTGTAAAGGTAATTATCCCTTACAATCTGTCATTCCAAATTATGGAAATTGTAATCTGACTGAACAAATGCTTGTTGTTTACATCTTTATTGTTGATATTTGCTTTCAGAACTCCCTTTTGACTCGAAAGAATGCCAGGCCAAGACTTGAAGAAATGGGAGAAGATGTATGCCCTTTATTTTTTAAGAAGATCAAAGAACTTTCCAGTGATTTTTTCAGATGATAACGTAGTTTTATACAGTGGGGACTGAGGTGGCTTCAGATGAAGCCCTTTAACATTTTAATGTAATCTAATAATAATGTTTGAATTTCGTAATTTTGAAGGTTACTATTTTCTGGCATGTTGACCCATAAGGGGTTGAACTTTCTTGCTGTTAACACGTGCTGTGGTTTACAGAACTGCATGGCACCACATCCCACAAAACAGTAATTTTGGGGACTTTCTGCATTTAAAGAAGACAAAACTTTGACCATTTGAAGAGTTACATTACAAATTCAAGAGTTATTTCATTTAGAGCTGATTCCACCACCCATGGGTGCTGAACCATCACATGTATCATGATGATTTTCAGTGACTTTACACATGTCATCTAACAAAAATCTTATATTGTGTGCAAGTAATATTCTCGTAATGCAAGCCACATACGATAGTTAAGTCCAGTAATGGAGGTGGTGGAATTCTCCTTGCTAATTTTATCCAGTTCTTGACTCTTTTCTGCGAGGATTATCTTCTTTGCTCTGACCACAGATTTTGAGGTGCCTGTCTTTTGCATTTGGACTTCACATTCTTTGGTAGTTCAGTGGATGTACCAACACCTTCTTGGCTTGTGGTAGCAGACTTGGAGCAGTGTTTGAAATGTACTGAAATGTGTTATTTCACATGCCTAGTTTAGAAACCTTTATAACTATTTTTCTGTAGTTGTGTTGTTAGATTAATTTGCAGCCTACATTCCACTCTTGTTGTAGGAATGTTAAGAATGTAACAGTCAGTGTATTTGTGTGAAGACTTTGAATTTCCCTTGTTTTTACCATCATGTACATGAGACTGGTTGATATTCTATATTGCATTCAGTGGGATTATCGAAATGGCTACTGAGGCCGATTCTTTCTGAATATTACAATTAGTCACAAGATCATATAGATTTGCGATGTGTAAAATACGGTAAGTGGCATAGTTTATTCTTTGAGATTCTTTCAGAGGATGCATCTCCTTCCAGTTAGGGTAATATATATATAAGCTGGAGGCATTTGTATTCAAAATGTTGGTGAATTTCTGCCATGTTACATGTTTTCCCATTCCAGAAGAAAGTAATCATTTTATATACTGTAAGTACTTGGAATCTCGCAAAAAAAAATGAAATAAGCATATCTGAGATGTCATTATGTAAGATAAAAAATAGTTTGTACAAACACATTTTCATTTTTCACTTTGTGACACACATATTTTATTCAACAGCTGCATTTATGTGTGCATTACAGTTGCTCAGTTCTTCATATTTAAATTCTGGAATACATTTCAGGTTGTTCTTACAGTGCATGAATGAAAACAGGTCTCAGATTGAAATTACAGTCTTCTGAGATGTGATGCCATTTTGATTGGTAATTTGTTAGTAACATTTTGAAGAGCTTACTGCCTCCATCTACATGATAGTCAAAGAAGAATAAGTTGCTAAAAGAACTAGTTGCATTACACAAGGGAACAGCAGGTTAGGCAGTAGTTAACAGTAAGACATGTATTAGGGGTGGGTGGAGTCACGTAGAGCATGATAGAGGCAAGGAAAACAGAAGGAAGCAGTGGAAAGAGCAGGATAAGAAATGCAGGAGGAGGGAGTGTTTCATCTTGTCATTCCTTCCATTTCCTTCTCGTGTATTTGGACTGCAGCAAGCTGTACACAATGGAGACAACAAGCTCCTCCAAAGTGTTAGTAACAAGTTACCAGTCAACACAGCCACATTTCTTCATCATCAGTCCAGCCAAAATATCAAAACACAGAGGTCTCAAATTGAAAGTAAAGTAATATAATGATGTCCAACACAAAAGGCATTTCTCCTACTATCCATGTATAAGATTATTTGTGAACAAATTTCAGAGATCTGGTGATGTGAAAGCTTTACTAAAGAAGGTTGTGTGCTTTTACAGTTTTATGAATATTTTTAATTGTGGTTTATTTCCTTATGTCTTCAAATTTATTAGAGTTATGTGGTATCACAGTCTGGCACAGACTATATAGCATCATTTAGCTGTAATCGTAACAGTATTTTTACATATTAAAGTAGTTTGTAAGTGCAAGCAAAAAATGTATAGTAAGTATTTTGCACTACCTGTTTTCGTCCATATTCAGTCCCAAAAATATATTTGTGATTTTAAGATTTTTTAGTCAAGGTGGACAAAAGAGTGTACAGTGTGGCTGTCTGAAAATGATCTTTTTAGATTCACCATTAAGAAGGTAGGAAATCTCAAGTGTGTGTGACATTGAAAATAATGTACGGTGAAGGAACACTTTTTCATTGTAAGGTCATTGTTACCAGAGAAAACTGAGATATTGAAAACATGAAAAAACTTGGATGGCCGAATGGTTCTTGAGTAGAGTGATAATTTTAAAGGGGTATGGGTCATAGAGAACAAGACTTAGCATTTTATTGGAGACATTGCTACTGAGAGAATTAGATTCACCTCCAAGTGTGATGTTGGCTTAAAGTTTCTGCTGGTTTAGCATAATTGGTATTGTGATTTGGATATGGGTTGGATAATCAGGATTTTGATTTCCAGCAGATGCAGAAGATATTTATGTTTTTCAAAGGGTCCAGAATGACTCTGGGGCCTACCCAGTCTCCTATTCAGTGGGTACACAGAGCACTTTCTGCCAGGACTAAATTGGCTGGAGTGTGATGCTGACTGACCTGCATGCCTTCCTGGCCTGCACAGAGGCAACTTTACCTAAAATTTTTGTGGTTTCCCTGATGAGTTAGTAAAGAATTTAGATACACTACTCTGGCAGTGGAAAGCCACTGTTGCTAAGAATATTTAAATTGCAATTATTTGCTGGCTTGAGGATAACTGTAGTTTGTGCAGAATAAAATGACTCATTTAGAATAAAACTGTCACCATCAGAAGGACTGTTTATTTGCCAACTTTAAGATGATTCTCAGACAGTATTACATAAGTAGTGAAAACAAATGGCAGTGTACTGAGTATGCATTCTTCTAGATTAATGACAAGCTATGCTAGAAAATGAAGTGTGCAGTTCATTAGATGACTCTCTTGAGGCATCAAATATGGATATTGATTTTCTGAAAATGCATGTTTTTCAAGGTGTGTGTGTCAGGCATATTACTCATAGACTGTATGTGTCAGGCATATTACTCAGACTCTACTTACACTTACTTTGACTTGAGTCAGCTGTTAGAAAGTAGGTTCAGTGAAATGATAGAATACATTGGTCAACTTGCTGTAACAGTGTAGTAGTTTCTTATGGTGTAAGAAAAGTTAAAATTGAAGACAGTATTGAATTTAAATGATTACAAATCTCATTTGCATGGAAAAAAATGTAGAAATATTTCAGCATTACACAGTAGTTTATTAGTGTTGAAGTACAAAACCTAATATATGAAGAACTGTGAAAAGTGTTGACATTTCTCAAGTACATCAGAATAAGTGAAAATAAAATATTGTGTGTGCTACATCTCAGCGTAAAATAATTATAAGTTCTTACATTAAATTGTAGGTATTGACTCATACAACTGTCGAACTTGTAATGTTCTCTCAGGATTATTGAACTCTGTACTGTATGATGTTACTTCACCTTGATTGTTATAGTAACATATTTTCTCACTGTTTATGTCAATATCAGTTCTTGAAGTTTATATGAAAACATGTTACTTTATACATAATTTTATTTTAACTGCAGGTTACATGAACTTAAAACAAATGGTATGGTTATAAACTTACCCTAGTTGTTAGATACTTACTTTGAAGACTCACACCATTGCGAACTCTCTGCTATGAGCAGTGTTTATTTTTAGAATTAGGATTGTATGTGACATACTTGATTGAAAGATGCTTGAGATTAATTTTTATATTAGGACAAGCTCTGGTGTGGATCAATAACCAGTCCTTATGTCAGTATTTAATATTCTATACTTCTGGATACTGCATAAGTAGTAATATTAAAAACCACCTTAGTAGAAGGATGTTAAGACTGTGTTCTTGTGAATGATGACACCATGTAGGTGGTGACCAACATTTAAGAGGAGCTTGTTACCTTGATGATGGAGGCTGAAGGTACCTCCAAAACATCTACAAGATTTCATGACCCATAACACTAGAATATTAATTTTCATGGCCACAAAAAAAAAAAAAAAGACCTGTAATCTTGTATAGAAATGTAATGTTTGGTGTACAGGAGTGTGCAAGAGGTCTTAAGTAGGCGCAAACATTGTGCACGAAAACAACCATGAGTGTCTTAATGAACACAAGTGTTAGATGGCCTTAAATAACCATGTACCTTAGGAATGGTACTGTATTGGTTGTTTCTTTCTGAATCTAATAATATATTAAAATTTATTTGAAGTATATTTGTTGTAGGGTATTAATATGTAGCCATGTACATTAATATTATCTGTTTTAAAATGTTTTTATTTATGTATAAGATCTGATATTGTACACTGAATAACCCTTTGCCTGCTTTACAAAAGGCACTTAAAAGCATTCCGTCCATTGAGTTTTACTAGAGAGCTATATTTTTTCATATGGAAGCAAGAACTATAGGAAATTATGAGCAGTGCATGAAATATAGTTTTACATAAATATTTCTCTACTCCCTATCTGTGGTCATTCCACCAGACTTTTATATTTTTGTATGACATGTGTCCTTGTATGTAGGAGATCTTGAAACATGTTAGTACTGTCTTGTACTCGAGTATATATATCAGGCGAAATAGATGCATTATATTGTTTCTAATAATAAATTCTTTACATTTTTAAGTCATGAATGTACTGAGAATTTTGAAATGAAATGTATATATGAGTGATCATTATTGTAAACTGTAGCTCGGTATTATACGTGAATATATAGTGAACTCTCCAGTTTATATTACTCATTTTCCCTTCTGTGAAATGGTATGTGCCAAAAGGCAGGTTATAGATTATGACTGTTATTTCAGTTGTTTTAATTTCTGCGTGCACAACAGTCTCTTCTTAAGTAATTATGAGCAGCACAAATTTCAGAATTTAATGGAACTTATTTTAACCATTCAGAGTGGATTGTACAGAGCGAGGCACTTGACAGTGGTGGATAGCTGCCACAGCTGTGGAGAATCAGCAAGTATTGTGCCTTTCAGCAAATATACCAGCGACTTCAACCAGTTCTCTTCAACATAAATGTAAAGTTACTGTATGTAAAATCAGTGTTATCACATATTCTTACAGAGCTGTTTTTTACAAGAACCAGTTACTATGGTAAGTTTGTTACCAATATGTAGGGTTTGGAGTGCTGGTTCATTTCTGCTGTGACCATACTTTAACCTTTTAAAGCCTACTTGTTGCGTGCACCAACAGGTTTAAAGCTTAAGAACTGACGTACTGCCCACACTGTCTTTGTGTGTTTTGTATTTATCTCAGAACAAACAGCGACTTCTACCCCATATAACATAAACTGATTGGTTTTTATAACATAAGATGGTCCACGGTATGAACTTGGTCTTTAAATTAAGCAGTCTGCACTTCATCTTTAAAGGGTTAATGTTACATCCATGTGACACGGATCACCAATTACCAATGGACTCTTTACAATACAAATTACACACAAGGTTTGAAGCATTTGAAATGCACATGGAGTTACTAACAAATTAGATGAATTTAGCAGTGGAATTTGAAGAATAAGAAAATTTATACCTTTGCAGTTACAGAATGAAGTGGAAGAGGGTCTCTGTGGGTCAATATAAGTGGCGAATATAACAAACAAGAACTATATGAGTAACATTACTGGTTAATAAGATTTACCCTTACATCCCTAACAGAATCATGACTGTTACATTTAAAACACATGGACCTAGATCTGATTGCACATTGTTTAGCAGTAAGGCCATAAAGGGACAGGAGTTTTACAAGGAACTACAAAAGGAAATAAGAGGTAGAAATGAGTATACACTACTGGATACGATTTTACTGCTTGAGGTGGAAATGCACAAATAAAACAAAGAAGCAGAGTGCTTTAGAGAAAGTACACAGAACCAGTACGGAGAAACATAAAAAGACTCTACATTTAATAAGATACCACCATTTACACAGAAGGTATGCATTAATGACTAGCTGAAAGAGGCAGAACCTCTGTCTGTCTACCTAATCATAACAGTATTCCATTGTTACAAAAGTTACACATTCTCAGTCTTTCACCATATTTGCTGGTTTACCATGTCTTCAGGTGTTAAAATTCTGCTACTTCATCACCCTTTCCTCACCCCTTTCCCAGTTCATTTTGGCATCTTCTATGTAACTGATTATACACAGTGTCTAGTTTGCCATGTGTCTTTGGTGTTCCAGCCAGCTTTCTGCACAGAGGAGCAGAAGGCAATTATTCATGACTGAATGCTGACCTGCTTCAGTGCAGGCCTCACATCTTCAATCTGAATCAAGTTTTTCATCAGTCAGTACATCTCTCTAAGATTTTTTGTCTCCTACTGATCTTCCAAGTTATCCAGACTGGTCAGGTCCACCCAGCCTCCTAGTCACCAGACACCAGAGGTAAAGAAGCTGGGGTGTTAAGCTGACCTCACACTCCATCTGGTGCTGAGGTTAAGAATAAGTGGAGCTATAACTCCACCCCCCATTATATCTTCATGGCATGCACAGGGGCAACTTCATCTTCACCACACCTAAAACTGTTTCCAGTGCACAAAACTTCACTAGTATTGTGCACTTTGTTAGTACACTTCATAGAAAACTTGCATAATCATGATTCTTGATGCAAAAATGGGAGAAGAGTATTTATTTTTATTCTTTGAAATCAAGCAATGAATTTAACTGATTTTGAATCTGAAGCTTCATAGCACTGAACTTTATATTCACTGCATACAATAAAGTACAACAGGTTTTCATGAGGAGAACAATATCAGTGTTAAATACATTGTTTGTGGATGACTGAAAAATACACTTTACACTGCACTATCAGCTAAATGTGTATTAATTTCTATACAAACTGACTCAATGCAGTAGTACTCAATCTGTTTTCACTATGTAAACTGTCGCTTATTTTTATAGAGTTAAAAAATTTGTACATTTTAAAATGTGAAAATAATACTTGTGAATTCCAGCTGCTGATATGTTCTTCCCATACTGAATTTCTACTTTGTCCAGCTGACTTTTGGAATATCAAAATGTTCTGTGAGACTATCCAGATGCCTGTTGAATTCTTCCACTCTCTGTTTGTGTGTCATTGCAGCTTTTTGTTTGATTCGTTCCTTTTGCTGAAATAAAAACGTATTAAGAATTTATATACAGTGGTAGGCAATACCGCTTTAATACTTTATATACATTTACACAGTTTCAAAAAAAAAAAAAAAATTTGAAAATAAAGAAAATTCTGTTATGCCACTGTCCCACTGCTCAGGATAAACATTTATGTCATAGTCCTAGTTCTGATAATGATTATTTTCTCTCCCATATAATGCTCTCTGAATTCTAATATATGTAAACAAGTCGGAATTGCACTGCAAAGCAAGTGTGGTACATGGTGTGATTTAAAATGGGCTCAGATGGAGCTCAGTTCAACAAGTTAAAGGCATATAAGAGAAAACTCGATATTGAGGTTTCTGTTCTTGTGGGACATAAAGCAGTGTCTGTGGGTAATCAATTTCCACCATTCAAGAAAATATAGTGGTCTTATCTTCAAGGGTCAGATGTCTTGTCTCGGAAGTGTTGGGGACCAATTATCCACTGATGCAGGTTCATATCTCACAAGAATGGAAACCTCAACTATACCACTGTAAAACCCAAAAAACTGCAAAGCACATACTGCATGACCAAAAACAAAAAGCATAAGAGCTCACAATACAGCTACATGTACTTATTAAAGAACACAAGAAGAAGTATGTTCTATACCAACACGAATGTCCGACACTACTACCTCTGATGATTCAATGCATTACAGCCCACAGACAACTTTTGTAATGGAATACAAAAAAATATTTTATGTCCATTCCTTTGGAAAACCTCAATTTTCTGCAATATGTCACTGTATGTGTAGAATGCCCTACTACTGCAGTACCAAAAGGCAAATTATTGACTACTGTTCCAAATCTAAAATGGACTGTAAAGTGCTTATTGGTTTATGTGGACTGGTTCACAGTTATTTGTTACACTCTGCAGGAATAATGTTCCAACTGGTATAGAAGTTTGTCACTGAGAAACAGTTCAAGTACCAAATATGTTATACATTTAAGGGATGCTTAAACAATACTATCTGTGATGAATACAAGTTACAGGCAAAAATTCACAACACAACAACCTATGCTTAACAGTGCTTCAAGTCAAACAAGCCAGGGTTTTGAAAATAAGTAATTCTGAGCTCTTCTGAGACAAAGACAAATCCGTGATTTTTACTTTGAACATAATGGACTTGTAACATAGAGTTCACCTATGAATCAGCCATCCCACTCAATTACTGTATCTTTATGTAAGTATCATACTTGAATCAAACAAAGAATGAATACATATTTTTCCCCATCCAGCTGCCTAGCACCTAACTTCCATCACCATGCCTTCTGCCACACACACCAGAAGCCACTGTCCACATGTGCTCTCTCTCCATTACTTGCTTGTACAGTGCAGTGCATGGTTTTTGGCCAGTGGAATATTCAGAAGGCATGCTAGGAAGAAGTCACTAATGCAGTGAGAGTGTATCATTGTTGGTCTAGTCCTTCTCTCCTTTCTGCATCCCTAAGTACAGTTGATCTTATCACACTAAGTTCCAAGCAAATAAACACCCATCCTTCGGCACTTCACCACCCCCAGGAGACCTGTTAGCCAGCTCCACTAAATCCTCCACCGGCCAAAAGCCATGCACTGCCTGCGCACAGGCTTGGGTTGTTGATGGAATGGAGGTAAGCAGTTTAGGGAAGAGAGGGGAAGCAAGTAGACAACTTTTTAACGCCCATTACATATTCTCATTCTTTCACTGACTCTCACTTTTTGCAAATACAATCTTCTTTCACCTTTCTGTAGTGGAAAAATAATCTGACTCAAAATTTTTAATATTACATGAAACACAGAAATTATTGGCTTGTCCCCTGGTGCAGGTATTGGTAACTGCAAATAAACCATTCTACTTATTTTCTGAATCTGATACTGTAGGTTAAAAAAGTATTAATACTTCTCCAGGTGTTACCAACATGACATATATTGCGGTTAAACGTGAAGTGTCACAGTAAGTGCACGTTTATTTTCAGATGCAAGGGGATCCAACTTCAGAGAGAAAGATTAGCAAAATGTCATACTATATTCATGTGGATGTTGCATTTTTGATAAATCTTTACACTAATCTTAATTTGCTCTTACAATTACTGCAATAATCTCCTCGAACCTACACACAATGTTAACTGTTGCTGTACATACCAGCACCACATTTTGGCACACCTGATAAGCTGAACTGCTAGGCCATGAATGTAGTAGTAGTAGTAGTGGTGATGATGATGATAACAACAACTTGTGCAGAAATCTTACCATTTTCTCTTGCATCTTCTGAAACGCAAGCTCAGCTTTTGTCCGTTTTACTTCATTCACTTGGGACTTTTCTTCCTTTTTTACTTCAGCAACTTTTGATACCTGTTCTAATAATTTCTTCTTATCATTTTTCTTTTTTCTCCTAAAATGAGATTAAAGACAGGCTATAACAGAAAGTTTCTGTCCACAGGAGTGAGCAGGGCTCAAAAGCGAAGAGTGCTAAACAATCAAACCATCATGATGTGTACTATAAATGATTACATTTTCAATAAACTGTGGGGTCAAACAGCAATTTATAAGTGTGAAATAAGAAAAGCTACTATATTATGAATGCCAGTTCTTAATAATACATCTGTGACGGGATTCCACACATGACAAATGACAAAAACCCCGAAGTTTTTGCCAACTGTGAAGACATAGTGGTAGAAGAATGGCAGAGTACAGCCAAAATCTCTCCACAATTGTCAAATTGAATAATGGAGAATTTCCCACTGCACACAGTCTCCCCTGAATAACAAGACAACACAATATTCTAATTCTGTACCAAGAGTATACAACACTCTGGAACACCAAAGATTCAAACTCCTGAAAAGCAATGCTCTAGCAAATTTCTTATGCAAACAGGGACAACTGTGACTGCTCGAATTAAGTTTATTTTGGAATTCAAAGTCACAGCCTTCAAATTACACTAGGGCATTAATGTGTCACCACTGATAGCCGTGAAAGGTTGCGTATAAAGACTCAGCCATATTTAAGTTTCGCCAAAGGTGACACTGAATTTTTCATTTACAATGTGAACACACATAATCACACACTGTGTCCCCCTTTCTAGTATGAAGTGCTGGCCCAGAAAAGGCCCGAGTTTGCTTGAGCATTAACTGGAATTTTCGCGCAGCACTTCACATCACATTACACCTATGTCATTCCTCAGGAGTGTAGTTCATTTTGCTGTACTTGATTCCTCCTCGACATTACCACGGTTTTAATATGGCATTGGTTACTTTTGGTTAGGGTAGTTTTATGACTGCACAGATTAATTAGGATACTTCATGCTAGTTTTGGATAATTTAGCACAGGATTCTTTACAGCTTACTTTAGGCTGGTAAAGCTACGTTGTTTATGGTGCAAGCATCATTCAACCCCGTTACTGCCCTACTGTGAACTACTTTCCTTGGAATTTCTGATTATCATCCCGTATTGTTTCGATGAAATACGGGGTAATAAAAAAAATTGCTAGAACCAGAAAATGTGGTTATAGTGAGCTTCGGAAACCAGCAATTCTATTTTATGTTTGTTTACATCGACTCCACGCATAGTTGTCCTTACAACAAATGATCTGAGCTCAGCATAAAGACAATCTCACACTAGCAGACGTTAGAACGGTGAGTTTAAATTTCATGCATCTCGATTGAACGCCAAATAATCAACCGGAGAAAAGTCACAGTTTTTCCGCGTAACCACAAAGGCAAATACAGCTCTGTCTCCAACTGACTTACAAATCACTTACTTTTTGATTCCACTGTCACCTTTTATTTTTAGTGAACCTTTCGCACAATCGTCGTACTCCGCCATCTTACTTATCACCACAGATCATACATCTTATCACAGATGTAAACTGTCCCGTTCACATGGATTTAAGCCCACACACAGCAACAAACCGATCTGTGGCAATACTCACGATATGTTTACGAGCAATTTTCAAGTACGTCTCCGAAGGTCGTAAAAGTGGAATGTGAAACGGCACGAAAGACGAATGTTATGTTACCAGTGTTGTGTGCTACGTATCCATGATTCATGTTTGTGAGTTGTACTCACCGTTACCACAGGTAATAAATAGTTATTTCCTCTTTGCATCTGTGCAATTTGCGGTGGTGATGAAGATGATCTGTGGTGATGAGAGTAGTAAGGTGACTAAAGACGTCTTGGCGGTAGGCGTTAGGAGCTTTTCAAACGTAAGTCTATGTATTGCTGTATGTTTCAGTTATGTTTTACTTTTTTTTTGGTGGAGGGGGATATGTGGTCTTTTCTTCCTAACGTTTCTTGAAGCGTAGTGGTCCCATCGGTCTTACCTTCAAAGTGACAGAAAACCCAGTAACATACCATCATATACAAGAAGAAACCTGAGAACTCGTATGCTTAATATGTCAAAGCTTTCTATCTTTCTTTCCTGAACATCTGTACAGAACGTTTGCAACGTAGTGCAGTAGTTACAACCCTAAGTATTTTACGTTCTACGGTCGCGATTACTGCTTTGTGCTGGTGTTTGCCACACTTTCAGAACGGTTTTTGCGGCCGATTGATTTCTATCCATCAGTACTACAGGCTTGCCCCGTGACGAAAACAACAGTGTGACGCCAGGGTTAACCTTTCGAATTTGACGCCCTTTATGCACCTGTGTTACATTTCTGAACATTGATAACGTAACCATTCCTATATGAAGTCGGTTCTATTTTATGTGAGACTTGTAAGTTGCCTAGAGAAGGTTGCCAAAACTGTGACTGAAAGGATTGTTACAGGTGACTTAAGTTGCTAGTGCATCTTCCAAAGACTGGCTCGGAGGAATGTTACAGGTGTAATGTTAGCTGAATTAAGTGGGATGCATATACTTGGAATATAGAAGTTACGTGGCGCAGTCCTTGTATGATAGTAGCAAGAAGTCTGATATTTATGCATCATTTTAGGTCCTTCAAGATTGGTTCTTTAGGTACTGATAGGGAATATGAGACTCTGCTGTTCTGCAGAGAAGGCCAGTGCAAAGATTGACCATCTTATCAGCCTATGGATATGAAGTAGTGGCAGCTGTGTAGGTGTTCTGTAGGAAAGAAGTGTGCTGTAAGGTAGTTACTAAATAATATTTTTCTTTGTTGTAAAATTTTGTCTATAAAACGTTGTACCTGCCATGATTATTTACAGCAGCAGTTTAAAGAGGTGGTCTGCCATCTGTAGGTTCATAACAGTACTGTTGCATATGCTGCATGTAGTGCAGCAATAATATACTGTATTCCGTATTATGGCCAACTGAAAGTGAGTCCAGCAGTTCACAGTAATCGTAGGGAAATAATACCTACCATTGCACGGAAATCTGACAAGTACAGAAGCAGAGATATTTATTGCGACTAAGCAGATCAGTGGAAAGAGTAGCCATATATAATGAAGTTGGGGTACACTACTACAAAGAAATAAGTGGAAAAACAAATGGAAAACATGAAATAGTCAACATAGCTACCTGAAATCATCAGGACAAAAAAAAAACAGTTTCTTATAGTACTATGCTCATGGGTTGTTTTGATAAGTGTGTTTTTAAGCACATAGCACAAAATTTCTACATGCCAGAATATCTTGTAATTGTTGTCCTAATTATTAATAAGATAATTTATTGTTGTTTGTTTCCAGTAGCTGTGAAACCTGTGTTTATGGGAAGTGAACTGTTGTGGTCTGGTAGGTAACTGATAGTTTGGAGGATGTTGCTATCCGCTGTTTTCTTTGTCAGATGATTGTTCTACTGTGAGGAATAAGGCAGGAGGTTCCTCTTAAGCTTTGGTACTTGTCTACCAAACTACAATGTATCACATCCCAGAAGACACTGATCTTCATAGTAATTTCTGTGAGCACCTTAAGTCTCATGGTTTTTTCTTCTTCTTCTTCTTGTTACTTTTACAGAAATGGAGCCAATGACACTTGGTTCACCAGTAGGCAGTTCAGCTAGCCCTGTCAGTCCAGGATTTACATCACCATATCTCCCAGAATTTCTTATGGGTGAATCTATCCTGGCGTAAGTTGGAATGTAAACTAGTTTTTGAGGAGCAGTCATATATTTTCTTCAAAGTATGGAGTAATTTTTTGTATGTTACATGCTGTTAACACATTCTTTTGTGAACTCTTAATTTTCCATTGGGAAATAAAAAATGTTCTCATTTCAAACATATGCAGTTGTCTGTATTAGTTGTTGTGTGTCGCATTTTCTTGTCTTAAAATGGAAGATATTTTTTTTTAAATGGCTGATATAAATTGGTTCTCATTGGGTGTTTGTAAATAAAAGTGAGTTAATTGTCTTGTAGGGTGACTGGCAGTACATTGTGTCTTCATCAGGTTGCATTCATACACAACAATTTTTCAGTTTCATTTTGTATTGACTAAAATTCAGACTTCAGTCTGTAATTGTAGAACATCTATCCAAGAGGAATACCATATCCACTGAATGGATTTACAAGGAAAAGAAGTATGTTTACACAGACAATTTCCATTCTTGTAAAATGCTTTGGAAGTGCAACATACAGGGAAGAAGACAAACGTTCCCATTCTGCGTTTGTATTAGGCATTTGATGCAAAGATTGGATTAAGTTCCTGTTATAATGATTTCTGTGTTGATGTTGCAGTCTGCCAATCCTCAGAATACAGCTGGAACCCCAAGAAAAGTTTCAAAACATGTGTCCTTTGGTTCTTTACCTACAGTGAGAAGCTCTACACCAGATACGACAGAATCTCGCATGTCTAGGTATTTTTTTTTTCTTTCTTTTACTAATTTTTCAAAAACTGGACTGTATTTTGCACATAATTATATTAGTCACATTTTTCTGGTTTGATTTGTGCCATCTCCTTGCAAAACTCTAATGGGTGACATTCTACCTCAGGTTTCTAACCGTAAGTCACATTTTTCATAGAGCCTGGAAAGAACTTATAACTTACATTTCAGTATTTTGAAGCTTTCCATACCTTGCAATCTTGCAGTCAATCACTTATTTTATTCCAACTAAATGCACATAATATGTTAAATACGTTTATTTATCACCAATTACCTCCTACATGTTTCAGTGTTTGTTACACTGTCTTCAGCACACCAAGGTCAAGGAATAACATAATAACAGGATTTATATTTGATTACAGAACAGGGTCCTCTCAAGATCTCTACACAATTATGGACCCAAACACAGCTGGGTACAGTGAACACAAATATTGCCAACATACGTAATAAAAAGCAGGCGCCAACAGATATTAATGTGCTATAATTAAAGATTTTTAAGATACAGATATTAATGTGCTATAATTAAGGATTTTAACTATCATTTTTAAGATTTTTTTAAGATACAGAAGGATGAAATACATATTGTAAACTTTGTGAAAGCACCGTAAATTTAAATAACAGGGTATATTTTACATTTTATAGCACAACCTATGTAACAACACTGAAAAAAAATATATAGTTTTTGAGCAAGTAACTCAATGGTCTCCCTGAAAATGGTGTAACAAACACTGAACGTGTAGGACGTAATTGGTGATAAATATATGTATTTAATGTAATATGTGTTTTTAATTGGAATAAAAGAATTTATTGTCATTTAAGTAATTTCATTCATATAGACACACTGGGGAGAATTAAGAATTAATGACTGTACAGTTTGCTGATATACTTCTGTGCATCCACTGTTATCCACTGTTACAGTGTGGATCTGTGTTGGAAATGTCTGATGGTACTTTCTAATTTGACGTCATGTTGGATTTTTAGCATATTATTTTTGTCACACTTCTTTGAGTGTGCGGCTGCTCACCTTTTACCTAAGGATGGGAACAGATCCAGTTCTTGCACTCTGTGTTTGTTTTCAAGTAAGAGATGACGGACAAAGTCCAGGAATTTAGTAATCCTAAGCAAAATATGTTGTAACAGTCCAATCTAGGACTTGAAGTCCAAATTGGCTTTCATAAGGTGTGTGGCAAAGTAGGTGATTGACATAACCCTCGTTTGTATGCAGATTGTACTAACTTTAATTTGTTTATAAATTTTGTGTTGTGCATTATTCAGAACTGGCTAGCTTTGCAGCATAGCAGTCAACCCTTAACACCATCATGTGTTGTGTACACCCGTTTTTGGTGTAAACAAGAAAGTGGGATGAAGACTAGCCTAATTATCCTCATCTGCCCAAAGTATGGAGGGCACACAAGAGTTTTTCATCACTTGGCACTAACAGAATTCATACAGGAAACCTCTCATCTTTCCGTGACCTCAACAATATAATATTGTGGTCACTGTGACAGCTTAAACAAATTGAAAGTATTATATGTGAGTGCTTGAAAAGTACTGTTTCTATATGCAGGGTAGTCAAGTGCACTGTTCTCAGACCCAGCAGACCCACTGTTGGTATTTAGTGATGGATTAGTAAAATTTGGTTAAAAATGGGAACACAACGTGGGTAGTGACAAACTGTGAAGTGCAAAATTTAGTTCAGGAATTTTAAATTAGACATCATTTCAATTACAGTTATGTTTGAGACCCAAGCTGACCATCACACATGGCAGCTATTAAAATTTGCTTTAAGTTGTTAACATCTACTGGTCATACCAGAAATGGCCTGTAACATATAGGTGTCATACAAATACAAGTGGAAAACACACACACACAAATACTGTCCAGGTGGACTGGAAAGTAAATGTGTAATGTTAAGTGGTTTTGTCTGCTATATTACTAGTGTTCTTGAACCATTTTAAAGCCCGTACACCACCACCATGTAGTGTCAGATTTGAATGTAGGTCCCATTATTTTGCACTCACTTCTGTACTCTGTAAGACATAGCCTTAATGACTGTTTGTGTTTAGAAATTAACAAAGAACAGTGGCAAAGTATCTCACATTTGTTGTTCCAGTTCATATTGTTTTCTCAGTTTTGATTGGTAGACTTTCTCTTTGGCCCCAACTCCACAAAAACAAATCATGTGCAGTAAGATCATGACTTCCTACACGCCATTTTGTTGGTCCTCAATTACCCAGTGCACCAACCAGGAAAGTGTTCGTCCAGCCATACATGAACAGGAGGTGCAAAATGTGGTGTTGCTCCATCCTGCATGAAGTGCAGTTATTCATAATTGTCCCATTGAGAAACAATGGGCAATATGAAACTGTCAAGCATTTGCTTTACTATCATCCTGTTTATATGCAAAATAAACTTAAGGAATCATGGAGTTCAGAGTGTAGTGGTGATTTCTGCTGTCATTTTTTTGTATGTTGAATTTCCTTGAGCTTGTATTTATATAGTTTTGTTACAGTGTAATATTTTCCTTTTGTATATACATATACGGTACACACAGGGGAGCCCAGCTGATGCTAAATACATCACACACGGCATCAGACAAGAGTGGTGGCCCACCAACGAGAGGTCTGTTTGACACCTTAACATCACCAGCTCAGTTTCACACTCCAGCTAGTAATCCTGATTCATCCTTCCAGCATATGTAAGTCTATAACTTCTCCATTACATGCAGGTGCAGGCAAACTGTTGTTGCAACAAAGATCCAGGAATTGTTGGAACTTATTTATTGGAATTAAAGTAATGTGATACAAAACAATAAAATATTACTTCAAACTGGTAAAATAAAGAACCACAACTTTTTTTTTAACTGTCTTCAGTAGACATTGGCCAAGTGAGATAAGAATTACATGCATCTTTTAGACTGCACACAGACATTATTGCACTTCATTGTGCCATTCACAGATACATAGGAACCTCTGTTCTTTCTTCTTCATTTCTTGTATGTGCAACTGAATTACAGGTGCTGTGATAATGCTGTGTTCAACACTTCTGGCAGAATTATACATAAGCTACATCATTATCTGCAGTTGTATAATACTTGTAAAGCCTCCATTTTATCTTTTGTGCAGTCTGTCTGCTGATAACACTGCCCAAACTGTGGGACCAAGCTTATTATCCAACTTCAAGTTGATTCTTTTTATTGCCCCCCCCCTCCCCCAATCTTGTTTCCCTTTCTTTCTTTCCTTTAACTTTCCTACCGTTGTTATCAAAATCGTCTTGGTGCAGTCGAATTTTGTGGTTGTGTTCTTCCATAAGACCTACAGGTTTTTATACATGCATTACATGGGTTTGTTAATTTAACCAGTTGGTATAAATTAAGTTTGCTATTTTTTTCTTTGTGTGCAGTTCCCTTCTCATTTAAGCATGATGTCATTAAACTTTTCCTGGAATTTGATATAGCACCGTTACGAAGGACTCTCTATTTAGTATTCTGAAAGGTGTAGAATCAACTCTAGATTACTTCACTTGCCAGTAATTATTATGACAATTATATTCTCTTTTCAGAAATAGCCTGTCAGAGACATCACACTGTGAAGTAGATGACGCTCGCAACACTTGGGTGACTATATTTGGTTTCCCACCTTCTGCTGCATCATTTATACTGTCTCAGTTCTCCCATTATGGCAGTATATTGGAAAAGAGAATGCCAGCTAAAGGAAACTGGATGCATGTACATTACCAAACCAAGCTTGAATGTCGAAAAGCTCTTAGTAACAATGGAAAAGTGTTTGGTGGAACAATCATGATAGGTGTGATGTTATGTAAAGATCAGGTAATCAAAATTATAATTTGGTTATGCATAAGTGTATGAAACTAGTATTTTGTTATTTTGGGCAGCTGGTAATTTTTGTTTCTGACTGGGAGTTAAAGGTTTATGACAGTTTAGTCAGTGTAATGATGGTTGTTCGCAAAGCATCCAAACTGGCTCTGGGTCCCGACCCATCCTCCTATTCAGTGGGTACTGGGGCTCACCCACCAAGGGTAAAGGAGCTTTGGTGTAAAGCTGACCACTCCCCTCCATGTATTGCCAAAGTTAAAAATGAGTGGAGCCATACATCCACTCCCCCATATCATTCATGATGTGTACTGGGACTTCACCCTGACCTTTCAGGTTTACCATGTCACTATATTGTGTGAAACAGCAACTGCCTGTGATTTAGTTTACTGAGGAATATAAGATAAATATTTTATGTTAAGACAAGATTCATATGAAACTCTCAGAAATTCTGTACCAAAATTGTTTTCCAATTTTTCAGTATGAGTACATACTAGTTTATATCTGTACTGGGGTCTGATAAAAAAATGTCAGAACTGAACTTATATCTCAGAGTAAATCACACTGTGCAGGAATGTGGCTGAGATCAACATGCTGCTGCATGTATGGAGTGTTTACCTCTGTTAGCCATTGCTTCAGTTTTTCGTGGTCAGCATTTGAAGACAGTGTGTTTTTGATACCAGTCTTTTTAATACCATCAGAATAGGATTTTATTGGCTTCACTGGGCTATTAAGTACTGAATGAAGAAATGTTTTGTGCTAATTGTGTGTTCCTTCTTCTTTAAACAGGATATTTTAAATGACATTCGAAACAAAGAAAATGTTCCATACCAGAGAATGTCATTTGTGGAGCCTGCTAGTGGCACTTCTTTTGCTAGAGGCACGCCAAACCAATCATCATCTTCACCTGCTTCCTTTATTGGAACACCTAATCAATTTAATACATCCAATTTATCATATTCTGGAACTCCAAACAAGATGCTTGCTAATGTCCGACCACTAGGGCAGGCCTATAGGATGGCACAGGCAGACAGTGAGGTAATGAATGAAGTACAAGTATTTCATTAAATCACATGTTAGCAGACTTGCACACTGCCTTAGTAAATTTAATTGTTCAGTCTGTTCTGCTGGTAAGTGTGTGGTAATCTGTGTCTGCAGTGTTATAAATTTGACCTGTGATTTGAATTGTATCAGATATTGATGTGTTGGGCTAAAACATATAAAAACTGATGAACTATTTCTTTTGTG
>Ga0209628_10000796_pt1 | contig 19703 bp, 13 predicted proteins | sample TergutCu122P4_FD_187285 | JGI IMG/M metagenome (GOLD analysis project Ga0209628, IMG submission 187285) | Cubitermes ugandensis P4 segment gut microbial communities from Kakamega Forest, Kenya - Cu122 P4 (SPAdes) (version 2) | ecosystem: Host-associated > Arthropoda: Insects > Digestive system...
CTTACCTCACCATCACCTTCCCTGTCCTTTGTCCGCCATCTTTCATCATTGCCCGAACAAGATAAACCCCTGTCGCCAAAGCGCCGGTATCGAAAACGACTTGTTTGTTTGCCGGCGATTGACTGTGCGCCAACCTGCCGGTGATGTCGAAGATTTCGAGTTGCTGCATCTCAGTGGTGGTTGAGATGGTTACCAAACCCGATACAGGGTTGGGAACGATGGATAATGTGGCGGCAGTTGCAGCATCAGGATCGGTGATGGATACCGGATACCTGACATCCCACCAGTCGTAGTACTCGTATGTGAACCAATGGGTTGAATCCCATTTGTTGTTTTCAAAAACTATAATCCACCATTCTACAGATTCAACCTCATCATATACTTCTTGATACCTGTGTTTATACTCAGTTATGCCGATTCTTATTTTTTGATTACCCTGATTATCGGGTTCGGTAAATGTTGTTTGATGCATAGCAATATAGTTGCCGTGATCATCATACTGATGTATATCAATAATAGATATATACGGTTCGTCATTTTTGTACAAAAAGATGGAGTCAATATTGGTCTCCGTGCCATCCACATCCCATATTTTTTTGTTATGAATTGCTTTGGTAAATTCTCCGGTTTCTTGACTATAATTCCAACCCATCCCGTAATGTCGTTTATTTCGTACTTTTCCGATGGTGCGGTATTCATAATTTCCACCCGATTTATTAATTGAACTCCATCCACCTGAACCATGCCACTCGGTCCATATCACATCGGATGATTTCACCCATAATTGTAATGTTCCGTCACTTTGAACCCAATAATGCCAACATTCTTTGGCGCTCCCATCGGGATACCATTCAGTAAATTTAAATATGTATCTAACAACATATTCTTCCAAATCAGTATCATATACCACGCATAAATAACCTGTTTCAAAACCATCATCATTACAACAGGTCATGGGAGACATAACACTTTCTTTAATAATCCAATCGCCATTTTGAAATACATCAAATCTATATCCTTCAAATTCAAACAGGATGGTGTCGCGATAACATTCATATTCCCGTTTTGTAAATACCCATTCATTTTTCGAATTATCCCATATTTGAAAATACTGTTCCCAAAAATAACATCCTTCCTGCAAACAGTCGTAATAATGGTAATTTCGATATTGCCGCCTTTCGGGTATGAGTTGTCCCTGAACCTGTTTAAAATAGGTGATGGTATCTCCAATTTCCCATCCTTCCTGGGTGTATGTATTGTTATATTCCGCTATAAAACGTAAAGTGCCGTCAGGGGCGAAATCTTTTTCTGTATGCAAATATCCGTCGGTTTTATACATTATTTCTCCGTATGACATTAGTTCGTTTTTATAATAAAAGTTGTATTTGAGCGGACGCCATATCGGTTCGTCTGCTCTTTGCGGAGTGCGGAATTTGGAACGAGCATTGTTTGCAAACGCTGAAGGAAAGTTTTCGGGAAGCGTTCTTTTCGCTTCCATATAAATATTCGGCGTATATTCCGCAACATACATAGTGTTTTCATTTCTTTGTCCTAATGTCCATAGACTAAATGCCATGAACATCATCAATAAACTGTTTTTCATCATTAATCGGTTCATAATTTTAATTGTTAATTTAAAAAACTAAAAAAAGTATAGTCGGAGAATGACTCCTCCGACTATACACAAATGATTAATCGGTAGTAGTTCCGCCGGGTTGATCCGGCTCATCCTTATCGTAACGTTGCCATTCGTAAGACTGAATGTAGATATACATCGGATTAGAAGTAATCGTTTCGGTTACGCTAACATGCCAACCGGTTATCTTACTGCCTATTTGTCCATAAATATGGATTTTAACAGGAATGTAACTCGAAGGACAAACAAATTCCTTATTCTCTGACGGCTGACCATTAACATTAAAAGTTTGGGAATCGCTCTGGAACGTAGAACCATCTTCTAACGTCCAGTTTGCTTTTAAAACTCCTGATGTTCCATTAGGTACACCGTTTGGTAGGAAGGCAGTAACTTTAGCAAGAGCCCAGGGCCCCTGACCAACATTATCCGAATCACTCGTTTGCGCAAAGATAGCTGTTGCGCTCAGCATCGCTATTGCCACCGCAAAGATGGCGGTTTTGAGAATTGTACTCATAATTGTAAAAAAAATTTAATTTTGCCTACTCTATAAGCTTTTCGGCGTCCGCTTTTCCAACTTCACATTCCACTTTTCCGCAGGAAATCCATGCCCTTCAAGTCGGCATATTAAATCAGCGGTTTTTGATCAATACTTTATTCTTGTCAAAAATTAATTCCGTATCTTTGCCGCGCCTTTCTTGTTTTTAAGTTATAAATTGTATTATTTTCTACTGTTGCACTTTATAGCCTGCAAGGGAGGCTCTTTTTGTATTAATTTCGGGGCTGGCGAGACCCTTACCATCAATTTTTATCTCTCTATTCATCTTTTCAAAAATTTGCGACAAAAGTAAATATAATTTTTATACGTTATACGTCAAAAATGAATAAAATGACAATATGGTGATTTTTTTTTAAAAATGAATTGACGTAATGTGTAATGATATTCTCAATTTTTTTCTATGACCTGCATTGAAAGAAAAAACTGTATTTTTGCAGTGTTCTTTCGCAGAACAAGTGTTCATTGATAATAAAAAGAAGTGCTTTCTTCCTCCTAAAATCGCCAATTTTAGCAGAACACATAGACATTTGAACCCTTTCATGGTGGGTTGTTTGTCTGTATGTGTTCTGGTGTTTGGCGATACCAAGGAGGAAGCGGGCGTGTAACCCACTTCTTTTTGTAAAACAATCATTATTGCATGGGTTGTTGAAGCAATTATTTAAGGATTATGGATATCGGCTTTGAAATCAGAAAATTAAGAGTGAACAAAAAAAATGACTCAATCCGACTTGGCGGCAGAATTGGAAATATCGCAGTCAACGCTGTATCGGATAGAAACGAAAAAGTATTATAAGATTGATATTGAAGTGATAAAAAAAGTTTGCGTTATTTTTGGAAAGGAGATTTCGTATTTTCAATGATTTAATAAAAAAAAACACTATTTTTGCAACTAAATTTTATCGAATATGAATTCTGACATTCACAATTTTGACCCTACCGATGTAGCAGTACAAAACGGCAATTTTTTTGCTTTTCCGTATTCTGTTGAACAAAGTGATATTGTGCTGGTTCCGGTTCCATGGGATGTTACTACTTCGTTCAGAGCAGGAACGGTATTGGGTCCAAAAGCCATTATTGCGGCTTCGGGACAAATGGATTTGTTTGATTATAAAATTCCCGACGCTTGGAAAATTAAAATCGCAGCTTCTCCATACAGCATTGAATTGGAAGAACATAGTAACGATTTGAGGGTTATTTCCGAAAAAATAATTCAAGCGCAGGAAAAAGGAGAACATTTAGATATGGCGACAGAACTTGCGATGATAAATAAAGCCTGTGACAGCCTTAACAAGTTGATTTACCGTAAAACTACCGCTCTATTGGAACAAAAAAAGTTGATAGGCATCGTCGGGGGCGAACACAGCGTTCCTTTGGGTTTTATTCAGGCATTGAGCGATTTTCATGACGGTTTCGGCATTTTACATATTGACGCTCATGCCGATTTACGTCAAGGTTACGAAGGATTTGACTATTCTCATGCCTCTGTCATGTTTCATGCAAGTAATTGTAAATCGGTTTCAAAAATTGTCCAAGTTGCTATCCGCGACGTAGGGCACCACGAAGTCGAATATGCCGCTTCAAAGCCATTTATCAAACAGTTTCCGGATGTTTTTTTAAAAGAAAACACTTTTAAAGGGATTACATGGCAACAACAGTGCGAGCAAATTATAGCGGAATTGCCGCAAAAAGTGTATGTCAGTTTTGATGTGGACGGTTTATTGCCGTCGCTTTGTCCTGCAACGGGAACACCTGTCCCCGGTGGACTGTCGTTTGACGAAGCCATATTTCTCTTAGAAACGCTGTATAAATCAGGAAAAACCATCATCGGCTTTGACCTTTGTGAAACTGCTCCCGATGAATACGATGCCATTATCGGGGCGAATATTTTGTTTCGATTAGCATTGTTATGCGTAAATTCAAATAAACAGTAATAATAATTTTTTAAAAATCGTTACCTTTGCAAAAAAATAGTAATGATGTTAAATCGGGAAACAATCGAAAAAATAACACACTATATCACCGAACTCAATCGTATTTACAAAACGGGAAATGCAACCGAACATTCCTATCGTCATGCTTTAAAATCTTTGGTGGAAGATTTGACAACCCCTGCTCCCTCCGAAGGAGTGGAATTAACCGTTACCAACGAACCCAAACGTATTGCCTGCGGCGCACCAGACTACATTGTTACCCGAAACGAAATCCCTGTCGGATACATTGAAGCAAAAGATATTGACACCGATTTAAACCACAAATCACACAAACCACAATTTGACCGCTACAAACAATCACTCAACAATCTGATAATTACCGATTATCTTACTTTTCAACTATTTGAAAACGATGGTAAAGACGTGATTAATCACGTCTCTACCGTTACCATAGCAAAAACAGAAAAAAACAGTATTGAGGCAGACAAAACACAATTTGAGGAATTTATAGCATTAATCAACCATTTTATTGGCTATCAAGGACAAGAGATTCAAACCTCTATTAATCTGTCGAAAATAATGGCAGCCAAGGCGAGACTAATGGCAAACATTATTGAAAACGCATTAAATGAAAACGATGGAATATATTCACTTTTAGCCGAAAGTAATTCGCTACACGGACAATTAACAAGTTTTCGCGAAGTATTGATGCAAAATATTACACACAAAGAGTTTTCAGATATTTACGCGCAAACTATTGCTTACGGAATGTTTGCCGCAAAACTCCATGATAAGATAAAAGGAACATTCAACCGCAGCAAAGCAGCACAACTTATTCCTAAATCAAATCCTTTTTTGCGCAAATTTTTCCAATTCATAGCGGGTTACGACTTAGACGAGCGGATTTGTTGGGTAGTGGACGATTTGGCAGATTTATTTAATTATGTGGATGTCAACTCCATTATCAAGGAGTTCGAGAAAACCGACCACGACCCAATAATACATTTTTATGAAACTTTTCTTGCCGAATACGACCCCGCATTGCGCAAAAGTCGCGGTGTTTGGTACACGCCAAAACCTGTTGTACAGTTTATTGTTCAAGCGGTGGATGATATTTTAAAACAGGATTTTGGAATTTCGGAAGGATTAGCCGACGCATCGTACGCTACTCCCCCTCCTTTGGAGGGGGCAGGGGGGAGGCTTCACCGCGTTCAAATCCTTGACCCTGCAACAGGTACAGGCACTTTTCTTGCCGAAGTTGTGCAAAAGATATACCAACATTTCAAAAGCCAAAAAGGAATGTGGCAAAGTTACGCCGGCGAACATTTACTGCCACGCATCAATGGCTTTGAAATTCTGATGGCTTCATACGCCATGGCGCACCTGAAATTGGATATGCAGTTACGACAAACGGGTTATAAACCTTCTGAAAATGAACGGCTACACATTTATCTTACAAACAGTCTGTACGAAGCACAGGCAAAAACAGAAATCCCTTTCGCCAAATGGCTAAGCGACGAAGCAAACGAGGCTAACCGTATTAAACAAGATGTTCCGGTGATGGTGGTATTAGGAAATCCTCCGTATAGCATTAGCAGCCAAAATAAAGGAAAATGGATAACAGATTTACTCAATATTTACAAACAAGGATTAAATGAAAGAAACATTCAACCGCTTTCAGACGATTATATAAAATTTATCCGCTATGGACAACATTTAATTGAAAAAAACGGAGAAGGAATATTAGCTTACATTTCAAACAATGGTTTTATTGACGGATTGATACACAGGCAAATGCGAAAAAACCTACTCCAGACTTTTGATAAAATCTATATTCTCGACCTGCATGGAAATGCCAAAAAGAAAGAAACTGCTCCCGATGGTAGTAAAGATGAAAATGTTTTTGACATACAACAAGGCGTTTCAATTAATATTTTCATCAAAACAAGCAACTCCACTGAACCTGCAAAAGTATTTCATTACGATTTATATGGACTACGAAATGAAAAATACAGTTTTTTGTTAAACAATAATCTGAAAACAGTACAATGGCAGCAAATTAAATATTTTAATCATAATTGTTTTTTTGTCCCTAAAGATTTTGAACTGAAAAATGAGTATGTAAAAGGATTTATTGTGAGCGAATTGTTTAATACGTTTGTTAATGGTATCGTTACTGGTAATGACTATCAATTTGTTAGTTTTGATAAATTTTCAGCAAATAATCAAAAAATTTTATACCGTCCTTTTGATATAAGAAATATAAATTATGATTTACCTAAAATACAAAGAAATAGGTATCGTATAATGCATAATTATCTCAAGAAAGAAAAAAATAATGGTTTAATTACATCAAGACAATTTGGCAGTCATAAACACTTTATATGCTTTGTAACCAATTGTATAAACGAAAAGAGTTCTCAACCCTTTGCACCATATTACAATTTTCCACTCTACCTATATACAGAATCTAATAGTGTTTTTTCTGACAATAAACGCAAACCCAATCTGAACGCTATAATAATCAACGAAATAACACAAAAATTAGGATTGCAATTTACCGAAGAAAAAGAACCCCCTCCTTTGGAGGGGGCAGGGGGAGGCTCTTTTGCCCCTATAGACATCTTAGATTACATTTACGCCGTATTGCACAGCCCTACCTATCGTGAAAAATACAAGGAATTTTTAAAGATAGACTTTCCGCGTGTGCCGTATCCTGAAAATGCAGAACAGTTTTGGGAATTGGTAGCATTGGGTGGAAAACTACGCCGGTTGCATTTGTTGGAAGATGTAGAACCGCAAGAAGGAATGGCAGATTATCCGATTGTGGGAAGTAATGTGGTAGAGAGAGTGTTATATACCACCCCTGCCCCTCCAAAGGAGGGAAATTATCCACCACAAATACCAACCAATTCCCCTTCTTCGGAGGGGTTAGGGGTGGTCGGTCGTGTTTACATCAACGATACGCAGTATTTCGACAAGGTACCGCCCGAAGCGTGGAACTTCTATATCGGCGGCTACCAACCCGCTCAAAAATGGCTCAAAGACCGCAAAGGAAGAACACTGAATTTTGAGGATATACGGCATTATCAGAAAATAATTAGGGCGCTAAAAGAGACTGATGATATTATGAAAGTTATTAAATAAATGTATAATAAGTGTGTGTAATGTCTTTCACAAATTCTTTTAATACACATATCCCATTAATCCATGAAAAAAATCGGCATTGACGGTTTTATTATTGCATTATTATGTGCGGTGCTGATAGCGTGGATTTATCCGGCGATTGGAACGATGACATCTCCATTTTCCTTGAGTTTTGTTACAGACATAGGTATTGCCGGTATTTTCTTTTTCTATGGCTTAAGAATCAATCCGACACAGATGAGGGCAGGCGTTTTAAACTGGAAACTTCATCTTTTGATACAAGTAACCACTTTTATATTGTTTCCGGTTTTGATTTTTTTGGCTATGCTTTTTATTCCGGATGTGAAGGGTAGTTTGTTGTGGATAGGGATTTTCTATATGGCGGCGCTTCCTTCTACGGTTTCGTCTTCGGTATTGATGGTTTCTATCGGGCGGGGAAATATTCCTGCCGCTATTTTCAACGCTTCTCTTTCCAGTATCATGGGCGTGGTTTTAACGCCCTTGTGGATGCGGTTTTTTCTTACTCAAACACAGGGGGGAGTAGCCAATTTCAGTGATATTCTTCTGCGGTTGTTGTTGCAGATTATCTTGCCGTTGACAATAGGATTTCTGTTGCATAAAATATTGTCGAAGTTTGCCGAAAAATATAAACGATGGCTTCGGCTTTTTGAAAAAACAGTGATTGTTCTTATTGTCTATACCGCTTTTTCCAACTCTTTTTCCGAAGGCATTTTTGTTAATTACGGTCTTTTGACGATTTTTGGCGTTGCTTTTGGAATGTTGCTGCTTTTTGCGGTGATTTATTGGATTTTAAAAATAGTTTGTAAATTGTTGCACTTTTCTTTGGAAGACAGCATCACAGCAATCTTTTGTGGTTCAAAAAAATCGTTGGTACATGGCTCTGCCATGGCGAAAGTCCTGTTCCAAAATATCGCAACTTCGGGAGTGATATTGATGCCGATAATGATGTATCATATCATACAGTTAGTTATCGTCGGCATCATCGCGGCGAGGTTGTCGAAGAGGAAAATATAATGAAACATATCCCAATAAATTGATAATTCCTTTGTAGTTTCAATTTTTATCACTTACTTTGCAGTCATAAAAAAGTATTTTATCTATAAATCAATACTTATGTTTAAAAATAAAAAAATCTACATCGGATGCTTGTTCATTGTTGGCATTTCGAGCTTTTACATGGCCTCTGCTCAAGAAGTTTCACCTCCTATGTCCGATTCACTTCATTTTCGACCCGAAGCGGCAGTATCGAATGTGGTTATCTTATCCGATTCCGACATCGAAGAGGGCGGCGAGTCGCAGGATATTTCAGCCCTGCTTTCGGCATCGGGCGATGTCTTTACATCCCTGTCGGGGTATAATCTTGGCACATTCCGTTTTAAACCGCGCGGATACAATTCGGACAATACCAATGTGTTTATCAACGGATTCAAAGTAAATGACCTTGAAACAGGCGAAGTTTACTGGTCGAACTGGGGCGGATTGAACGATGCCACACGAAACCAAAGTACCGTTAACGGTATCGGTTTTACCGACTTCGGATTCGGTAACTTTGGAGGAGCAACCGACATTCAAACGCGGGCTTCGTCTTATGGGAGGCAGGTAAAGGGCGTTTATTCGTTGACAAATGGCAACTGGCGCAACAGAGTGATGGCAACAGCATCCACCGGAAAGATGCGCAACGGACTTTCTGTTGCCGCCTCTGTCTCAAAACGATGGGCTTTGGAAGGATATGTCGAAGGCACTTTTTACGATGCCTACGGATATTTACTCTCCATTGAACAGAAGTTAGCGCCAAAACATTCGATAGGATTGGTGGCTTTCGGAGCGCCGTCGAACAGAGGACGAGCCAGTTGGAACACCAAAGAAGCCGTTGAACTTACCGGAAACTCCTATTACAACGCCAACTGGGGGTATCAGGACGGAAAAAAACGAAACGCCAGCATCGCATCCTATCATCAACCGCGTTTTATTTTGAGTTACTATTGGGATATTAACGAAAAATCGAAATTCCAAACAAACCTTTCCTACATGACAGGACGCGGAGGTACAACCGCTTTGAATTGGGCTTATGGCAACGACCCGCGACCCAATTATTACCGTAATTTCCCTTCCTATTACCATCCCAGTAATCCGCTTTATGACTATTATTATGATATTTGGACAAGCAGCGATGAAACCGGAAGACAGATAGACTGGGATTATTTCTATTTTTCCAATAAAAACAAACTATACACTCAGGAAAATGCCAATGGCATTGAAGGCAACAACATTACAGGAAATTTCTCGAAATATATCATCGAAGAACGCCGCAACGACATCAATCAGTTTGGTGGTAATATATTGTATCATAACGCTTTTACCAATAAAATAGATTTCACCGCAGGCGCCGATGTTTACATACATCGCGGCGAAAATTTCAAAGTCGTCAACGACCTTCTCGGAGGCGATTACTGGCTTGATGTGGACAAATTTGCTGACGGAGACCCCGCCGTCAATCCCGACTTTTATCACAACGACCTGAATGTTCCCAATCACGTTGTAACCGAAGGCGGCATTTTCGGCTATCACTATTTGTCGCGGGTGAATAAAATAAGCGCCTTCGTACAGACAAAATACAACGGCAGAAAAACCGAATTTTATCTGTCGGGAAAAATCGGAACGACTCAGTTGTGGCGCGACGGCTTGATGAGAAAAGGATCCTTTCCAAACTCTTCCTACGGAAAGTCGGAAACAGGCGACTTTTTAGATTATGCAGTTAAAGCCGGAGGTGTTTATAAAATCACCGGTCGCCATTACTTCGACCTCAACCTGATGGCAGCAGCCAATGCGCCGGCGTTTCGTAACTCTTTCGTTACTCCAAGAACAAGAAACGACATCATTGACGACTTGCGAAGCGAAAAAATCAAAGGTTTTGATGCAAACTATTACATGCGCTATCCGAAAGTGAAATTGAGATTGGGTTATTATTTGACTGATTTTAAAGACGGGACATGGATGCGCAGTTTCTATCACGACGACCTCCGTACATTTGGTAACTACACCATGGTTGGGGTCGGGCATCTGAATCAGGGAATTGAGTTCGGAATGGAAGCGGAGATTATTTCGGGATTGTCGGCTAAAATAGCAGCAGCACACGGCACATATATCTATAACACCTCTGCCGAAGCCACCATCAGCCAGGATAACAACGCCGCCGTTTTGAGCAAACGTAAGGTCTATTTAGAAGGCTATCATGTTGGCGGTATGCCCGAATCAGCCGGAAGTTTCGGATTGGAATATCGCGGAAGACAGTACTATTGGATTGGTTTGACCGTCAACGCTTTCGGAAATTTCTACGAAGAGTTAAGTCCCGACCGCCGTACAATTGAAGCAGTGGGCGATTTAGCCCTCAACGACCCGCGTCGTGAAATTGTTTTAAGACAAAATAAAGTTGACAACGGATGGACATTAAATGCTAACTTTGGCAAATCGTTCAGAATCAACTATAAATATTTTATCGTACTCAACCTGAGCGTTGACAACATCCTCAACAAAAAAGACATCATCATCGGCGCTTACGAAGACTTTCGCTACGACGTGAACGATATGGATAAATTTTCCGCAAAATATTCCTACCTCTATGGAATACAATATTTTTTGAATGTTAGTTTTAGATTTTAAACCTTAAAATGATTTGCACAATGAAACATATTAAGACAACAGCGTATTTATTTTTTGTTTTTTCGATTCTATCGGTTTTTTCATCCTGTTTTAAAGACCATACAGAACCGACAATAGACATCAACGCCGTCATTCCTATTGGCAAAGTTTACACCTTACAGGAGTTGAAAACCAACTTGCCGCTTCCTTACACATTTGATACGGCGGCTTCGGTTTATGCCACCATTACGATGGATGAAAAAAACGGCAACCTCTATAAACAGGTTTATGCCCAAGATGCTACCGATGGCATTCGTTTGACTTTTACTGAGTCAACCGGATTTTCGGCGGGCGATTCCATCAGAATTTATTTGAAAGGGAAAACAGTAGTGAATAATCGTGGAACATACGAGATACAGACACTGCAGCCCGATTCAAATATAGTAGTCATTGCTACAAGGAAATTTATAGAACCGGCAGATGTTACCATAGGAGAAATTCTGTCGCGAAACTACGATTTGATGCTTGTCAGGGTAAACAATGTTCAGTTTACAAGTTCTTTGTTGGGAACGACTTGGGCAGACCCGACAAAAGAGATTTCCGGCGTAAGCGACACATTGGAAGATTGTAGTAAGAATAAAATTGTTCTTCGTACCAGCAGTTATGCCACCTATGCCGGTCGGAAAGTTCCTTGCGGAAAAGGCTCTATAGTGGCTGTAGCGGGTGTTTATAACACGACCATGCAGTTAATTGTACGCTCTATGAGCGAAGTCAACATGGAAGAAAACCGTTGCGACGGAACACCCGGAGTTTGTCAGAAAACCGTTATGGAAGAGACGTTTGCAAACGGAAAAGGGATTTTTGAAACAGTTAATGTTATCGGCGATTCCGTTTGGACGTGGAAACAGTACAGCGCCGAAAAATGTATGGAAATGACCGCTCCAACAGGTCAAAATGAAGACTGGCTGATTTCCCCCGAAATGGATTTAACCCAAGTGATTAATGCCACGTTGTATTTTCGACATACCATCAACAAAGTTCCCGGGGGCGTTGCCATAGAGAATATGAAAAAACAACAAACCGTTTGGATTTCAGGAAATTACACTTCGGGAGACCCCAACAACGCAGTTTGGACGCAACTTCTGCTTTCGGATGAAAACCTGCCATCGGGAAACAACTGGATTTTTGTCAATGCACAACTCCATGTCCCGCAGGAATTTATGACCGAGAAAAAAATCCGAATAGCCTTTAAATACACTTGCAATGAATCTTTCTCCTCAACATGGCGCATCAACGAAGTATCGGTAAAAGGTGAAACAATAGAATAAAATTTTTTAAAACAATAATGAACATGAAAAATAACAGCATAACAGTAATAATAATAGCCGTTTTCGGTCTTGTATCGCTGATAACAAGTTGTGAAAAAGAGAAAGTAAATCCACCCGCCACACCTGTTGTAACAGGAGAGATTTACACCATTCAACAGTTAAAAGAACTTCCGCTTCCATACATTTTCGATACGGCGGCATCGCTTTTTGTAACCGTTTCGATGGATGAAAGTACCGGAAATATCTACAAAGAACTTTATGTACAAGATGAAACAGGCGGAATGCGACTGACTTTTAAAACTGCAGCCGGATTTAAAACCGGCGATTCCATCTTAATCCGTTTGGAAGGCAACCGCGTAAGAGACAGTCTCGGCACTTTTGAGATTGTCAATTTGGATGTGCGAAAAGATATTGTCCTCCTTTCATCGGGTCGTTACATACAACCGCAGGAAGCAACGCTGATGCAAGTTAACAGCGGCATGTTCGATTTCCAACTTGTACGGCTCATTGATGTACAGTTCGATGCCGGCGATACCGTTGCAACATGGGCGGATAAGTTAACCTCAACAACAGAAAACCGCACCCTCGAAGATTGCAGAAAAAACAATCTTATTGTCCGTACAAGCGGTTATGCCACTTTCGCAGGCGAAAAACTTCCAAGAGGAAATGGCTCAATAGTAGGTATTGTCGGGATTTACCGTACTACAAAACAACTGTGGACACGCTCAATGGAAGAAGTGAACATGAACGAGTTACGTTGCGAAGAATCGGGAAAATTTAAAACCATTTTTACCGAAACATTTGCCGAAGGGAAAGGCGATTTCACTACATACAGCGTTCTTGGCACTCAGGAATGGACACACAATGCAAGTTATAGTTGCATGGCAATGAGCGGATTTGTATCGGGTTCAAACCACGAAAATGAAGACTGGCTCATTTCACCACAGTTAGATTTTTCGGATATGACGGAAGTTGAACTCTCTTTTAGCCATACCATTAGCAAAGGCGGAGGCAGTACGGTTTTGCAAGATTACATGAAAACCCATCAAACGATGTGGATTTCATTGGATTATATGGGTGGCGACCCTTCCAATGCACATTGGACACAATTCGATTACGACGGATTTCCAACCGGAACAGGTTGGACTTATGTCAACGCTTTTGCCTCTATTCCGACTGAATTTCTCGGTAAAACAAACATTCGTATCGCTTTTCGATATACCTGCGATAACACCGATTCGGCGACGTGGCAAGTGAGGAATGTATTAGTGAGAGGAAGTGAAATATCTTTATATTAAAACAAATATTTATTGATTTCCGAAATAACAAATTGGAGATGTGAAGAGAGTAACAATATTACAATAAAAACCATTTCAAATCGTTTCTTTATTTCATATTACACTTATGAATATTTTATTGCTTATTACAGGCTGTATCATTGCTTATCTTTTAGGTTCCATTCCTACATCAGTTTGGATAGGAAGATTTTTTTTCAAAATAGATGTTCGAAATCATGGCAGCGGAAATGCCGGAGCAACTAATACAATGCGTACACTGGGATGGAAAGCAGGGGTTGTAGTTCTTTGTTTCGACGTTTTAAAAGGAGCTTTGGCAGTTTTGTTGAGTGATTTTTTTATTCCGGATTATTATTCGCTTCCGCAAAACATTCATTATAATGTAATTTGTGCAATAATGGCAGTTATTGGGCACGTCTATCCGGTTTTTGCAGGATTTAAAGGGGGAAAAGGAGTCGCCACATTAGCCGGCATCATGTTCGCATTGTTGCCATGGCAAACAGGAACAGCATGTCTTGTTTTTGTAGTAGTTTTGCTATCATCAGGGTATGTTAGCCTGAGTTCTATTATTGCCTGTCTGTTCTACCCTTTAATTGTAATTTTTCTTTATAGGATATTCCCTTCATTAAACCCAATTGAAGTATCAGAAGTGATTTTTTCCATTGCAATAGCAATTTTTGTCCCAATATTACATTTGAAAAATATTAAACGAATTCTTAATGGAGAAGAGAAGAGTGTTTTTAGAAGAAAAAAGCAGTGATATGATAAATAGGGCTTAATTTTTTTTAAAAAAAAATGTACCTTTGCATAACAATTTAGCAACTTAAGTAAATAAATATTTTAATTCGATGAAAAATAACATTAAAACGAAAAGCATCCGGTTGACTTTCATCGGAGTTTTCTTATTAGTTCCCGTTTATTTGTTTTCTCAAATTCGTCCCGTTGATGAAGTGATATTTGAAAAGATATCCAAAACATTCGTATTCAATGATGATGGCAGTCAAGAATATCATTATTATAAAAAGTTGAGATTTAACACCCATCATGCTTTTCACAATCTGTATGGAGAGACGTTCATCACTTATAATACCGAATATCAAACCCTGCAAATAAACAAAAGTATCACCACTATGTCGAACGGAAAAGTAATAGAAACACCTTCTAATGCATTCAATAAACAATTACCTTCATTTGCAGCAAAAGCCCCTGCTTATAACCATTTAGTAGAAATGGTTGTAACACATACAGGATTGGAAATAGGAGCAGTCGTAGAATTAGACTATTCTATCAGAACAAATCCCGGCTTTTATCCGATATTCGATAAGATGATTCTTTTTAAAGAAAATGATCCCGTAAAAGAATACGAAGTAACTATTAAGGTACCTTCAGGGACGCCTTTAAAAAGCATCATAACAGCTACTGCAGCATCTGCTCACCCCGTCAATGACAATGGTATGGATGTTTACACATGGAATATCAAAAACCTTTCAGGCTTAGCAAAAGATGCCTTCATGCCACCTCCCGAAACAACATCTGTTGTTTTATTAGCTTCAAACATAAACAGTTATCAACAATTTTTTTCTAAAATCATACATCAGCCTGCATTTGAACAACAGACTCTGCCTGCATCGGCTCAAGCAATCATTGACAACATATTACAAGTGAACAGGATGGAGTTGATGCAAATACTCGAAATTCAGAAATATGTAGTGGACAATATCAACCCCATTAATATTCCCGATGAACTATTAGGTTTCCGCTATGCAACCCCATCAGATGTATGGCAGCGCAATTACGGTACTGAAGCCGAAAAAGCTATTCTCATGGCGCTTATGTTGAAAAAAGCAGGATTTACTGCATATCCTGCCCCTGTTGCCAATGAAAAAATATTTACAATGAATATTCCGGTTTCATCCATTTTCAACCAGTGGATTGTTAAAATCATACTTGCAGATGGGAAACCACTTTATCTCTCTCCGGTATTTTTTACCGATGTCAATATGAAATACCAATATTTGGAAGATAAAGTAGCTTATCCGCTTGATGTTAACATTGAAACATTGCGTCCTGATTTATTTTCATCAATTCTACCTATCAATCATATTTCCGGGAGCTTGACACTACAAGAAGATAACACCCTTAGCGGGCAAATTGAAGTTAAAATAGAAGGGAGAATGAACCCCTACCTTGCCATAGAAAAAAATGTAAATCAACTAAAAAAACTATTGACAACTATACCCGAAAAAAGTGTCTCTGATCCTAAAAAACCCAAAATAAGCGAGCAAAAAACAGAAGTCATTGTAGAATTTAACTTGACAGATGCCTGTACAATAAAAGAAAACTATTACATTCTTACAATTCCCGAATTAACCGCTTCAAACAAAGCAACTGACCTCGGAGCATTACCCACACAACGCACATCCCATCTACAAATGCAAACACAAAGAACAACAACAAATATTGAATTGACTGTCCCAGAAGGTTTCACATTAGTTTCCGCTCCCTTTTTCAAAGAATCCCGCAAGAGTTTCGGCTTTTATACAATAGAAATAACTTTAAGTGGCAATAAAGTGAATATCAACCGTCAAATCGAAATCTCAGAACCATTAATTATTCCTATTCATTACCCACAAGTAAGAACTTTCCTTTTAGAATGGAATGAAGAATCTTATAAGCAATTAATATTTAAAAAGTAATAAATATTGCGCTTTATTCATCTTACTCAACTTTTTGTTCGTATATGTCTTTGCGCAAGGTAACAGAAGCATTGATTTTAAAAACCACCAAATACGGCGACACTTCAGTTGTAGTACATGCATATACGCGGTTGTTCGGGCTTTCTACTTTCATGGCAAAGGGCATCAGAAAAAAAGGTGCCAAAATCCCAATAGCATTGCTACAACCGATGACTCTAACACAAATAGTCTATTCTCCTCCAAAATCCGGGACATTAGGACATATCAACGAAATATCCCTAACTGTCGTCTATCAAACCATCCCTTTTGACGTGAAAAAAAATGCCATCCTATTATTTATCAATGAAATACTTTACAAGTCTCTGAAAGAAGAACAACCTAATGAAACATTATTTGATTACATCAAAAACTTCTTTATAGTTCTAGACCAACAAAAAGAACATTTTTCCAACAATCACTTATTTTTCATGGCAGGGCTGACATATCATTTCGGTATTTTCCCTAATTTTGAAAAAAAAGGATGGTTCGATTTGAGGGAAGGCGTTTCAGTATTCCCTAAACCTTTTCACGAATACACTATTTCCAATGAGGAAACGATATTGTTTAAGATGTTATTTTTAACTCCAATAAAAGAACAAAACCGTATTAAAATCAATAAGACAGAACGAAACATGCTGTTGGATATGCTGTTAAAATATTATGCTCTGCATATTCCGGGTATGGAAAGCATAAAATCAAGAAGTATTTTACAACAACTTTTAAATTGATGTTTAATTACAAATAAAACACTTTTCTCACATATCAATATCTAAAAAATATGCACTATTTTCAATTATTATCGTACCTTTGCAACAATAAACAAAAATAAAAAAGCAACATGGACTTTTACTGTGTCATTACAAAAATTGATGAATTAAAAAAAGAATTGAAACAAATGGTTCTTTCTACAATTGAAGAAGATATTATTAAAACAAAACTATCTGAACTTTACCTTCTTTTATTTGAAAAACAAGAAGTTAAAAAAACACAAACTTCTTATCCCCCAACACAAAAAGAAACAATTGTTGAGGAAGATACCAAAGATTTTTCCCATCCTCATTCAACTATCAACACACCGCATCAACCGGATGAGCAGGAAACTCAACAAAGAAAACCATCAAATGTTGATTATAAAAGTTTAGTGGAAACATTTTTAGAAAAAGAACCCGTAAAACAGCCATCCACAGAAGACCAATCCTTACTGTCAAAATTATCGCAATCAAAAATCGTTGACTTGAAACGCTCTATTGCCATGAATGACAGGTTTATTTTTATAAAAGAACTGTTTAATAACGATTTTGACACTTACAATCGCTATATCAACGATTTAAACAGTTGCCAAAATATGGAACAGGCAGAACAATATCTGTCCAAACTGAAAAACCAGTACGCATGGGACGAGGAAAATGAAACAGTACAATTTTTTCTCTCGTTGATTAGCAGGAAATTATCCTGATTTTCTTTACATAGAAGATAACTACCCTTCCCTCTCTTCAGTTTTAAAAAAATCATGTACATTTGCCGAAAATTCTCTTAAAGGATGAAACTGTCGGTTATTATTGTCAATTACAATGTTGAACATTTTTTAAATCAATGTTTACAATCGGTGCGTAACGCCTGTAAAGGTATTGAAACCGAAGTTTTTGTTGTTGACAACAATTCTGTTGACGGCTCTGTTGAGATGGTTCGCAACCATTTTCCGGAGGTAAAACTAATCATTAATTCCGAAAATGCAGGATTTTCGCGCGCCAACAATCAAGCGTTGAGAGTTGCTACGGGTGAATATCAACTGTTACTCAATCCTGATACGGTAGTAGAACACGACACTTTCCAAAAAATCATTGCCTTTATGGACTCCCATCCCGATGCAGGTGCTTTGGGTGTAAAAATGTTGGACGGAAGAGGTAAATTCCTGCCAGAATCGAAACGTGGACTGCCTACCCCTGCTGTCGCTTTCTATAAAATTTTCGGACTGGCAAAACTTTTCCCAAAATCAAAACGGTTCGGACGTTATCATTTAGGTTTTTTAGATAAAGAGCAAACACACGAAGTAGAAGTTTTGTCGGGCGCTTTCATGCTGTTACGGAAAGAAACTTTGGAAAAAGCAGGACTGTTGGATGAGGATTTTTTTATGTATGGCGAAGACATAGATTTGTCGTATCGTATCATTAAAGTCGGTTACAAAAACTATTACTATCCCGAAGCACGAATTATTCATTATAAAGGAGAAAGCACAAAGAAAAACAGCATCAACTATGTATTTGTATTCTATCGTGCCATGGTGATTTTTGCCAAGAAGCATTTTTCAAATACCAACGCCCGACTGTTTGGGTTTTTCATCAACACCGCTATTTGGCTTCGAGCTTCTGCAGCCATATTAAGCCGTTTTCTCAGAGATATCTGGTTGCCGATATTGGATGGTTTAGTGGCTTTTTCCGGTATTTATCTGTGCAGTTTTTATTGGCAGGATGTCATCCTTGGCGATGGGAATAGTTATCCCGAATATTATTTCTCGGTAGTACTACCTGTTTATATTCTTATCTGGCTGGCTTTTATATGGATAAACGGGGGCTATCAAAGATCGGTTCGTTTAAAACGGATTAATTTTGGGATTCTCACAGGGACTGTTGCCATTTTGGTGCTTTTTGCATTGCTGCCCAGTTATTTACGCTTTTCGAGAGCCATGATTTTTTTCGGAGCTATTTGTATGGCTTTGTCATCCACACTGATACGGTTTATTTTACACATATTAAAAATTTCAAAATACGCCCTGTTTAAAAACGAAAACCGCAGAATTATTATCATAGGGAATCAAAAAGAGACCACCCGTGTAGAACAATTATTGAAACAAACACGTATAAATCCCGAATTTCTAGGAATTGTCGGATACGATGACGAAGAAAAAAAACATGATAACGCCCATTATCTTGGGACATTCCGACAGTTAAAAGAAATCATCTCGATTTACCATATCAATGAAATTATTTTCTGTACCGGTGATATCACTTCTCAAAAGATAATTGATTATATGATTGATTTGCAAAGATATAATGTTGATTATAAAATTGCTCCATCAGAAAGTATCGCTATTATCGGAAGTAATTCCATACATACATCTGGCGACCTTTATACCATTACTTTAAACACCCTGTTAAAGCCCGAATATCGCAGGAAAAAAGTGCTGTTAGACCGATTTATTTCGTTAGGACTTTTACTTTCAGCGCCTGTTATTTGTTTTATTGTAAAAAGCCCTTATCAGTTTATTAAAAACTGTTTTTCAGTCTTATTCGGCAAAAAATCGTGGGTTGGATTTTATTCTTATGACAATAAAAAGAACACCTTACCTTCTATAAAAGGCGGCATTTTAAATCCCACCGACATTTTCCCCGACGAAAATCTGTCGCCCGAACTGTGT
>Ga0209628_10000797_pt1 | contig 19702 bp, 14 predicted proteins | sample TergutCu122P4_FD_187285 | JGI IMG/M metagenome (GOLD analysis project Ga0209628, IMG submission 187285) | Cubitermes ugandensis P4 segment gut microbial communities from Kakamega Forest, Kenya - Cu122 P4 (SPAdes) (version 2) | ecosystem: Host-associated > Arthropoda: Insects > Digestive system...
TGTACCAATTTCACTTTGCCTCCCGATATTTTCAGGCGAAACTCTTTGCTATTGGACAAAACCAGTTCGTTTCCCGTCACATTGACACCATCGAACTTTTGTACCTTCAGGGCGGAAAAATCGACGATTTCCTGTAAGGTGACGGCTTCAAGAGCCAACATTTCCTCGGTTTGGGCAACGATTTTGTCCTTGAGTTTTTGGTTTTTTGAGGTGATTTTCGGGACACGAATATAGTCCTTGATGGACGACAGACCAATTAAGATCGCTTTTTCATTGGCGACCCGCAACAGTTTATCGAACAAAAACCAATTAAGTGAAGCATTCAAAATCGAAAACAGAAACAATAACTCTTTGTGATTGTTACTGCCGATGAAACAAATTTTATTTCGGGACGAAATGACATTTTTGTCCGTAAAGTGAAATTTATCAGGATTGTTGTATCGCCAGAGTACCTTGTAACGCATCGATAACAAGCGGTGGCCCTGATTGGCTCGCAAGAGTTCGATCGCGCGATCTTTGGGCCAGTACCCTTTCGCAGATTGGATTGTGAAATACGGTTTTTCAATGTTGGGAAACATATAGTATTCCGGCGAGTCTGAACAGGTCCGCTCATCGATAAGGTATCCAATATCGAAACAGAGTTCGTCATAATCATCAAGAGCGGTGCGGCGGTACTCTTCGATGGACAAAGAGCGTTCTTTGTATTGTTCCAGCAATCGCGGAAAATGTTCGGCCTCCTTGATGAAGTTCCAGTTTTCAAGCTGCCGCAAAAGTTCGGACTGTTCGATATTTTTCACGGATTTGTTCCGACTTTTCAGATATTTTCCGAAATCCCCTTTTTGCTTTTCGGTGTAATGGGGATAATTGATGATGCGGACTTTGTGGTTATCCTTCGGCTGTTTTTTTGTAACAACAAAAATCAACGAAGAGGTCGGGACGGTCTTCTTTTGCAATAAACCGCGACCGACAAACAAATTCGCCTCAAAGGTGATGATCTTGTCGATTGTCATGGCCGCCGCAAGATGGTAGCGAATGACATCCAAATCCCGAGACTGTAAAATATTTTGCGGGACGATAAAAGACATTTTCCCGTCTTTTTTAAGCAACGCCTGCCCCAAAGCGATAAAAAAAGCGTACAAATTGGGTTTGGGGGTGTTTTTTTTATGCCTTTTCGGGACGGAATTCAGGTTCACCCCGAAGACGTTTCCCATATTGAATTTGTTTTTCGAGTCCTGGATTTTTTTCACGAAATCCATTCCTTGTTTTGCACACTCATTGTAACCGATGTAGGGAGGGTTCCCGACGACAAAATCGAATCGCAACCGGTCTTCCCCGTTCCCTTGCATGGATAACAGCATCTCCGTCAAGTCCTTGTCATCCCGCATGAACGAATTGTAATCCAACGCCGTTTTCTCCAGGTGAGAAAGTAAGTCAAGCGGTTTCTCCTGGACAGCGATTCCGGTGTCGATAAATTCGGAAATACTGTCGCGAGTCTTGAAGAGTTTCAATTTCTTCTCCACCGGCTGTTCAAATTGATCGTTGACGATCAACGGCAACAAGTTGATAAGGAAACACATTTCCGCCAAAAAAAGTGGAAATTCCTCGACATCCAACCCGAAGATATTCTTGTCAATCAGCGTTTTGATTTGCTGCGACTGTACTTCCGTGCTTCCTGTGCCAAAGGCACCTATGATACGAAAAGCGGCACTGTACAAAAACGTTCCCGCTCCACAGGCGGGATCAATGATGGAAATTTTATCGGGATGCCGTTTGATGGACTCCTCATCATACCCCAACTCGTCAAGCATAAAGTTCACCACTTCGGGGTTGGTGAAGTACTGCCCTTTGTTTTCACCGTAAAGGTCTTTCAGATAATTCTCATAGACGAATCCGAAAATTTCGTTTTCGATATTGGAAAAATTGAATTTGTTAATATAGGCAATAATGTCAAGCCAGGGGGCAATGTCATGGATCGTCAGTTCCCGATTCAAGTCTGCTGTCAGTTTGTCGCTGATTTCCGCCTGTTCCGTCGCAAACGGTCGGTAAATATTGGCGGAAATATAATCGGCAATTCCCCGGATTCCTGAAACGATAAGGTTGTAAAAGTCCTTGTCGTGAATTGACTTTTCGATTTGCCGCTTGAACCGGGCGTAATCGTCGGTGAATCGCTTGAAACGGTTGTCCACCAACACTTTATACAGGATAAACTGGATCAAATAGGCGTACGCCGTTTCCGTTGCTTTTTTATCATCTTTGATTTTGATTTTTGCGCGAAATTTGCGAATGATTTTTGTGGTGTCCTGGAAAAAGAGGGACCGGCTTTCGACTTCGTTCAAATCAAGCGGAATATCAAAGAGAACCTGTTGTCCGGTTGGGGCGAAAAGCTCCTTGTAGTAATTTTCCGGCAACAGGTAATCCTGCCAAAAGACCACAAAATCTTCCGGATTGGAAAGCATTTCCCGAATCGTCCAGGTCTCGTAAGCACTGGCACGGTAAAACCGCCACTGGAACCCGTCGGTGAGAATTCCGTACTCTTTGGCGCAATCCAGTTGATACCTTTTGAGTTGTTTGAGGCCTTCGGTAATGTGCCCAAGGCACTTCACCTCGCAGGGAATCGTAACATCTTTGTTCACGTAAAGCACGAAATCCGGTCGCCCATGCTTTTCGGCCTCGGTGTCATGGACATACGTTTGTGACGCCGCCGTTTTTTTCGGGGTCAACTTGAGCGCAAAAAGCTCCGGGTGCGACAGAACGTCGTTGACAAAATCCTGAACCCCGCCGCCGATTTCAACGGTTTGGTACGCCTCGGCGTTGGCTTCCCATTTGCTGCGTAATTCGTTGATCATTTGTGAACGTCCTTGGTTCGTAATTCGTAATTCCTTGAGGTTCCCGTTCTTTTTCCAAGAATTCTGCCGATTTCGTGGAGGTGTTGCATCACCTGCTTATGGGTTTCTTCCGGCGTCTGGTAAATCGCGGCTTTATTGGGGTAAATTTCGTACATTTCACGGTATTTCGTCGGCGTCAGGTTGGGCATTACCACGTTCGCCCCGCGACTCAGGCCGTTTTTGCGTCCGCTCTTGCCGTCGATGGTTGCCACCGCCGTCGTGCTCGGAAGGTTAATCGTCGGGCAAAGGATTCTCACCAACGCCAGAACCGTAAATGTGAAATTCTCGTCGCAACAAACCTGATCGGTCAAACGGGGCGGTTCCAGACCGTTTCGCAGGAAAAACGTTTTTTGCTCTTGGGACCACTGCGTCGGGCGGAACAACCCGGTCTGTGGGGCCGGCGGAAATAATTTTCCGAGCGGCGTATGCGGGTGCGGCAAAAACGGCCCCAAGCCGACCATGTCGAGTCGCAATTCCTTGAACAACAAAATGTCCCGGGCCAAGTCATTATACGTCTGACCGGGGATTCCGACCATGATCCCTCCGCCAACTTCGTACCCGATTTTTTGCAAATCGCCAAGCATTTCAATCCGGGAACGATAGGCAGACTCTTCCGGGTTGGGCGGATGGATCGCTCGAAACAATTTTTCGTTCGACGTTTCGAAGCGGAGCAAGTACCGGTCCGCTCCGGCCGACCTCCACGTTTTCCAATCAGACTCGGACCGCTCCCCTAAACTCAGCGTAATCGCCAAATTCGTCGTTGTTTTAATCCGTTCAACGATTTCGGCGATCCAATCGGTGGCGATTGCCGAATCTTCACCGGATTGGATCACAATGGAGCCGTACCCGAACTGGACGGCAAGGTCGGCGCAATGCAACACCTCTTCGGTGGTCAACCGATATCGGGAAATCTTTTGGTTCCCGGCCCGAATCCCGCAATAAAGACATTGGCGACGGCAAAGGTTGGAAATTTCAATCAAGCCTCGAAGATGAACCTCGTCGCCGACGGAATTTTTCCGAACCGCATCCGCCTGTTCCCAAAGCGATTGAAGTTTTGCCGAATCGGTTTCCCGGAGCCAGTGGGAAATCAGGAAATCGGAAATCGGAAATCGAAAATCGGGCGATTTATCACTTATCACTTTTCACCTATCCACTTACCACCTTTGTAATCACGTCTTTGTCGAAATAATTGGTTTCCATTCCGGCGTCAACGATGATTTTTTGCGAGCAGATTCCGCTGGAACGCGGACTGAGCAGGAACACGGCTGCCGCTGCCGCTTCTTCGGTTTGCACGGCCCGTTTGCGGGGGATCACCTGTTCAGCGTAAAGGTACGAGTCGAAATAGCCCGGAATTCCCGCCGAGGCCGAGGTTTTTAGCAGACTTGGAGCAACCGCGTTGAACCGGATGTTCGAAAAACGGCTGAACGATTTCGTCAAAAACGCCAGCGAAGAATCGAGGGCCGCTTTGACGGGGGCCATGAACCCGTAATTTTCACTTGCCATTCGCGTTGTCGAAATAGAGACCGTTACGACGGAAGCGTCCCGATCCAAAAGGTCGGCCAACGTCCGGCAAAGAGCGACCAGCGAAAAACAGGAAATATCCATCGCCTGTAAAAACGCGGCCTTGCCGGTTTCGTAAAACGGTTTGACACCATCGCCGTAATCGGCAAACGCAATCGAATGAAGCAGGCCGTGAAAATGCCGTCCTTCCAGGAGCGTTTTTAGCGCAACGATTTCCGTTTCGTTTTCAACGTTGCAGGGAAACACGTCGGCACCGGGAAAGAGCGGAGCAACCCTGGCTTGTGTTGCCTCATCGCGTACGACAAAAGTACACGACGCTCCTTGGTCGAGAAGCATTTTCGCAACGTGATAAGCGACGCTTTTTTTATTGGCGACTCCAAAAATCAAATAATGTTTTCCCGAAATCTGAAGAAAGTCAATCATGAGAAATGAGAAATGAATTGTCGCTCTTACCGTTCTTTGCAGGGAGAATTCCGATAAATCAATCTACGCCACTGATCTTACTCTCTCCCTTACGCTTTTGCAAGAGATTGATGGGGCTTTTCCATTTTTTGAGGGTCGAAATGGTCGGTAACTATCGGTCTGCGGATTTACCAGAATTTCCCAAATTCGGGGCGGACCATCGGTAAGCGGCGGATATCGCATTATCGCCCCCAATAAGAAAGGGGCGAGTGAGTTACCCGCCCCGTATTGTCCTACAGCGTCTCAAGAACTACTACACCGCCGCAAAGGAATTAAATCCATTCCCGGTAGCGTATTTACACCTGCCACACGTTTTAGTACATATCCCCTCCCGGCGGCATGGCGGGAGCGGCTTTGTCGTCTTTCGGCATATCCGCAATCAGAGCGTCGCTGGTGAGCATCAAGCTGGAAACGCTCGCCGCATTCTGTAGTGCGGACCGGGCAACTTTCGTCGGATCAATGACGCCGGCCTTGACGAGGTCTTCGAACACGTCCGTTGCGGCATTGTAACCGAAAGCCCCTTTCCCTTCCGCGACCTTTTCGCAGACGATCCCACCGTCTTTTCCGGCGTTCGTTGCGATTTGCGTCAGCGGTGCCCGGCAGGCACGAAGAACGATTTTATATCCGACAAGCATATCGCCGGAGAGATCGCCCGGTTTCACCGAAGCCGAGGCACGAAGCAGTGCGACACCACCGCCTGGCAAAATGCCTTCTTCAACGGCGGCACGAGTGGCATGGAGCGCGTCCTCGACCCTGGCTTTCTTTTCTTTCATTTCGCTTTCCGTCGCGGCACCGACAAGCAGTTTCGCAACGCCGCCGGAAAGTTTCGCAAGCCGTTCTTCGAGCTTTTCACGGTCGTAATCGCTGGTCACTTTGTCGATTTCGCGGCGAATCTGCTCAATACGCCCCTTGATTTCCTCGTTCTTGCCGCCGCCGTCGATGATCGTGGTGTTATCCTTGTCGATCACGATCTTCTTGGCGGTTCCCAGATCGGTCAAGGTAAGTGATTCCATCGTGCGACCAAGCGATTCGAAAAGAACTTCGCCGCCGGTGAGGATGCCGATGTCTTCCATGATCGCCTTGCGACGGTCGCCGTAACCCGGTGCCTTGATCGCACAGACTTTCATGGTGCCACGCAGCCGGTTGATGACGAGCGTCGCCAACGCTTCGCCGTCGATGTCTTCGGCAATGATGAGGAGCGGACGGTGCGTGTTGACGACCGCTTCGAGGATCGGGATCATTTCCTTGATGTTCGAGATTTTCTTCTCGTTAATCAGAACATAAGCGTTTTCGAGAACGCACTCCATTTTCTGCGGATCGGTCACGAAATACGGGGACAGATAACCGCGGTCAAACTGCATTCCTTCGACGAAATCAATTTCCATCGTGAGGCTTTTGCCTTCATCGACGGTGATGACACCGTCCTTACCGACCTTTTCCATGGCGTCGGCGAGGAGGTTGCCGATTTCCATGTCGTTGTTTGCGGCAATCGCTCCGACCTGGGCGATTTCCTTTTTGCTGTTTTTAACGCTGACGGACATTCCCTTGAGCTTTTCCACGATGTCGGCGACCGCTTTGTCGATGCCGTTTTTCATCTGGAGCGGGTTGACGCCGGCGACGACGGCTTTCATCCCCTCGTTGAAGATCGCTTCGGCGAGAATCGTTGCCGTCGTGGTGCCGTCCCCGGCAATGTCGCTGGTTTTCGAGGCGACTTCGCGGACCATTTTCGCTCCCATGTTCTCGTAGGTGTCTTCCAGATCGACTTCCTTGGCGACGGTAACACCATCCTTGGTCACAGTCGGGGAACCGAACGACTTCTGGATAATGACGTTACGTCCACGGGGGCCGAGAGTTACCTTCACCGCTTTGGCCAATTTCGACACGCCACGTCGCAATGCTTCACGCGCTTCCTGATCAAATGCAATCATTTTTGCCATAGTTTATTTTCTCCGTTGTTAGTGGTTAGTGATTAATGATTAGTGATTAGTTGTTAGCTGTTAGCGGTAATGGTTAGTGCTCAGCACTAATCACTAACCACTAACCACTAATCACTGAATTATTGCCAAAATGTCGCTTTCCCGCATGAGGAGCAGCTCGTCGTCACCGACTTTGAATTCTTCTCCGGCGTAGGAGAGGAAGAGGACGCGATCCCCTTCTTTGACTTGGAACGGCGAACGGGTCCCGTCGTCCAAAATGCGACCATCCCCGACACTTACGACCGTTCCGCGAGCTGGTTTATCTTTCGCGGAATCGGGCAGGTAAATACCGCCTTGCGTTTTTTCTTCGGACACTTCGCGGCGAATGACGACCCGGTCGCCGAGCGGTTGAAATTTCATACCGCCTTTGCAGCCGCATTTTTTTTCTGAACATTCCTCTTTCTTTTTGACCATTATTCGATTTTCTCCGGTAGATGAATGAGTAGGAAACAGACGAAGGACGAAATCATCGCTAAATACGCGACGCTCCAGAAGGATTTTGCCTAAGTGTCAGGCAAATTTCAAGCCAGTCTGGAAAATATTTTTCCAAAAAACGCTGAAACTCTGATTTCCCAAGGTTTTTTGGTTTATTATTTTTCAGAAAAATAGAAATCTTCACAGAAAAACGGGATCGCAAGTAGCTGATACTGCCAATTTGACAGCTATCCCAAGTTGGACAGCCAAAGTGACATTTTGATTGAACACGCTAACGAGCCACGCCCAATCAGAGCCACGCACGGATCAGAGCCGCGCACGCAGTAAGCGGTGACCCCGGTGGTAACGTGAAAACCGCTTACTGCGTGCGCGGCTCTGATTGGGTTTACTTATTTTTCCTGACAAGGGCGATCCCAGATTTGCGAAGTCTCGTTCTTTGCCAGATTTTCCGTAGAAAACCTTAATCCTCAAAAAAACGGGCTGGAGTCGTCTTCTTCGCTGTCTTGGAAATTCGAAGAGTCGTCGGTTCCCCCAAACGGGCTTTCTTCGTCGAAGGAACCGAATCCGCTGCCGAAATCGGGAACGGAAGCCGATCTGGGTTGTATCGTGCCCATTGGTCGCCGTTGCATTTTTTGCTCTATGGCTTCCTCAACTTGTACACGAAGTTGTTCCGCCAAGTCCATCCGGTTCGGACGGTGTTTGATCGGTTCGACCACGTTGATTTCGTGCAACCCTTGAAGCAGACCGTTTTTCGTACCGGCGTAAATTCGGTCCGTTTCGTCATTGTCTAGGAAAAAGTCCAACGGCATGGCCGGGATTGTCGCTTGGACGCACCCGGTTTCACGGTCAAGTATCGCGATTTCCCGACGGAAATTAAGGGCGTAAACGCAATCTTTTGATTCCGCAATAAACTGCGTGATTCCTCTTGTGAACCAAATCTCTTTGCCGCTTTTCGCGTCCAGACAATACATTCCTCCGTTTAATGTACAAGCGTAAACGTGATTTTTCACGATGATTACCCGCTGAACAACCGGATCCGTTGCAACGAACTTCCAGAGAACCTCGCCTGTGGAATCGCTAATCGCGACGACAAATCCGGCGACATTTCCAGCGAGAATCATGCTGGGTATGATTTCATCGTTGCTTTCCGTTTTTGACGTTGGCGGAGCAACGTTTTTCGTCGGAGCAGGGGTGAAAACGTCGTCCGTCGGGGCAAACGGTTGTTCCTCCTCTTCCTCTTGCAAGAACGGTTCTTCTTCGTCCCCGAGACTGCCGAAAATATCGTTCTCCTCATCGCCATAATCCTGCGGGGCCGCAACTTTTGACCGGACAGTCGATTTTTTTGCGAAAGGATCGTCGGAAGGCGTCGTATTCTCGTCTTCCTCCTGTTCCTGTGGTGCAACGTTTTCCGAACCTTCTTTTGCCAGAACCTGTTGCGGTGAATACGTCAGCTGGGCAAATACGGTCCGTGGAGCTCCCCAGTCGAAGGAGATTCCGCTCATTGGAGTGTAGGAAAACGCCTGAGGGGCAATGCGAATACGGTAAAGCAAGGTAAAAATATCTTTGACCGAGCTGCCAATACAGCTAAGATAGACATCACCGCGCGTCGTCGGCCAAACGAGATACTCGTCCGCTTCCGTTTCTTTTGCCGTGATGGGTTGGATGAGTGTTTGCCCAAAGGACTGACACTCCAGCGGAATGAATTTCGGCGGCTTTAACCGAAACGGTTCTTCGGGAACCGGAGGAACTTTTTCCCGAAGCGATGCCCGAATTTCGTCCAACGCGGCACTCAACTCCGCAAGGACAAGGTCATGTTTATCCTGCGACACTTCGTTTTGAGCGTCTTCGAGTTCCGGCGGGAGCGTTTTTTTCACCTCTTCCTCTTCCAACGGCCAAGCGAGAATACGGCCCGAAATGAGCGGAAGGTAAACATGTCTTTCGCTTAAAGCGCAACCGGCTCCCGGCACACCGGAAACCTCGTTTTCCCAGACTTTGCGTCCGGTTTTACGGTCAAAAATCTGAAGATTCGTTCCCCCAAGTACGGCAACCATGCGGCTGTTTGCGGCAGGAGCGTTGCAAATCGTTCCTTGTTCCCCCAATTCGACGGTCCAAAGCGATGCTCCGGTTTCGGCGTCGATTGCGTGAAGTTGTGCGTCGCTGCTAACGACGAAGAGGGTTCCGTCCTGAAGAAGGATATGCTTAATGGAGTACCTCTTTTGGTCCAAGGCAATCTGGTTGAACCAGGACCGTGTCAAACCGAACCGCTGAACCTCCAACTCAACGAAAAGAGGAGTATTGCGGGTTTGAACGGCGGAAAACGGCGGAGCGGACTGTCCCCAAACGACTGTACACTGACCGAGGGTGATGAGAAACAACGCGGTCCAAAACAGATTTTTCATCGAAAATTACTCCAGAAACCCGGTATGACGGACTTGTATCGAAAGCGTTCGGAAGAGCGTGTCCCCTCCGTCGGAAAATAGTATACCACAATAAAGAATATACTATAATAGGTCGGAGGGCAAAGGAAAAGCAGAGGATTCTTAAAAATCTTTTCCGCCTAATGTGAAGAATCGGAAAAACCGGAATAAACGAATTCAATGACAGCCGGGAACGGAGCGCAACACCACGTTCCCGGTTACCTTTACAAAATGTCGTACGCTACTCGGCGGAGGGTGCTTTGAAGAGCGGACCGGAGCTGTCACCGATTCCACCTCTGAGCAGTTCCGGCGAGATCGCTTGCGAATCGGCTTGGTCGGTCTCACCGGGCTGTGCCCCTTCTTCTTCCGCCCACTCCGCTCGTTTTCTCGAAAGCCCGATTTTGCGTTCGTCCGGATCGACTCGAAGCACTTTCACCTCGATTTCCTGACCGACCTTGACGACTTCTTCCGGATTTTCAACCTTATGATTGGCCAGTTCGGAAATGTGCAACAACCCTTCCAAATCGTCTTCCAAGCTGATGAAAACACCGAAATTCGTGATTTTCGTGACTTTCCCAACGACAATTTGGCCGGCCTGATACTTTTCGGGAATCCGGGTCGTCCAAGGGTCTTCGGACAACTGCTTGAGTCCAAGAGCGATCCGGCGGCTCTTCTTGTCCACCGTGAGCACCTTGCACGTAATTTTTTGGCCTTTTTGCACGACTTCGTTCGGGTGCGTGATTTTTCGGACCCAGGACATGTCGCTGACGTGCAACAGACCATCGATTCCTTCTTCGATTTCGATGAATGCCCCGTAATTGGTGAGATTGCGAACGGTTCCCGAAATCTCGGCACCGAGCGGATACTTTTCATCGACCGTTTCCCATGGATTATCGTGAGCCTGCTTCACGCCCAGCGAAATTTCCTGCTTATCCTTGTTAATTCCGAGAACGACGACCTCAATCGGGTCCCCGACGGCAATGATTTCATTGGGATGGCTGATCCGCTTCGTCCAAGACATTTCGCTGATATGCACAAGCCCTTCGATTCCTTCCTCGAGTTTGACGAATGCCCCGTAGCTCATCACGTTGACAACGGTTCCCTGAACTTTGGAGTTGATTGGGAATTTCTCCTCGATTTTTTCCCAGGGACTTGCGGTTTTTTGCTTCAGTCCGAGCGAAATTTTCTCCTTTTCGTAGTCGATTGCCCGAATAATGACTTCGATCTCCTGGTCGAGCTGAACCATTTCGGTGGGGTGATTGATCCGTCCCCAACTCATGTCGGTAATGTGGAGCAAGCCATCGATTCCGCCGAGGTCGATAAACGCCCCGAAATCGGCGATATTTTTGATAACGCCGGTACGAATTTCCCCTTCGTGAAGCTGGCTCAGGAGTGCGGTTTTCTTTTCCGCCCGTTCACTTTCGATGAGCGCACGCCGGGAAACGACGATATTTCGCCGGGCTTCGTCGATTTTCAGGACGACACACTGAATATCCTTGCCGATGTATTCACCGATGTCTTGTGGACGACGGACATCGACTTGCGAAGCAGGCAAAAAGACATGTACGCCGATATCGACGAGGAGTCCGCCCTTGATTTTTCGGGTGACGGTTCCGGAGACGATTTCGCCTTCCTTGACCGATTTCATCATATTGTCCCAGGCTTCGATCTTGGCCGCCTTTTTCTTGCTGAGCATGACCATGCCGCGGATCTCGGCCCCTTCAATGGAGTCCTCAATTTCCTCGACGAGGACTTTGACGAGATCACCGGTTTGCGGTATCGCTTCTCCTTCGTCGGTCCAGTCGCTCAGCGGGACAAGCCCCTCGCTTTTATAACCGACATCGACGATCACAAATTCGCCGTCGATGCGAATGACCGACGCTTGAATGATTTGGTTTTGATCGACTTCCTGGCCGCCCCAATCGATTTCTTCCGGATTGGTCCCGGCCATTGCAGCGTTTACTTCCTCTTCCCACTCATGTTCATTAACATCCAGACCACGGATCAGGTTTTTATTAACCACAACAGCAATTCCTAAAAAAGAAGGTTAAACGAGAAGTGCGGGCGAAAATTCGACAGAAACGTACAGACATCGCACGTTACCGCACCGTATGCTGGATTTTCTGATAAATACGCTGCAAAAGTACGCACTGGAGGTGGAGTTCTCCAGCAGGAGCAAATCGACCGACAACCCAACGAACCACGTATTGTAACCGGGTTTGTAATGTTTGCAATGGGGGAATTTCAGGAGGATTGCAAAGTCGCTTTTTTCCTGGGAACGCAGGCTTCCAGCCTGCCAGTGAGTTCGTAGGCATCCTACCTGCGCAGGGCGGAGACTCCATTCCGCAACCTTCGCGCAGGCTGGAAGCCTGCGTTCCCAGGGACTATGCAATCCTCCTGTGGGGGGAATTCCAGTGGGATTTTCCGATTTGCTGATGCTCCAATGTCCCGAATTTTCCGTCAAAATTTGCGGATTTGGAAAATTCTTCCGAAAATCTCTGGCCGTAATCCTACCGGAAAAAAAACAGATGGTTCGGTCCGGTCCGATATCTGTGCGGACTTTTGATTTCAAGAGCGATGTTCGTTTTTCGACACCGATTCAAACCTCAAGTCGGGTGAACATCCAAAGTGGCACCATTTTGGCGTTGTGGAAAAAGTTGGCCTATTTTTTTCTTGATGCTTTTCCGGAACCCGGTATTCTGTTCGCCACTGACCGGGACACAAGTGGGATAATGTTCGGTGGTGTTTTTACAGGAGGTGTCAACATGCTCGAATCCCAAAAATTTTTGGAAGTGATAAGACTGTTGCGGGAAAGGAAACACAGTCAGCGAAAGATCGCCCAAATGATGGGGGTGTCACGCGGCACCGTTTCGGCGATTGCCCGCGGAAAACAGCGTCGGGATTTTACGGAAAACGTCAAAATCCACCCCAAAGGCCCCTGGGTGCGGTGCCCGAAATGCGGCGGCAAAACGCAGATGCCCTGCACCGCTTGTTACCTGAAGAAAATGATCGGCATTCGCTCGAAAGATTCCTCATGGAACATTTCAGTACACAAAGGCGGACTGCTCGACATTGAACTGAAAGGCTGGCAACTGAGGCGTTACCTTAAACTCCGAAAATGGCGGGAAGAACAACTTGACCCCCATTTTGACGTGATACCGGATCACTGGCCCTGGTCAAATGAGAAATGAGAAATGAAAAATGAGTTGTCAGCAGTCAGAAATTCGTAATTCGTAATTCAAATGAAGGTTGTCGAACGTAATTTTAGCGAGTGTGCCGGTGAAATACTGGACAGTGATTTACTGCTGTTTCGCAGTCGCGGGCTTGTTCCCCTTGCGGGACGCGGCTTTCATTCCCATGCCGGAAAAGCGGCGTGGTGGAATGGTCATTTGTTCCTTTTGGAGGTCCGCGAATTTTACGGTGGGCGAGCGGTGTTACTGGAATCGCAAGTCAAAAAACGTCCGGGCCAGATCGACGTGTTTCGTGCGAACCCGGACAACCGTTGGCCTGCGTATCACCGGGACAAGGCTGTTGAGCTCATGCAGCGATTCGCCGGTTGCGATTACGGTTACTGGAATGTTTTAATGGCGGCATTGACTCACTTGTCGTGCGTCCGATTTTTTATGAAACCGGACTTTGACGACCTTTCTGAAACGAAAAAAATTTCACGTCCGCCGTTTTGTTCCCAAGCGTGTGCCATTGCCGACCGAATCGGTGGCGGCATTGATCCGGTACCGCACCTGGCCGACCGTTTTACCGAACCCGCCGATTTGGCGAGAAGTGTTTTTTACAAGTATTTGTTTACGTTGAAGTAGTTTGAACCGGGATTTTCGTGATTTATATGATTGTCTGGATTTGAATAGCGGGATTAAAAATAATCCTTATAATCCTGAAAATTTTATGAAAATCCTGGTTCAGACACCACCCACCATGAAAATAAAAGATCGAATCAAAGAGTTTAAGCGTGTGAGAGCGAGTAGCTTGACGGCGCACCCGAAAAATTGGCGTACGCACCCGGAAAAGCAAGCGGCGGCGTTACGTGGAATTCTCACGGAAATCGGATACGCCGACGCACTTTTGGTCCGGGAAATGCCGGACGGAACGTTACAACTGGTGGACGGACATCTTCGGGCGGAAACGACACCGGATCAGGAAGTGCCGATATTGGTGCTTGATCTGGATGACGCTGAAACGGAAAAGCTGTTGGCGGTGTTCGACCCGATTTCAGCTATGGCGTCATCGAATTCGGAGTTGCTTGACGAACTGGTACGTTCGATTGAAACGCAGGACGAATCACTCCGAAATTTGCTTGACGAGTTGCACACACCAGCGGTCAACAGTGAGGATCAAAAGGAAATTCACCTGCCGACGTTGTTTCAGTTGCTCGTCGATTGCGAAGATGAAGAGCAACAGAAGGAATTGTACGAAGAACTGGTTGATCGTGGTGTTAAATTGAAAATTTTGAATTTGTAGGAAAGATGTCAGACAACAGACGGCAGGTGGCAGATACTGATGGCAGACAGCCGACAGCAAACGACAGAGAGAAAGAATCTGTCGTCTGCCGTCCGCCGACTGCCGACTTTCGAGTCGAATGTCCCGTGTTTCAATCGTTTCGTGTTGCGCAAATTGCCGGCATGTTCGATGTTCCGGTCGCCCGGAAAGCGAGTGAAACGTTCACGATTGAAATGCCGCCGCTGGACAGCGAATGGCGTATCGGTTTGATCGTCGGCCCTTCGGGAAGCGGCAAAAGTACCGTTGCCGCAAAGCTGTTCGGTAACAATGTTTACAAAGGGGGTGATTGGGCCGATGACGCCGCCGTTGTCGATGGATTCGGCGACTTGCCGGTCAAGGAGATCACGAAGTTGCTCACTGCGGTCGGATTCAGTTCGCCGCCCGGCTGGATCAAGCCGTACCACGTACTGTCGAACGGCGAACGGTTCCGCTGCGATCTGGCGAGAGCGTTGTCGCAGACCGCAGACGCCAGACAGCAAACAGCAGAAAATTCTGCCATCTGCCGTCTGCCGACTGTCGTCTTTGATGAATTCACGAGCGTCGTGGATCGGAATGTTGCCAAAATTGCATCCGCTGCTTTGGCGAAAGCGTTGAGACAGCCGACAACCGTCTGCTCTCTGCCGTCTTTCGTTGCGGTGACATGTCACTATGACATCATGGATTGGTTGGAACCCGACTGGGTTCTCGATATGGCCGACGGGACCGTATCAAGGAGGTCCCTTCGGCGACCGGAAATTCGCTTGCAAATCTTTCGTTGCAGCCGCGATGCGTGGCCGATGTTTGCAAGACATCACTATTTGAACGGAAATTTACACAAGGCCGCACAGTGTTACCTTGCGGTTTGGGAAAACGAACCGGTCGCGTTTTGTGCCGTGCTGCCATCAATGGGACACATTGGGCAGCGACGTGTCAGTCGAATCGTAACACTACCGGATTATCAAGGGATCGGGATCGGGGCGGCGTTTTTGACCGGCGTTGCGGAAATTTATCGGAAAGCGAAATTACGGTTTACCATCACGGCGTCACACCCGTCGATCATCCGACATTGCGAAAACTCGCCGTTGTGGAAAACAACGAATTTGATGAAAACGGGTGGCGGACGAAGCGACACAATGAATACATCGGCTGGACGTTGCGTGGTGTCATTTGAGTACAGGCGTCAGGCATCAGGCGGCAGGACAAAAATTGACACCTGAAACCTGAGGTCTGAAGCCTGAGTCCAGGGAAAGGAGTAAGTTATGCCCAAGAAAGGCGTCAAACGAAAAATTGGATTGGACGAAGCGAAACGCCGGAAAATTATTGCCGTCCTCACAGTGGGGGCGTCACGGGAAAGTGCGGCAAAGTACGTGGGATGTTCCACGACGACGATCCGAAACGAAATTCAACGCGATGCCGATTTTGCGGAGGAAGTCCGCGTTGCGGAAGAATCGTCCGAAGTTTACTTTTTGCAGAAAATCCGTGCGGCTGCGGACAAGGCTCAATATTGGCGTGCGGCGGCCTGGGCTTTGGAACGACGCTGTCCGAACCGATATGCACCGCGTGGTGCCAAGACGCTTTCGGAAGAACAAGTGAAAAATTTGATCTCGGATTTGGTGGAAATCGTGATACCGGAAATTCACGATCCCAAAGAGCGGCGTAACATTATTCGGAAAGTCAACGGACTCGTTCACGCATTGAATTTGCCGGAGGAGGAGATCGTCCCGACGACCGGAGAAACGGAAGAATGACACCAGACACAATTCAATTCGAGACGGACCAGTCCGGCGTGTATTTGCGGGAATTTCTCATCAAGTGCATGGAAAAACACCGACGCCTTCGTTATGACACCAAACAGAATGTGGAAACGGGCATGCTCAAGTGGACGTTGCATTACCTCGGAGAGCATTGCACGAAAGCCCCGTCGAAAATGCACCGTTGGCTCTGTGAGCGACTTGACCGGATCAATACCGAGCGTGGCACCAAACTGAACGTGCTTGCTCCGAGAGGGGCGGCGAAATCGACGATTGGTACCTTCGCTTATCCGCTTCGGGAAGCGTTGGAGCAAAGGGAACCGTACATTTGGATACTATCTGACACCATGTCACAAGCCCATGCTCATTTGGAAAACATCAAGGCGGAATTGATCGACAACCGCAAACTGCGGGAGCGTTATCCGCAAGGGACCGGTAAAGGTCCGACCTGGCGGGGTGGGTCAATCGTGTTGAATAACGGTGTCACGATTGAAGCGTTCGGGACAGGCCAAAAACTCCGGGGACGCCGGAGAAAACAGCACCGGCCAAGTTTGATCGTATGCGACGATTTGCAGAACGACCAACACATTGTTTCCGGTTCCGCACGGGAAAAAACGCGATCGTGGTTCCACGGCACGCTGCTTAAGGCGGGGCACTCGGAGACGAACGTACTGAATTTGGCGACGGCGTTGCACAATGAGGCGATTGCAATGGAGCTGTTCACGAAGCCGGGCTGGGATTGCGTGAAGTTCCAGGCGATTTTGACCTGGCCGAACAATAGGACGCTCTGGGAAGAATGGGAGACGATTTACACGAACCTTGAAGACCCGGAGTCACGAACGAAGGCGGAAGCGTTTTACCGGGACCACTATGACGCCATGAATGAAGCAAGCGATGTTCTTTGGCCGGAGCACGAGGACATTTACGCCCTGATGAAGATGAGGGTCGAAAGTGGCCGCACGGCGTTCGAACGGGAAAAGCAGAACTCGCCGGTCAATCCGGAATTTTGCGAGTGGCCGGAGACCTATTTTGACGAAACGGTTTGGTTCGACGAAATGCCAAAGCCCCATGCGGTTGAATACCGCGTTATGGCACTCGATCCGAGCAAAGGAAGCGATTCCTCACGAGGAGACTACTCGGCATTTGTTGTCGTAACTCTCGACAGAAGCGGTATTTACCATATTGACGCCGACCTTGCCAGACGTAACGTTTCGGAAATCGTTGCTACCGGAGTTGAGCTGTACGAAAAATACAATCCCGACGAGTTTGTGATTGAAACGAACCAGTTCCAAGATTTATTGTACGGAGACTTTGTCGACGAATTCAAGAGACGCCGAATCGCCGATTATCGCATGACACCGCTGGAAAATCGAACCAACAAACTTGTGCGCATCCGACGTTTGGGAACCTATTTGTCCGGGAGACGATTACGTTTCAGAAATCAATCACCGTCGGCGAAGTTGCTCGTGGAACAGATGAAAATGTTTCCCGTCGGAGATCACGACGACGGACCGGACGCACTGGAAATGGCGTTACGGGTAATCGGAGAACGAACCCGACGAACATTGACACCATCGGATACGATAAGTCACATGAAACTATCCCATTGAAAACCGACAGGAGAAAACTATGATCACAAGTGATTGGAATCAAAGACTTTTGGAAAAGGCGGCCCTGCTGGAACGATCCCTTGCGGAATCGTTTTTTGACGGGACCGACCGCTTCGTCGATCCGTCGGAAGCATACATTGATGGCGGCGAATACTGGCGTCCGATTCGTAACACCACCGACGGAATTTCGGCGACCCCGTTCGATGAGAATTATTTGAACGAGATTCGAAACCAGAGTCGAAATCTTGTGTTGACGAACGAGTTTGCCATCAACGCGATTGAAAATCGTATCAATTACATCGTTGGATCGGGCCATCGGTATCATGCGGTTCCCGTTGATGAGAACGACCTTGAAATTTCAGGCCAGGTGCAGGATTTTCTCGTGAAGTTTCTCGACGAAAACCAATGGGCAAAACGTCATCAGGAGATCGTCCGTCGTCGTGACCGTGACGGTGAAGTGTTTCTGCGATTTTTCGTACGATCGGATGGTATGACGCATGTTCGGTTCGTGGAGCCGGGCCAGGTGTCCTGTCCGCAGGAATATCTGAAACGGCAGGAACATTCATTCGGAATTCACACGGAGCCGTTTGACGTTGAATCGGTGCTCGGATACTGGATCGATGGAGAGTACGTTTCGGCGTCAGAGATACAACACCGCAAATCCAATGTCGACTTCAACGTCAAACGCGGCCTGCCGTTGTTGTTTCCGGTCCGCAAAAATTTCAGGCGTATTGAAAAACTGTTGCGCAATATGAGCATTGTCGCAGAGATTCAATCGGCCATCGCCCTTGTTCGCAAACACACGGAGGGGACGGCGGAATCGATTCGACGATATTCGCTAAATCAAGGAAATGACAGGACTTACGATCCACTGACGGGACAGTTGAAAAACGTGCAGGTATTTTCTCCGGGAACGATCATTGACACCTACAGCGGTACGGATTACCAGTTTCCGGTCGCCGCGATTGACGCCAGTCGATACATTTTGATCCTCCAGGCGGAGTTGCGAGCCATTGCGGCACGTCTGGTTATCCCGGAATTCATGCTGACCAGTGACGCCTCCAACGCGAACTATTCCTCGACGATGGTGGCGGAAGGTCCGGCGGTGCGAATGTTCGAACGATTGCAATATGACACCATCACGGACGACCTCGCAGTGTTGCACCGGGTCGTGGAAGCAGGTATTGCATACGGTACTTTACCGCGTGACACCTTCAACCGTGTTCAGCTTCATGCAATCCCGCCGATTCTGTCCGTTCGGGATCGCTTGAAGGAAGCGAGAGCGGATGAAATCCTTCTCAGAAGCGGCGTTCTCTCGGCACATACCATGTCGATGCGGCACGGTTTGGACCCGAACAAGGAATCGAAATTGCGACACCATTGCGATTGCGATTGTCAATGCCAATAAACATTAACCCTTTATATTTACTGATTTTACGGAGAATACCATGTCTGAACTCATTCAGGAATTTACTCAGCCCGGTGCGGGTCGATTGAAGATCGACAAATCGCAGGGCATCCTTTATGGCGTCAAAATCCTCGGTACGCTCAGCAGGAACCGACGGCGTTATCCCGTCGAGGTTCTGAAAAAGGCGATACCGATGTACGAAAATGCCAAGGTCAACCTCGACCACCCGGAAGGCGACCCGAACAGGCCGAGAAGTTACACAGACCGCCTTGGTGTCATACGCGAAGTCCGGCTTCACGGGGACGACGGACTGTATGCGGATTTCCACTTCAATCCGAACCATCCGCTTGCGGAGCAACTCCTTTGGGACGCGGAACATGCGCCGTCGAACGTCGGCTTTTCGCACAACGTCGAAGCGGTGTTACGCCGGGATCGGGACGAAACGGTCGTCGAGGACATCCTTTCGGTCCGAAGCGTCGATCTCGTCGCCGACCCGGCAACGACCACGGGTTTGTTCGAGGCGTTGGAAAACGAGGAAAGTGATTCGGATGACACCAAGGTTCTTTTGGAGAAGGTGGAAACACTCAACAACGTACTTCTGGAGTCACAACGTGAAAATGGTTCCCCACCAGAATCTGTGGGCAAAAAAATAGGTTTTTTGAGGTATGTGGAACAGAAAAGTAGATAATGGACCTTGAAAGTAAAGTATTTCAGTCACGTTGTATCGAAATAGTACATCTGGAAAT
>Ga0209628_10000798_pt1 | contig 19696 bp, 19 predicted proteins | sample TergutCu122P4_FD_187285 | JGI IMG/M metagenome (GOLD analysis project Ga0209628, IMG submission 187285) | Cubitermes ugandensis P4 segment gut microbial communities from Kakamega Forest, Kenya - Cu122 P4 (SPAdes) (version 2) | ecosystem: Host-associated > Arthropoda: Insects > Digestive system...
CCAACAGTGCGCAGCGCCCGTTCGGCGGCATTGTTGTCAATCTCGATGCGCCCGTCCTGGGCATAGCGCGTGAGCGCCGCCCAGCGTCTGGCTGAGTACAAAATGGCTTTGCCCAGATCGCACTTGGCTGATGTTGCCGCCAGCGTCTGATCCATCCACTGCTTGAGCGCATCGAGTTTCGGGATCGCCTGTTCTTGGCGTACCCGCAGTCTTTCATCGGGCGGTTTGCCCCGGATGGCCTTTTCGATTTCGTAGAGTTCGCCAATGCGCAGCAACGCCTGGCTGGCCTGGGGTGATCCGGTGGCCGCGTGCAGATCGAAGTACTTTCTCCTGGCATGGGCAAAGCAGGCCGCCTCGCTCACACGGCTGCTCGCATACAGCGCGTCGAAGCCGGCATAGCCATCGGCTTGCAAAATGCCGCTGAAGTCCTTCAAGTGCGCGCGCGGGCGTTCGCCCTTGCGGTCAGGCGCGTATTCAAACCACACCGCCGGCGGCTGCTGGCCGCCCATGGGCCGCTCATCGCGCACGTAGACCCACAATCGGGCGGTCTTGGTCTTGCCGTGGCCAGGCGTCAATACCGGAACCGGGGTGTCATCGCCGTGGAGTTTTTCGGCATCAAGCACGTGGCGCCGCACGGCATCCACCAAGGGCTCGAGCAAGGCTGCCGCGCCACCGACCATGCCCGCCAGCGTCGAGCGCTCCAATTGGACACCTTCGCGCGCGTAAATCTCGCTTTGCCGGTACAGGGGCAGATGATCGGCGAACTTGCTCACCATCACGTGCGCCAGCAGATTCGGGCCAGCCAGACCGCGCGCGATGGGACGGCTTGGAGCCGGCGCCTGCACGATGGTTTGGCATTTGCCGCAGGAGTACTTCGGACGCACGTGGCGGATCACCTTGAAGCGCGCGGGCACAAGCTCCAGCACTTCGCTCACATCTTGACCCAACAGCCGCAAGAGGCCACCGCAGCCTTCGCACGCGCAGCGCAGATGGCCGCCTTCGGGCTGATGCGTGACGGTTTCGCGCGGCAGGTGTTCGGGCAAAGGCTTGCGCGCGGGGCGATGCCCCTTGACGTTGGCGGCAAGTGTCAGCGCTCCAGCTTCGTTGGCCGCTTCTTGAGCAACGTATTGTTCGTGCCGTTCATGCTCGCTTTCCAGTTCTTCGACGAGCAGCTCCAACTGCTGCATCGCCTTGAGCCGCTCCGAACTGGCGCCGAATTTGGCGCGCTTGTAGCGCAACAACTCCAGCTTGAGTTTCTCCACCAGCAACCGCGCTTCGATGAGTTCGGCTTCGCGTCTGAGCACCAAGGCCTTGAGCGCATGGGGATCGTCGGGCAGTTGCGCGGTTTGTGTGGCCTGGTCGGACATGCGCCTGTTAACGGCCTTGTGCCTGCCCCGGTTGACCATCTTGACGAATATTGTCTACACCACCATCGCCGGCTGCCAGGTGCGCGCGGGCATTCTCCAGTCAATGCCTTCGAGCAGCATCGACAGTTGCGCCGTCGTCAGCGATACGCTGCCCGATGTGGCTTGCGGCCAGACAAAGCGCCCGCGCTCCAGCCGCTTGGCCAGCAGCAGCAGTCCTTGTCCGTCGTACCACAGCAGCTTGAGGATGTCCCCGCGCCGGCCGCGAAAGACGAATACGTGGCCGCAGTACGGGTTTTGCTCAAGGGCGGTCTGCACAAGGGCGCTCAGACCGTTAAAGCCCTTGCGCATGTCGGTGTGTCCCGCGGCGATCCATACGCGTGTGCCCGCCGGCAGACCGATCATGCCCGCCGCGCCAGCGCCTGGAGCACCACGTCCAGGCTTTGGCCGTGGATCAAACCGTGAAGCTTCAGCCGCGCGCCAAAGACTTCAATTTCGATGTGTCCGCCCAGATCGGGTAATGCGGCCATCGTCCGCGGTGTGGCAGGCACGGCTGTGACGGTCACTGGCAGCAAGGCCACGCCTGGCCCGGCACGCGCGCGTCCGCGCTCGACTTTGATCCAGCGGCGAAGCTGGTTGGCATTGATGCCGTGGCGCAGCGCCAGGCCAGCCACCGATGCGCCCGGCTGGCTGGCTTGCCCGACCAGCCAGCGCCTGAACGCCAAGGCAAAAACGCGCTTGCCGTTGCTCATCACCCGCTCTACCGCCGGGCCGCTCCACTCTGGGGTGTGTCCACTGTCTTGCATTGTGGACACATGTTCGGGCTTGCGCGCGGTTGGCACAATGCGGCCTCTACAGGACGCTTACCTTTGATCGCTCAAAACATCAATTGCTCAAAGGTTCATTTGCTGATTCTTGAGCTGCGCCGCCTGTCAGTTTGGCCGCTGTCGATCAAAGGTTTGATTATGGATTGCCCGCATGTTTCTTGGGCGCAAGCCAAGCCAGAGCGGATGAACTTCGCATACACCTTCACCACCCAATCCGGAACATTGCCAACCTTGTTCGCCTCGCGTACGAACCGCCATGCCAGATAGCTGCGCGCAGCCATAAGAAGGAAAGCAATGACCTCAAATTCCGGCTCCTCGTAACCGGCGAGTTCTCCTCGGGCCGCTGAACGTTGGAAGAACCTTACATAGTCCTGCGACACCAATTCCATGTGCGCACGGTATGCGTTAGGAGCAAAACTCTCCGCCTCATTCAGTATCCGAAAGAAGTGCGGATTGTCCTTCAGGAAGGAAAAAAAACCGGCAAAGCCGAACTCCTCCTTCTCCAGCATATTCTTCCCTTTCTCGGCACATTTCCGAATATGAGACAGCATCTGCTTGCCGATGGTCGGGAGAAGTTCATCGAAAACGTCCTGCCGTGTTTCAAAGTAGTTGTAAAAAGTACCGTGGGCGACGCCAGCCCGCTGGGTGATCATCGCCACTGAAGCAGCTTCATACCCTACGTCTCCTACAGTTTCAGCCGCCGCCTTGAATAGTGCCTCGCGAATGAGCCGACCGCGCTCATCGCGCGAGCCACCCTCCTGCCAGTTCTTGGAGATGGTGTTTTTTTTATGGACCGACCGTACGGAAGTTTTCCGAGTTGGATTGGTGCTGCGTGTGACTGTCTTGGGTTGGGTCATGCATATGGATCCTGTATATCTATAGCTTATCACCAACGTCCAAGATCAAAGCCACCCAAGGAATCTCTGAACAACCCTGTCGCGGTCAGCAGATCCTAGTTTTTGGTTTTTCTCGCGATGTCGCAAATGCTCGTCATAGCTACGGCTATGGCTATGGTTGTACTTTGCACCTTGCAGCCCATCCAAAACCCAAGCAAACCGACTCACTCAGGGCTATCCAAAGGCCCCTCAGCGCAAATATGTGCCTCCATTGATGTCAAAGATTGCTCCGGACGTGTAGGAGGCACCCGGTGAGCAAAGGAATGCAATGGCGGATGCAATTTCTGAAGGTTCGCCCATCCTCTGCATGGGATACTTCGCATTATCGTAACCTTGGCCATGAGTCATGCTGGAAATCACTGGCCCCGGCGCAACGCCGTTCACTGTCACGCCGTAGGTTACTGCGCGCTGAGAAAACCATCGGACCAACGCGTGTATTCCACCCTTTGATGCCGCGTAATGTGGTCCAGCGCGCAACCCCCCGGACCAACCCGCAATGGATCCACAAAGGGCGATGCGCCCGTACCTTCGCTCCATCATCCCTGGTAAAACAGCGCGCACTAGGTTAATTGGCCCTAAGAGATTGACACGCATCACCTTCATGAAGGCTGCCTCATTCCATCCTTCTGCCATCCAATCATCATCATAAGGACAGATACCTGCCGTGTCGGCCAATCCAGCAAGGGGTGGTAATCGACGAATAAGGAAGTCAACCTCCTTACGGTCGCTGATATCACAGGAGTGAACAGAAAGGACCCCTGGGACTTCGTTGGCCAGCACCTCAAGCTTTACAACGGGCATGACATCGGCCAGCACTAACTGTGCTCCCAAGCTGCCGCAGAGGCGGGCCGTCGCCGCTCCAATCCCACCTCCCGCACCCGTAATCAATAATCGTGTGCCTGCCAAGTCAAAGCTGCCGCGAGACACCGCTTGAGTATTCATTAAGTTTCCCCTTTCGGCTAGACAGAGAGATAGCGCTGCTTGATTTCATTGTTGGCGCTCAGTTCCTCAACCGTACCACTAAATACATTGGCCCCACGGTCGATCACGACCGCCCGGTCTGTCAAGCCAAGACAGAAGTGAAGATTTTGTTCTGCCAAAACGATTGTCGTGCCCAGTTTGCGCAGTGTTTCAATCAACTCCCCGATCTTTTGTATCATGATGGGCGCCAATCCCTCGCTAGGCTCATCCAGCAGCAAAAGACTCGGGTTGCCCATGAGAGCACGACCAACAGTCAACATTTGTTGTTCCCCGCCAGAAAGCTGCCCCCCCAAACGATTCTTCAGCGGAGCCAGCAGCGGGAGCATTTGGTAGATCCGTTCGATGCTCCAATCCAACCGTCCATCGACACTCTTCTTGATGGCAATTTGGAGGTTGTCCTCAACGGTCAGGTTCGGAAAGATTTGCCGGTCTTCGGGAACAAACCCTGCGCCAGCCCTTGCTATTACGTGCGGCGGCTGCCCTCGCATTTCCTTGCCATGTAGACGTACACTTCCTTTACGCGGAACCAAGATACCGGCAATCGCCTTCATTGTCGAACTTTTACCGGCCCCATTGCGACCCAACAGTGCCAAAGTTTCGCCTTGGTTGACCGTTAACGACATGCCGAAAAGCACTTGGCTCGTGCCGTAAAAGCCATCGACATCTGACACCTCCAGTACAGCAACGCTCATGTGTGACTCTCCCTCGGACAGCCTAAATACGCTTCAATGACGGCTGGGTTGACCCGAATTTCCTCAGCCGTTCCCTCCGCTAGCAATTTTCCGTAGGACAAGACGTAAATTTTCTGGGCAATCCGAAAAACGATCTCCATGTCATGCTCAATGAGAACCACAGTTAGCCCCCCCCTTTGCCACAAGGCATGGACTGTTTCAATCATCTGCTCCCGCTCCTCCGGGCCCATGCCAGCAATCGGCTCATCAAGCAGCAGCACCTTGGGCTGGAGTACAAGCGCAAGAGCCAAGTCAAGCAACTTTTGATCGCCATGCGACAAATTGCCACTGACTACATGCGCCTTTTGGTGCAAATTTAACTGCTCCATCACCTCCTGCGCACGATCCTTGGTTGCGGCAAGTGGGAAGCGGCCACGCAAGCTGGCGGATTTTCCTATGGGCGACATCAACGCAGCACGAAGCGACTCCTCGACTGTCAATGTCTTGAAAAGCTTTGCGACTTGAAAGGCGCGTCCGACACCAAGATGCACGATCTGATCGCTGGACAATCCGACGATGTCACGACCATCCAACAATATACTTCCCGAATCCGGAGGGAAAACACCCGAAAGCAGATTGAAGAATGTGGTCTTTCCAGCGCCATTGGGGCCGATAACAGCACTCAATGAGTCTCGCTCGAAATGCATGGTGACATCATTTGTCGCTGCGACACCACCAAATGCCTTCTTCAGGTTTTCTATTCTTAGCATGGGTTACTTTCTTGCGACATCAGACTGCGCGGCCCGGGAACCCCACCATAAGTCTGCCATGACGTGCCAACAAGCCACCCGGCATCGACAGGAAGATCAATGCCAGTAATGGCATTACTTGCTTCGGATGTCAGAAACGCAACCGCTGAGGCAACCTCTTCCGGTCGAACCAATCGTCCAAGAGCTGTTCCGTTGATCAAATCGCTGGGATCTCGATCGCCTGCATCGATTGCACGTTGAAGAGCTGGCGTCAGCGTATAGCCTGGCGACACCGAGTTGACACGCACACCCGAGCGACCCCATTCACCTGCCAAGCATTGCGTCATCGCCAAAACTGCAGCCTTTGCAGGAGCATACGCATGCAACGGCACCGAACGAGAGCCGGTGATGGATGCGATATTCACAATCGCCCCTCGGCCGCGCAGGGCCATTGCCCTGCCAAAGGCAACGGCACAAAGGTAAGTACCTCGATGATCGATTCCCATGATTCGATCCCACATCGTCATCTCCAGAACCTCTGGAGACAAGCGCGGCTGAATCACCCCCGCACTATTGACCAACACTTGGACAGCACCATGCTCAATTTCAATTTGTTTCGCTGCCTCAAGAACGCTCCGCTCGTCAGCCACGTCGCACGCCTGAAATCGTGCACCCATACTGACAAGATCTTCTTGCATGCGTGCGCCCGGCAAATCAAGAACAACTACCCGATCCCCGCGCTGAGACAACAGTCGTGCACATGCCAACCCAATTCCGCTGGCGCCGCCGGTAATAACACTGACCGTGCTTGTATTTATAGCCATGCTCACCCTTTCACTCTTCTGAATTTGCGGCCGAACTGAACCACGAAATCGAGAATCCCTCGCTTGAAACCAAGCGCAAAAACAAGAATAATGATCCCAAGTACCAAACCGTGCGCTTCCGTTACACGCGTAATACCGTCGTTGAAGATCAACAGCAAAGCTGCACCTACAAGCGGCCCGAGATACATGTCGAGGCCTCCCATCATGATCATGAAGATTGCTTCGCCAGACATTGTCCAGTAGCCAAACTCTGGAAATGCGCCAGAAACGAAAAGCGCCATGACAATACCCCCAACGCTCGCGAAGCAGCTTGAAAGCACAAATGCATAAAGCCGTATGCGCCATACATTAATACCAAGAAACTGAGCTCGATCTGCGTTGTCACGTACCATTCGCAGCGTATAGCCAAATGGAGATTGAAGAATCCATCGAATCAACAACAGGCATGACACACCCATAACGCACGCAAACCAGTAAAGCTGCGTGGAATCAGCTAGATTGATTCCAAAAAACAAAGGACGTGGAATGCCACCTGTCAGCCCCTGATCTCCACCAGTCAATTCAACCCAAGATAAAATGATTCTGTGCAGAAACATTTGGAATGCGAGCGTCAGAAAAGCGAAGTAGATTTCCTTCAAGCGGACACATATCGCACCCACACATAAACTAAGAATTGCAGTAAAGACAACAGCGCCAAATATTCCAACAGGGATAGATACACCTGCTTTCTGCATAAGAAGCGCAAACGTGTATGCTCCACTACCGAAGAACATCGCGTGGCCAAAGGAAACCATTCCGCCATAGCCGATGAGCATATTCAATGAAGTTGCCAGAATTCCGTACGCGGCCAAGCGAATGATGAAGTCGAGCAGCGCGTGGGATGAGCTGATGACAGGCACAATCGCTAAAATCACTAAGACAACAACTCCAACAATAACTTCTTGCGTAAAAGGCCAAGATGGCACGTTGGATGAGAAGGAATTCTTCATGCGCGGCGCTCCCGGTTGCCAATACCAATAAGTCCACCCGGCTTCAGAATCAAGATCAGAATCATTGCCAGAAACATCATCCCTTCTGAAAACATCGGAAATGCTACAGATCCGAATGATCGCACAACACCAATAAGCAATGCCCCAACCAACGCGCCGGTTACTGATCCCATTCCACCAATCACCGTAACTATAAACGCCTCAATCAGAATAGAAAATCCCATACCAGGAGACGTCGTTCGAACTGGAGCAGCAAGTGCGCCAGCAAGGCCGGCAAGCAGTCCGCCACAGGCAAACACTCCAGCGTAGATCAAACCGGTGTTAATACCCAATGCGGATGTCATTGTTTTGTTCTTTGCTGCTGCACGAACAATCTTTCCTATTCTTGTCTTGGTGAGGACGATCCAAAGCATCAGTGCTATCACAACTGCGGTCGCGGTCAACACAACGTAATAGACGGGAATGACGCCACCAGCAATAAGCAATGGCGAAACCTGGAACGCCGCAGGCATTCCCATTGATCGAAACTCCGCCCCCCAGATGAGTTGTGCAGCGTCGTCGAGTATGAGAATGAAGGCGTAACACACCAGTAGTTGCATCAACACATCTGCATCGTAGACACGCTGCATGAAAAAGCGCTCGAAGACAATAGCGAATATTGCTACACCCAACCCAGCTGCGCCAACGGCAGCAAGAAAGCTCCCGGTTACCCCGTACACAGTCACGGCAAGATATGCACCGAGCATGTACAAGGACCCATGTGCAAAATTAACAACCCCGAGCACACCAAAAATTAGGGTAAGCCCAGCAGAAACCAAAAAAAGGAGTGCGCCAATAATCAGAGCGGTACTCGTCTGGGTAGCCATGCATGACGCTGACGTCAGACATCCAAAAAGCTGATTAATATCCAAAATTTTCCTCCGACCAATGACCAATTAACGATGCTCAGCACCCAGAAAATCCTGGAGTGCCGAGCATAATTTCATTTATGCCCAACCTTTACTTTTTTTCCACTCGGTCTCGAGCTCGGTAATCTGCTTCCAGTCGCCAGCAGCAGGCGAGGCCATATAGGGCTCCTTCTGTGAGAGGACACCCCAGCCCGTTGCGTAGTCAACCAAGGTCTGATCTTCGGCCCTCAAGGTCAATTTGCCAGTCGCCCCAAAGGGTGAGTCAATCGTCAACCCACGAAGAACTTCGGCCAGCTTTTTCCCATCAGTACTGTTTGCCTTCTTCATGGCGGCCGTGAGAAAATTGATACCAGCGGCACACTGCCACGCCCAGTTGGTTGGCATTTCCTTGAATTTCGAGAAGTAGGCATCGGCCCATGCATGGTTTGCTGACGAGTCTGGGAAGCTGCGTAGATATCGGTTGCCAGAGTGCAATCCAGGCGGGACGTTTTTGACTGTGCTCAGTACCGTGTAATCCGCCATATTCACAGCGAAAAACTGAAGATTGTTGAACAGCGCAAAGATATTGCCTTGATCAATGAATGAAGTGAGATCACCACCCCAAAGCGCCGAATAGACAGCTTGCGGCTTATATTGAACAATTCTAGTCAGAATCTCACTATAATCTGGCTGGGTAAACTTTGGCCAGAGCTCTCCCACAACCTCAATACTTGGGTTAAACCGCTTGAGATAGGACATAAAATCTGCGGTCGTATCGCGACCGTAGGCGTAGTCAGGCGAGCAGGTCACCCAGCTGCGAAGACCCTTTTCCTTAGAGACTTTCGCGGCATACGCACCGCCAACGATAGCATCATGGGTACCTTGGCGTGCACAGCGAAAAATATTCGGGGCGCGCAACTTTGGATCCGCTGTAAGAGAACTGGTCTCTGAAATTGAGTGTATACACAGCACTCCAAGATCACGGGCAACCTCATGCACAGCAAATGCTCCGGACGATGCCTCCCCGTCGAGCAGAATTTCACAGCCATCCGTATTGATAAGCTCTCGCGAGACACGCGCAGCCTCCTGCGGCAGGCCTTTCGAATCGCGCACGACCATTTCGATCTTTCGGCCATTCAGTCCACCCGCAGCGTTGAACTTGTCGACTTCAAGCATTACCGCATTGCGAGATGTGATGCCCAACATCGCAACTCTGCCTGACAAAATCGTTGGCATGCCAATCCTGATGGGCTTGTCCTGTGCCAGCGAGATCGCAGGTAAGCCCATGGCTGCCATTCCAAGGGCGGAAGCGCCTTGGATCAGCTTACGACGCTGAATTTGATTTGGCTTCAGCTCAGTTTCCCGGTTCATTAAAGTCTCCTTGGTAGAAATTTGAAATCGATGTCGACGACACCAACTTCGCTTAGTTGCCGGACTGCTTTTGCTGTTCGGCAGCATGTTGACGCAAAACCCGCTTCAGAATCTTTCCGCTGGGATTGCGAGGTAAAGTATCAAGACAAATAAGTTGCTTGGGCACCTTGAATCCAGCAAGCAACTTGCGGCAATGGGCCTGGAGCGTGTCCAAGTCAAGCTCTGCACCTGGATGAAGCGCCACGACAGCTGCAACCCGCTCACCCCACCTTTCGTCTGGCAGGCCAATCGCTGCGGCATCAGCGATTTCAGGTATCTGAAACAAGACACGCTCAACTTCGGACGAGGCAATATTTTCACCACCGCTGATGATCATGTCCTTGATTCGGTCCGTCAAATAGAGAAAGCCATCACTATCCATATGACCGAGGTCCCCGGTCTTGAACCAGCCATCCGCATGAAAGCTTGCCGCCGTCTTCTCTGGATCGCGCCAATAACCCTTGGTGACCTTCGGACCGCTCAGACAGATTTCACCTTGGACGCCAGGAGGCAATGCATTCCCGGCATCATCACGGATCTCTAGATGAACATATGGTATTGCTCGACCGGGTGAGCCAATCTTTTCAATCTCACGTCCGGCTTCCATCAGTGTGTCTCCAGAGCAACTCTCAGTGAGCCCATATCCATCGATATAGCGACCCGTCTTGAATAGCGAGGTGAACTGGCGGATACGTCCCTCGGGCGTCTTCTCCCCTCCACCGATAATCCACTTCAAGCTACTAACGTCGTAGTTTTCGCGCTCCGGGCAAGTCAGCGTACCGTTGAGCATTACGGGCGCCAGCCATCCGCACGATATTCGCTCACGCTCAATCGTTTCCAATACACGAACCGGATCGAAATCACGCAGGACCACCATTGTGCCCCCCATTTGGAGCACCGCAAGGCCAGGAAGATCAAATGCGCCGACGTGGTAAAGCGGCCCCACAACCAGAATCCGGTCATTGCGGCTCAATTGGAGAACGGCAATGTGACCTAGGTTTTTCCAGTAAAAGTTGGAATAGGTGTGCATCACACCTTTTGGCCTGTCCGTAGTCCCGGAGGTGTACATCAGCCGGAAAAGGTCTTCCGGACAATTCGGATGCGCTACGGCAGGCACTTTGTCCGGTATGCCCTCACAGAGGGCACGAGAGTCTAGTTGCGAGCGCCGATCAACTACAACACAACCGTCCAACCCTTCGGTAAGCTCCCTCAGTTCCTCGTCAACAAAAATCAACTGGGCACCAGCATGATGGACGATGTACCGTACTTCATCGGTGGAAAGGCGATAGTTCAACGGCAGTATTACAGCCCCGACATGGCCAATGGCGATCGATATCTCCATAAATGCCGCACTGTTTTTCATCAAAAGAGCGACAACCGCGCGAGGTTGTACGCCTTTATGCCGAAGCAAGCGAGCCAATTCAGATACGCGTTCGTAGAGTACGCGGTAACTAATGCGTTGATCTTCGTAGACGATCGCCAAGTGTCCAGGTTGAGCCTTGGCCCAGTAAGCAATCGCAGAACTCAATGACACCATCGTCTTGTCTCCTTGGCTCTTTTTGAGTTAGTAGGACTTGGGCATACCCAAGTCGTGCATGGCAATATAGTTCAGCACCATTTCCTCAGAGATCGGTGCGAAACGAAACAGGCGCGCGTCCCGCCACAAGCGCTCGACGTGGTACTCCTTGGCATACCCCATCCCCCCCATCGTCTGCATCGAACGCTCGGTTGCTCGCGCTACTGCTTGTGCGGCTAAAAGCTTGGCGGCATTGGATTCACTGCTGTAGGGAAGCCCAGTATCAAAGTTGGTTGCAGCTTTGTAATTCAGCAGCCTCGCCGACTCAATCTCGGCGTGGCACTGCGCCAGCGGAAACTGCAAACCTTGGTAGGACGAAATGGCTTTCCCCCCAAAAACCTTTCTGTCATTCGCATAGTTGACGGCGAGCCGAATCGCCAACTCACCTGCCCCTACCAAGCCAGCAGTGGTCACAATGCGCTCCGTATTGAGCACATCGGTGAGTTCGCGCCACCCACCGTGAAGCGTGCCCACCAACTCGTGCGGTTCGACCCGAACGTTCTCGAAGAAAACACTGCTTGATGCCAACGTACGGGTCCCTAGCTTATCGATTGCGGTATGAGTCAACCCTTTCCGATCGACATCGACCATGAACATCGACAATCCATCACTGCGGCTCCTTGAATCTTCGAGTTTCTTCGTTCGGGCGACGACAAGCATCTTCTTCGCATCGGTTACTGCGGTAATCCAGATTTTTCGGCCGTTCAGCCTCCAACCAGTGCCATCTTCACGCGCAAATGTCTGAATTTCAAGGGAGTTGCTGCCGGCGTCCGGCTCCGTGAGCGCCATGCAAAAATTCATGCGCCCTTCGAGAAGCGATGGCAAAAGCTCCTCCTTCATCTGCGGTGTCCCAAATTTTGAGATGGATACGCCGCCGAAAATGGGATTGATCATGAATAACTGGCCCAGGGTCGAACCGCCGCCCGTGGCTGAAAGCGTCTCGATGATCAGCGCCATCTCCAGCATTCCAAGTCCCGATCCGCCATATTCGGTGGGCAACGCCACGCCTGCCAAGCCCGCCTCGCAAATCGCCTGCCAGATTTCCTTTGGAAACTCCTTGCGCTCATCCTTTTCGCGCCAGTATTCAAGACCGAACCGCTCCCCGATCTTGCGGGCAGTCTCGATCATCATTTTTTGCTCGTCGTTGTAGCTGAAGTTCATGATTCAACCTTTGATTGATATGTGATGTGGGTCAGTGTCGTGGCGCTGCCGAATGGGTCGAATAATTTGTCAGATCAGATGTGTAGTGCCCTCGCTGATGCTGCAAGGATCGATTCGTGCAACGACTCGGACAACGTCGGGTGAGGCCAGATTGATGCCGAAAGTGCCTCATCCGTCGCTTCCAAGGTACGCGCGACGCCAAAGCAGCCAATCAGCTCGGTGACCGTTGGGCCAACCATGTGTGCACCCAGAATTTCGCCGGTGTCGCTGTCTACAAGCGTCTTGATGAATCCGTCTGTTTCGCCCAGTGCCACAGCCTTCCCATTGCCAACAAGAGGGAAGCGACCCACCTTGAAATTCAGCCCACTTTCCTTGGCCGCTTGCTCTGTCAAGCCGAGGCTGGCAGTTTGCGGGTGACCGTAAGTACACCTAGGAAAATCTTCCATTCGCAAAGCATGGTCAACGGGCAAACCCATGATGCGCTCCACGCAGGCAACGCCTTGGTGCATGGCACGGTGAGCCAACCACGGCGCACCCGTCACATCGCCTACTGCATGGACCCGGGAATCTGCCGTGGCACCAAAGGCATCAGCAACGATTCGGCCCTGCTCAACCACTACCTTGGTCTTCTCGAGGCCCATATTCTCGACGTTCCCAACGACGCCAATGGCAATCAGAGCCACTTCGGAACGAACAATACCTTGATCACCGGCGCCGTCCACTACCGCAACAACTCCTCCGGTCGTTGTGGACATCTCCTTCAGGCGAACCCCTGTTCTGATTTGAATGCCCTGCGACTGGTACGCGCGCAAAACGTGTGAACAGACCTCAGCATCTTCTTGGGGAAGAATGTTGTCCAAGGCTTCAATGACAGTGACCTTGGTACCGAATGTCCCATAGAAGCTTGCGAACTCCATCCCAATGGCGCCGGCACCAACCACAAGCATTGACCCAGGCAACCGCTGCGCGGAGAGCGCATGGCGGGAATTCCATACTTGCCGGCCATCTGGACAAATGCCGGGCAGTTCGCGTGGCCGGGCGCCTGTTGCGACCACGATGTGACGCGCGTGGATCTCCGTGTGGTCGCCGCCCACCACAGCAACCTTCACACCCCCATCTCCAAGCAATCTACCCAATCCATGGAAGACCTTGATCTTGTGCTTGGCCAGAAGTCCCTGGACACCGCGAGAGAGAGTGCCAGCCACATCGCGCGACCGCTTCATGACGCGTGCAAAGTCGAACGATGCCCCCTCGACTTTCAGCCCCAAGGCATCCGCGTGCTGGAGCCCGCGCCAAGTCTCTGCCGCGTGCAGCAGGGCCTTGGTCGGAATGCAGCCCCAGTTCAAGCAGATCCCGCCAAGCGCGTCACGTTCCACAACAGCCACCTTTGCGCCAAGTTGCGCCGCCCTGAGGGCTGCCACATAGCCACCAGGCCCGCCACCGACGACAACAATGTCGAATCCAGGGTTACTCACTAACAGTACTCCTGCTTCGCAGTACGCGCCAGTTCGAAACAACGAAACACTTCTCCGAAATTCTTGACAGGATTGTTCACAACATTTTCAATGCGTACAAAAACCTCCTCGGACAGGCCAGACTCGGCTCCCACCCGGCGAATCAAGGCGCGCACCCCTTGACGATCGTAGGCATAGTCATCAGTGGTCATACGCTGGTCATGCCGAATGATCTGACCGTCCTCAAGTTCCAACTCGATAGCACAGCACAAGCGCGGCACCGACTCGTCAGCCTGCAACCGCACCCGCCGTACCAAGTCATTCACCGCCTGATCGTCGTAGGTAGTCATCCGAGCCATCGTGGGCACCCCGTGAAGCAGTGTCGCGGCGATGCAAAAAGGAATACTCATCAGCGTTCCCGAAATGCTGTTGAACGGCCCCAAGGAATCCATGCCGGCGTATCCCGCCTCGAAGGGGTTTATCCGGACGCGAACTGCAGTGATGCGCTTGGCCCCGACTTTCTCTTTCAGGTGCAGGGCAGCATGAACCGGTGTTTGGTTAAAAGCGCAGACTGGAAAAGGCTTGAAGGTGACCCGCCGAATCGACCATTGCTCGCCAAGCCGGGATGCCAGCGCATACACATCACACTCGGTACGCGCGAATGCACGCACGAAACCGTTGCGCCCTTCAAAAGCTCGATGTGCAGAAACAGATCCCGCCCTAGCCAGTTCGGTCGCCATCCATCCTGTGTGCCCGGCGATGCCCACTTGATAGCGCCATTCATCGGTACCATCGTCGAATGACTGGAGGATTCCGCCGGTAAAAGAGGCTGCGTTAGCAAGTGCCGCGGCAGTTTGCTCAAGCGAGAGCTTGAGCAGGACAGATGTCGCCGCCGCCGCCGCAATGGTTCCATACAAGGGCGATGAACGAAGCCCGCTAGGCGTTGTAATGCCGGAGTACGCTTGCTCAAGCAGCCCTCCGATCTCATATCCGGCAACCAGCGCTGGCAGGAATCTGGACGCCGTGTCCTGCCCACGCGTCTCAACCAACGCCGTAAGCAGAGGTATCAAAATGGAACCGATGTGTGCAGCTCCACACGTATCCTCTTGGGCGCGCCCGTGAAACAGAGCGCTGTTAGCCAACGCAGCGCCTCCGACCGAAGTGCGGCGTCCATCGCCCAGTAGCGTAGCGCCCTTGCCCTGCTCGCCGTCAGTCGCGATCGCCGCCTTCGTCGCCACTCCCGCGTATGGAGTTGCCATGGATCCCAGTGCGATGCCATACCCATTCAACAGGCAGACTCGTGCGCGCTCTTCAATCTCTTGCGGCAAGTGTTCCTGCTGAAGCTTGCACGCAAATTTGGCCATTGCTAGCGAGAGGTGGCTTATGTCTCCATGCTCTACCACGTGTGCCATGGATTCTCCTTACAAGAGCGAAAACGGATTGCGCAGATGCTCAATCACTCGGTTGAGAAACGTCAGGCCCGCAACGCCATCGACCAGGCGGTGGTCAGCGGCCAGCACCAATCCCATCTCCCGACGAAGGGCCGGGCGACCTTCTGAGTCGGGCCGAAATACATCGCGAATGCTGCCTACACCAAGGATCATGGCCGTGCCAGGATTGATGATCGGTGTCATCCACGTAACCTCGTGCATTCCTGCGTTGGACACGGTGATAGCGCCGCCGCCAATGTCGTCCTGCTTGAGGCGGCCTTGTCGAGCACGGTCAACAACGTCCGAACAGCGGGCACCGATCTCGGGCAGAGAGGCTTCTCCGATAGCGCGAACAACCGGTACCATGAGGCCTTGTTCGGTATCGACTGCCACGCCAACATCGACACTGTCGAAGACCCGGATTCCCTCATCCGTCCAGACCTGATTCGCAGAAGGAATCGCACTAAGTGCTCGCGCAACCGCCGCAATAACTAGGTGATTCAAGGTTAGCCTGACGCGGGGCTTGCTCGCATTGATCTCGGCTCGAACCGCCAAGAGACGGGTCACCTCGGCTTCAGCTGCCAGATAGAAGTGTGGGATTTCCTGCTTGGCTGCTGTGAGGCGACGCGCCATCGTCGCTTGAATCGACGTTGGCTTCAAAAGTTGTCCTGCAATCTCATATCCCTGAACCGAAACCCTTGCGGACAAGACAGCCGGGGCTGTTTGCAATGCAGCAACAGCCTCTTGCCCCTTCGCGGCTGCCGAACGCACGTCGTCAGCACGAATACGGCCACGTGGCCCAGTGCCCGTGAGCCGGCTTAAGTCAAAGGAAAGATTCGACGCCATTCGGCGAGCCAAAGGCGTCGCAATAATCCGGCCTTCAGAAAAGCGTGCCGGCTTAGAGGGTGCTTGCGATCGTACAGCCACAGTTGACAGTGCAGCTACCGGAGTCGCCGCATTCGACACTGGCGCAGTTGCTGGCGAAACAGCGCCTAAACCGGTCCCGTCCACCTCAATGTAGCCAATCACCGAGCCGACGCTCACCAAATCTCCTACCTTGGCGGTCACTTCAAGTAATTTGCCATCACTCTCTGCCGGGTACTCAACCGCGACCTTGTCGGTCTCGATCAACAGAATGGTCTGACCAGCGCGAAAGAATGCACCTGGCGCTACCACCCACTCGGCCACAGTACCCTCGGTCATTGTTAAACCGAGCTTGGGCATCAAAAGTTCTTGGCGCACGGCTTACTTTCCTTCGAAGCTGGCTTGCCGCTTCACAAGAAATGCCTGACAACCCTCATGTGCATCCTTGGAATCAAGTACCAAACCAATCATGGCTTGCTCGTGCGCAAGCGCCGAGGAAAGCGGCATCTCGGCTCCGTCCTTGAGCGTACGCTTGAGGAGGCGCAGAACGAGCGGCGACTTCTGCCCGATGCGCTGCGCCAGCTTCATTGTTTCGTCCATCAGGTCAGCCCGAGGGACAACACGATTGACGAGTCCATACGAAAGCGCATCGACCGCCGTGATCTGCTCACCGGCGAACATCATTTCCTTGGCTCGGCACAGGGGAATCTGGCGAATCAGTCGCTGCGTGCCACCAGCGCCGGGAAACAAACCCAACGTGATTTCAGGAAGACCCAGCCGCGCCTCTTGAGCAACAATACGAATATCCAAGGTAAGCAATAACTCGGTGCCTCCGCCAAGCGCCCACCCGTTGATTGCGCCGATGGTGGGTTTGTCGCTGATCTCAATTCGCCTAAACACGCGGTGAATGACCTCAGCGAATTCTTGATAGTGTTCAAGGCCTTGACGGCTATCCAAGTCCCGAATGTCTCCACCCGCGACAAAGGCACGGTCACCAGCTCCTGTCAGTACGATAACCCGTACCGAGGTATCCCGCTCAAGACGGTCAAAGGACTCTTCCAATGCCAGCAGGATTGGGACATCCAGCGCGTTCAACGTGCTCGGTCGGTTGATCGTCAAAATCCCGACAGCACCACGAATTTCACTCAGAATAGCTTGATCGCTCATCAAATTTGCTCCTGTTCAATGCTCACTGCATGACGCGTCGGATCGCATCCGCGATACGCGAAGCGTTGACCTGATAGGACTGTTCGAGCGACTTCGCGAAAGGAACAGGCATGAACGGCGCGCCAACCCGCATCACTGGTGCATCCAATTCATCGAAGGCGTCCTCGCCAATGCGCGCCGCAATCTCTGCACCCACGCCAAAGCTCTGAACTGCCTCGTGAACCACAACAGCGCGATGCGTTCGTGCGATCGACTCGTACACCGCCAGCTGGTCCCAAGGCTGAATGCTTCGTAGATCAATGACCTCGACCGATACCCTTTCCTTCGCCAGCTCATCGGCTGCAGCCAAGGACATCCGAACCGTGGCCCCATAGGTGACCACTGTCACGTCAGTTCCCTGTCTAACCACCCGCGCCTTGCCAATTGGTACGAATTCACCAGTTCCCACCGGTCCTTTCGTGCCATACAACGCTTTGTGCTCGATGACGACCACCGGATCCGGATCATTGATGGCAGATCGCAGCAGTCCATAGACATCTCCTGGAGTCGATGGACAAACCACTTTCAGGCCAGGGATATGGGCCAGCCATGCCTCAAAACACTGCGAATGTTGCGGACCGGCGTTCAAGCCACCGCCGTGAGGCGTGCGGAGCACCATCGGGACATGGCTACGCCCACCGAACATGAACCGTGCCTTGGCCGCCTGATTGACCAGCGCATCCATGGCAAGAGTCACGAAATCCATGAACATGATTTCGACGACCGGCTTAAGGCCGCTCATTGCTGCACCCACGGCCATGGATGCAATGGTGGCTTCCGAGATGGGAGTGTCCCGAACCCGCTTGGGGCCGAAGACCTCGATCAAACCACGAGTCACCTTGAACGAACCGCCTGCGCTCGCAACGTCTTCACCAAAAATGATAACGCTGGGGTCAGCCTTCATAGCATCGCTCAGGGCGGTATTGGCCGCCTGGAAGTACTTCATTTCTGCCGCAGAAGTCATCACACCGCTCCCATACCGTGGGGCGCCGGAACCCCGTAAACGCCTTGGAGCGCCTGCTCAAAATCGGGCAACACGTCAGCTCGCGCTCGTTCGATCGCGGCACGTACCTCTGCTTGAATTTCATCGTCTATGGCCTGCACCTCGATTTCGCTCATGCCAAGTTCCATCAAGCGTTTGCGGCCCGCAATCAACGGATCTGCCTGATCCAAGGTTGCAAGCTCCGCCGCATCTCTATACTTCTGCGGATCGCCTTCGTAGTGCCCGCGAACACGCTTGGTCGAGCATTCCAACACTGCGGCACCCTTGCCTTCGCGCAACCCACTGCAAATTCGTTTGGCAGCGTCAGCAACAGCCAAAACGTCTGTCCCATCCGCGCGATCGTAGTTCAGGCCGAATGCGGCTGACAGCGCGTCAAGACGGGCTACGAACTGCCGCGAAGTCGGCGAAAACTCGGACCATCCATTGTTTTCACAAACCAGTAGCAGCGGCAGCTTCCACAACGATGCGAGGTTCATGGTCTCGTGAAGCACGCCCTCGGCCATCGCACCATCGCCAAAGAACGCCACGGCAATGCCTGAATTGCCCTTTACATCGTGGGCAAGCGCGCTACCAAGTGCAATCGGGATACCAGCGCCAACAATGCCGTTAGCGCCTATGATTCCGAGCGCCATATCGGAGACGTGCATTGAGCCACCGCGGCCTGCGCAGATTCCTCCGGCCTTGCCCATGATCTCTTTGAAAAAAAGATCGAGATCCAGACCCCGGGCCAGAACATGACCGTGCCCGCGATGAGTCGTCGCCATTGTGTCTTGTGCAAGCAGGGCAGACATGACACCGGCAGCCACCCCTTCTTGACCGATGCTCAGGTGAATGAAACCTGGAACTTCACTGTCGGCAAAGAGTTTGACAAGTGCGGATTCCGTCTCGCGGATCCGGCGCATCGTTCGATACAGAACCTGCAAGCGCATCCTGTCATGGGGCGAATCCTTACCCCCCGGCAAGGATTCGGGCGAAGATGTCGTTTTCTTGCTCATCGTCAATTACCAGTCTTATCCAACAAAAGAATGAGCCGGCAAGAGACTGAAGATGGCACCAAGCAACTTTTGTGTATTCACTCTTTTGTCTCCTGGAAGATCAGCCCCCCGGTTGATCCAAGCCCATCGCAAAACGGTAGCGCGGACATCGAACATCAAATATATGATTCGTGACTCATGAATCATAACGCAATTTTGCATCTAGAATCCAGACATCACAATAGGGGAAAACCCTTAGATAGTGTCGTCGCGAGATTGACATCATAGGCAACTTCATGCATGATCCAAGCATGAATTCATTGCCTTCCAGTCCACCCAAGCCGGCGCTGGCGTATCGCCGCCACGACATCGACGATCGCACTTGGGAATTGCTCGAACCCCACCTGCCAGGACGCAAAGGCAGCTGGGG
>Ga0209628_10000799_pt1 | contig 19693 bp, 32 predicted proteins | sample TergutCu122P4_FD_187285 | JGI IMG/M metagenome (GOLD analysis project Ga0209628, IMG submission 187285) | Cubitermes ugandensis P4 segment gut microbial communities from Kakamega Forest, Kenya - Cu122 P4 (SPAdes) (version 2) | ecosystem: Host-associated > Arthropoda: Insects > Digestive system...
TTTAACGCTTATCCATAATAGCAAAGACAAAGAAAAAGCGTTAAACTTGGTACTTATAACAGCCCTTGAGCTTTTAGAACAGACTCAAAAATCTTCAAAACCTCCGCCCGACGTTCTGCCGGAAAAAGATTAAACAAATCGAGCAGTTGCTTTTCTTCCCATGAAATCCCGTTACCGTTATCGGCAACGGTTTTTTCTTGATCTTCTGCATATGGTATAGAAACCCAGCCCATTAAATAAGCGGGATTACATTTTAATATATTTGATAATTTTAAAACTGTTTCATGTTTTATATTTTTAATATCTCCGCTTTCGTAACGTTGTGCCGTCGCTTCTTTGACGCCTAAAAAATCGGCTATTTGCAAAAGCGTTAAGCCTAATTGTTGACGCCTATCTTTTATTCTACTGTTTATCAGAGCCATATAAAACATCCCTTAATTAATTTCATGGTGATATAATACCATTAAATTAAGAAAAAAGCAATAGAAAATTTAAAAAAATAATAAAAAACTTACGCAAGGGGTATTGACAAAAGAAAAAATATGATGTATTATATACTTACGCAACACGTAAGTCGTGGGAGGGGAAAATAAAATGAATTATAAAACGGACACAAAAATGATAAGAAAAAAAATGATTGACAAGGGTATTAAAACAATATCCGGACTCGCAGGATTAACGGGGATAAGCAAAAACACGCTCGGCAAAGTCCTAAATGGCGAAACACAGCCTTCTTCCGAAGTCATGTATAAGCTCGCTTCCTACCTTGAAATATCACCTACCGAAGCTGGAGTAATTTTTTTTAGCCGCAACTTACGCAATGCGTAAGTTTAAGGAGATCAACACATGGAAACGATCAAAACAAACCTCGGCACATTCACCCGCGTATTAAAAGGCGTTGTCTGCTTCCGAGACAGCGACGGCAATTTTACGCAGCGCAAAGTCTTTTTATACGCCGAAGTGCCGACAAGCGAAGTAAACCCGAAAACGGGCTTGACCCGCGGCGAAGAGAGCGTGGCGGAGACAGCGGCGGAAACCGTATTTATGCCGCTGTTCCGCAAATCCAACGTGTTTAAGCAGTACATAGAGGGTTGCAAGGCCGAAGGAATTGAAATTTAGAGGGGAGGGAATTAAACTGTATAAATATGTCAATTACGGCACGAAAACAGCAACTTCGAAAGAGTATAAGATCGCGCTTGTCGATTGTAACGGTTTAGTGCTCATGTGGTACAAGGGATTTTATAACCATAAGACAAACGATTTCAAGCTATACCCGGGAAAATTAATATGTTTTGTACCTAAAGAATACATTGAAAAAAAAGTAGTCAGCGTGTTCGATATAATAAATAAAAAAGAGGACAAACCCAATGAACTTAAATAAAATCTCGAAATTATGCAAAAAGAACAGACAAATAAATATTTATGATGTGCTCGATGAAAACGGAAATATTGATTTTCAGTGCGTGGGCAATAGATATGCGTTTTATGCGCTGCACGGCATAGGGTTTTTAAACGAAACCAATATATACACTCTGTTTAATATCCCGTTCAATACGGGCAACGGATATACAGTAAGGCACACAAATATCCCGGTATATTTACCGACGGCATATGATCCGGAGGAAAGGCCTCTCAAGATACCTCAGGTCAATTTAATTCAGGACGCAAGATACGGGAAAATAATATCATTGATAAATACAGAACATAGGGCAATATTAATAAATAATGAATATTACGATCCGCTTGATATGAGTATTTACGCATATAATATTTATTCTCGTGTGGTAGCGGAAAATAAGCCGCCATATATAGCGGTTTACGACGGAATGATCTTTCAGGCGTATATTGCGCCGATAATGCCGGGTGAGGAAACAATTAGAGATATGACAGAACTCGGCGCGGCGATAAAAAACATTATATATTATAACGAAGAGGGCAGTTTTGACTGAGTTTGACCGCAAGCAGGTACTATTTGGCGAGCTATACGCCCACTTACACGAAATAAAAGTTGTCCGGAACAGTCCCAAAGAGAAAAAGATCATCTACGCCCGCGCCGTACTGTCCCGCATAGTAAACAATATGGGATGGTACGAGGAATACCGCGAATACGAATTAATGAGATATTGCAAAGAAAATAATTCTATATTTAAGATTAGGAAAACAACGCTATGAATGGAGATAAACACAAATGAAATGGTATGATGGATTATTTTATTATTTTGATAAAATCGCAGAAAGACAAACAGAAATAAAAAATAATCCCTGTAACTTCACACAAGAGGAAAAGCTTGTTATATTTTACTATTTGCATATAAATTTAAATATGTTTTATGATTTGCCGGTTGACAGCGAGGAAAGAAAAAATGCTCTCGCCATATCTGGATTATTAATAAAAATATTATTAGATTACGGAATATATAAAGAATGGCGAGAATACGAACGCATGAAAGGTGATACGCAATGACCGAGCACGATTGTATTAATAGATTGTTTTTTTTGCTGTACTTTCATAAACATATCTTCAAATCAGATAATCTTGAATCAATAATAGTAAAAAATAATATAACAATGGTCCTTACTTTTGCAATATGTCAAATGGGCTTGTACGAGGAATACCGCGAATACGAATTAATGAGATATTGCAAAGAAAATAATTCTATATTTAAGAATAGGAAAACAACGCTATGAATGAAGATAATAGCAACATTATATTGGAAAGCGAATTTTATATCACAAATGAAACCACGGGCGAAACTTTAGGAAAATTTCTTAATTGCATACCGGAATTAAACTCGACAATTATTTTGGTCGATAGCGAAGAGAAAAGAAAAGAAATGTTGTTTGATACGATGTATAATTGCTGGAAATACGTTTATGATGATACGGAGTTACCTGTCGCGCTTCGCATTTTGGCAACAGTGATACATAGGATGGGCTTGAAAGACGAATATATCGCATATGAACAAAAACGGGAGGGGACACCATGACCGAGCACGATAGTATTATTAGATTGTTTTACTTGTTGTACTTTCATAAATATATCTACAAAGGTTATAACGGTGAATCGACAACAATGAATAACAATATTGTGTTTGCGCTTAATTTTGCAGTGGGTCAAATGGGCTTGTACGACGAATGGTGCGAATATGAGGAACGGAGGCGCAGTGATGAGCAAGCAATTTAATTACAAAACCCTATACAATTGTCCCCTATGCGGAAAGACGTTTACCGATATGCCAACCGGAGACTTGATTACGCGCAATGATATTGTCGTTATAGAGACAAAAGGCAAATGCCGCAGAAGCGTTGCCCCACGGCAAAATATCATACATCATTGCAGTAATGGAAATATCGGGTTTGCGGAGTTTATTGGATTTAAGCGGATGGAAGACGAGAAATGATAAGTATAACCCGCAGTATGTCGTCGGAAATATCGCGATTAACCGACGATAGTATACACAATTACAAATGTCAGGCGTCGTATAATTCTGACGGCAATATCACGCTTAGAAAATATGATCCAAACGACAAGAATAACGATGTTATAACAATTTTTACGAACGAAGAAACCGCCGCGATCATACAGCTTATGTACCAGATTAACAAGCGGTTTAACAATATACAGTTGCCTTTTTGAGGTTGTAAAGGAGAAATAACAATGATCGAAAAAACAGCAATCCAATGCGACAAATGCTTAAGAGCAGATTTTTGCAATTTAAAGCAAGAATTCGAGATCATATTTGAAGAGGTAAGAAAACTTTCTTTTTGCGTCGAAGATGATTTAGAATTTCACAATATAGATTATATTGAAATTATAGCAATATGCAAAAAGTTTTGTGAAATACCTCCGGCAAATATTACATTGTACTCATGCCCCGCAAATGAAATAACGGTGTGTTCATACCAAACAAACAAAAAGGAGACCGACCAATGAGTATAGATATATTAGGCGCCTATTATATACCAACCTGCGATGGTTGCAGAAAAGAGCTGCCCGACAAGTTTAATTATGAAGACTCAAAGAAAGCGTTATTAGACGCGGGCTGGCACCGCGTTAAGCAGCCGAGCGGCGAGTGGTACGACTATTGTCCGGAGTGTTGGGAGGAGGTGGGCAAGGATGAAAATAACTGAGCATAATGTGTGTGATATTTGCGGGAAAAAAGTCACAGAACGCACGCAAACGGAAATCTTGGTTGTTAAAAAACAATTCTTGCTTAATTGTCGTAGTAATGATGTACTATTGTTAACACTTGATTTATGTGATAAATGCATTTCAAAGTCCACCAATGTATGGGTTGATCACAAAGGAGAAAACCCAGAATTTATCCACGACAAAGATTAACGCAAAGGAGGAGTATAACGGCGATGACGTGGATTAGAACTATGTACGGTGATTATGTTAATATGGATCATATTATAGCAATTGATGTCGAACGTGTTGAAAATCAATACCAAATACTCTTACATGCGCATGATGGCGGGTTATGCTTTCCGTTTGGAAATTATGCAACGCTCGAAATGGTTGATTATATGTTAGTAACAATAATGTCCGACATCCAACAAGGCAAAAAGGTCATAACTCAAAGCGGAAAATTAGGCAGGGAGACGAACGATGAATAACGATAATATTTTTTATGATTCAGACGGCAAACCGCTTATATGGGAAACTTCTTCGATAGATGAAGAAGAGAATAAACACAGCGAAGAATCATTTTTACTCGAAGCTAAATTATGCGGAATGTTTATGGGTGAAAATGGTCATTATCAAAATATTGATCTTTACAGTTATAAAAGAAATAACCTTATTACTGAAATTATAATCCGTACAATTGACGATTGGAGCAATGTTGAATTATTTACAATAAAATTTGTAAAAACAAATTGGAATGTTGTTAACGGCAATATATCACATGATACACTATGGCTTGTGTGTGACGCTATTCGTGATTTATGGCGTGATTTAAAAATAGAAGTATAAAAATCAAAAAAAATACGTGCGCCTCGGCGCATTTTCGGCCTTGCATAGGGTATTAACAAATCAGCGAAAAAACATTTTTTTATAAAAACAGTGTTTTTTATTTTTTATAATATAATATGCCCCTGCGGGTGCGGGGTGAATTGCGGCGAAGCCGCAAGAGGGGAAGTCCCCTCGTATCTTTCGCGACTTGTGGAAAAACCTGTGGAAAACTTATATTTTTATTTTTTCGCAATTTTTTCACAAGGCGTAAATGATGAGGACTAACAAAAGGAGCCGTTTAAATGCCAACGCGGGAATATTCTGTAATAATTAAAGACATTGCTCGCGTTCATTTATTTCCGGTGCGCCGTAAAGCACAGGGAAAGCGCGGCACAAAAAATAAGCCCACATCAGAAACACAAAATAAACTAAATCAAAAAAACAGAGAGCACAAGCTCGCAGATTTATTACACTTGAATTTTACGGCTAATGATTTATTCATTCGGCTTTCATATGCGAAACAACCGGAAAGCATAGAAGCCGCTGAAGCGCTTTTATGTAATTATTTCAGGCGCGTCCGATATTATATAAAAAAACATGATATGCCGCCATTAAAATATATATACATAACCGAACAAGGCTCAAAAAGTGGGCGCATACATCATCACGTTTTTATCAGCGGCGGGATAGACCGCGATATTTTTGAATCTTTATGGGGATTAGGGTATGCAAATTCACGCCGTCTTGAATTTAATGAAAATGGGCTTATAGGATTAACAAAATATGTCGCTAAAGGTAAAAAAACAAAGCACGACAAGGGAAAAAACGAAAGTATAAACGCCCGTACATGGAATTCATCACATAATCTTATAAAACCACAACCACGGAAAGAAATATTTCAAAACGATTATAGAATCAAAGCGGCTGACGTCGTACATATCGACAATAACCCCGAAGACTATGAATATATTCAAAAACTTTATCCCGATTATAATATTTCACATGTAGAAACCACGCCGCGCGATCCTGCAACGTCGGAAGATATAACACATTTTCCACGTGCGCATTTTATAACGATTTATTTATACCGCAAAGACGCGGTATTTTTAAAAAAGTCTAAAAATATCGAAAAATATATGAAAGGCGGTCACAAATGAGAAAATACACATTACCGCGCGGAGTTGTAAAGGCGTGTGCCGGTATTGTCGATGGAGTGTACATTGAGCCATATAAATCATATGTCGATAAAGCTTTAGATGTTGTAGGAACCAATTACGAAAAAAATGAAGCCGCTCAAAAAGAACGTATGCGCCTTATTGAGGCGATAAAATATAATCTCATTAATCGCAATAAATACCCGTATGAATTTCTTGCGCGTCGTTACAGTTTACCCTTAAGCTTATCGGCATTTAAGAGGGAAAAGAAAAAGTATTGTTATGAACTCGCTCGTTTGTGCGGGTTTATAGAAACATGAGCCGTTATGCGCATAAACTTATGTTATTATGGTATCGGTGGGAGTATATACACCGATACCATAATTATATACCATGGGTATACATAGGGTAGGGGTTAATAATGGGTACCTTCTATAAAACCGCCCGGTGGAAAAAAAAGAGGGGGGGTATATTACAGCGGGACGGGTATATGTGTACAGAGTGCTATAAGTACGGGCGACGTATAGACGCAACTACAGTACATCACATTAAAAGCATAGAACAATTCCCGGAATTAGCTTTAACAGATAGCAACCTTGTATCGTTATGTGAACCTTGCCATAATAAAAAACATCCGGAAAAGGGCGGAAGTTTATTACGGAAAGATTTTAAAAAACGACCCTATTGATATATAAATAATCATTAAAAAAACAACGGTTTTAATGCGGTTTTTAAGTGTTTTTTATACAGTTTTTTTACAGCACATTTATCAATTAACGAAACGATCAAAAAATAAAATTTAAAATTTTCGAGTTAATTAAACATAGTATACAACACTGTACATATGTAAAAATAAAAAATTTAATATTTATAATATAATTATAAATATTAATAAAAATATTTTTTATGCGGCTCATACCACACGATGAATCCCCCCTCCATTGAAAAAAAATAAAACCACCCGCGGAGATCGGCGAGTGGAAGTCTATATATATACGCCGAATTTTTGAAAGGGGGGGAATTGGGCGAAATGGCACTGACGGTTGTTGAGCGAAAAATTAATAAAATTGTCAAAAAAACTGTCGAAGATATGACGGCGCTCGGGACTTATCGCGTTCAATTTGATCCCGCTGTTAGGTGTTATGCGGAAATGAGACAGCAGCTTGACGCATTGAATGAGGAATTTTATTCGGGTGGCTGTCGGATCACTGAAAAATATACTAATAAGGCCGGGGCAACTAATGAAGTGAAGACCGCGCTTTATAGCGCGATTGAACAGTTGAGACGGGATATCGCTAACACTGAGGATAGACTGGGACTCACTCCGGCGGGGATGAAAAAAATCAATGAAGCTGAAATGAAGGCTCGAAGGAAAACAAGCAAGCTGACTGACGCTCTTAAAAGGACGGGGCGTTGATATGGCCGACGTCGTTATGAGTTACGCGCGGGATATCGTCGAAGAAAAGAAAATTGCTTGTGTTGAACTTAAACAAACCGCTGAACGGTTCTTACGCGATCTTGATAATATCGCTTATGAGTTTAGAGTCGAAGACGCGGAATTTGTTATTCAAATAATCGAAAGTACGATCGTGCATGTAAAAGGCACTAAAACCGGAAAGCCGTTTTTATTGGAGCCTTGGGAGAAGTTTATTTGTTATAACCTCGCGGGGTTTTACCTTGCCGGGACGGATGAACGGAGATTTAAAGAAGCCTTTATATTTATACCGCGTAAAAATGGGAAAACGCCTTTCGCCGCTTCGTTGATCTGGGCGCTTTCGCTGCTCGATCGGCGTTACGCCTCGGCGGCTTACATAATCGCAAACCGTTTGGATCGGGCGCTTGAGTCGTTCGACTTTTTAAACAAGAATTTGCGTTATATGGGAGAGCCGGAAGAGTTTCATGTGTTGGACAGCAACGCCGAACACAGTATAAGCCGCGAATTCTTCGACGAAGAGGGCAATTTGACCGGGTCGATAATGATACAGGCGCTCGCCAATAACTCGCAGTACGCCGACGGCATTAACGGCAACTTGATATTGCTTGATGAGATACACGCTTACAGATCACCCGACGACTATCTCGTCTATAAAGACGCGATGAAAGCTTATATAAATAAATTGCTTATCGGCATTACGACGGCGGGAAAAAATATAAATAGTTTCTGTTATGGCCGGGTTCAGCTTTGTCAAAAAATCCTTGCCGGTACGGTCTCAGATGAACAGTATTTCGCGTTTATTTGCAAGGCGGACAATCCCGATAATTATACCGATCCGGAAGAGCACGAAAAAGCAAACCCCAATTATAACGTGACCGTGCGCCCGCAGGATATCATGGCCGACGCGCTGCAAGCCATGAACGATCCGAAAAGCCGGAATAATTTTTTAAATAAATCCTTAAACATTTATACAAACGTTGCGAACGCTTACTTTGATTTAAACGCGGTGCAAGCTTCCGACGAGTGTTATCACTGGACGCTTGAAGAGCTTGCGAAATTGCCCATTTCATGGGTTGGCGGCGCCGACTTATCAGTCGCGCATGACCTCACCGCCGCCGGGCTGTATGGCGAATATACTTTACAGAAGGGCGACCACGCAGGGTCGCCCCTACAGGCGGGGAAAACCGTTTCAATCGTTATTTCACATGGATTTATCCCGGTTGTGGCCGCTCAGAAGAAAGCCGACGAAGATGAAATACCGTTCTTCTGGTGGCGTGACGAGGGTTGGCTGACGATGTGCAACGGAGATACAGTCGATTACGGAGACGTTGTAAACCAATTTAAAACGTGGCGTGCGATGGGTTTTAAGATAAAATGCGTTGCGTTCGATAAATATAAATCCCGGGATTTTGTGCGCTTCATGAAAGCCGCCGGTTTTAAAATGGAAAACGGCGATCAGCAATACTGGAAAAAATCCGAGGCTTTCCGGTATACCGAAAAGAAGATCAACGACAAATGCTTATATTACTTGCATAACCGCGCTTATGAGTATTGTATCGGAAATGTAAAGGCGGTCGAAGACCCGGACGAGCGTCTGCGCTATGAAAAAGTAGATCAAGATCACCGAATCGACTTGTTCGACATGGGTATTATCGCTTGCAAGCAATATATAATTGACCGGGACAACAAGAGCAAGCTTGACAATTGGTTTTGAAAGGACGCGAAAAAATGGGCGTTTTAGACAATATAAAATCATGGGGTAAGAAACGCGCGGCTCAAAGTCGGTCGGCGTTTTTGATCAACTCCGACGCGGCTTTCGAGATACTCGCCCCGTCCGGATATACTCCACTATCGAAAAACGAAGTGATTCTCCGTTGTGTGCACAAGATCGCGGACATGGTTAGCAACATGACGATTATGCTCATGGAAAACGGCGAAAACGGCGACGTCCGCATACGAAACGAGCTTTCAAAAAAAGTTGACATTTATCCCAACCGCGACATGAACCGCAAAAATTTTATTTATAAAATCGTGTCCGACATGATCTTGTACGGTAATTCGGTGGCGGTTCCCGTTTACAAGGTCGATCTTCTTGACAATATAGTTTTGTTAAGCGGTGAAAAAGTTAAGATCGACAATACGGGGCGGAAAGAGGGATATTTTATTTCATGCGACGAGACAATTTTAGAGCAGGACGAAGTGTTACATTTCTCTCTCGTGCCGGATAGTAACAAACCATTTCGCGGCGTCGGTTTTACGCCGCAGATATTAGACACAGTAAGAAATTTGCTTCAAGCGAACGCGACGAAAACGGGATTTTTGAAATCGAAGTGGAAGCCGTCTTTGATTATCAGCATAAACGCGGACACGGAAGAGTTAAAAGACCCGGAAAAGCGGCGTAAAATTTTGGGCAGTTACATAAACGATACGGAGCGGGGCGAGCCGTGGCTCATTCCGGCCGGTGAGATCGATATAAAAACGATCCAACCGCTTAACTTAAAAGACCTTGCTATTCAAGAGTCGATCACGCTTGACATCCAGAGTATAACGGCGGCTTTCGGAATTCCGGCGTTCTTGCTGGGTATCGGAGATTTTGACCGGAACGCTTATAACAATTTTGTCGCGACGACGATCATGAGCTTTGCGCAGATCATCCAGCAGGAATTGAGCAATAAATTACTTTACTCGCCGACGTGGTATTTCCGTTTCAGTGAAAAGAGCCTTATGCAGTATTCACTTGCGGAAAAGAGCGCGTTTGTCATAGGCATGATCAGCGGCGGCATGTTGAACCGAAACGAAGGCCGCGCCGAATTTAATTATTCACCGGTTGACGTGGAGGGGATGAACGATTACGCGATACTTGAAAATTATTTAAAAGTCGGAGATATTGACAAACAAAAAAAATTAATACAGGACGGTAACGGATCATAATGAACAATTCGAAAACCAATAGAAATTCATTTTTCCCGGGCGGATTCAAAACACGCGCCGAGCCGGACGGCGGTAAATACATAGAGGGTTATTTTATCGTATTTAACCAAAAAACTGAATTATGGTATAACATGTACGAAGAGATCGACCCCGGCGCGCTTGACAAAAGTCTAAAAGATAACGACATCCGCTGTTTGTTTAACCACAATTCCGATCTTGTGCTCGGAAGGACAGGGAATAAGACGCTTGAACTTAAAAAGGACAAGAACGGGCTTTTCGGCGTTGTACGGATCAACGAAGATGACGCTGAAGCGATGGACGTTTATGCGCGTGTATCGCGGGGCGACATCAACGGCTGTTCCTTCGGGTTTTATCCCCGTTCGGAAGAGTACGAGAAACAAGACGACGGGACTACACTATGGCGCGTACTTGAGGCCGACACGCACGAGGTTAGCGTTTGCACGTTCCCCGCATACCCTCAAACGGAAATAAGCGCCCGGCAAAAGGATTTTGACGTTTCGCACGGAGAAATAAGAAAAAATAAAATTAAAGAATTATTAAATCGATTGGAGAAATTAACATGACAAGACAATTAAAATTAGGGTTGTTAATTGAAAGGGCAAAAAGAAAACTCGCCGACGCGCTCGCTAAACAAGGCGAATTTGAGGGACGCAAAAAAGACCTTGAAAAGCGTCTGGAGGACACGTCCGGGATTACGGACGAGGAGTTTAACCAATTGGACGCCGATTTGACGGCGCTCGAAAACGACGTCGCCGACATTGAAAAAACTGTCACGGACATTGAATCGGAAATTGAAACCATGCAAACGGAACTTGGCGACTTAACGTCAAAAGTTGACAACCTCGAAAACCCTCCGGAAGATAGGAGTGAAAATAAAAAAGGAGATAAAGAAATGAACACAAAAACACAGGCGGGCGTTTCCATAAGGGAGCGCCTCACACCGCTCGTTGAGCGCGAAGACGTAAAGGGCTTTTTGGCGAAAATGCGAGCTTATGGCGGCGGCGATACCCGCGCGATAACCGGCGCGGAGTTAAATGTCCCCGATATCATTCTCGATCCGTTGCGCGAAAATATCGCGAAATACTCGCAGCTTATGAAATACGTTTATTTTAAACCGATTAAGGGCAACGCGCGGCAGCTCGTTGTCGGCACGATCCCCGAAGCCGTTTGGACGGAAATGACCGGAACGCTTAACGAGCTTTCGTTCGGGTTCAACATGGTTGAGGCGGACGGCTATAAGATCGGCGGATTCATACCTGTTCCGAACAGCATATTGCAGGATAGCGACATCAATCTGCTTGTCGAAGTGACCGACATGATCGGTAAATCGATCGGTTACGGCATTGATAAAGCCGTCATGTATGGCGTTGGCAAAAAAATGCCGCTCGGCATAATTCCGCGTCTTGCGGCCGCAACCGAGCCGCGCGACTTCGGGAAAAGCGCTCCCGCGTATACTGATCTGTCAACCAAAAATATCAATCATCTTTCCGCCGCCGATCTTGCGCCGACCGCGTATTATGTCGAAGTTGTCAAAGGGCTTTCGAAAGCAAAATCAAAACACGCCTCGGGCGGTAAGTTTTGGGCGATGAATGAAACCACTTTCGGAACGCTCCAGCAGACATTATTGAGTATTAATGCGGCGGGTTCGATCGTGACCGGCGCAAATATGACAATGCCCGTCATAGGCGGCGATATCGTTATACTTGACGACGGTATTATGCCGGACAACGTTATCGCGGGCGGGTTCGGTAATTTGTACCTTCTCGTGGAGCGCGAGGGAAGCTCTATAGCGAAGAGCGAACACGTGCAATTCATACAGGATAACACAGTGTTCAAGGGTACAGCAAGATATGACGGCTTGCCGGTTTTCGGCGAAGGGTTCGCGATGTTTACGCTTGACACTTCAAACGGCCCGACTTCGTTAGACTTTGCCGAAGACACGGCGAACGCTGACACTACACCGTAAATAATTTTTTTGGAAAGGGGCGAAAGAAAAATGAACGGGAATGTTGAAACGGCTTTAAATTTAATAAAGATCGCTTTAGGAATCACGCACGACAAACGCGACGTTTTCTTTCGCTCCTTGCTGACCTCCACTGTTCACGAATTGGAAGGGCGCGGGATAGCGCTTGACCTTAACGAGGTAGAAGATAATATGCTGGTGTCTGATTACGCTGAATTCAATTATCGCAACCGCGAAGGGACTAAAACGTTGCCGATGAATATTGATTTGCGTATCAGAAACCGGAAAGCGAAGGGCAGGGCGGAAAATGGGGCTTAAAAACGTCACATACAACGCCGGGTTTATATCGCTTGACAACGTTTGTTATTTTCCGCCTTATGGTGACGATACCATGGTATTTTGCGCGGAATTGCCTATTACGAGCGCGGAGTATGTAAACGCCGGTATGCTTGACATACGCGCGACATTATCGCTTGCGGTCAATACCGAAAGCGACATTCCGGAGGAAATAACCGTTAAGTACGAGGATAAAGTATACGCGATATATCGCCGGTATCTCATGGGGAGCGGCATGACGCAGTTATATTTGACCGAAAAAGCGGGGGTCTCCTGATGGGAGCGAAGGTCACGCCGGACAATTTACCAAACGCGATCGCGGAGGCCTTGGCCGAGTACAGCGAGGAAGCGACTGAAAGAGTATTCGCGGCAGTTGATAAAGTCACGGAGGAAGTCGCCGCCGAGATCGAAAAGCGTATACCATTTACGCAGCGAACGAAAAAATATGTTCGCGCTTTCGCGACAAGGACTTCGTTTAAAGATAAATTTAACAAGCGCAATACATGGTATGTCAAACCGCCGGAACATCGCAAATCTCATTTACTTGAATTCGGTCACTCTACTCGCGGCGGCGGTACGAGGACTCGCGCGTTTCCGCATATCAAATACGGGGCGGAGCTTGCAGAGCGCCGACTCCCGGAGCTTTGCGAAAAAGCTTTAAGCGGAGGTTGATAAAATGTCTGAGCTTAACAATATGATCGTCGCGGCGCTTGAAAATACTAAGTTGCCTTTTACATACAGGCTATACAAAGCAAAAGAAATTAAACCGCCTCCATTTATCACTTATTATTTCGAGCGCGAACATCATTCCGGCCCGGACGGGTATAACGCTGTATACGAAACAACCGTCGTTATTGAATTATATACGGTTGTTAAAGATTTTGAGCTTGAAGCGCTCATCGAATCGGAGTTATCGGAAAATGAATTTGACAAAACCGAAGAATATAACGAGGCTGATGAAGTTTTCCGAATCACTTATGAATTTAAAATAAAACTTAAAAAAGAGAGGGCATAAAATCATGGATAGAATCGTTTTGGGCAGCGGGAATCTTTATGTTACCGAATATACGGGAAATATACCGCTTGACGACATTATTGAAACTCCTGAGAATTTAATCGGGGCTATCAAAGGCGGCGCAAGTCTTGAATATTCCGCCTCCAAATACACCGCGATTGACGACAGCGGCAAAAGAACGAAAAACATACTCACCGAAGAAACCGCGAAAATTAAAACCGGGATCATGACATGGAACGGCAGAACGCTTGAGAAATTGTCGTCTACCGCGCGCGTGTCCGAATCCGGCAAGAAACGAACAGTACGTATCGGGGGAATACAAAATCAAAACGGCAAAAATTATTTAGTCCGTTTTCATCATTTAGACCCCAAAGACGGCGATTGCCGCGTCACGATCGTCGGAACGAATCAGGCCGGTCTGACATTGGTATTCGCGAAGGATAAAGAAACCGTCATAAACGCCGAATTTCAGGCAATGCCGCAACCGGACGGGACGTTGATCATTTACGAAGAAGAAATCATCGGCGGATCGGGTGAGTAAAAATGCTTACTATTACGCGAAAAAAGCCGACTTATGACAGCGGAATAATAAAAGACGGCGTTAAGCTTGAACTTTTACCGATGTCAAAATCAATGATTGAAAAAATCACAGAAATCGGCGCGGAAATTGATATATTAGACACAGAAAGTAAAATCAAAGAATTTTATAGCGTGTGTCAAATCATATTAAATTCAAATTCGGCGGGGATTGTTATTTCCAGAGAGGAAGTCGAAGAAATAGACATATTGACCGCCGTTGAAATTATTATGGAGTATACAAAATTCGCAACGGATTTAAAAAATTTCCCAAACTAAAAATCCCTTATTGTCCTGATAGCGGCGAGGATGATGAGGAGTTTTACGAAGTTACGACACGCGCCGAAAAGTGGGTTGCTGATTATGCGGGACTGCCAATAACAGAAGTAGGAGAATTATGTTATTATGATTATCTTTTGTTATTGCGCGACGCTGTAATTACAAATCTTTCGAAAAGTGAAAAAGGCCGGGAATATTTACAAAGTTGTTATATTCTTGAGCAGACGGAGCCGGACAAAAAAGCATTACGGGAAAAAACCGGGAAGGGAGTTTAATGTATGGCGGGAAATATAAAAGGGATCACCGTTGAAATCGGCGGCGAAACCGGCGGGCTTGATAAAGCTTTACAGGGCGTAAACAAAGAAAGCGCGTCTATAACAAAAGAGTTAAAGGCCGTCGAAGCGGCTTTAAAGCTTGATCCCACAAACGTTGAAATGCTTGCGCAGAAGCAGGAACTTCTCGGGAAAGCGGTCGAAACGGCCGCGAGCAAGCTTGACAAGCTGAAAGAAGCTCAAGGGCAAGTTGAACAACAATTTAAAAACGGTGAAATCGGCGAGGAAACTTACCGAGAATTTCAACGTTCTGTTGCAACCGCTCAAGGCGAGTTAAACAAGGCCGAAAAAGCTGTCAAAGATTTTGGAAGCGAATCGGAAAACGCAAGCAGTGACGTCAACAAACTAAAAAACGAGGTTGAAAATTCGGGTAAATCCGCGGATAATGCGGGCGATAAATTTAATAATTTTGGCTCTATTCTCGGTTCAGCTTTAAAAGTAGCTTGTGAAGTCGCTTTAACGGCGGTTGGCGCTGTAAGTGCGGCGGCGATCGGAGCGGGGAAAGCTATTGTCGATATGGGCGTAGGAGCGGCGCATTATGCCGACGACATGCTGACATTATCGACGACCACCGGAATATCTACCGATACGCTCCAGGCTTACGCGTACGCCGCCGATCTTGTCAACGTGCCTATGGAAACCCTTACCGGCTCAATGACAAAGCAAATTAAATCAATGGCAAGTGTGGGCGATGTTGCCGAAGCAGCGGAAGTTGATCTTGATAAATTATCCAAAGCGCAAACCAAAGCCGCGAACGCCGCGCTTGCCGTTGAAGCCGCTCAATTAAAATACAACGAAGCTATGAAAGACGGCGGCAGCACGGCGGAGGCACAACAAGCGGCGCTTGCGTTGGAAAAAGCGCAAATCGGCGCCGCAAACGCCGCGAGCGCAGTTTCCGCCGCTCAAACAAAGTATAACGAAGCAGTCGCAAAGAACGGCGAGGACTCAAAAGAGGCTATTCAAGCGGCGGCCGCTTTGGAAAAAGCTCAAAGAGGCGTAACGAGCGCCGCGTTATCCGTCGAAGCCGCTCAGGTTAAATACAACGACTCCCTCGGAAAGAACGGCGAAGGATCGGAAAAAGCGCAGCAAGCGGCTTTGGCTTTACAAAAAGCCCAAAACAATCTTGCTCAAGCCAATTCGGAAGTTGAGGCGGCCTCGGTAGCGGTAGAACCCAAAATGAATGATATTACAAAAGCATATCAAAAATTGGGCGTCGCCGTTCGTGACAGTGAAGGAAATTTACGCGACAGCGAAACCGTATACTGGGAAATTATCGACGCGCTCGGTAAAGTAGAAAACGAAACCGAACGCGACGTTATAGCTATGCAAATCCTCGGCAAGAGCGGACAAGCCTTAAAGCCGCTCATGGAATTAGGGTCCGAAGGTCTCAATGAATTTATGGAAGAGGCCAAAGGCGCGGGGGCGGTTTTATCCGAAGAAACTTTAACCTCATTGAATGAAGTTGCCGACGGGATGAAACGATTGACCGCAAGCACTGAGGCGGCAAAAAATAATCTCGGGACAATCGCGACGGGCGCTTTATCGGCATATTACAGCGGCTCGGCGGAAATAATACAAAACTTTACAAAGCTCGCAACTGCCGCAATAAACGGCGAAGACATAGGCAGCGAATTGATCGCGAAATTAACCGAAAGTATCACTTCTACAATTGAAAATGTATCAGAGCAAATCCCCGAAATAATAAAAGTTGTTTCCACGATATTTGAAAGCGTTCTTGAATCCGTCGGAAATTCCTTGCCGATGATCACAGCGACAATTTCAGAAAATCTACCGGAAATAATTTCAACTGTAAGTAATATGCTGCCCGAATTGCTCGTAACCGTCACAACAATATTAATGTCCGTTGTCGAAACAATTTTAAATTCGCTTCCGGAAATTTTAGCTTGCGGAGTCGAGTTGATTCTTTCTTTAGCCGAGGGATTATCCGAATCTTTGCCTAAACTTATCCCCGCCGCCGTCGAGGCGGTTTTAACGATAACCACCGGATTAATAAACGAACTTCCCGAAATTTTAGAGGCCGCTTTAAAAATCGTTCTCGCATTAGCCGACGGCTTGATCGACTCACTGCCAAAATTGATCTCGGCTTTACCCGAAATTATTGACGGAATTGTAAATTTTTTCCTGGAGAGCATACCCCTGATCATTGACACAGGTGTCCAATTGCTTGAATCTTTAGTCGAATCTTTGCCCGAAATTATAGAAACTATAGTTGTAGCCATTCCAGAAATTATCGACGGTTTAATCGACGCCTGTATTGAAAACACGCCTTTAATTATTGAGGCGGGTATAAAATTATTAGTCGCTTTAGTCGAAAATACGCCAAAAATAATTTCTGAAGTCGTACTTGCGATCCCAAAAATTGTTAAAGGCATATACGATAAAATTATCTCGAAAAAGGACGACATAGCCGAAGCCGGGCTAAACCTCATAAAGGGCTTATGGCAAGGCATTTCTGACGCTGGCGATTGGTTATGGGAAAAAATAAGCGGATTTTTTGGCGGAATTGTCGACGGAATTAAAAATTTCTTTGGGATAAAATCTCCCTCGAAGTTATTCAAAGACGAAATCGGAAAATTTCTCGCGGAAGGTATCGGGGAGGGCTTTGCGGATGAAATGAAAAATGTATCAAAAGAAATGCAAAGCGCTATCCCGACCGAATTTGATACATCGATTAACGCAGCTTACAAGCATACTTTAGACGGTGACGGTGAACGTATGTTTAATTTGATCACGCCGGTATCGCTCGGCGGACAAAAGATAACACAAATAGTTTCGCGTATACAATATAATACGAAAATAAACCGCGCCCGAGTAGTAGGAGTGACCGCCGTATGAGTAAAATTTATTTAATTAACGGCGGTTCTTCTCGCCCTGTAGATGAGCTTATAACTGCACGCTTGCGCGACGGGCTTAACAGTGAGTTAACATTAAGTTTAACCCTTACCGCCGCCGACGTGCCGTATATTAACGACTCTACGAACGTTCTTTACGAAGGACAGCTTTTTTATATTTCAAGCTATCAAAAAGACACGGACGGTCAAAGCCCTATTTGTACAGTTGAGTGTGAACATATTTCTTACATACTTAACGACGAAGAATATAAACTTGAAGAATTTATAATGACCGGCACGCCCGCGCAGCTTTTGGCCGCCGCGCTCGCCGGTACCCCGTTCACGGTCGGAGTTGTAGAACCTTCAAATACAACAGAAATTTTTATAAATGATCCCGCAAGCCGACGCGCGATATTATTTACTGTCGCGACGCTGGCGGGCGGAGAAATTGAATACGACGGTAACGCTATTAATATACGCACACACCGCGGGAGCACATCGTATATTGATTTAATGGGTACCGACAACGTGACGCATGTTGCTATTAACCGTGACGTGCGCGAAAGAACAACGTCATATAATATCACGCTCGGACGCAAAACAATCTTAAATGCCGGGGATAACGTTCATATCGTATTCACGCCGCTCGGAATAAACGCGAATACACGTATAATTGCAATCGAATATAACCCGTATAATCCGTTTGAAGTATCGGTTGACGTCGGCGATTATGTTCCGGATATACTCGAATCTTTTGAAAGAATCGACGACGCTATTAAAGCCGCCGAAAATGCCGCGAAACGTGTTGATTCTGTCGCTTCAAAGGCCGAAGACGCAGTTAAAAAAGCGGAACAAGCGATTGAAAAAGCGGAAGGTTACGACGAGCGAATAACAATTACCGAAAATAACGTTTTAGGGTTAGCGGACGGATTAGTAACTATTAACGGCAGTATAACCACAATATCAAACCAAATAGTTACGACCTCAACTACATTGCGTACGGAAATCGCCGACGCAAAACAAGCCGCGATCACCGAATCGACAAATTTCACGCTCCAGCAGAATTTAAGCATTACAGGGCAAATTAATGGTATTTATACTGATTTACTAAATATAGAGGGCGAAATACAGGCGGTAGACCTCCGCTTAACTGTCGAAAGCAAAACATTAACGCAAGCTATATCAAACGCCCAACAAGCGGCGATCCTCACTTCTACCCAATATACCGCCGATTTAAGCGCAAAAGTATTAAGCAAAATGGGCGTAACAAATTATGAAGTATCGGTACAAAGCGGGACACTTGTAAACCAGATCGCGGACGCGAAACAAGCCGCCGTCGATCTTGCGGCAACATATACGCGAAGTTATACGGACGGCGTTGTTTCAACTATCAATACGAGTATGGCGGCGATCAAATTAACGGCTGACGCCGCCTCGGCTCAGGCGGAAATGATTGTTACAAATATCGGAAGTTCAGGGACAGTCAATGCCGCAAGTATCGTCGCCTCGGTCAATAGCGCGGGTTCTTCGGTAATGATTAACGCTAATAAAGTAGTATTGACGGCGTACAGTACCACGGCGCAAATGAATACCGCTATAACTACAGAAATCGGCAATATTAATCTTACAGTATCGAGCAGCACATCAAACAATCAGACCACGTCAACAATTAATTTGCGTAGAGGGACAACCAGTATAAGTAATATAAGTATTACCGGCACGACCGCGACGCAAGCTGCCACAATAACGGCGGACGCGATCAAAGGTATTACTTTATCTGTTACAACTTCGGCGGCGAATGATCAAACTTCATCGACGATCACGATGAAAAGCGGGACAACG
>Ga0209628_10000800_pt1 | contig 19690 bp, 16 predicted proteins | sample TergutCu122P4_FD_187285 | JGI IMG/M metagenome (GOLD analysis project Ga0209628, IMG submission 187285) | Cubitermes ugandensis P4 segment gut microbial communities from Kakamega Forest, Kenya - Cu122 P4 (SPAdes) (version 2) | ecosystem: Host-associated > Arthropoda: Insects > Digestive system...
AGAAAACAGTTTGCGATACCCTTCATCTTGGTAACCCAGTCGGGCAACTAAATCAGAAACCGGCACACCGGCAAAGGAAACCGCATAGTTTTCGGGATATTGAAATACGCTCATCAGGCTAATCAAACCGCCATGGCTCCAGCCTACCACACCCACACGATTTTTGTCTATAAAACTATAATTTTCAACCATATATGCACGACTTGCTTCGCTGTCTTGTACTTCCAGACCGCCGTAGTCAATATTTTTCCAGAACGATTCTCCGTATCCGGTGCTGCCTCTGTATTCCGGCGCAACCACGATATACCCTTGCGCCAAAAGTTCACGAACAATATGGGTGGCATACGTGGTAAAATCGGCATGCACCCCGCCGTGAGGCATCACAATGAGCGGGTATTTTTTGTTGACGTCTGTTTTTTTAGAGATAAAAACATACGCCTGAAATTTAAGCGGATTGTTGAACCCCAGCGTGTTGTTTTTTTCATTGGCAGGAGGCGGTCCGGTAATCACCACTTTGTCAATAAAAGCCATATCCCCAACGCGGTGAAACCACAGCACATCGTCAATCTTTTTCTCCAAAATATCGAAACGATGCTCATAACTGTTTGTCTTAGATTGAAGTTCTTTAAGCAACTTGGCATTACCATCTTCCGGTTGGCCGTAAGTTACGGATAGGATAAAGGAAATAAAAACTGTAAGGATGGACGTTTTTTTCATAGTAAATATTTATGTAAGATTTTATTTTTCGCTGCAAACATAATATTTTTTTAACAGTGGTTGTGCTGTTATCAAAAAAATTCATTAAAAACCCCATAGAGTTTTTCCACTTTAATATAGTTTACCACCGATGCGGGCAAGTATTCCTCTACCGGTTTTTTTTGCTGTAGTAACCTCCTGACCTCCGTGGCAGAAACAGGCAGTAGCGGCGCATCAAAATACACGATATGAGGATGTTGTATGATTTTTTTTAAAGTTCTATCATTTCGGGGGTAAACATATATATCATATTGTGTTAGAATCTCTTCATTTTTTTTCCAACGATGGAAGTTTTCCAAATTGTCGGCGCCCAAAATTAAAGAAAACTCATTTTGTGGATATTGTTTTTCAAGTTCATGCAGTGTATGAATGGTATAAGAGGGTTTGGGCAACGAAAACTCAACATCGCAAGCCCGTAAAAAGGGAAAATCCCGAATAGCCAACTTCACCATATTGAGCCTGTGGTTTTCGCAGATTAAATCGCTTTTATCTTTTAACGGATTATTGGGGGTAACCACCAACCAAATTTGTTCAAAAAATTCCTTTTTATGCAAATAATCGGCAATAGCAAGGTGGCCGTTGTGAACTGGATTGAAAGAACCAAAAAATAAACCCACTTTCATAATGGGGGCAAAATTAAAAAAATAAAAACGCTATTTTCGCAGGGTTGAAAATTTATGGTAAATGAACAGAAGAACAGGTTTGTTTTTAGCCCTTTGTCTCACCCTTTGTTCTTGTGCAAAACAGCCCGAACTTACCCGTATTTCGGGCGAGGGGCTTGGCACATACTACAACATTACCATTGCTGATAAACACAGCATCACCCAAGCACAAATTGATTCTGTTATTTCGGTATTGAACCTTACGGCTTCTATTTTCAATCCGCACTCGTTGGTTTCGCGCATTAACAGCAATGAAACAGACACCCTAAACCCAATTTTAGAAGAAATATTAGCAATATCGTTGCAAGTTTGCGAAGAAACGGAGGGTGCTTTCGATTTTACGGTGGGCGCTTTGGTAAATTTGTGGGGTTTTGGTAATATTCCCCCAAATAAGGAGGTTTCCCAAGAACAGATTGATAATGCATTGGAAACCGTGGGTTACCAAAAAATTACAATTGTTCATCAAAGAATTATTAAAGAGCATCCCAACACCCAACTCAACTTTAATGCCATTGCTAAAGGGTATTGCGTGGATATGGTAACGGCATTTCTAAAATCGCAGGGGTTAGAGAATTTTGTGGTGGATATTGGCGGAGAACTCGCCATTTGCGGTGAACGCGCCCCTAACCAAAAGTGGCGCGTGGGGATTCAAAAACCTACGGAAAATAAAGAGGATGCCATCGCCGCAGAGGAGGTCATGGAACTTAGGGATATGGCTGTGGCCACTTCCGGAAATTACCGCAACTACATTGAAGAGAACGGGAAACGATACGGACACACCATCCATCCCAAAACCGGCATGCCCGAGATAAACAACCTGCTCAGCGCCACCGTGTTGGCGTCTTCATGCGCTTTCGCCGATGCCTACGCTACCGCCTTTATGGTTATGGGGGAAGAAAGTGCAAAAAAGTTTGTTACACAACATTCCGAAATAAAAGCGTTCTTTATTACCATTACGAATTAAAAATTACGAATTACGAATATAACGCTAATCTCTTAAATATTAATTTTTAAATCTGTTTTATGCAAACTTATAACAATAAAAACTTTTTTCTTATCGCCGGTCCGTGCGTGGTTGAAAATGAAAATATTACCTTACATATTGCCCAAACAATTGACGCTATTTGCAAGCGTTTGGAGATTCACTTCTATTTTAAGGCTTCCTATAGAAAAGCCAACCGCTCTTCCGTTTATTCATTTACAGGAATTGGCGATGTAGAAGCGCTGTCGGTGTTGGCAAAAGTGAAAGAGCAATTGGGAGTTCCCGTTGTTACCGATATTCACGCCCCCGAAGAGGCGGCTTTTGCTGCACAAGTAGCCGATGTGCTTCAAATACCGGCATTCTTATCTCGGCAAACCGATTTGCTGCAAGCGGCTGCCAAAACCGGAAAGGTAGTGAATATCAAAAAAGGTCAGTTTTTGTCTCCGGAGGCGATGCAGTTTGCAGTAGAGAAAGTTAGGGCGGCAGGAAATCCGCACGTAATGCTCACCGAGCGCGGAACCACTTTTGGTTATCACGACCTTGTTGTGGATTTCAGAGGTATCCAAACCTTAAAAAAGAACAATTGTCCGGTGGTGTTAGATTGTACCCATTCCTTGCAACAGCCCAACCAGTTGGGCGGAGTTACCGGCGGGCAGCCCGAAATGATAGAAACGCTGGCAAAAGCCGGAATTGCCGTTGGTTTTGATGGTATTTTTTTAGAAACACACCCCGACCCCAAAAACGCACTTTCCGATGGCGCAAACATGCTCCCCCTTGCCCAATTGGAACCGTTGCTCAAAAAACTGTTAAAAATCAGAAATGCGGTAGTTTAAACAAATTGTTTACTTCTCTTTTACCTTTTCAACACGTAGCCGTAAAGCACGAATGCCATAATTATCGGCTTTATGAGAAAATTGGTCAACAATAATGGTGTATGTACCGGTTTCAGAAAAATATTTTTTGGGATATACCGTCAGTCTATAAATTTTTTCGTTTGCGGAAGCACCTTTAATATAAGGTTCTTGCGGCGAAAGAAAATTGAAAACGATAGGTTTAATTGTTTTTCCACCTTGAGGGGTAAAAATGCTGAAGGTAGCGTTCATTAAATCTACATTTGGGGTACCGGTAAGGTCAAGTTCAAGAATTATTGCGTATGGTTTTTCCGAACGAGTTAAAGGAACATTAAAGGTTACCGCCTTATTTTCAAATGTCCAATTGGCATTAGCAAAAGTTGTTTCATCTTTGTAAACAACTGTTTTCGTGCAGCTTGTAAAAATAAAAAAGGATAGAATCAGGAATAAAGTAAGTTTGTTTTTGCTCATCGTTTTTTGTTTGCAAAATTATAAAAATTTTTATTTTTTTTTTTTGCAAGATTTTGTAATTTTGCATTTGCTTTGTTAAACGGATTAAAACATTAATTTTTCAAAAAAAACAACACAATAACATTGACCCCATCTAAAATCCTCATTGCCGGTCCTTGTGCCGCAGAATCACGGGAGCAACTCTTAGCAACAGCCAAAGATATTTTTGAATTAATGAATTCGGAATCAGATATTTATTTTTTTGATTTTCATTTTTTTAGAGCAGGCGTTTGGAAACCACGAACTAATCCTAATGATTTTCAGGGTATTGGAAGTGAGGCTTTGGGGTGGTTGCAAGAAATAAAAAAGCAGTTTGGTTTTAATATTTGCGTAGAAGTTGCTTCTGCCGAGCATGTGAGCCTCTGCTTGGAAAATCATATTGATGCTGTTTGGATTGGCGCAAGAACTACTGTAAATCCGTTTTTAGTGCAGGAAATTGCTGATGCTGTGAAAAATTCTAATCTTACAGTTATCGTGAAAAATCCGGTAAATCCTGACTTAAATTTATGGCTTGGTGCTATCAAACGATTCCAAAATGCAGGAATAGAAAATATTTTAGCCGTTCATCGTGGGTTTTCGTTAGATTTTGAGCACGTTTATCGTAATGCACCCTGTTGGGAGATTCCTGTGGCATTGCAAATGAAACAACCTGATATTCCGGTGTTATGCGATATTTCTCATATTGCCGGCAACATACACTTCCAACAAGATATTGCACAATGCGCTATAAATTATGGATTTAACGGACTAATGATAGAAGTACATCACGCGCCCGAACAAGCGCTATCAGACAGTAAACAACAACTCTTACCTTTACAACTTGCTTATTTGTTAAAATCTATTACATTTTCATCTCCCAATAAAGGAGCCGAAAACGCGCTGTTTGTGCAAAGAAATTTAATAAAAAATATAGATATCCAAATAAGTAAACTGCTAAGCAAACGTATGAAAGTTGTTGATGAAATTGCCGCTATCAAAGCCAAACATACTCTTCCTTTACTTCAACCTGAACAATGGAAAAGAGTAGTAGAGATTTATGAAGAGAATGCATTAAAAGATATTAATTTTCAACAATTTTTAGAAGAATTTTTAATATTGCTACATAGGAGTTCGCTGAAAAGGCAGGAGTGGAATCAATCCGTACCTCTTTCCTAATTTGCTCAAAAGAGAACTTTACAGGGAAAGTTAATCCCATTTAGGAATGTTTTTTTTATGGCACCGGTTCATACCCGCTCCCACCCCATGGATTACAGCGTAAAATTCGCTTTAGAGTAAGCCAACTACCCTTCAAAGCACCGTATTTCTGAAGCGCTTCAATACCATATTGGGAACAAGTGGGCGTAAATCGGCATTGTTTCCCTAAAAAAGGAGACAGGGTGAATTGATATAATTTTATCAACCCAATTAAAAAAAATGCTAAAATCTTGTTTATGAATTTCAATTTTTAACTTTAATGTCCGACAAAAATAAAATTAATTTTTGATGGTGCTATTTACAAGGTTACTCTCATCAAACCCTGCAACCGCAAAAACAGCTCTTTCCACCGTGGTTTCACTGCAAACCACAATAGTTCAGCCAATAAAAAAAATAACCCCAATACTAACGGATATTGATATTTGCTCTCGTATCGAGAGAAGGTAACTTCTTTTAAATCCACTTTATTCATATTGTTAATCTTGTCTAAAATGGTTTCAAAGCCCATGTTTGCGTTAGAGGCATGCACGTATGTTCCGCCGCCCGCCGCTGCAATCTCTTTTAACACATCTTCATTTAAACGGGTAATCACCGTATTTCCTTCCAAATCTTTTTTAAAACTGTTGCTTCCTCTTCCGTCGGGGATGGGAACGCCGCGAACATCCCCAATTCCGATAGTATGAATGGTTATTCCTAATTTGCGGACTTGCGTCGCCACTTCAACGGCTTCAGGAAAATGGTCTTCCCCGTCGGATACTACCAAGATAACTTTTGAGGTAAGTTGGGCAAGTTTACTCAAATCAGCATTCCCCGATTTTGTTTCGGGCAACATGGATACAGCGGCAAGGTCAATGGCAGCCGCAATATCAGTACCTTGCTCATTCATGAGTTTGGGACTCACATAGTTTACAAACATTTTTGCAGCGGCATAGTCGCTGGTAATAGGTAATTGCACAAACGATTTTCCTGCAAAAACCACCAACCCGATTCGGTCTCCTTTCAGTTGGTCAATAAAACGGGAAAGGGCTATTTTTGAGGCTTCCAAGCGGTTGGGCTGAATATCTTCCGCCAACATGCTGTTAGAAATATCCATAGCAATCATAATATCTACCCCTTTTCGCGTACCTTTTTCTAATGTGCTGCCTACTTGGGGGTTTGCCAACGCTACGATAAAACAGGCAAACGCTACCATAAGCAACGAAAATTTTATGGCTTGCACCGGATAGGAACGCAATGGCATTAACCGGTTCATTAATTCATCATCACCAAACTGTTGCCAACGTTTTTTAGCATGATAATGCAAAAAAATATAACCTAAAATAAAAACCGGAATAATGATTAATCCGTATAAATAGTTCTCGTTTTCAAATCTAAACATAATACTTTATGGTAAATATTTAAGATAGTTTCCTTTGTTTTTAAAAAGTTCCCTTACTAACGTTGAAGATATATGAGATAGTGTAGGAGAGGTTGTAAAAAACACCGTTTCTAAATTAAAAATCTCTTTGTTTGCTTGTGCCAAATCGTTTTCATATTGAAAATCAGTGGCATTTCTGATACCTCTAATTAAATACTGTGCGTCATTTTTTTTGCAAAATTCACCGGTAAGTCCGGTATAGGTTTCAATTATTATTTTTTCATGATTAACAAAAGAATTTTTTATGATATTTATTCTTTCTGTTAAAGAGAACAATGTTTTTTTTTCATCATTTTCCCCAATGGCAATGATGATTTTGTCGAAAATGGGCAACGCTCTGTTTACAATATCTTGATGCCCAATAGTAAAAGGGTCGAAAGTTCCGGCAAAAACAGCATTTTTTTTCATTCTTATTCTCTAATCACTGTGAAATTATAATCATCAATAAACTTCACCAAACGAGAGGGTTTGTATTCTATTGAATCGGCATATTGTTGAGGAACAACATAATCCACTTGCTCAATAATCTCTTGGGAGATTTCTGAAAACACAAGCGGGGTTGCCTCTCCGGAAGCATTTGCAGATGTTGAAACCAACGGGCGTTCCAACGCTTTGATAAGTTTTTTGCAAAAGAGGTTTGTGGTAATGCGAATGGCAATAGTTCCGTCGGGGTGAATGAGTTGGGGAGGCAAATTTTGCGCTGTTGGATAAATATAGGTCGTAGGGCGATAAGTGTGTGTGATTAAATCCCAGGCAATAAGTGGAATTTTAGCTACATAGAGTGGCAGTCGGTCTGTATTATCCAACAAAATAATCATACTTTTACTTTCTTGCCGCTGTTTAATCGTATAAATTTTTCTTATTGCCTCTTCATTGGTTGCATCACAGCCAATTCCCCACACTGTATCAGTGGGATACAACAATACCTTGCCTTGTAGCAAGAGTTCTTTACATTTAATAATTTCGGCATCCATAAGAAAGAAAATTCAAGATGCAAAAATAGAGTTTTTTCAGATTTTTCAAATCTATAACGTTACTTTTACCTCAAATTCATCATAACCTTCAATAATATCTCCTACTTTAATATCATTGAAGTTATCAATATTCAATCCGCAGTCTTGTCCGGCAACTACTTCTTTTACATCATCTTTAAAACGTTTCAGAGAACCTAATTTTCCGGAGTAGATAACAATTCCATCTCTAATGAGGCGGATTTTTGTATTTCGTTGCAATTTACCGTCAAGTGCCATACATCCTGCAATATTTCCCACTTTTGTAATCTTAAACACTTCCCGAACTTCGAGGTTACACAAAATTTTCTCGCGAATTTCAGGGGTGTGCATACCTGCAATGGCATCTTTAATTTCGTTAATGGCGGTGTAAATAATGGAGTAAATACGGATATCAATTTGTTCCTGTTCGGCTAATCTTCTTGCACTGGGTGAGGGTCTTACCTGAAACGCAACAATAATGGCGTTTGAGGCAGAGGCTAACAGCACGTCGCTTTCAGTTACAGCACCCACCGATTTGTGAATTACGTTCACTTGCACCTGAGCGGTTGAAAGTTTCAGCAACGAGTCGGATAATGCTTCTATTGAGCCGTCCACATCCCCTTTTACAATAATATTCAGTTCTTTAAAATCGCCGATGGCAATTCTTCTGCCAATTTCATCTAAGGTAATATGTTTTTGCGTACGGATTCCCATTTCGCGCGCCAGTTGGGCACGTTTGGTGGCCATAATGCGGGCATCGTGTTCCGAAGTGCATACTTTAAGAATATCACCGGCTTGAGGCGCACCGTTAAGCCCAAGCAACAACAGAGGAGTTGCCGGCCCGGCTTCTTTCAACGGCTGGTTGCGCTCATTATACAATGCTTTCACTTTACCAAAATAGTTACCAGCTAAGATAGGGTCTCCAATTTTAATGTTTCCGTTTTGAATCAATACTTTAGCTACATAACCTTTTCCTTTGTCTAAGGAAGATTCCAAAACAGCGCCGGTTGCCGGTTTGTTGGGGTTGGCTTTCAACTCTAACATTTCGGCTTCTAAAAGCACTTTTTCTAAAAGCGTATCAATATTGGTTCCCTGCTTCGAGTTAATCTCCTGACATTGATACTTTCCGCCCCAATCTTCCACCAAAATATTCATGTTGGCCAACGCCTCTCTGATTTTTTCTGGGGCGGCATTTTGTTTGTCTATTTTAGTGATAGCAAACACCATAGGCACTCCGGCGGCTTGTGCGTGATTGATAGCTTCCACCGTTTGGGGCATCACCGAGTCGTCGGCAGCAATAACAATGATACACAAGTCGGTAACTTTTGCCCCGCGTGCGCGCATAGCCGTAAAAGCCTCGTGGCCGGGCGTGTCTAAGAAGGTAATTTTTCTTCCATCTGGAAGATTCACCAAGTAGGCGCCAATGTGCTGCGTAATTCCACCGGCTTCACCGGCAATTACATTGGTTTTGCGAATATAGTCGAGCAACGAAGTTTTTCCATGGTCCACGTGCCCCATAACCGTAATAATAGGATGGCGCGGCTCTAAGTCTTCAGGTTTGTCCTCCTCCTCAATTTTAACGGCCTCATCCGTATCTACCCCTACAAATTCAACTTCAAAACCAAACTCTTCCGTAAGCAACGCAATGGTTTCGGCGTCCAATCTTTGATTAATCGAAACAAAAAGCCCGATGCTCATACAGGTTGAAATAATTTGGGTAACCGGAACATTCATCAATATTGCCAAATCGTTTGCGGTAATAAACTCCGTAACTTTCAGTTTCTTTTGATTTTGCATTTCTTGCATTTCGCTCTCTAACATCTCCGATTGGATATGTTGGCGTTTTTCTCTTCTCCGTTTCGATGTTTTAGATTTACCCAGCGGTTCCAAGCGCTGCATGGTTTCTTTTATTTGGCGTTGAATATCCTCTTCGGAAATCTCTACCTTTGCTGCCGCCTGTTTCTGCTTTTCTTCGTCGCTCTGTTTGCCTGCATGATATTTAATACGTTTGCGTTTGCGCTTTTTCTCTGCATTGGGTCTCTCTTTTGCTTGTTCCTGATTCTCCTTTTTAGCAGGCTCTTTGGGTTTAAACGCATCTAAATCTATTTTCCCCAAAATTACCGGAGAATCAACTTTGATATGTTTTGTTTTAATATGTTCAACAGTCGGCTTCTCAACCACTTGTGGTGTTGAAGCAGGTGCAGCGGGTGTTTTGTCTGTTTTAACAACGGGCTCCTTAACAAACTCTCTGCCATGAGGTTTATCTCTGAATCTATCATTATCTTTAACTTGTGCCTTACCCTGCGCAAATTTTTTATCGTGATGCTGTTTTTTGGGTTTATCTTTTTTTGATTTTTTTACTTCAAACTGAGATAAATCAATATGTCCTACTTTTTTAATATTTTTTGAAAGGTCTTCAACAACGGTTTCAATATGTTCCGGTTTAGTTTCTGTTTTAGTTTCTGTTTTAGTTTCGGGTTTAGTTTCTATTTTTTCTTCAATAACTACCGGTTTTACTTCTGTTTTCTCAATAACAGGTTCTATTTTTTCAACAACAGGTTCTATTTTTTCAACAATAGGTTCAATTTTTTCAGGTGCCGGAGTTTTTTCAACTATCTTCTTAGGTTCTACTTTTTTAGGGGTTAAATCAATTTTCCCAATTATTTTTGGGGCTTGGATAGAAGTAACGATTTTTTCTACGGGTTTTTCTTCAACAACAGGCTTTGGGGCAGCCGGCTGCGCAACCGGAGGAGTAACCGGGGGTTCTGCTGCATGATGTTTTGCTACTTCTGCTTCTGCTTCTGACTTTGACTTTGTAAAATTGCCAATATCTAATTTTGTGGACTCTGCTTTTACCATTTTATCACTTTGAAACTCTTTAACAAGAATTTCATAGATTTCCGGAGTAAGTTTTGTGTTTGGATTATCTTCAATTGTAATTTTATTCTTTTTCAACAAAGCGACAATGGAAGATATAGCCACATTAAACTCTCCGGCTGCTTTTCCTAAACGTGGTATTTTCTTTTCGTCAGACATATATATATTTAATATTTAATCACTAATCACTAATCACTAAACACTAATCACTAATCATTAATATCAAGTTCTTTTTTTATAGACGCAATCAATTCATCCACAGTTTCTTCTTCAAGGTCGGTGCGTTGAATGAGTTCTTCCCTGCTAAGTTTAAGCACACTGGTAGCGGTATCGCAGCCAATGGCTTTAAATGCGTCAATTACCCATTGGTCAAATTCATCGTTAAATTCGTTCAGGTCAACATCTTCTTCTTCTTTAATATCATCTCTAAAGACATCAATTTCGTAGCCTGCTAATTTGCTTGCCAATTTGATATTATACCCCCCTTTACCAATGGCTAAAGAAACCTGGTCGGGTTTCATATACACGCTTGCTGTTTTGTTTTCTTCATCAATTTCTATATAAGAGATTTTTGCAGGGCTTAATGCTCTTGTAATAAGCAAATTAGTATTACTTGTATAATTGATAACGTCAATACTTTCTCTTCTCAACTCATGGAAAATACTGTGAATACGGCTACCTTTCACGCCCACACATGCGCCCACAGGGTCAATCCTATCGTCGAAAGATTCTACTAATACTTTTGCGCGTTCACCGGGAGCGCGCACCACATTTCTAATGGTAATGAGCCCGTCATATACTTCAGGAATTTCAGTTTCCATCAGTCTTTCCAAAAATATTGGGGAAGTTCTGGAGATGATAATTTGCGGGGAGGTTCCTTTAATATCCACACGATGCACAACCGCAGAAATTGTGTCCCCTTTTTTGTATTTATCTGATGGAATTTGCTCACTTTTAGGAAGAATAAGTTCTACCCCCTCTTCATCAATAACTAAAATCTCTTTTTTCCACATCTGACTTACCTCGCCGGAAACAAGTTCACCAATTCGGTGTTCATATTTTTTATAGATGAGGTCTTTTTCATATTCCATAATTTTAGTAATCAAATTTTGGCGTAATGCTTGAATTTCGCGACGGGCAAAGTCGGAAAAACGTACATTTTCCATCACCTCCTCCCCTACTTCAAAGTCGGGTTCAATTTTAATAGCTTCTGAGAGTGCGATTTGTGTAAATTCGTTTTTCACACGTCCATCTTCTACAATTTCGCGATAGCGTTGAATTTCCAATTCACCGCGGTCCACATTTACAATAATTTCAAAGTTGGCATCCGGACCATATTTTTTGTTTAGCGCAGAGCGGAAAATATCTTCCAATATTCGCATCAACGATTCTCTTTCAATGTTTTTAAAATCTTTAAACTCGGCTAAGGTTTCCAATAAGTTTAAGCTTTCTTCCATGACTTTTTTTATTTATATTGTTTTATATTAATAGTTTATTATCAACAAAAAAGGGGTTTAAAGCCCCTCATTCTCTTTCTTCTAAAAAAAACTCTCACTGGGAGTAGTGAGAGTAGTGTAGAGTTGACCAACCTGGATTCGAACCAAGACTGACAGAACCAAAACCTGGAGTGCTACCATTACACTATTGGTCAATCGCTCATTTGAGGCGGCAAAAATATATTTTTTTTGCAATATTGCATCTGCAAAAAATTGTTTTTTTTGCAGAAAAAAAATGAACCTGTTTTCACTCTCTAAAGTGCTCCTAAAATCTGAACAGAGCAACTACGCAAAGCCGATTGTCAAAATTACTATTGCCGGGGTTGCGCTGGGGGTAACGCTCATGCTTATCGCACTTTTTATTACCGCAGGATATAAAAAAGAGATTCGCAACAAAATGGTGAGTCTGGGTGCGCACATTCGTATTTCAAGTGTTGAAGATAATTATTCTTTCGATTTAATTCCTTTTGACAGAACCCAACCTTTTGTTGCCCAACTAAAAGATAATCCACATGTGAAAAGTATGCAATTTTTTGGTACAAAAGTAGGGATATTAAAAACACAAAATCAAGTAGAAGGCGTTGTGCTAAAAGGAATTGACTCTACTTTTTCATGGAATCTGTTTAACACCCACATTATTGACGGCAACCCACTGGTTTATCATCCGGATTCTGTTAGTAATAATATCTTGATTTCTAAAACAGTGGCTTCAAAACTTAAGGTAAAAGTGGGCGACAAAGTGGGGGCCTATTTTGTGCAGGAACCACCCAGACAACGTATTTTTTTGGTGAATGGAATTTTTGAAACGCAACTCCCCGAAGTGGATGAACGATTCATTTTAACCGACTTGCGGCATGTGCAAAAATTAAACGACTGGACAGCAGAGCAGATAAGCGGTATTGAAATATTAATTGATGACTATAATCAAATTGATGCGATGGGGCAAAAACTGCATGCTCAAATTCCATATAATTTAAAAGCGGAAACTATTAAACAACTGTATCCCAATATTTTTGAGTGGTTAGCATTATCCGATACAAACGCATTCGTTCTACTTTGCATCACCATTTTTGTTTGTTTAATTACCATTACTTCCACTTTTTTTATTATTGTTTTAGAACAAACAAAAAATATTGGCATTTTAAAAACCATGGGAATTAATCACACACAAGTGGTTAAACTGTTTTTAATAATTGCATCCAAACTCATTCTCAGGGGTTTATTTTGGGGAAATATAGTAGCCTTTGTGATAGGTATTTTACAAGTTTCTTTTCATCTAATACCTTTAAATCCGGAGACCTATTATGTTTCTTATATTCCTATGGCTCTGAACCCTGTAACTTTTTTATGGGTAAATTTGATTGTTTTTTCATCTTGTATGCTTACGTTGCTTCTGCCGGCATATTACATATCAAAACGCATTACCCCAATTGATGCTATTCGGTTTGATTAATAATCATTGAAAAATGGATATAAGAGAAATATCTTCTGAAATATTGGTTGAGTTTTTGAAACAACAAAACGAAAAGTTGTTTCGAGAAAAACAAATACATGATTGGCTGTGGAAGAAAAATGTTTATTCTTTTGAAGAAATGTTCAATCTTCCAAAAAATTTACAAGAAAAATTGAAAGAAAACTTTTCTTTTTTGTACTCAGAAATTGAAAAGGAACTAACGAGTTTAGATAAAACGATAAAATTTCTATTTCGTTTGTTTGATGGAGCACAAATAGAGGGAGTGCTTATTCCGTCGCAAGACAGGGCAACAGCGTGTATTTCATCTCAGGTAGGATGCCCGCTCAAGTGCTCCTTTTGTGCCACAGGAACCATCGGTTTTACAAGACAGCTCCGCTTTTGGGAAATCATAGACCAATATGTGCTGATAAACCGGCGGGCAGAAGAAACACTGGGCATTCCGGTTTCTAATATAGTATTTATGGGGATGGGGGAACCACTGTTAAATTATGAAAATATGTATAAAGCCATAGAAATTATAACTTCTAAAGATGGAAACGGATTATCCCCTTCACGTATTACAGTATCTACTGTAGGTATTACAGATGGTATCAGAAAATTGGCAGAAGATGGGTGCAGGGTTAATTTGGCAGTGTCGTTACATAGTGCAGATGATACTGTTCGGTCGCAATTGATTCCTGTTAACCAAACACATAACCTTCAAGAATTACAAAGTGCTTTGCGTGAATATGTTGAAAAAACAAACCAACGAATTACCATAGAGTATCTGTTATTACATAATGTAAACGACAATGTAACCGATGCCGAACAATTGTGCCGTTTTTGCAAGGCATTTCCCGTGAAAATCAATATTATTGAGTATAATTCCACCAATATGCCTTTTCAACCCACCCCACAGAAAAAGAAAGCGGAATTTGCAGATTATCTTATCTCGAAAAATTTAATTGTAAATGTGCGACAAAGCAAGGGAAAAGATATTGCAGCAGCCTGCGGGCAATTAGCAGGAGGGCAAAATCATTAAAAATTCAAATTACGCGTTACAAGTTACAAGTTACATAACATGGAAATGACCGGAACGGCAGAGATTATCATAGAAGATTTACGGTTGTTGGGTAAGTTTTTGAATCTGATAAGAGCGGTAATAAAAAAATAATATTTTTGCCGACCATCTAATGAAAAATATATAAAATGGGTGTTATTGGAGTTACAAATTGCGAAAACGCGGCTGAAATAATTTATTACGGATTGCATGCTCTGCAACATCGCGGACAAGAGGGTTGCGGTATTTGTGCTACCGATGGTACCGACTTTTACCGTGAACGCGGCGAAGGATTGGTAACCGAAATTTTCAATGAAAAAAAATTAGCAAAACTGAAAGGCAATTACGCTATCGGGCATGTAAGATACTCTACCGATGGAAGCAATGGAATTGATAATGTTCAACCCTTTCTGTTTCGGCATCATACCGGCGATTTCTCCATGGCGCACAACGGAAACTTGGTAAACTCCCGCCAACTGAGAATGTCGCTCGAAGCACAGGGCAGTATCTTTCAATCTCCCTCCGACACGGAAATTTTGGCGCACCTAATGAAGATGAACCGCAGGAAAGATAGAATTGAAGCCATTGAAGAAGCGCTTACCATGATTGAAGGTGCTTATGCTTTTCTTATTCTTACCCAAGATAAACTGTATGTTTGCAGAGATAAAAACGGTCTGCGGCCAATCTCTATCGGGAAAATAAACGGTGGATATATCGTGTCCAGCGAAACTTGCGCTTTTGAAGCGGTAGGCGCCACTTTTATCAGAGATGTAGAGCCGGGAGAAATGGTTATTTTTGAAAAAGGAAAAGAACCCCAAAGTATTTTGTTTTCCGGCGAGTTTTCTCATAAAATGTGCGCCATGGAATTTATCTATTTTGCCCGCCCCGATAGTGAAATTGAAACGGTTAATGTGCATAAATTTCGCAAAAGTTGTGGTAAGTATTTAGCACAGTTGGCGCCTGTGGAAGCCGATTTGGTAATAGGAGTACCCGATTCTTCCATCTCCGGAGCTATAGGATATGCAGAGGAAAGCGGAATCCCATACGAGATTGGATTAATCAAAAATAAATATATTGGACGTACTTTTATCCAACCCTCGCAAGAACTGAGAGAAAAAGGGGTGCGACTGAAGTTAAGTCCGGTGCGTTCTCTCATTAACGGAAAAAGAGTGGTTTTGTTAGACGACTCCATTGTGCGCGGCACTACCTGCAAGCATATTGTGAGGATGTTGAAAGAGGCGGGCGCCAAAGAAGTGCACGTGCGCATTTGTTGCCCCCCCATGAGACACCCCTGCTTTTACGGCGTGGATACCTCAACATACGAAGAACTAATCAGTGCAAAGTTAGATATTGATGAAATACGCAAAACTATTGAAGCCGACACACTTTTCTACCTCCCCGAAGAGTATCTGTTGAAAGCCGGAAAAAGAAACGACCTTTGTTTAGCGTGTTACAACGGAAAATACCCTACCCACCTTTACCAAAGCAAAGTTGATTTCAACATTGAACACAAGTTCTAAAAATTAGGGTTAGCGCTCAATATCAAATTTTTTGAAAATTTTATCATTATTAATTACTTCCAACGCTCTTAAAAAGCCCTCCTCTTTCGACAAATAGATTTGATAAGCATCGCCGTAACTAAACAGATTTCGGGAGATTTCAAAAATTAGCGCATCTTTTATAAGTTCCTTGGCTTTATTTAAGTTGCGCAAACGCATGGATTCGTTATACGATTGGGTTACAAATTCTACCATCATTTTATGAAACTGCTCATTTTGATTCAAATCTTCTAACGATTGATACAAAGAATCTAATGTAGTGGCTTTCTCTTTGAAAAACTGCTCGGCCCGCAAAGAAAATTGCAGCGTAACGGTATCTTTAACCCCTTCTTTATGGGCATAATCCATCAATTCCTGAAAGAGTGATTCTGTTATTTCAAAATTATTTTTAAAATCATCCACAGTGGGATATTTAGATTTCAAAAGTTCTCTGTTTTTTTCTAAATAATCTAACGTAAAACCGCTGATAATCCCTTTTCTATACATTTCACCATATAGAGAAGAGTGGCGGGAGGTGTCTAATGGAATAAAAATGTCGGGCATAATACCGCCACCGCCATACACCGTTCTACCTTTTGCAGTTTGATATTTCAACGAATCAGGGAATTTGATACTGTCGGCGGTTAACAGTTCGCCATGTTTAGAGCGGGTATTCAAATCATCAAAATAACTGTCTAATCCGTCATTATAAGGACGTTGGATACATCTGCCGGAGGGGGTGTAATATTTTGAGATGGTGAGCCTCATTTGCGATTCATCGGGGAGGTTAAACGGTTTTTGCACCAACCCTTTTCCAAAAGTACGGCGTCCCATAATCAAGGCTCTGTCCCAATCTTGTGTGGCGCCGGAAACAATCTCGCTGGCAGAAGCAGAACTCTCGTCAACCAAAATAACCAATTTTCCTTTTTGAAACTCGCCTCTATGGGTGGACTTGAACGACTCTCCGGTTTTTCTAAAATTATCGGTATAAACAATCATTTTGTCTGGGGGGAGAAACTCGTCGGCAATTTCAAAGGCCGATTGCAGGTATCCGCCACCATTTCCCCGCAAATCGAAGATAAGATTCTTCATCCCCCGTGCTTTTAAACGGGTAACGGCATCGCGAAACTCTTGGGTAGAGGTTTGCGCAAAACGCTCTAAACGAATATATCCGGTGGTTTTATCCGCCATAAAATAAACGTTAATACTGTTCATCGGAATTTTATCGCGGGTAATGGTAAACTCTAACGGTTGCGGATTTTTTCCTCTTTTTACCAAAACGGTAACTTTTGTTCCTTTTTTCCCACGCAGATGGTCGGCCACCCATTTGTTAGTAACGTGTTTGCCGTAGGCAATAGCCGTATCCACCTGAATAATCTTATCGCCGGCTAATATCCCCACTTTTTCTGAAGGCCCATTCACAATCACTTCGATGATGTTGATAGTATCTTTAATAATCTGAAAAGAAACGCCAATCCCGTCAAACGACCCGATGAGCGGCTCATTGGCTTGTTGCACATCTTTTTTTGAAATATAAACCGAGTGCGGGTCAAGTTCTTTAAGCAATTCTAACACCCCTTTTTCCACCAACCCGTCGAAATTTACGGTATCTAAATAATAGTCGTTTATACATTTTAACAACAGGTTCATTTTTTGCGCATTTACCTGATATGACGGATTTTGTGCAAAAGAAACAACGGAAATAAAGAGAAATAATAAGAATAATTTTATTTTCATACAATATATTATTACAAAAGTTGAAAAGCAAACGCGAAAATAAGAGATTTCGTATAAAAATGTATTCAATTCATCAAGAACTGCTAAAACTTTAGAAAAAAATTTTGATTATTAAAAATTAATCTGTTTTTTTGCAGCAAAAAATTTATGGACTGGTTGCAAGCATTAATTTTAGGAATTATTCAGGGATTAACCGAGTTTCTGCCCATCAGCAGTAGCGGACATCTCATCATTGGTAAAGAGATTCTCGGTTTGGAAGCCACCGACAACATTGCTTTTGAAACGGTCGTGCATTGCGCCACCGTATTAAGCACCATCACTATTTTACGAAAAGAGATTGCCACACTATTGCTTAAACTCTTCAAGTTGGAATGGAATCCCGAAACAAAATATATCGGAATGATTTTGCTTTCCATGATTCCTGTAATGGTTGTGGGGCTCTTCTTTAAGAAGTATGTAGAACAACTTTTCGGGGAAGGGTTATCATTGGTGGGTGCGATGTTGTTGGTTACGGCGGTGTTGTTAGCGTTGTCATCGTTCAGAAGTTCAAGAGTTTTATATAAACTACCCCGCCCTTCTGGCACCCCTTCAAAATTTGAAGGGGATATGGGACACTCCGCACATCAAATTTCAAACCGCAAATCTATTGGTTGGGGAAGTGCATTTATTATCGGTATTGCGCAAGCCGTGGCGGTATTGCCCGGATTGTCGCGTTCCGGAGCCACCATTGCTACAGGTTTGTTGGCCGGCGTGAAGAAAGAGGAAGTGGCAAAGTTCTCATTTTTAATGGTGTTGATTCCCATTTTGGGAGAAACCGCACTGGGAGCACTGAAAGGCGATTTTTCCGCCGCTGTTTCCGGAATCCCTGCCAGTTCGCTTCTCATCGGTTTTATTGCTGCTTATCTTTGCGGTTGTTTTGCCTGTAAATTTATGATTGAATTAGTAAAACGTACCAACCTGTTTTGGTTTGCCATCTATTGTGCCATAGCGGGAACTCTCGCATTAGTCTATTCATTATGTTAAAAAAAATGATTCATCAAACACGGTTTGAACTGCCCGAAATAGAGATCAATTTGGGAGGCGATGTGTTGGTATTTGATAAACCCTACCAATGCACCTCGTTCGATTTAGTGAGTAAAGTAAAAAAGTATATCCGGCAGGCAGAAAGCAGAAGAGCAGAAGAGCAGAAAAGCAGAAAAGCAGAAAGCAATTATATTCCCCTTCAATTTATTGAAGGGGTGCCCGAAGGGCGAGGTAGTTTAATTGTAAAACAAAAAAAAATCAAGATCGGCCACGCGGGCACTTTAGACCCCCTGGCTACCGGAGTGATGATTATTTGTGTGGGATCGTTTACCAAAAAAATAGAACAGTTTCAAAATCAGGAAAAAGAGTACACAGGAACTTTTTTGCTGGGCGCCACTACCCCTAGTTTTGATTTAGAAAAACCTGTGGATGAAACGTTTCCCATAGAACATATTACCGAAAAGAAGATTATTGAAACCGCGCAGTCGTTTGTAGGAGAACAGAATCAGATTCCTCCCCATTTCTCTGCGGTAAAAGTGGATGGAAAACGGGCCTATTTGCTGGCACGGCAAGGAAAAGAACCTGAAATAAAACCTAAAATTATTACTATTTCCGAGTTTGAAATAACAAGAATTGCTCTGCCGGAAGTAGATTTCAGAATTGTGTGTTCCAAGGGTACTTACATTCGCTCTATTGCTCGCGATTTCGGGCAAAAATTGGAAAGCGGCGCACACTTGACCGCATTACGCAGAACGCGTATTGGAAAATTTAGGGTGGAGGAAGCCATTGGCGTAGTTGTTTTGTAGTTTTTAAGTTACCAAAGAGCAAAGTTTTAAAGCTTTCATTCCCCCATCGGTACATCTCCGGTATCTACTTCGCGCATTTGTTCTCTGCGCTGTTTATAGTTGTTCAGTTTATAGGTTACGGTCAGATTCATCTGAAAGGCACTGCGCCAGCGGGTGCTGGTAGAATAATAGCCGCTGTTGGGTTTGGTTAAATCCTGTGAATGAATCACTGTTTTGGGATTATAAATTAAATCGCGGATATTTAAACTTACCGACATGGCATTGTTTTTCAGGAACGATTTCTTTACGCCGAAATTGAGCGAGTACTGAGCGTTGCGTCTTCCCTGCCCTACGCCG
>Ga0209628_10000801_pt1 | contig 19681 bp, 19 predicted proteins | sample TergutCu122P4_FD_187285 | JGI IMG/M metagenome (GOLD analysis project Ga0209628, IMG submission 187285) | Cubitermes ugandensis P4 segment gut microbial communities from Kakamega Forest, Kenya - Cu122 P4 (SPAdes) (version 2) | ecosystem: Host-associated > Arthropoda: Insects > Digestive system...
AGGCTCATCTGCTTCATGCTCAATCCCGCCAATTTCGTCATCGGCCTTCAACGGCTTTGCCTGTCGTGGGTTGACGAAGGGGGTTTTTCAGAGATTCCAGCGCCTTTCGGCTGGCAGCGCAAACCCGTTTTGCCGCCAGGCTTCAAACACGGTGACGGCCACGGCGTTGGACAGGTTCAGGCTGCGCTGGCCGGGCAGCATGGGCAGGCGCAGTTGCCGTGGCGCGGCGATGGCGGCGCGCACTGCCTCGGGCAGGCCGCGCGTTTCGGCGCCAAAGATCAGCCAGTCGCCGGGCTGGAAAGTTACCTCATGCACGGCCCGCGTGCCGCGCGTGGTCAGGGCAAACAGGCGCGCGGCGGTGGGCGCGCAGGCGTGCACAAAGGCGGGCCAGCTGGCGTGGCGGCGCACGTCGGCGTATTCGTGGTAGTCCAGTCCGGCGCGGCGCAACTGGCGGTCGTCCATGGAAAAACCCAGCGGCTCGATCAGGTGCAGCGCGCAGCCGGTGTTGGCCGCCAGCCGGATGACGTTGCCGGTGTTGGGCGGGATTTCTGGTTCGACCAGGACGATGTTGAACATGGGGTCAGTCAGTGCGGGCAAAGGCGATGGCGGTGATGTGCGCCGCACCGGCGGCGCGCAGGGCCAGCGCGGCTTCGCGCAGGCTGGCGCCGGTGGTCATTACGTCATCGACCAGCGCCACGCGGCGGCCTTGCAGCGCGGCGGTGTGCCGCGGATCGACGGCGAAGGCGCGGCGCACGTTTTTCAGCCGCTGGGCGCGCGGCAGGCCGCGCTGGGGCGGGGTGTGGCGCACGCGCAGCAGCACGCCGGTGCGCACGCGCCGGGGGGCAAGGTGCCCGGCCAGCAGTTGTGCGTGGTTGTAGCCGCGCTCGGACAGGCGCTGGCTCGTCAGCGGCATGGGCAGCACGGCGTCGGCGGCGGCCAGTGCGCCGGCGACGCCGGGCGCGTCAGCCAGCATGGCCGCCAGCGGCCGCGCCAGTCCCGGATCGTTGCCGAACTTCAGTTGCGCGATGCAGTGCGTCCACGGCCAGCAGTAGCTGGTGGCCACCAGGCAGCTGTCGTGCGGCGGCGGCGCGCGCAGGCACGCGCCGCAGCGCGTCACGCCCGGCGGCACCGGCAGGGCGCAGCTTGCGCAGCGCGTGGTGACGGCGGCAAAGCGCGTCACGCAGTCGCGGCACAGCGTGGCGGCGGGCCAGGCGCGGCAGATCAGGCACTGGCTGGGCCAGCGGGCAAGGTGCAGCAGGCGGGTGAACATGATGGATTGGGTTGAGCGTTGAGCGTTTGGCGTGCAATTTTTTGCGGTGGCGCTGTGCACGCTCAACGCTAAACGCACATCAATATACTGCCGCCAAACCATGCAGCACGATTTACCGCCAACCATTGATCCCGCAGCCGCGCGGCGCTGGGCGGCGCGCGGGCACGCGGTGTCGCCCTGGCTGCACGAGGAAGTGGCGCGCCGCATGGCCGGGCGGCTGGATGCGATCCGGCTGCCGGTGCGTTGCTGGGCGCACTGGGAACCGGTGCGCGGCGGGCTGGCCGGGCATGAACTGGTGGCGGCGCATTACCCGGCGGCCGAGGTGTTGCGCGTGCAAGCGTTTGCCGCTGCCGCGCGGCCAGCCACTGAAACGCAAGCCAGTCCGTGGTGGCGGCGCGTGGGCCGCACCAGCGCGCCCGCCGCGCTGGCGGCTGTGCCCGATGGCGCGGCGCAAATGGTTTGGGCCAATATGCTGGCGCATCAAGTGGCCGATCCGCTGGCGCTGCTGACTGACTGGCAGCGCGCGCTGGCGACGGGCGGGTTTGTCATGTTTTCGTGCCTTGGCCCGGACACGCTGCGGCAGTTGCGCGCGCTTTATGCCGGGCAGGGCTGGCCGCCGCCAGCGCAGGAATTTGCCGGTATGCGCGAGTGGGGCGAGCTGCTGCTGGCCGCCGGGTTTGCCGATCCGGTGCTGGATAGGGAGGTGCTCACGCTCACCTTCGATACGCCCGCGCGCTTGCTGGCCGAGCTGCGCGAGCTGGGCCGCAACCAGCATCCGGGCCGTCACGCCGCGCTGCGCACACCGCGCTGGCGCCAGCGGCTGCAAGCGGCGCTGGATGAGCATCTGCGGCCCGCGGGCGGCGGGCCACTGCAACTGACGTTCGAGATCATCTACGGCCACGCCTTGAAAGCGCCGCCGCGCCGCGCCGCTGGCGCCATACCGCTGCAAGAAGTCAGGGGGCAATTGCGCCAGCGCGGCGATCAATCGAGCCAATGAAGCGTCAAAATACCGTCATGAACCGCCGCAAAACTCTCAAAACAATAGCTGCCAGCGCTTGTTGGGTGGGCGCTGGCGGCCTTTTTGGTGCTTGTTCGTCGCGTTTTCACGGGCTTGACATCACGGGTGCTGATTACGGCAAGGATTTTCAGCTGACCGACTTCAACGGCCAGCCGCGCACGCTGGCGGACTTCAAGGGCAAGGTGGTGGTCATGTTCTTTGGCTACGTACAGTGCCCGGATGTCTGTCCGACCACGCTGCTGCAAATGGCGCAGCTCAAGCAGCGGCTGGGCGCGGACGGCGGCCGGCTGCAAGTGCTGTTTGTCAGCGTCGATCCGGAGCGCGACACGCCGCAGGTGCTGCGGGCGTACATGGACAGTTTTGACCCCACGTTTTTGGCGCTGTACACCGCATCGCCCCAGCAACTGGCCGAGCTGGCGCGCGACTACAGAGTCATCTACCGCAAAGTGCCGGGCAAGACCCCCGGCAGCTACAGCATGGACCACACCGCCGCCAGCTACATCTACGACCCGCAAGGCCGCCTGCGCCTGCAAATGCGCTACGGGATGGCGCTGGATGATCTGGAAGCTGACGTGAAACTGCTGCTGCAAGGGGCGTGACAAGGTTGTTTGTATATAATTTATATATAAACAGGAGCCGATATGCAAGTCGCATCCTCTAGTCTGCTGCTCAAATTTCGTCAGCGCGACACGCAGCTTGGCGTAACCCGCGAAACCGTGAAAGCAATGGCCGAGCGCTTCGACCTTTCCGAGACGCAAGTGGTGCACATGGCGCTCTCGCGCCTGGCAAGGCAGGAGTTGCCGGCTTACGAGGCCGATGAAGGGCCGCTTGCGGCGCAGGATCTGCGAGCGCTGCGCAAGATCGCCAGCGCGGCCTTGCCCAAGGGCAAGCTGCTGAAGAAGCAGTCGCTGTTTTGATATGGCGCGTTGGACGCTCCCGGCTCCTGGCGATATTGTTTGGTGCCGTTTTCCCAATCTGCCACGGCGCAGCCCAGGCCCAAAACCGCGGCCAGCGCTGGTGTGCAGCGTTGCCGAGCATGAGGACGGCGCGGCGGTCACGGTGGCATACGGTACTTCGCAAGGGCTGCACCGGATTTACAAAGGAGAATTTGCCATCACCAGACAAGGCAATCCTGCTGCCTATGGCAGTGCTGGGCTTTCCTTTGACACCAAGTTCGACTTGAAGCAGCGGGTTGAATTGCCCTGGAACGCGGACTTTTTCGCCGTGCCTGCGCACGCGCCGCATGGGCACAACCCAAAGCTGGGCAGCCTTCACGCGTCGATGATGCGTGCGGTGCAAACGGCTTATCAAGCCGTTGAGGAGTAGCAAGCAGGGCGAGACGGATGTAGTGCCGTGCGCTACCGGCTTGCGCCCCGGCAGCCGGTGGCATACATTGCTGTACAACTTTTCCACTCCCCGTAGGGGCGAAAAATTTTTCGCCCCTACATGGTGTGCAAACGAGCATAAAAACCCGTTCTTCGTTCAGGTTCCTGGCAGGGGAAGCAGGGCAAGCGTTGGCAGCTATGGTTACAATAGCTGCCAACGCTTGTTGCATAAGGATTTTTGAATAGAAACACTATCAAATCCTTGTTGATCAAGCGCAAGCAGCTATTGATTTGGTATCGCACGTATCCAGCCACCGCTTACAATAAAAAGTTGCCTCTCGTGCCGCTGGTTCTGGCGGCGCGTTTTCTTTTTTGCCGCGCCCGGGGTGCCGGGCGCATGTCAACTGCCTTTACAGGAGCTTTCCCAGGTGTTCATTTCCGATGCTTTCGCGCAATCCGCTCCCGCCGCCGCCGATGGCCCCGCTGGTGCGTTTTCTTTTGCCGGCATGTGGCCGCTGCTGGCGTTTGCCGCGGTGCTGTATTTCATGATGATCCGCCCGCAGATGAAAAAGCAAAAGGAGCATCGCGCCATGATGGACGCGCTGGCCAAGGGCGACGAGGTGGTGACCGCCAGCGGCCTGATGGGCAAGGTGGCGTCGCTGTCGGAAAACTCGATCGGCCTGCAGATCGCCGCCAACGTGGAAGTGCAGATGCAGCGCAGCGCGGTGGTGCAGGTGCTGCCCAAGGGAACCATCAAGTAACAAGCTGGCGTCAGGCTCTTTTGCCTGACTGCCTTGTCATGAATCTTCGCCGCGCCGCAAGCCGCCATCACAACCTTCTCCCGGCGGGAGAAGAAGCCAAATCATGAACCGATATCCGCTCTGGAAGTACGCGACCATCGCCGTCGCCTTGCTGCTGGCCTTGCTGTATGCGATGCCCAATTTGTTTGGCTTTGCGCAGGTGGTGCAGGTGTCGGCGGCCAAACGGGAGGTCAAGGTCGATGCCGCCACGCTGGAGCGCGTGCAAGAGGCGCTCAAGAGCGCTGGCGCCGCACCCGGCCTGCTGGCGCTGGAAGGCACGGCGGTGCAGGCGCGCTTTGACAGCACGGAAGATCAGCTTCACGCCAAGGACGCGCTCCAGCACGCGCTCAATCCCAACGCCAGCGATCCGGACTACATCGTCGCCATGAATCAGGTGTCGCGCGCGCCGGCCTGGCTGAACAAGATCAACTCCAGGCCAATGTATCTGGGGCTGGATTTGCGCGGCGGTGTGCACTTCATGCTGCAAGTGGACATGCGCGCGGCCATCACCAAGCGGCTGGACACCATGGCCAGCGATATCCGCGTCAAGCTGCGCGAAAAGGACGTGCGCCACAACGGCGTCAGCCGCTCGGGCGATGCGATTGAAGTGCGCGCCAGCGATGCCGCCACGCTGGAAGCGGCGCGCGCGGTAATCCGCGACACCCAGGCTGACTTGCAGATCGAGCAGCCCGCGGGCGGTGATTTGCGGCTGGTGGCCGCGCTCAAGCCGCAGGCGCTGCAGCAGGTGCAGACCGACGCCGTCAAGCAAAACATCAACACGCTGCACAAGCGCGTCAATGAACTGGGCGTGGCCGAGCCGGTGATTCAGCAGCAGGGCGTTGACCGCATCGTCGTGCAGTTGCCGGGCGTGCAAGACCCAACCCAGGCCAAGGAGCTGATTGGCCGCACCGCGACGCTGGAAGTGCGGCTGGTCGATGAAGCGGCGAGGCAGTCCGGCGTTATGGCGGGCGCGGATGTGTTTCCGGAACGCGGACGCGATGGCAGCGTGACGCCGATCCCGGTCAAGCGGCAGGTGGTGCTGACTGGCGACCGCTTCAACGGCGCCGACGCGACCAAGGATGAAAACGGGCGCGCCGCCGTGTCGGTGAATCTGGACAAGGCCGGCGGCAAGGTCATGCGCGACGTGACGCGCGAAAACCTGAAAAAGCAGATGGCCATCATCCTGTTCGAGCGCGGCAAGGGCGAGGCGATTTCGGTGGCGACGATTCAGGGCGAGTTTTCCGACCGCTTTCAGATCACCGGCAGCTTCACCTCCGCCGAGACCAACAACCTGGCGATCCTGATCCGCTCCGGCTCGCTGGCCGCGCCGATGGAGATCATTGAAGAGCGCACCATCGGCCCCAGCCTGGGCGCGGCCAACATCGAAAAGGGCTTTTACAGCGTGATGTGGGGCTTTGTGGTGATTTGCCTGTTCATGTGCGTGTATTACGTGATGTTCGGGGCGTTTTCCAGCCTTGCGCTGGCGTTCAACCTGCTGCTGCTGGTGGCCGTGCTGTCGATGCTGCAAGCCACCCTTACGCTGCCTGGCATGGCGGCGATGGCGCTGGCGCTGGGCATGGCGATTGACGCCAACGTGCTGATCAACGAGCGCATTCGCGAAGAGCTGCGCGGCGGCGCGTCGCCGCAGGCGGCCATTCATGCCGGTTACGACCGCGCCTGGGCCACCATCCTGGACTCCAACGTCACCTCGCTCATCGCCGGTCTGGCGCTGCTGGCCTTTGGCTCCGGGCCGGTGCGCGGCTTTGCGGTGGTGCACTGCATCGGCATTCTCACGTCGATGTTCTCGGCGGTGTTCTTCTCGCGCGGCGTGGTCAACCTGTGGTATGGCCGCCGCAAGAAGCTCAAGACGGTGTCCATCGGCACCGTGTGGCGGCCCGAGGGCGGCCAGCAACTTCCCGCCGCCGACGAATAAAGCGCCCGCCGCCACCCATCCCAAGGAACCACAGTCATGGAATTTTTCCGTATCCGGCGCGACATCCCGTTCATGCGGCACGCGCTGATCCTGAACGCGATCTCTGTCGTCACTTTTTTGCTGGCGGTGTTTTTTCTGGTCACGCGCGGGCTGCACCTGTCGGTTGAATTTACCGGCGGCACCGTGATGGAAGTGGCCTACAAGCAGGCCGCCGATCTGGAAAAGGTGCGCGGCGCCATCGCCACGCTTGGCTATAGCGACGCGCAGGTGCAAAACTTCGGCACCCCCAGGGACGTGCTGATCAGGCTGCCGGTCAAACAGGGCGAAACCTCGGCCCAGCAAAGCGAGCAGGTGCTAAAGGCGCTGAAGGACGCCGACGCCAGCGTGGAGCAGCGCCGGGTTGAATTTGTCGGCCCGCAAGTCGGGCAGGAGCTGGCCACCGACGGCCTGATGGCGCTGGCGTTTGTGATCATCGGCATCGTGATCTACCTGTCGGTGCGCTTTGAGTGGAAGTACGCGGTGGCCGGCATCATCGCCAACTTGCACGACGTGGTCATCATCATGGGCTTTTTCGCCTTCTTCCAGTGGGAATTTTCGCTGGCGGTGCTGGCGGCGGTGTTGGCGGTGCTGGGCTATTCGGTCAACGAATCGGTGGTTATCTTTGACCGCGTGCGCGAATCCTTCCGGCGCTACCGCAAGATGAACACGGTGGAAGTCATCAACCACGCCATCACCTCCACCATCAGCCGCACCATCATCACCCATGCGTCCACGCAGGCGATGGTGCTGTCGATGCTGCTGTTTGGCGGCGAGACGCTGCACTACTTTGCCATGGCGCTGACCATCGGCATCCTGTTCGGCATCTACTCGTCGGTGTTCGTGGCCGCCGCCATCGCCATGTGGCTGGGCGTCAAGCGCGAGGACTTGATCAAGCCCGGCCGCAAGCAGACCGACCCCAACGACCCCAATGCGGGCGCCGTAGTGTGAACTTTTCCACGTTATTGGCCGGTTGCGTGCGTAATTGCACGCCCGGCTGATGCGATACTGCTGATTTAGGGTTTTACTGGCTTTTCATCAGGCATGGTCAAACGCTCAACCTCCGTCAACTCAGAGCACCGCCTGGCGCGGCAGGCGCGCGAGCGCTTTGTCAAGGCGATGGAAGACAGCGCCGTGGACATCATGATGCAGGTGCAAAACCTGCTGTCCAGCCAGGTGGGTGGCGGCATCAAGGTCTCCATCAGCGAGATGCAGCTGGCGCTTGAAACCACGCAGGTATTTCAGGTCAAGCGCCAGCGCTGGGCCGCCGCGGTGCGCAAGGCCTGGCGCGAGGCGCTGGAGCGGCCAGCCAGCGGCGGCGCGCCGATCAAGGCGGGCAAGCCAGGCAGCTTTGAGCTGGTCGATGACACCGTGCTGGAGCGCAAGATCGCCGCCTCGCGGCTGGCCGCCGCCGCCAGCGAGGCCGCGGGCGAAGAGCTGACCAACCTCAAGCTGCGCATCCAGTCACTGGAACAAACCGACGACTGGCCCAGCCAGGACGATGTGCTGCGGCCAGATACGCTGGCGCTGGAGCTGATCAAGACCTGGAGCGAGTGCGAGTTGACGCAGCCAATGTGGGCGCTGGCGCAACCGGCCATCCAGTCCACCTTCAGCAAGCACATGGCCGACGCTTACCGCGTGGTCAACGAATTTCTGGTCGAAAACGGCGTCATGCCAAAGATCGATCTGACCAGGATGATGCGCCGTGGCGGCGGCGGCAGCAGCGGCATGGGCGGCGGCCCTTCGGCCGCGGGGGCGTATCCGCAGGACGGGCAGACCGCGTATCAAACGCAAACCGCGTATCCAGCGCCGCCGCAGTCCCGGCACGCCGCGGTGCGCACGCGCCACGCAGGCGCTGGCGCGCGTGGCGAGCAAACCTATTACGGCCCGCAGACGGGCGTGGCGTCGGGTTACGTGCATCAAACCGCGCTGGCGCGCGCGGCGCAGGAAACCCGCATGATGACCTCCATCACGCCAATGGCGCGCATTCGCGAGCGCGCCCAGGGCGTGCTGGGGCAGTTGCGCCGCCTGCTGGGCGGCAGCGGCGCCGAATCCATGCCCGCGGCGCCGTCGCCGCGTCTGGCCAGCGCGCTGGCGCAGCCGGACACGCCGTTTCCGGTCACCGATCTGCTGGAACAAGGCCCGGACGGCACCCGCTGGGTGCCATCGGCCAACGTGCAGATGGTCGCCACGCGGCTGCGCCGGCGCGCCTCCGAGCTAAAGGCCAAGGCCGACACGCCCAGCGAGAAGGCCATCATCGAAATCGTGGCGCTGATGTTCCAGGCCATCCTGGCCGAAGAGCGCATCCCGGCGGCCATCCGCGTGTGGTTTGCGCGGCTGCAAATGCCGGTGCTGCGGGTGGCGCTGGCCGAGCCGGACTTCTTCGCCTCGGTCGAGCACCCGGCGCGCCAGTTGATCGACCGCATGGGCGGCTGCGCGCTGGGCTTTGACACCAGCCAGATCGAAGGCAGCCAGCTGGAGCGCGAAGTCAAGCGCATCGTGCAGGTGATCGAGCAATATCCGGAAACCGGCCGGCGCGTGTATGAGCTGGTGCTCGACGAATTCAAGCAATTTTTGGGCAACTCGCTGGCCGGAGACGGCGCGGTCAAACAGGCCGCCACACTGGCGCAGCAAGTCGAGCAAAAAGAGGCGCTGTCCATCCAGTACACGATCGAGCTGCGGCGCATGCTGGATCCGGTGCCGGTCAGCGAGGACGTGCGCGAATTTCTGCTGCGCGTGTGGTCCGACGTGCTGGCGCTGGCCACCGTGCGCCACGGCGCGCGCAATGCCGAAACGCTGCGCTTCAAGCAGGCCGCCGCCGATTTGCTGTGGTCGGTCAGTCCGCGCTCGGACCGCGCCGAGCGCAGCCGCGTGGTGCAAAAACTGGCCGGCCTGATCACCGTGCTGCGCGAGGGCATGAGCACGCTGGCCATCTCCGACGACGAGCAAAACGGTCACGTCAAGATCATCAACGAAGCCATCGTGCAAGCCTTCGCCTCGCGCGCCGAGGGCATCTCGCAAGCCACGCTCAACGATCTGGCGATGGGGCTGGCCGGGCTGGAAGACGTGGTCACCGACGACCCCGAAGGCGACGTACTGCTGGACCCCGGCATGATCGAGCTGATGTTCGACGTGCAGGGTGGCGCGCTCGAAGTCATCTCCACCGGCGGCTCCATGCCGGGCGAAGGCATGCTGCAATGGGCGCGCGAGCTGGAACTTGGCTCCTGGTTCGAGCTTGACCACCAGGGCGCGCTGTCGCAAGTGCAATACGTCTGGCGCAGCGCGCGCAAACAGTTGCACCTGCTGGCCAACCGCGCCGGCAAGACCTATCTGGTGCAAACCAGACGCCTGGCGTCCTACCTGCAAGCGGGCCTGCTGGTGCCGGTGGAAGACGAAGCGCTAACCGTGCGCGCCACCCGCGCCGCGCTGGCCAGACTCAAGCTCAAGCCCGATCAGTTGCTGCAGTAAGCGGCCCTGACTTCCCATCGCCCGCGTGCGGGAGAGGCTGATGTAGCGCGCCGCGCCACCGACTTGCGCACCGGCAGCCGGCCTATGCATGCGGCACAACTTTTCTTTCGTCATTCCCGCGCAGGCGGGAATCCAGCAGAGGGTGGTTTCGAGGTGACGTTCCTGGATTCCCGCCTTCGCGGGAATGACGAGATTTATATCGAGATTGTTATAAACAACCTGTTCTTCGGAGAGGTTCCTGGGTAGGCTGATGCGGCTGCGGTACGTCTTCGCAGGGGCGAAAAATCTTTCGCCCCTGCCCAATTCATGCATTGATTAACCCCATTTCCACCCCCGCACCGTTTCAGTGCACTCCAGCAACTTTTTTTGGAGTCCTGAAATGACCAAGCCTTTTTCCCCCCTGCTTTCCGCCATCGCCTTGGCCGCCGCTGGCTTGCTGGCCGCCGCGCCCGCGCATGCCGTGGGACGGCTGATGGACGTGAACGTGATCGACCGCGACAGCGGCGTGCAGCTGCCGGTGTACAACCACGGCGGCCAGTGGTGGGTTGAAGGCCGTCCCGGCGCGCGTTACGCCATCGCGCTGCGCAACGCCACCGGCGCGCGCGTGCTGGGCGTGATGTCGGTGGACGGCGTCAACATCATCAGCGGCGAGACCGCCGGCTGGGACCAAACCGGCTACGTGCTGGCGCGCTGGCAAAGCGCGCAAATCACCGGCTGGCGCAAAAGCGACGCGCAAGTGGCGGCGTTCAACTTCACCGCGCTGCCCGACTCGTATGCCGCGCGCACCGGCTGGCCCGACAACGTGGGCGTAATCGGCGTGGCGGTGTTTCGCGAAAAGGTGTACGCCCCGCCGCCGGTTGCGATCGCGCCGCCTGTGGCCCAGGCGCGCGAGAACAGGGCCGAACCTTCGCCCGCTCCCGCGCGCGCCGCCGATGCCGCCGCCGAAAAAGATACCAGCGTGGCAGGCGGCCAGCCCGCCGCGCCGCGCCTTGGCACCGGCCACGGCGAGCGCGAAAGCGCGCCGGTCAGCAACACCGAATTTGAGCGCCGCGGCGCGCGCCCGGACGAAGTCATCACCATCCGCTACGACAGCCGCGCCAATCTGGTGGCCATGGGCGTGATCCCCGCCTACCGCCCGGCGCCGCGCCCGGCGCCGTTTCCGCAATCGGCCGGCGGGCGCTACGTGCCTGATCCAAGTTGAGCGTGAAAACGCGCCCAGCGCCAAACATCCATAATCGGGCGCATGGCCCCGCCGCCCGAGATTACCGACGAGCAGCTTATGTATGCCTATGCCGCCGGTCAGGCAGATGCGTTTGACGCGCTGTATGACCGGCACCAGATGCGTCTGTGGCGCTACATCTTTCGTAGCGTCAGCGATGCCGCCACGGCCGATGACCTGGCGCAGGACGTGTGGCTGCGGGTGGCCGAGAACGCCGCTGGCTGGCAGCCGCGCGCCGCCGCGCCTGGCCGCCCGCTGGCGCGCTGGGGCACCTGGCTGTTCACGCTGGCGCGCAACCGGGTCATCGACCACCTGCGCGCCGCGCGCCCGGCCGTCAGTCTGGACGAGCCGCTGGACGATGAGCGCACCCTGGCCGACACGCTGGCCGCGCCGTCGGGCTTTGGCCCCGTGCGCCGCATCGAAACCCGCCAGCAGGCCGCCAGACTGCTGGCCGCGCTGGATGGCCTGCCGCCCGTGCAGCGCGACGCCTTCTTGTTACAGGCCGAAGGCGAAATGAGCGTGCTTGAGATCGCCGCCGCCACCGGCGTTGGTGAGCAAACGGCCAAAAGCCGCCTGCGCTACGCCCGCGCCGCGCTGCGCCGCGCGCTGGAGGACATGGCATGACCGGGCAGCACGACACGCTGGCGCCGCGCCCTGGCGATGAGCTGGCCGCCCGCTACCGCGAAGCCAGCGCGCTTGAAGGCGCGGCGCCCAACCCGGCACTGCGCGCCGCCGTGCTGGCGCAAGCGCGCGCACTGGCGGGCCAGCGCGCACAAGCGGCCCCGCACAAACCCGCCGATGCTCATGAAAACATAGCTGCCAGCGCAAGCCAGGCGGGCGCTGGAGCCGTTTTTTCTTCAAAATCGCAACCACTTGCGGCGCGCCGCGAGGCCGCCAATGACCGGCGCTGGCTCATCTCCGCCACGGCCAGCGTTGCCGTGCTGGCGCTGGCTGGCTTGCTGGTGTTGCAGCTTGAGCGCGGCCCCAGCCAAGAGCGCGACCTGGCGCTTGGCCGCACCGCCTCGCCAGCCGCGCCGCCGCCAGCCGCCGAGCCAGCGCTACCGTCTCCTCCTCCTCCTCCTTCTCGACAGGACACGGTGGCGGCGCCGCCGCCGCCCGCGCCCCAGCCGCCCGCCGCCGCGCATGAAAGCAGGCGCGGCAAGGACCAATCCAGCCAGCGCGCCAGACAGCAGCAGGCCAGGCAAGAGCCAGCCGCGGCCAAAAAGAGCCGCATGGCCGAGGAGCAGGCGCGGACAGACGACGTGCCAACCGGCGCGCAAAAAACCGCGCCTGCTGCCCCGCAGGCCACGCGCGCGGCCGAATCGAGGCCAGCCGATGCGGACGAGCTGAAGCGGCCTCAAGCTGAACCGGGGCCAGCCGCCGATGAGCCGCCAGCCCAAGCCAAATCCGCCCCGCCGCAGCGCGCCCCAGCCGCCGTTACGGCGTTTCCGGCTGATGCGGCGGGCGGCGCGCCAAACGCCGCGCGCGCGCGCGTTGGCGCTGCCGCGCCAGCGCCAGCGCCGATGCACGCGCCCGCGCCGCCTGCGCCCGCACCAGCCGCTGCCCCGGCTGCCCCACGCGCCGCCTCTGGCGGCATCACCCATTCAGCGCCCGCTCAAGAGCGGCAGCGCGGTAGCGACAAGCTGACGCCCTCTGGCAATGCCGCCAGCAGCGCTGCTGGCGCTGCAATCGCGTCCGCGCAGCGCCTGCTGGCCGCCGCCGCTGCCGGTGATTTGCCAGCGCTGCGGCAAGCGCTGGCCGATGGCGCGCCGCCCAACGCCGTGGATGCCCAGGGCCGTACCGCGCTGATGCTGGCCGCCGGGCGCGGCGACGCCAGCGCCGCGCGCGCGCTGATCAGCGCCGGCGCGGACATCCACCGCACCGGCAGCGACGGCCTGAGCGCCGCCGGCCACGCGCGCCGCGCCGGCCACGACGCCCTGGCGCGCCTGATCGAAGAAGGCGCGGCAAGTCCGGGCGGCAAGTAGTTTTTCTTCTTTTTATTTCTTTGCGATTGCTCATGCCGCGTGTAACGCGCCGCAATTTCTGACCGCCAATATTCGACAATATCAGTTTCCGCGCGGCGCCCGGTTGGCCGCCGCGGAAGTGATAATTTGTTCCTCATGCTGATCGCGCACATCACTGATCCACACATAGGTATCGACCCCGGTCTGCTGGCCGGGCGTATTGATCCCGCCACCGGGTTGCGGCGCGCGCTGGCGCATGTGCGCGGCCTGCAACCGTCAGCCGATGTGTTGCTGCTGACCGGCGACTTTGCCGATACCGGCGGCGCGCGGGATTACGCCACCGTGGCCGCGTTGCTCAAGGACTGGCTGCCCGCACGCGCGGCTGGCGGCCCGCTGGTGCTGGCCGTGCCCGGCAATCACGATGCGCGCGCCGCCATGCGGCAGGCGCTGGCGCACATCATGCCGGTGGCAGCCGGCGCGCCGGAGGGGCTGGTTTGCATCCATGTCGAACACGGCGGCCTGCACTTCATCGGCCTGGACACGCAGGTGCCGGGCGCGCCGCACGGCGCGCTGGGCGCGGCGCAGCTTGACTGGCTGGCGCGCCAGCTGGCCGCTTGCGCGGGGCAGCCGGTGCTGATCTTCATGCACCATCCGCCGCTGCTTACCGGCATTGCCGTGATGGACTGCTGCGGCCTGCTGCAAGGCCGCGCCGAGCTGGGGCAACTGGTCAGGCAGCACGGCGGCGTGCAACTGATCGCCAGCGGGCACATGCACCGCGTGATCGCCGGGCAACTGGGCGGCGCGCCGGTGGTGGTGGCGCCGTCCACATCGCATCAGGTGGATCTGGATTTGCGCCCGGACGGCGCGCTGGCCTGCCGTCTGGAGCCGCCAATGGTCGGCCTGTACCTGTGGACGGCCAGCAGCGGCGCGTCCTGCCACTTCAGCTACGTCGAGCCGTTTGGCCAGCCGTATCCGATTTGAATGCCGCAAGTCATAATTTGATAGCTGGCCGCGCTCGTTTGCGCCGGATTTGAGGTTGTTTCATGCCTCAAATGCCCGTCAGTCAAGCGCGGGCAGCTATTGATTTTGCGGCGTGGATTCACCCGGCCAGCAGCGGATCGAGCGCGCCGCGCTGATCCAGCGCCATCATGTCGTCGTAGCCGCCCACGTGGGTGGCGCCGATGAAGATTTGCGGCACGGTGCGCCGGCCGGTGATTTGCATCATGTGCTGCAACTGGCCGGGGTCCAGATCGACGCGCACTTCCTCGATTTGCTCGACGCCCTTGTGGCGCAGCGCCTGTTTGGCGCGAATGCAGTAGGGGCAGACGCCGGTGGTGTACATCTTGACGGCTTGCATGGCTGGGGTCTCCTTTCCTTCAGGCGCGCTCGACCGGCAAATTGGCATCGCGCCAGCTTTTCAGCCCGCCGGCCAGCGATTGCGCGTTTTCGTAGCCAAGCTTTTTGGCGATTGCCACCGCGCGGCCAGAGCGCATGCCGGAGGCGCACACCAGCACCAGCGGCGTGGCCTTGTTTTTGACCGCGCCGGGCAGCCTGGCCTGCAGCTCGCCCAGCGGGATGCTTTTGGCGCCGGCCACGTGGCCGGCCTGGTATTCGGCCGGTTCGCACACGTCCACCAGCACCGCCTTTTCGCGGTTGATCAGCAGCACCGCCTGACTGGGCGTGATGCCGCCGCCAGCGCCGCCACGCAGCATGGGACCAAACAGCAGGCTGCCGGAAATCAGCACCGCCGCGATCAGCGCCACATTGGTCAAGTCAGCCAGAAAAAAATCCACGTTACGTATCCTCTAAAGCCATACATTCTAAAATGCCGAATTTTCAATCGCCCATGCGCGGCAAATGACCGTTTTGCCCGCGCGCCTTTTATTCATCCATGCACAAGCTTGTCCTCATCCGCCACGGCGAATCGACCTGGAATCTGGAAAACCGCTTTACCGGCTGGACCGACGTGGACCTGACGCCCGCCGGGGTGGAGCAGGCCCGGCAGGCCGGTCAGTTGCTCAAGGCCGCTGGCTACGAGTTTGACGTGGCCTATACCAGCGTGCTAAAGCGCGCCATCCACACCCTGTGGCACTGCCTGGACGAGCTGGACCGCCAGTGGCTGCCCACCGTGAAAAGCTGGCGCCTGAACGAGCGCCACTACGGCGCGCTGCAAGGGCTGAACAAGGCCGACATGGCCCGCCAGTACGGCGACGAGCAGGTGCTGATCTGGCGCCGCAGCTACGACACGCCCCCGCCCGCGCTTAAGCTGACCGACCCGCGCTGCGAGCGCGGCGACGCGCGCTACGCCAGGCTAAAGCCCGAACAAGTGCCGCTGACCGAATGCCTGAAAGACACCGTGGCGCGCGTGCTGCCGTTCTGGAACGAGTCGATGGCCCCGGCCATCAGCGCCGGACGGCGGCTGGTGGTGGCCGCGCACGGCAACTCGATCCGCGCGCTGGTCAAATATCTGGACGGCATCTCGGATGCCGGCATAGTTGGCCTGAACATCCCCAACGGCATCCCGCTGGTCTATGAGCTGGATGCCGCCTTGAAGCCCCTGCGCCACTACTATCTGGGCGACGCCGAAGCCGCCGCCAAGGCCGCCGCCGCCGTGGCCAGCCAGGGCAAAGCGTAAGGCAACGATGTATAGTGATTAATTCCCTTTTGGAAAGCCCGTCACCATGAGTCAAAAAATCAAAATCGCCAGCTGGCTTGCCCTGGGCGCGCTGGCTGGCGCGTTGACCACCGTGTCGCTGCAAACCACGGCGCGCGGCGCGCTCACGCCGCTGCCGCTGGAAGAGCTGCAGCAACTGGCCGCCGTGTACGGCATGATCAAGTCCGATTACGTCGAGCCGGTGGACGACAAAAAACTCATCACCGACGCCATCTCCGGCATGGTGTCCAGCCTGGACCCGCACTCGCAGTACTTCGACAAGAAGTCGTACAAGGAATTTCGCGAAGGCACCACCGGCCGCTTTGTCGGCGTGGGCATCGAGATCACGCAGGAAGACGGGCTGGTCAAGGTGGTTTCGCCCATCGAAGGCTCGCCTGCCGACCGCGCCGGCATGAAATCGGGCGACCTCATCACGCGCGTGGACGACACCGCCGTCAGGGGGCTGACGCTCAACGAAGCCGTCAAGCGCATGCGCGGCGAGCCGGGCACCAAGGTGGTGCTGACCATCCTGCGCCGCGACGAAAACCGCACCTTCACAGTCACCATCACGCGCGAGGAAATCCGCTCCCAGTCGGTCAAGGCCAAAATCGTCGAGCCGGGCTATGCCTGGCTGCGCCTGTCGCAATTTCAGGAGCGCACGGTAAGCGACTTTGTCGCCAAGATCGACGACATCTACAAAAAAGAACCCAACCTGAAAGGGCTGGTGCTGGACTTGCGCAACGATCCGGGCGGCCTGCTCGACGCCGCCGTGGCGGTATCGGCGGCGTTTTTGCCCGAAGGCGTGACCGTGGTATCAACCAACGGCCAGCTCGAAGATTCCCGGGCCGTCTTCAAGGCGCGCCCGCAAGACTACGCCGGCCGGCGCGGGGGCGACCCGCTCAGTGGACTGCCCGCGGCGCTGAAAACCGTGCCGCTGGTAGTGCTGGTCAACGAAGGCTCGGCCTCGGCCAGCGAAATCGTCGCCGGTGCGCTGCAAGACCACAAACGCGCCATCATCATGGGCAGCCAAACCTTTGGCAAAGGCTCGGTGCAAACCGTGCGCCCGCTCGGCCACGACACGGCGCTGAAAATCACCACCGCCCTGTACCACACACCCAGCGGCAAAACCATTCAGGCCAAAGGCATCGTGCCCGACATCATGATCGACGACACCGCCGAAGGCAGCCCCTACGCCGTGCTGCGCATGCGCGAAGCCGACCTGGAAAAACACCTGGCCGGCCAGGACGAGGAAAAGAAAGACCCCGCGCTGGAAAAAGAGCGCGAGGCCGCCCTCAAACGTCTTGAAGAAGAATCGCGCAAACCCGAAACCCAGCGCCGCCCGCCCGAATACGGCAGCGCCAAGGACTTTCCGCTGCAACAGGCCATCGCCAAGCTAAAGGGCGATCCGGTCAAGGTCAGCAAAACCCTGGTAGAACGCAAGGACGCGCCCAAAACCGAGTAAGCGCCGGGCGCTTTCTTTCCCATCTCCCGCTTGCGGGACAGGGACAGGGGAGAACCTTCTTTCCCCTCTCCCGCTTGCGGGACAGGGGCAGGGGAGAGGGCCAGCAGCGGTGGTTGAATAACTTTGCCCTTGTACCGCGCACGCTCAACACGTAACCCTAATCCCCCCCATGGACGACCAGCAACTGCTGCGCTACTCGCGCCACCTGCTGATAGAAGACATCGGCGTCGAAGGGCAGCAAAAACTGCTGGCCGCCCATGCGCTGATCGTCGGCGCGGGCGGCCTGGGGTCGCCCGTGGCGCTGTACCTGGCCAGCGCTGGCGTGGGCCGCATCACCGTGGTGGACGGCGACAGCGTTGACCTGACCAACCTGCAACGCCAAATCATGCACACCCAGGCGCGCATTGGCCAGCCCAAGGCCGAATCGGCGCGCCAGGCCATGGCCGCCATCAACCCCGGCGTGCAAGTGCGCATCATCAACCAGCGCGCCGATGAGAGTTTGCTGAATGAACTGGCGTTTGACGCCAGCGTCGCGCTGGACTGCACCGACAACTTTGCCACCCGCCAGGCGCTCAACAGCGCCTGCGTGCGCCAGCGCACGCCGCTGGTATCGGGCGCGGCCATCGGCTTTGACGGGCAACTGGCGGTGTACGACGCGCGTCAGAGCGATTCACCTTGTTACGCCTGCGTATTTCCGCCCGCCACCGAGGTACAGGAAGTGCGCTGCTCCACCATGGGCGTATTCGCCCCGCTGGTCGGCGTAATCGGCAGCCTGCAAGCGGCGCAAGCGCTAAAACTGCTGACTGGCGCAGGCGCGCCCATGACCGGCAAACTGCTGCTGGTGGACATGCGCCGCACCGAATTCACCGAAGTAAAAATCCGCCGCCAGCCCGCCTGTCCGGTGTGCGGCGAAAAACATGGGGCATGACGGCCCCTTTTATACACAATGATTTATGGATTGTTTACGCCGTAAATCTTTGCGTAACAAACGCCATACTGGTATGTAAAACCTGGTATTTTGCGTTAAATCTACTGGCTACGGGATAAAATCCGCACGCGCAACTCAACCCAAATCACCATCGGTTGCGTTGCCAAGGCAGTCACGGTCGCCTTCGCAGCCATGCGCCGCGAGCCGTGAATGATTTTTCAATCATCAAGAAAGCGTGCGTCATGAAAAAAACCGGCCTGCTCTATAAAACCCTGCCCGCATTCGCGCTGGCCTTGGCGCTGGGCGCTTGCGGCGGCGGCGGGGATGATTCCAGCCCCAACCCCAACAATCCAAACCCCAACAACCCCAGCCCGCCGCAAACGGCATCCATCATTGCGTGCTTCACGGCGGGCAGCACCGTAAATTTTGCGATCGCGTCAAGCAACGTGCCAGCGGGCCAGGTTGGCCCCACTTCCAGCACCACCGGGCCGATGACCGACAACACTGGACAGGCCGTCACCGGGCAAATGCTTAAGTATGCCAATGCCAGTATCACAAGCGATACCACCTATTGGAAGGTGACCAGCAGCGGCGTCACGCTGGGGGGCCAGCTCACGGTTGCGGCCAACGGCAATGCGTCGCTCACACCCCTGAATATCACTTTGCCTGCCAGCATGAGTGTGGGCCAAACCGCTGGCAATATGACCCTGGCCGGGTTTGAAAACCTCACCCTGGCCGGCAAAACCTTTGCCAACGCCTGCCACTTCAAAACCCCCAATGACGAGCGGTGGTACGCGCAAGGCTACGGCATGGTCAAACAAACGGCATCTGGCGCGACTTACCAATATAACGGCGTGGAATCCGGCGGCACGCAAACCGGGTCCTTCGCTGCGTGCTACATGGCGACTCAAACCGTCAGGTATGCGATGACGACGCCCAACCCAAAACCTGGCATGTGGTATGTTTACCAAGCTGTTGTCGGGCCGACTACTTACAAGGGGCAGCCGGCCGTGGGCCAAACGTGGTTCTTTCCAGCCGGAACTACACGGCTAGATACTGGAGGACCATTAAATTCGCACACCGTTTATTGGACAGTCACAAGCAGCGGCATAACAGGTCTTGGTGGTATATATGACGATGGCAGTGTGATACCTGATAATGTTGGCGTCTATTCTTATATATCCAATGCCAGCCCTGGCCAGATTGTGAACCCATCGAGTAATTGGAAGGATACCTTTATTGGGTTCGAGACCATAACTTTGGCGGGTAAAACATTTCCCGATACCTGTCATATAAAGCAATTGGATTCGCAGGGTAACTTTTCCCAAGAGTATTGGCGCGCCCCTGGATATGGAAGTATCAAAACGATTTATCCTGACGGCACTATCGTGCAATATAACGGTAGCCTTTGAACCTATGGCAAAGTATGGCTGGGTTTACCCAGCCGCCTCACCGCCAAACTATCCGGAATGGCGGGCTAACAGACTGCTGAAATACTGGTTTCTGGGTCTTGAGCCAAGAAGGACGACCTCATAGAACGGCCTACAAGCGTTTTTTTCAAGGCGGGTAAGGGGTAAGACACCCTTTTCGGGGCCGAAATTTCCT
>Ga0209628_10000802_pt1 | contig 19678 bp, 12 predicted proteins | sample TergutCu122P4_FD_187285 | JGI IMG/M metagenome (GOLD analysis project Ga0209628, IMG submission 187285) | Cubitermes ugandensis P4 segment gut microbial communities from Kakamega Forest, Kenya - Cu122 P4 (SPAdes) (version 2) | ecosystem: Host-associated > Arthropoda: Insects > Digestive system...
TCCATCCCTGACAACCCACACCCTAAGCCTGTACCCATTCATACTAAACTGCCTACACACCCGCCATAATAAGACTAAAGTTATAAGATGATTGAGATCTCATCATCAAAGTAGTATACTTTGTCATCAGGTTACGTTACTCTCAAGGCTAGGCGGATACAGCCTGAAGATGGTCTAAAAAGGCCGAAACATGTAGTTCTGTAACATATTGTGTACAACACAGTGCAATAAATTTTGTTGTGTTTCGACTGCTAGTTATATATTTTGTATTTAGTCTATAGAACACAACGGGGATATCGCACCTAAAATCTGCTACTCAAAATTCAGAGTAGACCCTGTTTCTCTCCGGCCCACATACATTTTTGGCAAATTAAAATTTTACATTCGTAGCAGCATTCATTCATCACAACATTACAGGTAAACGTACGATGAATGCAAGGCTTGTAGATCACTACAATGGACTTTGCTTACATTTACAGCGAATGTTGTTAAGCGAAAATATACTATTTGCCACCACAACCATCGTCTCTTTTTCATAAACGTGTATTTTCACGACTACAATTCTCAATAACACGACTGAAATTAGGTCTATTGTGTTGTGCATCAAAACTTCAACCCAAATATTAAAGATGAGAACATTGTAATGTTAAATGAAGTGGGCTGCTTGCTTATCGATTGCTTGTCAGCAAGATGGAAGTTACAGCTTATCGGAGACCGCAAGACCACCCCTCGTCTGCTGAATCAATATTGGCTTCCCTAAGGGTGGCAATAGTAAGGGTAGACTTACACAGGATATAATAGACACAAAGAAGAGAACTATTCAATAATCGATCGGCAAATAGACACTTTCAAGGAGAGAAGAAACATTCAAAATAATTTAGTAATGTGTACTGAAGTAAGCACAGTGTAAAAAAAGAATAAATTTTGAGATTTGGGTTCCTGACTGTGGTGACTGTAAAGAACACTGTCGTATTGGATGCGATGCCTTTTACTTTGGTAGGAACTGGCCGACGTTTCGGAGAAATGTAGTGCAAAATCTTTCAGGGTAGAGAAGATAAATGCACTAAGTTTCTCAGCAACATTGGTCAACTTCTACCACGCTGCAAGGGGTCACGCCTCAAGAGACAGTATTCTTGCAACAATACTTTTTCGATTTTCTTTTTCTCCTAGTTCTTCATTTCTTTCTCTTATGAAATTTATTCCACTCCCTTTCTCCAGTTATTGTCCTGAATATTATTTTCTCTTTCCTCGTTCTTCACCTTCTTAGTGTTTCTATTAATATCATTCTCCCAGTCTTTCTTGCCATTTCTTATATTGTTTGTCAACATCTCTTCTCTGTAGTGGATGACAATCTTCAATTAATTTTCACATTATATCTATTGCGACAGGGGCTTAAGATGTTCAATTCACGTGTGTGTAAACGGTTCAGGTTTTATAGTAATTACACAGAGACATTCTTCAATATCAAGCCACAAGAGGACAAATGACTAGGGAGAGGTATATATTTTGAATGAGAGGGGAATATTAAGAGGAATCTTAGGAAAATGTGTCATAAAACTGTTGAGGTAGCAGCTAATTACGTGTTGAGCAGAAAATAAAGCAAAACAGCTCCTGTGTTTGATCCGTCAGGAACCATGCTCTGAATACGTATGGGGCAATCTCAAACACATCACAGTATGGAAGTGAGTTGTCATCTTCAAGCTCCTGTCACTTTACCCCTTGGAAGGTAACTAAGATATAAATTCGATATGAGGCTGGGTGGATCCGAGAGCCGATTTTGCTGCTGCTGGAAATTAAAACCCAATTCTCTGGCCGTCCAGCAGAGAGATGGAAATGTCCCAATGGCAATGCACCAATGCTTACGGTTATTCCTGTTTCCGTAAATTCTTCTTTCTTGTCCTCCAAAAGTGTAGGTCATTTCCGTTATATTCCTTCATATTCTTTCACCCAATCGCCCTAAAATTTCTTAAATTTATGTGAGATTTGTAAGTCTCAAGTCCGTGTCTAGGACGATATCTGTTATGGTTGACGGGTCACAACGTGTCTGAGGATATTCCTGCTCAAGCTTCTGGATAGAAGAATAAGCCGAAGGTGGAGAAAGGTGGTCGTGGTATTGGGAAAGGGGCGGAATTGGGTCTGTGACCTACCGATGGCCCTGGGAGTGGGCAGCTTCAGAAATGGGGAAATGTGGCTGAGGAAAAGAATGTAAGGAAGGGCTAGTGTGAACGACAATAAAACGGACAGAAAGAATTTATTAAATTCATTGAGTGAAGTAGATAACGTTAATGAATGGAGAGGAGTAGAATAAGACTAATGGTTTGGCGATCTAGTAGGGGGAAAGAATTAAAAAAAAACATGAGGAGTTAAGTAGCTTGTCTGGGATCTTACGCCTTGTCACTCGGTAAGTAGTTACCGAATTTCGGAACAGAGTATCGCCTATTGCTGCACAACCCAATCAAAAACACTATAAATCTAATGTTAATATTGTGTACTGTGCATTCTATAGAAATTCATTTATAAAACCAACATTACACGCACCAAAGTATATTTTGGTACATATAATGTTGTTGGTGGTGGTTGTTGTTGTTGTTGTTGTTCTCCTCCTCCTCCTCCTCCTTCTTCTTCTTCTTTTTTTCTTTTTCTTCTTCTTCTTCTTCTTCTTCTTCTGGTCCTACAGTGCTTGGTGAACTTCAGCTTCTTCGAAAATTGTCCTACACTGTTCTCGGTACTGCGACTTCCTTCTCCAGTTCCTCACGCCCTACTTCTTTAGATCTTCTTCAACTGAATCAAGGTACTTCAACTTAGGTTTTCCTACACGTCCAGTGCCTCCTGGTTTAAGAACAGTTTGCTCTCTGTAATGATCAAGTTCTTGCATTTTAAAGTGGTGTCCCAGCCATCTCAATTTCCTGTCTTTATCACCTTAACTATGTCCAGTTCAACGCAGAGCGTATAAAGCACATTACAGTATCTTGTTCTCCACATGCCATTATCGTTAACAGGACCGTAAATCATTTTTAATATTCTCCTTTCAAATTTTCGGAACGCATTTCCATTTTTTTAGATCTGCCAACATCCACTTCCATATGTAAGTATCGGTCTTATAAGGGTTTGGCGTAACATTATGTTGGTTATATAAATTAATTATAGACCTAAGTTCAGGTTGTGGCCCGAAGTAACAACCAACGTCCCTTGGCCCCTCTAACGTTTCCTGCACACGAAAGGGATTAATGGGCTTTGACCCGGATATGCTATAGTAATTACGGTGGTTGTGCTTAGGTTAAAGTGTTCTCGTATTGGCTGAAGACTGTAACATGATCATCCTAGGTTACAAAAGGTAACACGTCCCTCTTTTATGTTGGGGAAAGAGAAATTTGTTTAGAATTATGTCTGGGAATTGAATCCAGGCTGGCTCGGTCGGGTGAGCTCAAACCTTTACCACCTGCAGGACAGTGACTTTGGCCACAGACTTTCATAATTGGATGGGATATGGGTCGTGACTGTCTTTTGATTACACCATGGCATCAAAATTAAAAACGAGGAGAATCGCGAGTCCTACATCATTATTAGGTACAAGTCATGTTGTCGAAATGGCTATCTTGTTACGGGCAGCCCATCTTGAGCTGCTGATTTCCAGTCGTTTTCCGCTTATGCCTCATAAGACTGTGGTAAGTCCTCCGTTGGCACCAATGCAACGCAGTCCAAGTTGCCGAAAAAAAGCTTTCCTTCAGCAATTAACTTTCAGTCGGAACCCTCTGTTAGTGCTCTGATGAGGTCGGCGAAAAACTGAATCTCCAAATCATAGTTGGTTTACTTTCTACCTACGTACCAGTGAGGGTTAGCCGCAAGCCTAAGACACCTGGATTAAAACACATGCAATTTCCTTCCCTGGGCGAGGCCAGCGAACATCCAGACAGGGACACGCGTATTCCACAATGAGACGGATGAGCTATTTACCAAGCAGAATATCATTTCTGATGGGTAGAGCCCTTTCCCTATTAAGAAGTTGGCCAAGCATGCCTAGTTGCCTAGCTGCCTTCTTTCAAACATTATTTACATGCGTAGCCCTGGTCAGATGTATAACAAGGTTCAACCTAAGATACTGCGCTGTTTCGAACGTGTGATTGGTTCCCCAAGCAGGTGTACTGGACGAAATCTTCATATGTGTCTCGCGGTCATAAAGACGAGCACTATATTAGTCTCCCAGGTGACGAGGGCTATCCTCCAGTAGCCACTGCTCAAAATATTGAGATATTCCTCCAGTGAGCAGAGTCGTCTGACAGGACGTGGCAGTGACGTATATGTCAACCAGCATGTTGCAACTAGTCGAAAAGGCCGAGCGCTGGGACTTTTGAAAGTCCGTAAATTCGGGTAGAACGACAAGGTTTTCGCCAGTAGGGTCTAGTAGTAGAAAATGGTTAGCTTGTAAGTAAGACCTTGCACCTATATGTTGTCGCAGGTGTTAGGTACATCCGGTAAAACCGCGCGGAAATTTGAGAGACTTTTGATGGCATATTCTACTTCTGCCGGGCTGGTTAATTTAGGCTCACTTGCAAGAGCAAGAGCGTAAAATCATGTCGCTTTATTAACATCTCGATCACTACCGGTTCGAACGGGTCGTTTTCCGGCTTAAACTGAGCCTCAAGGCTACCAGCCAGGACTTCGGTTTTTTTAGATGATGAGAAAACGACTCAAATAGTAAGTGAGAGGATAAGGGGGCTGGAATGACATTGTACTCTTTGTCATTTTCTACAACGATGATTTGTCCGGGCTGGCTAACATACGTGTCAGAACTTTTCGGATGGCGAAGTCATGAGAATGCTGGTGGCACTATGCACTGGACGAAGACGGAGTGAAACCGGCAGGGAGGTTAAGAGACATCACCCAGTGGCAAGGTGTGAAGTGGATGTCATAGGTATGGAGGGACGCAACGTGTGGGATCCATTCGTTTACCAGTAGACATGGCGAAACATCCAAAACGACTCGAATCTTTAGCAACACCGGCATGACAACTTCAAATGTCATAAGAAACAACCATGCTTGCCATCCAGGGAAAATTATTATGCATTCAATTTCTCTCATTTTCTGTAAATTTCTACAGACAAGCAGATTCTATATTTTCTCCTCAAAACAGTGTCTCTCCGTACCTCAATTATTCTCTTCAAAGGTACTCCATTACGCGGTAAATGTATACACTGACAGGACTGTTATGATTTTGTAATTATATTTAGAGTACAAATGTTACTGTTTTATACTCTCTCTCCACAAAGCCAAACATCTGGAACTTCAATTTTTCGCCTGGACTGAAGCTACGCAAGTGAAATTTGGTAAGGCGGTGGGCCATTAACTATATGAAATACTGTTTTATATCAATGCTTAACAAACTGATCGACCGGGAGAAACGCCGATGTTGCATCAGGTAAATTTACCGTAGCTCATGCGCTAATAATAAAATCTCAGCAAAGCTACAATAAAATTATACAAAACAACGCAGTAACACTCCATGTCTGTTACACTATAAAACTTCAAATAACTTTTCATGACTAAAAAAGATTTTCTCTAAACGTAACACTTTCAGGTCAGAAAAAGATCTTTAACTTTTTACCACATATTTCCATCCAATCAATAATATATGGCAACAGTGCAAATTTCTAAGTTGTGAACTATAGCAGCACGACAGATCTTCGAAGCTAAAGAGTTCACATTTCTCTTTGTTAATATTAACCAAAATTTCCCTGTCACACGTATCGTAAAATAAAATACTGGTAAGGAACTAGCAATAAATAACTGCAGGACTTTTGGTACGTTTTCTTACAAAAGATACTGTCTCTAGACTCACCTTCAGTGTGCGACTGGCCTAGGTTCCTTCAGCGTGACACCTCTGCTGATGTTGCACCTTGTAATTCAAGTTGGAACAGTCGTTTATTGGAGACATGTCAGCGCCGGAATTACCCATCGTTATAAAGTAACGTGATCTCTTGAGAGACTTGTCAACTAGAACACGTCATTTGACCTACAGTTTCCACAGTAACATGGCTTGCGTCGTAACGTAATGGGAAACCAGTGACAGTTTTGTGAAGTGTTCGAGAAAAAAACGAGAAAGAAGATATACATGGAGCAAAGACGAATTAACAAAACCTTCATGATCTGTGTTTCTCGTATTAGTACATTAATTAAACAGAAGAAGATGAGACGGAAAGCAAAAGAAGCATAAGGAGAAGGCGAGGAATTCATAAAAAAATTACACGAAAATTCTCGAGGGCAGAGGCCACTAGTCAGACACAAGAGTAGCTCAACTCAAATATGAAACTCGAACATCAAGCAAGAGACGAAGAAGACTATGACTAGTTCGCGGGTTTTACAAGAGGCATATTTTATAGAAACTCCTGTAAAAAACTAATACAGACTGCAAAATGAAAGAAACGTAGTAACTTTCATTAAGAAGCTTTTAAGTTGCGAAAACGATCTCTAATATAACAAACAGAGCTGACTGAACGTCCATTTTGATACTGATTGCACAGTTATTTCGGATACACTATACCAGTTTCTTGGTTTCTGGCTTAATTATGAAAAGGACATTAATATGTAAAGACAATTAAGGTAATAGGCATAGATCGCTCTAGAACAGGCCATGAACACCCAGAGGGGAAGAACATGTATAACTTTATTTTTTATTTAACCTCGGCGCTAGATGGTGTGGGTGGTTAACGCCACGCCCCGGCTGTTTAACCCCTGAGAAATAGACCTGGTACCCATTGTACAGCAGCCTGGGTGACCCCAGGGCCCATCTGAACGTGTGCGGAATATCTCGCTCCCACCGGGATTCGATACCTGGACCTTACAGTCGCTTTACCGACTATGTTATCACGACCATTAATAATGTGTACATTATACATAATAGTATGCGTTATACATAATAACATTAAAACATTATTAAAAGAGGTGTTTAATTGTGCACTGCACTCATCTGGGTGGTGACAAGGAAATGGGATCTCTCTGAACGCAGCAATTAAAGAAAAAGGAACTCATAAACGGCCCGGTGTGCCGTAACAACTTATGGCGACGAAATATCCTACACACCAGTGTGAGTTTTCCTATTTAGATCATTAGGGAATGCAGGGTTATCACGGCAGCAGTGTCGATCTCCATGCATGCTTGTACATTTTTAATTCTATGGATCGGAGTATTCTTGAGAATCTCAAATTCAAGTTACTGAGTTCAGGCAGTAATGGTTCTGCTGTATGTATTTCTGTCTGCCTGACATCATTAAACCCATGTACATTCAATAAGCGAGAGAAATGTTTCCTCAACTTAACCAGAATTCTGTGGGAGGCTGTAACCAAACCACCCGTCTCATCCTTTACTATATTAGTTCTGGGCTGGTAACCTTTCTTAAAGTCATTGATGCCCCTTTACAAGTCTCTGATATTTTTTATCTTACTTTTAGTTTCAAGTTCATGAATTTTAGCTTTCATATATTCCTTCTTTTTTTTCCTGAAATGTCTACTATCTTCACGTCTTACAGTGTTTATATTATCTACATTGCTTTGTTCTGGATCCTGTAACCACTGCATATTAACCTCTTCTCTTTCATCTAAAAATCGGAAGAAAAAAAAAAGTTCACCAAACCACGGCTTATGTTGCTGCAATTCATAGAGATCTAAACTCTCTTTAGATGAGGTGTTGATAGTCTCTTTCATGTTCTCCCAAGCCATAAATACTTCCTCGCGTCATTTAAGTTCTCCAAACCCGCAAACCTGTTTGAAATCCTATGTGATACTGCTTCCTAATCCCCAGCTCACTTAGCTTCCAGAGATTAAATATTTCCACATCATACTTCTGTGCTGCTTGTTTAATTACCGCCAATGTTTCCCTAAATTTTGCAACTACTAGATCGTGATCAGTATCACAGTCAGCTCCCATGAAAGATCGTTCATCGAGTATACACGAATGCCCTCCCCTATCTATCAATATGTGATCAATTTGATTGTGGGGTTTCCAATCAGGAGAAGACCAGGCGTATCTATGAATGTTTCGATGCGGGAACATCGTGCTCTTAACAACTAGAATTTTATATGTGGCAAAATTTACTATTCTAACACCATTATAATTATTTTCCTGATGTAGACTCTTATTCCTAACTGTCGGTTTGGAAATATCCTCTCCTCCAGTTTTTCATTAAAATTTCCTAACAGAATTTTAATATGGTACTTAGGAAAATGATGGAAAACCTGCTCTAATTCCTCGTAAAAAAAACTGTCTTTTGAAACATCACTTTTCTCCTTACTTAACGCATGCACATTCAGAACAATAATTTTACACCAGCGAACTCTCAGACTTCTATGTGACATCCCGTCACTAACAAACTCTACTATCTTAACTGCTGATATTATTCTGTGGTGTACAAAAATCCTTTTCCCAATTGACGATTTTAGTTTTCTTTTCCACAGAAAAAATACAATCCCCTGCTCTTACAGTGCCCCCTTGGTCACACCTAACCTCCTCTACACATGCTAAATGTAATTTATATCTCGCTAATTCCCTGGATACTATCGTAAGTGACTCGGACCTGTACAGGATCCTTAAGTTCTATGTACCAAATCTCATGTCCCTTTTGCATTACTTTAGGATGTGCCAAATAATCAGTCCAGGCCCACGGCACATGTATCATAGTCTAACAAGGCCAGCTTTTATGGTGAGGAGGTGTCAGCACTTCGCGCAACCTCCAAGAGGAAAGACCACCCCTTGTCGGCTGTCCGCGAATGCTTATTCAATATATTCGTAGCTCCCCTCATACTGGAGGCCGATTCTCCATCCGCAACCTGACTCGCCGTGCCGTGGTGACAGGGACCAACTTACCATGGTTGCTGTTTCCACGGCCGCCTAGAACCGCTTGTATGGCCTTCGCGTCGACTCGGCCTTCCTATCATCGATTCTTCACGAAGCAACCACCCCATCTCTCTCTCGAGCACTTTCAGTCCCAACAAATGGAAGCGATACAACAGTTTGCCGATAGGTAGCATCACCGGTATTGGAGAAGTCTAACGTACCGACTGAACCAGCAGCGTTGGCATATTGTTTTTCAACGCCTCTCACGAGAGTGAGTCGTGATTAACATACGATAATGCTGCTCATTTCTTATTTATGTTCTTGAGGAATACAAATGGAAATATACAGTAACTTGTTTGTTCAAACGAGTGTAGGTGACTCAGAGCAAGAACAGACGAGGGTAATGTCAGCAGAGACTACAGATCGAGAATACAGAATCAATCATTTACATAAGCAGCAGCACAGAATATTGATTCGTTTCTACTGGTTTTGTAAATGAGACAATGTTGGTGGAGAATTTCAGAACGTAGTACAAATGTGGTGTTGCAAGACTGATCCCATAGGTTCTTAAATCTTTAAGCACAGCGGTAACTATATGTATCGTATCCCGTAACTATCACTTACAGTGTGCATTTTTTCTATATTTTTGGCTATCGGAGACATGTTTTTTCCTAACATTAATCAACTGACGGAGACATGGTGTGTTTTCTCGGATGTAGTAATTATTTAGATGAGATGTGTGCGTGAATGTGATGGAAGTAAAGGAAGAATAAACGAAAACGAATAAGCAGTTTTCGGTTATTTGAAAAATATCACCGAAAGAGTTGGGGCAGTAATACAGCTATAGATTTGAAATCCGGAAATGCCTGCTCCGAAACTCGACCAGATCTCCGCCAGAAAAATTACGGGAAAATATACATCGTAACCATCCGAATCTTTTCTATTTGATCAATCATTCTACCAATCGACACTACAGATTCTTTATTACTAACTGTGTCGTAATATATAAAAAAGCGAATCAACGAACGTCAGAAGGTCTTCTTCCACCCACAATTCTGACAAACATTAATTTATATAATATAAGAAGGGTGAGAGCAATATAATGTCTAAAAATCTGATACCGTTAGTAATACTTTTATTTACTCTATTATATATATTCGGAGCCTGCATACTAATATACAGTTTGCCTTATTACGTACACTCGGACACGTTATATATTTAAATATCGTGCAGAAATTCATGCTGGACACACTTCAGACAGTAAATGCAGACTTCGCCAAAAATAGTGAATTTTGTGTACACATTCTTTGTTATATGGTTTTGGTGATGACAAATCCTATTAGATGTTGGGACACAAAACCTTTGAGCTGTACACGTAACATAAAAATTGTAAAAAAACTGTTTGTATTCAAACTTACATATTTTATTACACGTTTCGCCAAAAATGTTCACAAAGGTCATTTTAAGAAAAGGCAGACATTTCATGCGTAAGATTTTAACAGGAACATTTTCAAAAAGATGGTAGATAACTGACAGTTTCAATTTTTACATTTACATGTGTAAAGGTTTTTTTTTTGTATATGCACAGTTATTTGTTTCTACACTTCTCATCCTACTACTATAAACGCCTTGATAATGGGCCTGTTGGGCAGAAATATGTGGGAGCTTGATTAAGGGCAATTAGGGAAGTCTGCCCATAACAGATTATTTTTTGAGTTTCAATTTGTACGAGTATAATTCAGTAAGAAAATACAAGGTAATATGCAACGCTATAAGATCGATGTTGTTCCATTTACACTAAAAGTGCTGATACCATAACAACGCCCAAGTTATGCTGAAACCTGTAATCAGTTATACGAAGTAGGAAGTGCCGTTAAAAAAATTACAAGTTACGAAATGTCTGCGAAGAGTAACAGTTTCGACAGGTTCGATATCTTATTGTTCACCGATGTGAGGTACATGAATACCTTTAGGAAAAGTATTGCAGATGTGTGGACGTTAAATGTGCCTTTCCACGTTTTGCACAGCACACAGTTTAAGATTTCCTCACTATTTTTGCAACAGATTTTTGTTCGATATAATCAATATCTCATAAAAGTCGATTTCGGTCTCAGCGCGTAACTTAACAGATTACACACTCTGTCTTCATTCACTGCGACAGACCACAAAAAGCACTTAGAATTTCGTCCAAGGTATCTGTTCTTTCTGTCTGATTTTTAAATAAAATCGTAATGTGGCGACAAATGTCAGACTAAACAGCAAGTAAGAGATTTTATGAAAGTCCGTCTAGTGGGATTCACTGTCTCCGAAGACGACAGAGCGACGGAAGGCGAAAAGACAGACGACTGAACAAACATGAAAAGGCTAATAGTTGCTTTTCGCAACTTGTGTTCTAATATTACAAAATGTTTTGATGCAGCTGAGCTAGTCACTTTTTTTCACTTGCCGGATATCAAATTTGGAAGGTCAGATAGTTACTGACCTCTATTTGTAGAAGTCGGCAGGAGTGTGACATGACATATCTTCACTTTTGATTATGTGGAGAAAAGGAAATAACGCCAAATATTTATACTAATATTTAAAATTATTTTGAAAAGTCTATTCTTGCACTCTGAGCACAGAAGTGTTTGACAGTTTTCTCCAAAAACTGGTCGTGGGAGCAAATTTCCTACGTTTTTCTTACCCTCTCCCAGACAAAAACCAGGGGGTGATCCCAGTTTCTGTGCTTCTTCCTTGCCCGACACAATTTACAGTGTTCAGATTAAAATTTAAGGGACGAGTGAAAAACTGAAAGGTTCAGTTTTCCTTGTCGCACAATTTGCGGTAAAATAAATATTCTCTGCCCCTCGTCTAATTCGCACGAGCACCCTGTATGTTGCAGCAAACAGACAGCATGTCAGGAAGTACAATCATGTAACGTAAGAAAATGTGTGAAAAAATTTCAACACAAATAACGAAGCTCTTGTTGATGAAACAAAATGGTCGAAACAATTACAATGTAGTAACCACAAGAACTGTGACAAGCACAGTGGTTGTGTTGGACGATTAACGGTGAATATTTACTAAAAATTGCAACTATATTCCTAAATGTAAATGGCTGTGGACTTTGGGTCCTTAAAATATGGGAGTAAATGATGTTTCATAGTTAGATCTTAGAAGTAATGACATCGTGGGATCTAATAGATGGATATCCTAATATCCTAGACGATGTCTTAACCCTTCAATGATAGCCCCGGCGCACAGTACGGACCTTCAGTTCTTCACATGCTGCCGGTCTTGTCGCGCTGTGTGCTCGCGAAGACCTGTAAAGTTAGTGCAAATACAAAAACGCTTCTTTACGGGCAGTAGTTGGAATTTAAAGCCCAAGGTCACGCAACGCTTAATCTGAATATCTAGCCATCCGACACGGCGTATTGCTACAACAGCACGTGTACAAACCAAAGTAAACAGTATACCTAACTGCTTAAATTATTGCGCAAGTTTTGTATTATGCACATACCATGATCGCGGACGTCCCAGTAAAACCTGGCGAGAGGCGGGTTTGACAACCAAACCTAAATCATGTAAATTGAGGGTGTAAGAGCAGGGTACTGAGGATAACATTTGGACCTAAGAGAGAGGACGTACATACGGATGGAAGAAATTGGATAATAATACAGTTATAAGTAGGCTTTATATGACCCAATCAGTGACTACAAAACGGGTCGAAACATATCTGATTACACAGTAACAACTTTATACTACTGGCTGACAAAAACACTTTGCTGTGTAGCTCCGGCAGACAATGAGCGATATGTCATTGAAATGGAAAACATACTGCATTACAACCCAGCTTCATCAGCTTTATTGTTGTGTTTATAACTTAAAACACACGGGAAAAGCCTTTCAGCAGAGTAAGGCATAATTGTAATTGTTCTTTAAGCTATAAGAGTAAGGCGGAACATTAATTGTTCGATGGTCATCCATTTATGAAAGAAAAATATTTAATGGACTCAACAATGAAGAAACGAGTTCAAATACTCCGCCCCCAAGTTATTCAAATTAGTTGGATGAAGTTAAACGCGTCGTGAAGCCCATGCAAATAGCGTTCTGCTTTAAACCTCCCTTTCACTCCTGAATAAATATGTAAGGAGGAATGAAAGGGGGTGGAGGAGATGAGAAGGGTTAGAATCAAAACATCCGCGCTAATATCTGAAGACAGAGACAGAAAAGACACTTAATTTTCCCAATTATTAGTTGCCTTTGTTGGGTTGGCAGCAGTGGTTTTAAATGAAGAATCCCACTGCGATTTCACGGCCCCTAAGATTATCCTTTCTATTCGCAAATTGATCTCCCGGGGACGCCACCAAGTATCCGGAAGCTCTGGGAAGAGCAAAAGACAGTTTTCTTGTAGCCTAAGAATAATATTATGTGTTAACATTGCAGAAACATCTGGAGTGAAAATATTTATTAAGTTAACTTCAGACGAGAAGCTAGGCCTGAGAGCGCAGGGAGTAGTTGGCAAATACAGTCGGTAGGTGCGCCAATGCTGTAGCGTTCCTCGAATTTAGAAAAATGAGCACAGCTCTACTTCAACTTTTAAACGTTTAAATCACAATGGTTACTGTACGTACCACACACGAACCTCTCTAAACACTGCCTCCACAGTGAATTTATATGTTTTGCATGATTACTGACGCAATAAACAATCATTCTTTTCATAAAGAATATTAAGTGTATCATACCCTGTTTGTTCTCTTCACACCCTGGATTTTACACTTACGCGTACTTTACACCACTGTTTCTTTACACATGAAAATAACAGCAGATACAAACTGGATATGTTTGTATACATGTGGGTACTTCCGTGTTACATTAAAATTTTCATATCAGAACCAGCTTTGTAATTGCGATGCAGCGATATATTATACAGTGTAATCTGACTATAAAGGAACATCAAGGGGCTAAACTATTTTCCGTTGGTAAAAGGCTCTGTTTGAAAGGGGTACCTGAATTTTGGATTCCATGGATTGTAAAAGTTTTCCGCTAAAGACAGGTTGCCGTTATGTCCAGATTCAGTTAAAGAGGGGTTTCACTGTATATAAGCATTTGAAGCCTACTCTATTGACACTAGAATGCACAGACCTACAGCATGAACTGACACATATGTCAGCACAGCGCAGAGCTTAGGTGCAATAACAAATCTGTCCGTCTGTAAATAAGCCGAAAAACAAACAAAACGAATATTCCGCCTTTCGTCCAGGGAACTACATGATAATCAATCAAGCCATGTGAAGCACCCAGCAAAGCCGTCGATAACACAAAGCGCGTATTTAGCCTAAGTTAAGCTCACAGGTGGACAAAAGAAATAATTAATCTTATTTCTTATTGTTTCCCTGTTTGCATAAGGGGACATGCGGTGTTTGCCATCAAGGGCAGACTGATAACCACAACACGACCACAATTACCTGATCATTTATCACGCGTACTCTAAACATAACCAGAACGTACAATTTTAGGTTCTCGTAGCGGTGTTGAAGAAATTTCATCCCTCCTGGGATACGACACCATGCAAGTGGGTAAATAGGTACCAGTACTTCAGAGAAGCTTTTCATCGCCATTTTTATTGTATCAAGAGTCCGAAATCCGTAACGGCGCCAGAAAAATTGGTTTATTATATACTGAATGGCACTTGATGTAGAATGCCATTAGAGGTGGTGGTGATACGAAGTGAGAGGGACAATGCTGGAACGTCTTATCTACAGCTTCTGTACCTCTGTGACTTACCATGGGCGCCCAAACCGATGGATACAAGTTTCTTTTAAATTTATATTACAATACGTTGCTAGAATTTATCAAGTACCTTGAAATTTTCGACAACTGTTACAGACGTGAATTTTAATTCTTATTATTAATTAATTAATTATTAAGTGTAAGGATTGTCATTACAGACCCTATGCACTGAATTATGGTTTAGGTACTTTTTTAGCCTTGCTCAACCTGCAATTCGTCTAATTCCTAAAATTCAAGATTACACATGTTTGTTACTAGGATTAGAGCCATCCGACATCAATTCCTCTAAAGTTTTATATTTAATACTGGCCGGAGACATTCCAGTTCCCTCTAATGGCTGAACACGTGTGTGCTTTTCAGCACGAGTTACAATTTTAACAGCTGAAATATCAGCCCCAGTTTTCTGCGGAAGGGAGGGAAATATGCCATGGGCTATCACTCCCCCACAGTCAGATACACACTTAAGCTAAAGAATCTCGGTAACGAGCGAACGAATTAAACTTGAGTGAAGTGTATGGAAAGCTTTGAAAAACATTACAGAGTTGGTAACAAGGCTTGAGGCATCCAGCACATTATGATGATACACATGGATTAGGGCAAAGTATTGTTGTTTTGTGAGTGGCACTTTCCCTTCGAATTCCGGGGATACCGAATTTCATTGTAATTTCTGAGAGCTTCTATGTTTTGAGTCCCGTCAGAGGAATGGTGGGAACGTAACTGAAAATAAAGAGTGACCATTTCCTTCCACAGTTTTACCAGTTCGTTATTCACAACTAACCTCTCAGTAACACCTTCAGTATTTCTAGCACCTATGCACTTGAGGAAAATTCGACAAATGAGCTAAAAATAGTGTAATTTTTTTCGGTTAGGATTTATATCCAGTTCGGCCTGTAAATGGAATTTTACAGTTTTATCTAAAATACAATAAAAGGCACATATAAGGTTCCCTTGTGTATGACCTAGAAGGTAACATATTGCAAAGGCTGCTTCATCTTCATAGTCATATAAAATTATGAAGAATTTCTTTTAAAACCTATATGTCTCTGAACATAAAACAGTAAATGGCTTGTAGCACATAAATGTTACTGTTTTACAATGAATTTTTTGAACGGAGAGTAATACAATGTGTCGGCACGGCTGCCGGATTGTCGTGTCTCACATGGGCTTGAAACGCATCCATAAATATTTAAGGCGTTACCTTCCATTAAGTCGATGTATATCGCAAAAGTTCTTGAGTTCTAAAATATAAGCAAAATATAGTCAAACATAACTAAATTAATTATTTTATTAATATACGTTCTTACACTTTTCTTTCAACGACATGTTTCGGCTCCAATTATGAGCCATTTTCAGGTTGAATACTTTTTCTTAGTAAAGCAAAATAGACAATTAGCAATGCTATTGTTATTATTACCTAAGAGACCTTGTATAACATATATAAATATTTGAAGTAAAATTGACTCCACTGTATAACAGTATTAAAATTTAATTTAGTGGAAATTAAATATTATTATATATAGAATAAGAAATTACAGGATACCATAATCATGGAATGTAATGTGGGTACCAAAAATTAGGAAATTCTTTAATTATTAATTATTAATTGAGCTGTGTTTGACTATATTTTGCTTATATTTTATAATTATATAAAACACAACGGGAGTATCTCACCTGAAAGCCAAACGTTCTTGGTTATTAGGAACGTCTCCGCCATTTCTAGGCGTCACAATCAACATACTGCACGTGTCCTGAACTCAGTCAGCAGCCAGTACGAAGAACCTACATTATTGTGCATGATACGGTAGTACCAAGCCATGCTAGCGAGAGACTGACTCCACCGCTCTACACAACTGACGCAGAAGTTCCCACCTGGTCCATACGCTAACAGCTGCTTGCCTCTTTATAAAATGTTCAAGTGCTACTAGACAAATATTTCTCTTCGCCTTGTCGCTTTAAAACTGTTATAAGCCTGTGTGAGAGGAAGATTTTCCCTTCCCTAGTGGGAAAAGGACGTGTTTATTAAACATGTGACATGGAGATCAACAGATAAGCGATGTCTGATGACTACTACACGCACTAAATTGTTCACGTCAGTAGAGTGGTTTTCACGAACCTCCTAACATGCAAATATCTAATTTCACGAATTACAAGATAACACGACTTGATGCATTACATTATAAAACATGCTCAGAGGAATTAGTCGCTGATCTGAGTAGCGTAATAGTAATAAATTTGGTTTATACTTTAGAAGTTTCTGGTTCGAATTTCAGCGCGGGCACTAGTTATGCAGAGTTAAAGCAGCCACAATCCCGTGATAATTATTTATTTCACAATAACTGGGCTATTTAAAGTGTTCCTTATTACTAGCAAGTTTTGAGGGAGTGCTGTATCTTTTGTCGTGTCAATAGAAACCGTTACTGCGTTAATGCCTAACGTTTGTAGCTGTATGGGGTAGGAGTTTCCATTGACTGGGATGTACGTGTATAGTGTGTTTTTTATCCTGCTTGAACGATAAGTGCCGGCCCAACGCTCTGCCGGCGTTGCGTCTTACGCCGCATCTCGCGGTGGTTTAACAGTCGATAACGGGAGCTCAATAAAAGATCGCAGTGATAATAACATTTAGCAAGTCTAATAAAAACTCACTAGAGCGTAGCGCCAGCGCTTATCGGTCAAGTAGGAACGGAAACACCCTATACATGATCAACAGAGCTTACTGAAGACGAAGTAAGCTAACAAATTACTGCATAATATTACACGATGTGGAGAAACACAATTTTTAATTCAAACCTGACAGTGGTATGTAGTCCTTTGACATTTAAATGCCAAAAAATGTTTAACAACTAAGTTATTACCTCATACACATAGACTTTCCATTATAAGTAACAGTCGGTTAATGTTGATTATGAAAATAATCGCTGTTTATTCTGAATATCCGGACTATACGAAACACATACACGGTTTAGGAAAATACAGATTTTTTAAAAGTTTAATGGATGTGTGTGTGTGTGTGTGTGTGTGTGTGTGTGTGTGTGTGTGTGTGGTACTTATAATAATGAATGTATTTTGCAGGCTTCAAGATGGGAATAAGTTTAGGTTATTCATGTCGCGCAGTCTCGTACATGCAGCACTCTGACCAAAAAATACACTTCAGAAAATACAAACCATAAAACACAATTCATGGTGTCATCCCTACATGTTTCGTCACCGGAGTACTTTCTGCAGGGAGTCTACGAACACAAAGATCATAAGTCCAACTCTCCACTTCAGGTACTAATGACCCTAACTATCATCTTTAAAATATTAAAATGATAAAATATTCCATAACACATGAAGCTGACAAGTATGAGAGGTTACACTTGTCAGCTTTACGTACTCTGGAATTTTATCATTTTAATATTTCAAAGATGATAGTTAGGGCCATTAATACCTGAAGTGGAGTGTGGGACTTGTGATGCTGGTGTTCGTAGACTCCCTGCAGATGGCACTCCAGTGCCGAAATATGTAGGGATGACCATGAATTGTGTTTTATGGTTTGTATTTTATTGTATTTTATTAATTGCATTTGTTGGTCAGAGTAATGATTGAGAATAAATACAACCACCATAGATTACGATCTACAGTGACTAGATTACGTTCTTATTAAATGTGAAGGTGAGCAATTTCGTAGACACCAGAATTTCGAGGGTCTCCGCTGTCTTCATGTCCATTTACCGGGTGATGGAGGCAGCACGTGCTTCCGAAATGTTGGTACCTATTTATCAAAATACAAGGCTTCACATTCCAGGACCTTGTTAGCGCACTACAATCGAGCTTTTAACTTTTCCTTTCGAACTCAGTTTCCGAAATACGCCAGATGAAATTAACACAACAGAGTTTATCGTTTAAAGCAGTGTTTTCCAAAGTTCTTTGCTCGCGGACCCCATAATGACTTCGAAAAATAACCACGGATCCTCGCATCCTTTCTCACGTAATACAGAGTTCTGGATGATTAGGTATACAGAATTAAAAAAATATATTTCATGCATTATTTTTAACACTAATACATACCAATACCACTGCATGATTTTACCTTAATTACTGATTTTTGCTCTTTTCGTGGGTACAGGAAGTTTCTTAATTAGATATTGTAACGGTCTTACGCAATGAACGTATCGCCAATTAAAGAAGTTTCACAATTATTTTTAAAAATATATTAGGAGTAATTACAAAACAAGTAAACTCCAAATTAACCATTTCATAAGTGTATCCACGGATCCCCTGGGAATTGCCCATGGGTGATCCGCGCAGCACAATTTGAGTACCTCTTTCATAAAGAATGGGTTGCTTAGAAGGTGAGGACAGACGGTTCCTCAGAATTTTGGCTCATCACATTACGTTATTCCAGTCGTATATTTCTGCTGCACACGCTGAAGTTTTAGCTGCTGAAGTTCGTTATTTTAATTACCGCTGCGGAAGCAAATATGTACACTACACTGGCTTCCAAGTACGAATCAATAAAAACACTCTGTGTTTTGCACGTCCCAGAACGTATGTCATACGATTCTGACCACTACCGACTTTTCATGAGCTTTCCTTGTTAAACACACACGGAGAATACAAGCAGGCTTTCCGCAGCTGTTCATATACTTCGCAATAGTGAGGATATCTAAAGTTGAACAGCTTCTTTACGATCGCTATGATTCGTTGCTGGAGACTGAATTCCATATCATGTTTGGTTATTTATGTATGTGACAAGACTGCGGTAGGGACGGCTGAGGAAACCGATAATATTTTCAGAAGGAACTGCGGAACTTCACTGAAGCCCACCATGGGGAAATATTTGCGGCTGGGGCCTAGAGCTAACTACTCCATACTCTACGGAAATAAAACGTAACAAAGCTTTACCTCCACTCCATTTAAGTTTCATGGCGAGACTCTTAATTAAACACACGGGCAATTTTACCTTTTGTTTGTTTCGTTTGTTTATTTGTTTACTTTTCGTATAATGACGCTCTCAGCAGCTCAGATTACAGAACGTCGAAATATACGTTGCGTAAAAGGTTGCGGATGGAGGAACGGCCTCCGATATGGAGGGTAGCTG
>Ga0209628_10000803_pt1 | contig 19672 bp, 11 predicted proteins | sample TergutCu122P4_FD_187285 | JGI IMG/M metagenome (GOLD analysis project Ga0209628, IMG submission 187285) | Cubitermes ugandensis P4 segment gut microbial communities from Kakamega Forest, Kenya - Cu122 P4 (SPAdes) (version 2) | ecosystem: Host-associated > Arthropoda: Insects > Digestive system...
TCCCTCTGTACCGACTGTCCACACTCACTGTATGTCCCTCTGTACCGACCGTCCACACTCACTGTATGTCCCTCTGTACTGACTGTCCACACTCACTGTATGTCCCTCTGTACCGACTGTCCACATTTTGTACCCACCCTCAGGTTACCCTGAGTGTCATTTTGCTGCATGTTGATGGTACATATGGTTGACATTGGGCTGTTTCAGGCGGCTGACTACATTGCAGCTACTGCAGCAACGCGCTCCCTGCTCACTTCTTTCCCCATACATCAGGTGAGAGGTGTCACTGGACCAGATACACCAGAGACCACAACGAACGTGAAGTATGTGTTTATTGGCGTTGTGCTGGTTCTGTTGGCTAGCCTGCTTATTGGAGTGCTGGTGGCTGCTCAGCGTAAACGTGCGCAAGGCATCACTTGGTTCCCTGAAGGTTTCTTCCGCAACAACAGGTTTGTTTGCATACCGCACTTTGATCCCATCTCGTGCGTGTGCGTTGGTTTGGCAAATGGATTCCAAAAAGTAATTCCTGTCCAGGAAATAGTCATATCAGAGATGTAAATGACTTTGAACGTTTGCATCTTGGAATAGTTCATATTTTGTATGATTTGTTTTGAATATTTGTATTTCAGCTGCATGAGAATGGATGAATTATATTGTGAGAGGCAGGGACATTTGTGGCAATGAGGTGTTTGAAATGTGAAAAGAAGAGATTCTGTCAGAGACTGAGGTGCAGATGGGAGCATAATGCGAATGTGGGTGTGCTGAGGGGTGTGTGTGAATGAGTTGGGGTTCAGCGATGGACTTGATGATGATGATGATGGAGCCTTTAAATCTGTGGATGTCATGAAACGTTTGAACCATCAGATTGAATCCTGCTTTAGTTTACAGCCTGATGGATATTATTGTTACCTGGGCAAGTCTGAACACACTGTTCAGGTTGTCTCTACATAGAATTTACGAAGCTGATAAAGTAGCATTAAACACATTAATATTTTTTCTTTTTGTGGCAGGTCCCACAAAATATTCAAGTTTTCCCTCAGTGGTACAGTAGCATTGACACTGCACATTCTGTGTGTATGTAATGTCCTGTCATCTCTGTTCTACAGTGGACAAAGGCGCCAGTCTCGTCGGCGGGGACCCGATGGGCAGGAGATGCGCAACCTGAACAAGCAGCCTCCTGGTTGTATTGATGTGGACATTCCAGCCCATGCCATGGGAGGTCAGCATGGTGGCGGTCCCCAATGGTCAGATGATGAATCTGATCTGCCTCCCCCCAAAAGAATTCGTGCGTGTGAGGCTGGGTACGCCAGTGACCACACGGCCATCACCGACTATGACGAGAGTGAGCCCCGAATGTGGACCCAGCAGCATCTGGAGGCAGCAGACATACGACAGCGACCAGACCCAGCCATACTAACACCCCCAAGCCTGGTATGTTCATGTTGAGTTAAAGTTGCAGGCTAGATTGAATCTTACATAACAGGATTGTCAGAATGTTGTGCAAAGTGTTGGCACTTGTGGTTGGGAAAACCTACAGGTCATGTCTTAGTGTTTGGCAGTAATTGTATTAGCAGACATAACAAAGTGTATCACATTCAGGGTGGGGTTTATCGGCTAGCTGTGCTAGACATGCCCTTTACTGGTATGTCAGTGGTGTTGCTGTTCTCTCAATGTGCTTGATGGTGTGATAGAATGGAATTGCATTCTTTTCTGTTAGCTTCTGGAACTTCCTCTGAAGGCATTTGACAGTGGTGTGTTAACATGCACTGTAGTACTGGGTACAGAGGTACAGTTGTCCTTTGCATGCCATGAAGGCATTTAGGGGAAGCAGAGGTACAGCTTGACTCATTATCATCCTCAGTACCAGTTGGAGGTGAGCAGTCGGCTTAGTGTGCTAGCTGCTTTACCTGCAGGGTAAGACCCTGCTCTCAGTACACATTGAGTGGGAGACTGGATAGGACCCAGAGCTGAGGTGGATGTTTTTGGAGAAGACATTAATCTGGCACTGCACAGAATCAAACCTGTGACTGTGCTGTCCAGGCTCCTGTCTGGACTGCTGTACATAACCTAGCATTCCAAATGGAACACAGTTAGTGGAATCTGCGAGTCTTTGCATGTGAAGGCTGCTACATGTTTTGGTGTTTGTGTTTGGGGAGGAAGAACCATTATGTGAAATGCTGTGTTGTATTTGGAGTTCCAGATGATGGACAGACTCCAGAAAACCAGTTATGCTTTGTGGGGCTTGGTATGTAGTGCAGTTACAGGGAGTTGCAGCAGAGTTTTGGGGTTGTATAATGAAAATGTTGACATGTTGTGAATGTTGGTTCATGCACTGCCAGTGCAGTGCAGTGGGATTGCCAGTAGATAAAGATGGGGTGAATGACTGACCACTTGGTACAGCATGAATCTTCGGACATGAGATTTGAGGTTCTTACTCCAGTGCTGCTGAAAGCACTAGTCTGCCGAGATGTGGTGGTGTGTTTTTGGGCGAGTTGTGTCTGACATTGTGGTCGGCACGTCTTCATCTGCAAGGGTTACTGAGTCAGTAGTTTCAACGAATCATGCTGCTTGACCCTGAAGGAGAAGGAGCTTGATGCCTCTGGAGCATCAGGACCTACTTGTGCAACAATATAGTGTCACATCACAGAAGGTTGTAATGTTCAGTGCAGCATTGTAACTGTGTTTGTCTTGGACTGCTTGGCACCTTGAACAGGAAGGCAGTGGGTTGTTTGAAAAATTGGGAACTGCTCATTCACTGAGTGAGTATCACATCCCAGAAGAATTGCATCTTTAGCAACGTCACTGTGAGAACCTCAAAACATTTGCACTGGACTTATGATGTCAGCTTGGGCTCATTAACGTTTTTCTGTGTTTGAAGTCAGGGGCTTTGTGAAAGTAATCGTGGTGTGCATAATGCAGCTGCTGTCATCATGGTCTGTCTGTCGGTGTGCATAATGCAGCTGCTGTCATCACGGTCTGTCTGTCGGTGTGCATAATGCAGCTGCTGTATTCATAGTCTGTCTGTCAGTGTGCATAATGCAGCTGCTGTCATCATGGTCTGTCTGTCAGTGTGCGTAATGCAGCTGCTGTATTCATGGTCTGTCTGTCGGTGTGCATAATGCAGCTGCTATATTCATGGTCTGTCTGTCGGTGTGCATAATGCAGCTGCTGTCATCATGGTCTGTCTGTCGGTGTGCATAATGCAGCTGCTGTATTCATGGTCTGTCTGTCGGTGTGCATAATGCAGCTGCTGTATTCATGGTCTGTTGGTGTGCATAATGCAGCTGCTGTATTCATGGTCTGTCTGTCAGTGTGCATAATGCAGCTGCTGTATTCATGGTCTGTTGGTGTGCATAATGCAGCTGCTGTATTCATGGTCTGTCTGTGGGTGTGCATAATGCAGCTGCTGTATTCATGGTCTGTCTGTCGGTGTGCATAATACATCTGCTATCATGATCTGTCAGTGTGAATAATGCAGCTGCTGTCATGGTCTGTCTGTCAGTGTGCATAATGCAGCTGCTGTCATCATGTTCTCCCTGTTGTTGGAGAGAGGGAAGTATAGGGTCTGCTTTATTTGACAGCTGTTGATTGCCACTTGCTGTCAGCTCATTTGTCATGTTAACATAAGTCATGTTGCCGACTGTCCACACACACACACACACACACACACACACACACAGCAGAGTAATGTTCAGAAATGTGAATGATGGTTCTCAGATAAAATAAGAATTTCAGGAGTGAGTTTCATCTTCAGTAGTAAAAATGCCCATATTGATACACAGGATGGAACCCAGGATGTGGATGTTCGTGGCCCATGCGGGATGACGCCACTTATGGTGGCAGCTATTCGTGGTGGTGGGATGGACACAGGTGAAGATGAAGAAGAAGATGGAACAGCTGCAGTCATAGCAGAACTGGTAGCACAGGGTGCCGAACTGAATGCCGGAATGGACAAGAGTGGGGAGACGTCCCTTCATCTTGCTGCTCGCTATGCACGAGCAGATGCTGCTAAACGACTGCTGGATGCAGGAGCCGATGCCAACTCTCAGGAAAACACCGGTAGAACACCGCTGCATGCGGCTGTCGCCGCGGATGCTATGGGAGTGTTCCAGGTGAGTGGTTGCAGTCACTTGTCTTTGAGATGGGACAGAACACAAATTGTTATTGTGTTTGGTGAACAGCAGTTGCACAGAAATCACAGTAGAGCCTAAGAGTTTCAGAGCCGTGGTGTTCAAGGTGCAGCCTTTCATGATCACCCATTTTTGTTCCATTGTTTTGACCTTCCATGAGTGGTTTTGTTGAATTGGGTTGAGACCGTGTGGCTCCTCTTACTCTTATCATGCAGTTTACTCAGAGCTGCTCTGTATTATTGTGCTGCACTGGACTGTTATTTGGGTATAATGTGCAGCAAAAAGTCCTGTATTACTTACTACATGCTGGCATTCAGTTGCCTGCCAGGTGGACCTCCTTGCATGCTGTTCAAGGTATTCCTTTATTTTGGTACTGGCATTGTATAAGTTCTGGGCACGAAATAGGTCTGTGTGTGACCTTTCAGTTGAGGATTGATATAATGCATTTGAATGTGAACCAGCATAGTACAGAGGCTGGGCTGTGGGCTGGATGATCCAGGGTTTGATTATGGTGGGAGCGTGAGTTTCTTTTCACTTTAATAAATCCCCATTCTGGCTGTGGGGGCCACCTGGCCTCCCATTCAGTAGGTATTTGGGGCTCTTTCCTTTGTGGTGAAGTGGTCAGGGCATGAAGTTAACCACTCTTGGTGCTGATGTTAGGTAGGAGTGGAGCTGTACCTCTCCTCCCCCTGTACACATGTTCTTGACACAAACACAGGGACAACTTCTACCTTTTACCTACTGTAACAGGACTTCAACTACCAAATTTGTGTCTTATGCTGTGATAAGACACTAATGACTGTTGTTAAATAGAACATAGATACTGTAAGCAGAAGACTTAACTGTTTACAGCCAAGTGGTTACTTTGTGTACCACCAGGTTTAACATTCAGAAATTCAGCATTCAACACAGAACATATTTATGTGCTATGTATGGATCTGAGAACAAGCAGCATCAAGTGAGAGGTTATTAGGTGTGTTTGCGTAGTTGTGAAGAGCGTGTATTGCCTTTATCTTGTCTGCATGTTTCAGCACATCTCCAGTTGGACAGATTTCCCTGAAATTTTTTACTAAGGATTTTTATGAAAATCTGTGAAGAAAATTAAAAATCTGGCTAAAATTTAAAAAAAAATGCATTTTACTGTTGCCAGTGTCATTAAATCACCATACAGGCAGTACCATCTGCAACTGAAATGGTATCACGCTGTTAGGCCACCTGTGTCTGCCTGCCTGTCCACATGTATCACTGTATCTCCCACTGGATGGATTTATGTGAGGTTTGATGTTAGGGACTTTTCGAACATTTGTCAAATTCCAGGTTTTGTTAAAATCAGTCAAAAATGTCGGGCACTTTACATTGTGACCTGAGCACATTTTATTGTTGCTGGTGACGTTAAAATCACCATAAAAATGTTCTCTTTGAGTGATGGTGTCAGGCTGTTACGATGGGTGTGAATGTGGTGAGACTTACACTGTGCGTACTGTGAGGTGTGAGCTGTGTCTCTGAATACAGTTAACATCTGTTCCTGACTCTAAAGGCTTACACATTAGTTGAGGTTTGTGTGTTGAAGACCCAACATCATGACTGCTGCTGCACGTGCCATTTGCACGTAATTTTATTTTTGCAGATTCTTCTTCGTAACCGAGCCACCAACCTGAATGCCCGGATGCATGACGGTACTACACCGCTTATTCTGGCAGCAAGATTGGCTATTGAAGGCATGGTGGAGGATCTGATCAATGCTGATGCTGATATAAATGCTGCTGATAACTCTGGCAAAACAGCGCTGCATTGGGGAGCTGCTGTGAACAATGTTGATGCTGTTAACATTCTGCTGTCACATGGAGCAAACAGAGATGCACAGGACGACAAGGTATGTCAACTGTTGTGGAATGTCCACCTTATTAAAGGTTTGGTTAGCATCACATCCTGTTCAGAGTTTGTGAATCTTCTGCAGTATCCTGTTGTAGCTCATTACTTCATTGTGTTCCAACATTTAAAGTTGTCACAGCTGTGACATATCGGGTTTTCTGCGATGTGATTCTGTGTTGTTGGGTGAGTTGAGTGGACCCTGCCTGATGTTTTGAAGGAATCCAGTGTCCTCATTTGACCTTTGAAGTTGAAGGTGCCATGATATGTAGAACATTAGGATTAGTGTTCAATGACAGTGCAAGTTGTGTCAGTCACTATGTTAGAACATTAGGATTAGTGTTCAATGACAGTGCAAGTTGTGTCAGTCACTGTGTTAGAACATTAGGATTGGTGTTCAATGACAGTGCAAGTTGTGTCAGTCACTGTACTAGAACATAAGGATTGGTCTTCAGGTGGTTCATCCCCGTTGTGCGCACCTACAAGTATTAAATGAGAGGATATGTAAGTCAAACACAACAATTTTTATTACTTAGCATAAAGTTAAGTAAATGACGACATGTTTCGGTCTTTTACTCTAATGAGACCATCATCAGGTCAAACACAGGTAGTCTAGAGAGGAGTTTACCAAGTTACATATAGTTGTCGTTATGGGCAGGAGCCATTGAAGAACCGAGATTTCGTTTCTTTCATTGAGGTAGTGTAAGAGTACAATCTAGTATGGTAAGTTGGTGAAGACTGTTGTGTTTGACTTATATATCCTCTCATTTAATACTTATTAGGATTGGTCTTCACTGACAGTGCAAGGTGTGTCAGTCACAGTGTTCTGCAGCATAGCTGTGATGAACATCCACATTCCCTTGCAGCTAAGCAGACTGAATGTGCTAGTTCTGAGTCAGTCATGCTGTCAGCATAAGTTCCTTTTGTTACCATCGTTGTGTGTGGGTTGTGTTGACACAAATGCTGATGTCAACTGTGCAGTTGTGTTATTGAACTGTATGTGTCAGAATTCATTTGTGCAGCATTACAGAGACTAGAAGTGCTGGTAAAGCAAATAATTCTGTCTTTTTGCTGTGATTTGATAAACACGTTCATGTTTAAATGTGACTGTATCAGACATACATGATATTTTTAAGTATATCCATTATACAAATTGTGAATGAGTCTGTTGACCCTTCAAATCATATGTTGGTCTCTAAAATGCACCAGAGAATGACCTAGCATGCCATGTGCTGGTTTCTCTGTCTGTGTGTGTGCGTGCGCGGGTGCGTGCGTGCACTTCATGGCATGCTCTAGGAAGCGTAGTGAAGTAAATCTTCTGTTACATGCCTTGTTATGGAGATGATGTGTGATTCTGAAGACTGCCGTCACCAGCTGATACGCCACAGTCTCAGTTTAAATCATGGTCCACAGGAGGGAAAGTTGGATGTCTGCATGAGTCATTTTGGTCCCACATGCAGACAGAGGAGGACAAGATGTTCATTTCTGTCATGTCCAAGAAGTGAAGATGTTTCGTCTAATGCTGGTTTATCAGCAGTGTACTGATCAAGCGTGGTGTTCCAACACTCGTCTGTTTTCTCTGTACCGAGTGTGTGCAGATGTGTGTGGATGTAGTGTTAGTAGTGACATCACGCTCACTTTGGGTACACCTCTTTGTCTGCTTCATCTTCTGACCTCAATGTTATGTCCTTTTGGGATGTAACCGCCTTTTCTTTGTCATAATGTGTCACTGATCATTCATGTCACCATCTGCATCTGGCCAAGTACCAGTTTAACATTGATGGCTGTATCTAGTTGCTGTTGTTTTGAGTGTGAAATCCTGTCTTCTGAAGTGTGTGTGGACGTTTGTAACGTGACTGACACAATTACACACCTGCTACAGGAACAATAAACAGAGAAATGGTTCCCTTTCATTAAGCAACTGGCCTTCGAAACATTTTGTGAAGGGCCACATTGTTATGTTCCTGACTTTCAGTGCTGCTGGAAGAAGGTCATATAAAATCTGATCCAAAGGGCTAGAATTGTAAGAGGATGAATGTACAGACCTTACCAAAATGTCTGGTACATTTCAAACACAACTAAGACTGAAGGTAGGAGTTCATAAAAACCAGAATATGTGTAAGGAAGTGGTGTAACATAGACCAGTGCTGTCTGACACACGGAATGATCACTGCTCTGTGCTTGTAAATAAGTTTCTTCTTTAAAGACTCCCTTTTTGTTTGGACCTTCCAATGTTAGAACACTAATTTGTATGATTTATTTCTAAATCGCGGCATTTGTGGAAATTGCTAAATGAGAAAAACTCCATCTGGCACAAGATACAGTAGGCATTTAAACCCATCTGCTAATGATTAAGAGATACCTGGTGCAAATATTTGTAAAGAATGGAAAGCAGAGAATAGCTGTACATGGACAAACAGGATTGAGAATGACCAGAATAACAGCAGTTGTGTTGTTGCATCACTGGCAGTTTGGAACTGGCACAGTGCAAAGTTGTGTGCACCTGGTGTGAGGTTACAGTGCTTTCAGACTGATAGATTTCTTCTGCAAAGCCGTATGCTGCTGTGGCCACTCTTTTCCAGATCTCATGTTGCTGTTTTGTTTCTTTGCATAATTTCTACTCTTTAGAGCAACATCTTGAGCAAAATCAGTAAAAAATTATTCCTGATGTTAGAGCTTTAGTGCTGGCTTCCTGATATTATTATGAAGTTTCAGTTTTGAGGATTTGTATTGTGTGGAATGTGGTGCTGTGTTGGTTGAAGGATGGTAGTGCCTACAGCTCCAGGAGCAGGCAGTGAAAGAACTCCTTACCACTGAAGATGGAGGCAGTACAGTCCTTTCAGATGTGAGGAGCAACTCATACATTAACACAGCATGACGTACCTGAAAACTTGAATCCTTACCTACACCACTGTGAGAACCGCACACCGCGCAGTTTCCAGTAGTACACTCCCATTTTGCAGGACGAGACTCCACTGTTCCTGGCAGCACGTGAAGGCAGTTACGAGGCCTGCAAGACACTACTGGACTGCTTTGCAAACCGCGAGATCACTGACCACATGGACAGACTGCCTCGTGATGTCGCAGGTGAAAGGCTGCACCATGATATTGTGCGGTTATTAGATGAGCATGTTCCCAGGATCACCCAGACAGTTACTGTGATACCCAGCGGTCCAATTATAGGTGAGTGTGGACAGAGGCACGGGTCAGGCACATGCTGTGACATTGGGGACACATTTGTAGCACTGCATTCTGTTTCAGGCTCTCCTGGCCACCACCATCACCTTATAACACACCCAACAGTGATAGGTGCCGGGGGCAAACCATCCAAATCAAAGAAGCGGCCAAAGGCCGGCACCAATAGCGGTGGACTCATGGGAGCAACTGGTAACTCTCCCACTAGCCCCGACGTGGAGGGTGCCGTAGTGGCAGTACGCCGCAAACCTAGCGTCAAGAAGAATAACAAGAAACCGGTGGCACAGGCCCCAGCAGAACCACCCCATGGTGTTCAGAGTGTGGAGAGCGTGGCATCACCTGTCACCTCTCTTGAATCTCCACACACAGTTGGCAGCTTGAGCACAACAGACGGCACACCAAGTCCCTATGACAACTCTCTCTATAGCAACGGAGCACTTCCTCTGGCACAGCTGCATCATGCCGGTCTGGATGGTAGCAGTGGGTTGATGGGCAAGCAGCCTCCGTCTTATGAGGACTGCATCAAGGGAGCTGCCTCCATGCAGAGCCTGCACCACATTGGTCTTGATTCCTATGGGGGAGGAAATTATGCAGGATTGCCATCATTCCATGAACAGGGACTGCCACAACAACATGGGCGGCAGACGTCGCTCCCTCTCTGTATTCCATCCCAGTCACAGATGCAGCAGCTGCAACATCCCAGCACATTGTCCCCACCTTACAGCAATCAGCAGTCGCCTCCCCACAGCGTGAACTCCAATCTAACCATGTCTCCCCCCACCAGCTACATGGGGTCTCCTTCACCTGCCAAGTCTCGCCCCTCACTCCCCACCTCTCCCACACACATTGCGGCCATGAGGGCCGCAACCCACCAGAAACATGGGGGCATCCCACAGCAGCAACAGTTGGCCTTGGGCTTTGATTTCTCAGCTTCTGCAGAGCTGCCTCTGGCATATGGTGGGTCACAGCAGTTGGCAAACCTGCAGCTGCAGCAGCAGCAACAGCCAATGGGTGCTGGAGGTGCTAACACCCAACAACAACAGCAGCAGCAGCAGCAACAGCAACAACAGCAGCAGCAACAGCAACAGCATCAACAGCAACAGCAGAATGCGAATTACTTTCACTACCTCACGCCTCCCAGCCAACACTCACAGAACCCAGAGGCAACTCCCCAGCACTACCTGCAGGCACCAGAGAACTTCCCAACACCTTCTCCAGAATCTCCTGGACATTGGTCCTCTTCCTCACCGCATTCTAACTCTGATTGGTCAGAAGGAATTCACAGTCCAGTGGCAAATGCTTACGTTGCTAGCAGTCAGCACCAGAAGCAGGCAGAAGCCATCTATATTTAGTGTTATGAACTGTTGTACAAATGTTTTGTTAACACAGGCTGGTCTTGCATGTCACTCCATGGAGCAGTGTTTATCTGTGATTGTTTTATGGGACCAATCAGAATGTGCCTTACACCTTGCCAGGAGTGGCGGACCGAAGTGCCTTCATGCAAGATGCTATTTAATTGTGGTAGTGTTTGCCATCAGTGTAAATAGTTTCATTATTTTGCTGTGTACAAAACTTTTAGAGAGTAGCTTTGTGGACAGCCTGTACTTACACTGTTATGGGCTGGTTTCTATGTTACAGTGTAGTTTTATTGTAGGTTCATGCTGACTGACAGTGAGTGGATGAGATACTTTTAGTGAGCTGTCACAGTGTAGGTCCATGACATTATGATGTGAGGAGGTCAGTTCAGGGAAATTTTGTATAGTTCGTAGTGTTAACTAAAAAGGAAGTGCCTAATTGTAGTTTAGGGTTGTCTTGTGCCTTCAACAGAGTGACATTCAGCTTGGCCATGCCTTTTTTCTCTGCAAGACCACGGAAGCCTTGCTAACGATTGTGCACGTGCTCACAGACGAGGCAGTATTGTGTGTAACCCTTCTGCTGCATAATTAAATTTCAAGGTCATTCCCAAACCACTGTCAGTTCTCCACAGGAAATTGAAAATGAATTTCGTATTTGATGTTCATGGGACTGCACTATTAATGTATTCTTTCGAGTGTACCAACAAGATCCAACGTTATACAATGTTCTTTATTATTGTCAATGCTCTACATGTTTCGGGCAGTTTTTCCGCCCATCATCAGGAGCTCAAAAAATGTACACACGGCATGTAGCAGCAGGCAAGCTTGGCACATACCCGATGCTGTGCGTACAGTTTTTGAGCTCCTGATGATGGGCGGAAAAGCCGCCCGAAACATGTAGAGCATTGACAGTAATAAAGAATATTGTATAATGTTGCATCTTGTTGGTATACTTGAAAGAATTGCATATTATTGCATTAGTTTTCTAATGCCTTCAGTTGCTGTGTTGTCCACATATGACAAATATTCCCACATATTTGTTGTGTAGAGAGAAAAAGCATGAAGTACATAACAAATGCAGAGAAGAAAGAAAAAGAATTTCACAAATGGTGTGTAGCAGGTTCCAAACAGGTCTCCAAGAGTCCATCTGTATTTACTTATTGCAGAATTTGTGGTAATATTACAAAACAGTATTAGTCACCTCCATGAAGTTCCCTTGTAGCTTGTATTGATCTTTTGTTCCTGCTAGATGGCAGCATCTTACCAACTTCTGAAAGTGATGGGGATGTTTTTGTTGCACCAAAGGTGTAAGTTGTTATGAAGCTGTGGGGTAAATCTGCTGGTTGCTGTTGAAGGTTATAGAACGTGGGGCTGATACTGTCACTTATTGCACCAAAAGGGTTAACTGGATTGTACAGTGGTGATATGTAGTTGCTTAAATGTAAAAGAAAGATGTCTTCCTTTTTGGTAAATGTGACACTGAGTAGCGTATCAGTGACACCTGGACGGTGATGGCCTCCCACCATTCCGCGCGATCGTGGCGCTGTGATAGCAGTTTGTATCAAAATTGATCATGACATTTAGCATTTTTTATTTATTGTTTAGGTCACAATGCAACTCAGAACAAGCAATAAGCAATCAAATAATATTCTTGCCCTTTTGCTTTGACTATCAACTGTGTAAAAACTGTTTGACCAAGTTTTGTTCTCAAGATAGGACCCTCTATGTAGGGCCTAACGCTCATAATGCATAAGCATATTTTAGATAAATATATTATAATTAAAATGTATTTCTAGAATATGTGTAACAGATTAATTGGGGCATCTGCCTCTTCAGCCACCCACCAGCCCTGTCCCTTCAGCCACCCACCAGCCCTGTTCCATCTTGTAGTGTTCACATTTTGTTGTCAGTTGGCACACTGTCCATGTGTGGGCCATGATAGCTCAGTCAGTATAGCAGCTTGCTGCAGGTCTGAGGGTTGAATCCTGGTGGGGGGTGATATTTTCCACTTCCTTTCGGACTGGTCACGGAGTCCACCCAGTGGATTTTGGGCCCGTTTCCTGGGGGCAAAGCAGCTGGGATGTGGTGTTGACCACCCACTCCAATCTAGTGCAGAGGTTAAAGAGTAGTGCTGTGCTGGTACTCCCCCTCTGGGCCTTCATGTCCTGTTACAGGGTAAAGGTTGCCTGTACTGCCCTTCTGTTTAATGTTCTGTAGCAGATTTGTTTTCAGTTTTTGGATGCTTTGGGAATTAAATGATTAAAGCTGGCATTGCTAGGCCACAGGGTAAGTAACAGTTCACACGTAACAGTGGGTAGGTAGGTGTGGGACCAATACTGGCAGGCTGTGGTACATCACTATGGCCATGTGGTAGACCGCTGAGATGTGCACACATTTCTTATTGTATTAGCTGCACTTGTCGAACCCATATATGACATTTCAGATTTTCACAGCAGTGAAGTGAAGGTAATGGACCGTGGTTTGCTGGATTTTGACATTGTGTAGTGGAGAAGGTGGTTACTAGTGTCTCAGGGAACAATGAGGGCCATTGGTATGTTCTGTGCATTGTTGGTTCACATGTTATAGCGCAGGCAACCACAGTATGGACTAGTGGAAGTAATTTTCTTCAGAGAAAAAAACTAAACTAATTCAATTATTATTATGATGATTGATGGTAATGTTTTTATAGTACGGTCTGCTGTTGAGTTCTTGTGGGATAACAGGGCTGTTCCCTTAAAGAGCTTCAGAAGAATATTGGGCACTGGGTATAGCGCCATAAATGAATTAAGAAGGTTACCAGCCTCTAGGCAACTCAGTAAAAATGGCCTTCCAATAAGGTGGAAGAATCACTTCTCAGTTAGTGAATGTAAAGGTGTCGGGCACATGAGTGGCTATTACCGTAGCTGTTACCCTGGCCTAAAATTTAGATGGCTATTCAATAGCTGAAAAGATAAAAATCATCAGATAATCATCAAATTCCAGTGGAACTGATTCAAGGAGGTAGGGCAGTATGTGCTGAGATAATGTGAACTTGCTAACTGTGTGGAATACAGAAGGATTGCTTCAACAGTGGAAGGAGTCAGTTGCAAATACATACGCATTTAGATGATGGATGAGAACACTGACCAGCAAATGTCAAGGTATTTTGCTGTTCTAAACTATTTCCAAAGTTTTATCCAACGTGCTTTTCTCAAGGTTAACTCCATATGTAGAGAAAATTAATAGCAATCATCAGTGTGGATTTTGCCATAACAGGTCATGTACTGATTATGTTGGGAGGGGGGCACTACTGCAGCTGTTCATATTCAAAGCAAGTTGGCTTGTATTTGGGAGGTTTCTGGTTTGATAGGTTGAACACCAGTTGCTCTGATTGAGTCCCCAGGGAGGTACTGGGTTAGTAAATCAAATGATGCAATGACTGCTTCCTTAAATATCTTTTGCAGTTCATTGTGGTTCTAACATTTGTCATAAGCTAGCTGTGTATATACTAAAAGCCTATGATTTACTTTTGTACAGTATTGTCACTGAACTGGTGTAGGCATGGAACTAGTTAGGGTAATGAAAATGTGTTTGAAGTGAAACTTACAGTAAAGTCTAAAAGTGTTTTGGTACGTTTCCTAATCATAATGCTTGAACACCATTGCTTGCCAGCTTTGCTTTAGAATGTGACATAATGAAGGTGCAAAAAGAACGAGAAGCCGGATGGGATTGAAACTGAAGGGGACACAGGCTTGTGGGTCATGTTAGTTCTATTCATTTATTTCCCTGCCACCCCAAGGTCTATTAAGGAGATTGTTCTAGAAACAAATACTGAGAGAACTGAGTATGTGTGTGTTCATGTCTTGTCACCAGAGGGCTTGGCACAATGACAACCTAAATAGTGGCTCAAATACTTCTCAGCTGTGTGTGAGTAACCATGACAGTTGGGGCAGTGCCGTGTCTGAGACACAATTGAAATAGATACTGGAACAATTTCGAAATTCCTAAAGAATAAAAACTGCTCATATTGGCAAATGTTTCTGATACAGAAGTTTGCATTCGCTGACAGTAGTGCTTGGTGGAAGTGCAGTGTTCCTTTTTGACAAATGTATGTTGTATGTATGTGTGCCTGAAAGTTCACTGGATTAGACTACATGTACTAGAAGAAATACGATAATTTAAATATTTGTCTGACAGAGTTGTTGTATCTTTCATGTCAGGTTGGCATCCTTCAGGGGCTGGAACATGCATAAGAATGGCTCATTGGAAGGGTTCATATGTGGATCCCTTAGCTGGAAGTTGGAATGTTCTTGGATTTTACATGACTTGGGACAGTTGTATTTTATAGCAGTCTGACAGCTGCTGGCAGTTAGTACCCAGTTATCATGTCGGTGTATGGAAGGCCCATGTTATGTTTCATATTTGCTATGTATAAAACCCTCCCATGCATTATCCATTCAGTACAGTAACTGTCTGTTAGTGGCATTATGCAAGTCTGATGATGGCTGCTTATCAGGAACCGTTTGTTAAGCCATCCTTCTGTTTTATGTTTAATTTTCTACATTTTCTCTTTACTCTGGTTCACATAAATGGTACCTTCTAAGACATTTATGAAGATACCGCACTCCTCAGGATTTAGGTATTTGCAAGGAAACTGAACAGCCAGACAAATGAGACACCTGAAGTATGGTGAACGTCAGTTCCACTGCATGTGCTGTGGCATGCAGGTCCTTCAGTAATAGGATCACATCTTGTACTGTGAATATGGACACACTGTATTCCTCCAAACTTATTGTACATACCGGTATATTGCAGATTGCACAGCAACAAATCCAAAAGGATCATAATTTTGAATTAAGAAATATTTGACACACAAGTTACATTAATGTGTGGCAATGGTGCTCAGCTGTTTCTGACATCGTTACCAATGGAGTTTGAGGAGAACTGTCAGTGACAGGCCCTTTGCATCAAATGTATAAATCTTCCAGAATATGATGGCATGTAGGGATGGGTAAGATGATGTGGAAATAAATTATTGGCAAGTGTGTGAATGGAAGTGGTTGTGGCCTACTTTGAAGTAGTATTGCAACATTAACCTGAAGGGACTGAGGGAAATTACAAAACAGCCAAGAATAGCCTGTTGAATCCAACATAAGAACATTCCCCATTTGACCAACACGTTCAATGCTATGTCTGAAACTGAGCTCATGTATAGAAGGAGCTTTACCTCCATGCATAACATTTACATAAGGAAGTGTTGCTTTGCCTGCAGTGTTACTCATACATTAAGGGTTTGCATATGTGTTCACAGAGAGACAGCTCCTATGGATGTGTGGTGCAGTCCCTGGGGTGGGCCAGTGTTGGGAACAATACAGGTGTGAGTGGCATGTTCTCCCAGTATCCTGGGAACCTCTCCCCCGTTGACTGGTTGCACTGCATAGACAGGGGACTCTCGTGGTACAACTGCTGCAGTATGTGGGCTCTCATTGGGGTCCAGTGCACTGCCTTGTAGTTTTCAGAGATTGCCTCATCTGCCTTGGTGTGCTGTCCTTCCCATCTGCAACAGCAAACGCAGTGTATTTGTCACCTGCCTTTCGTTTCTCAACTGTGAATTGCAGTTGTATTCAGAGATAAGCAATAGAATATGTAACAGTGTGGAATGAATGTGGTTAGAATTGCAGAGAATGTTTTGAAAATTAAACTAAAGGGAAGGTGCACAAGAAGAAGACCAGATCAGAGTGGGAACAACAGGTTAGGAATAATTTTACAAAGAATGAACATAATGCAGAGAGGAAGTAAGGAGGCTCCTTGGCAAGACAGGGCCAGATGGAGGAAACAAAACTTGGGTATCCTTACAAAATCACATTTCGTAGATAAGGTTACTGTAAAAAGCTACATTTTTGCATAACAATTAGTCTTGTTCCTTGGGTGTTTGCATGGATTTCCCACCAGAGTGCAGAATATGCTAGAGTGCCTCTTTCTGACCAATGAGCATCAAGGGCTCTGTTGTCACTGCATTGCACTGTACACAGAGTCCTGCAGTAGGGGTGAACAGTTTATAAATCTTTTGGTCTTAAAGTAACAGTGGCCTATTCAGAGAATTGGTATATCAACTGATATTTATATAGATGTCAGTATACAAATACTCCTTATATGGCTGTTGTATCAGTAGTTTGTGTTTCAATTCTATCAATATTGCTGATAAATTAAGAATTTTGAACATGGAGTGACAAGACATGTGCCATGAGAATTGCCCCACATGTCCATCTGTGATGCTAATGTGACAACTGTACAAGCTTTCATTTATTTTATCCAATAAATGTTATGTGGCTGTGGAACTGTTGTTCAGAGGTTAACAGATACAACATTCTTATGCAGAAGACATTAAAAGATGGTTTGTTGGAGCACTTGGAAGAATGGAAGGTAACAATATTAAAATTAATTGTAAAGCAGTCAGTTATTAAGCAGTGAATTGGAGTCACCTGGCTTAAAAATGATACCCTCCAAACAATATATTTTGCCTATTTGCACTGTATAATGAGATACGGAATAATTTTGGGGAGGTGTTGATATAACAGGTGAAAGATATTTACTCTGCAAAACAAAACTGTCAGAATTATGGCTGGTGTAAAACAGAAATATATGTAGAAATCTGTTCAAGAGATTAGAGACTGTCCCTTTCTGTGTGAATACATATTTTAATTACTGGAAATCACTGTAAATAACCAACATTTCAAACATATTTACCAAATTCACACTGTTAATACAAGGCATCATTACCACCTTCAAAAACCAGTTCTCATCCTTTTCATATGTTCAAGAAACTATGCACCATGCTGATATCAAAATGTTCAACCAGGATGCAGTCTGTATTGAGTAAAAACCCTGTATATTTAAACTGGCACAGTTCGTTGGTAAGAAATGTATTTATAAGTTATAATCTTAAGATCAGCCATATATAATGGAGTATCTTTCAACACTTATGTGAAATCCTTCTATTTTCATATATTCTAGTTCTGTGTATTTTATATTTCTCTGACTTACTCCACCTCTTGTTGTCACTTTGACAATATTTTGGACCCAAGGTATGTATAGTACATGTGTGGTGTATGTATGTATGTATGTACGATGGGAACAAGAACTTTCCCTTTTAACAAATATTTGAAATACAACCTCAATTATAAGCCCAAAAATTGGATCAAAACAGAGACGCTGGAGGTGAAACGGCGATTTGTTCTCTTCCCACATATGAACAAGATAACTTCCAATGGCAAGTAGCCAAGACTGTGGACCCACTTTATAAACATCAACCACTATGTGAGCATCACAATACCGTTTTAGAAAGAGAATAACGTGCATTGGGAACAAACTAAAGTTAAACAGCGTGCAAATTGTTAAAGCAGACAAAGGAAGCTCAATCATTAAAACATTCCAAAATGATTATAATGATAAAATTGTTAACGTTTTTCTTTGAACCAGTTTGACACTTTGTGCACGACCTTACAAACACCTTCCAAAAATCTCAGGAATTTTCTGTATAGTTGTAAAACCCAAATAAGTAATGAACGGAAAACAAAATTAATAAACTTGATTCCCAGTCCTTCAAATATTTGTGGACTTATAAAAATCCACAAACTAGAACACCCAATTGAACCAATAGTGAATATGTGGCATGCACCAGCCTACAAGTTTAGTAAATTCTTCACCAAATCAACTTGCCCAGTGCATTTAATATTAAGAACACTCCATTTCTGATTCATAATCTCCAAGCGATTAATATGCATTGTAATGTAAGACTGGCCTCTGGTGATATTCCAGATATGTATACATATACCTTGCACTGTCAGTATGCAGCTTCTTACATCAGTAGTATCACACGCTGTAAGATTCCTATCCATAAGTTTATTTATCTTGTTTCTTTATATTGCTTGTATTCTTCATTCTTGTCTACTCATTACATAACGGTAAAGGTAAAGCTCACCCTAGAAGAGGCCATGAAGGCCCAGATGGGGAGTAGAGGTTAATTTGTATTCTTTTCTTAACCGGGGTACTAGATGGGGATGGGTGGTCAACAGCAAGCCCTGGTCGCTTTACATCCGGGAAAGACTTGGTACCCATTGTATAGGACTCTGGGTGGGCCCAACTGGATGGGTGCGGAAAATGTCGCCCCTACCTGGGTTTGATCCCTGTACCATCCAGCTGTACTGACTGAGCTATCCTGGCCCACATATTCTTTATTTATTGATCAAATGTCAGCGCTCCTCGCGATAACAGAACTGTACAGTTGTTACTGCACACACCAATGTGCAAGAACTGTATCCCATCTGCAGCACAAATCTTCTACCGATGAGTGCACACAGCAACAAATCGGAACTACCGTGCAAGGCCGGTGGCAGCACCACACAGTACAGTATATTGCTGTGCCTAATGTACTTATTAATAATCTACACAGCTGCCGTACGACAGACACGCTGTTTGAATTGTCTTGCAATTGGTATTGATAACTATTTTAAAACTGTTTTATACCAAACCATTATTTTTAACACATCTTCGTGGCTTTTGTATTGTTATACTGTTTGTACCTTGCAGCCTTGGGGGATGTTGTTGGTGTACCGTGATGTGACAGGGCAGAGCTGCTGCTGCTGCTGCTTAATGATGTTCAGTTTCTACATGTAGCATTATGGCCTGATTGTGGCCCAGCTTGGGGCCGGAACTGCTTGCTGTTTGATAAACATATTCATAAAAGTGTGTTGGTTGTGACTGGAGATTTGTTAGAGCTTTGTGATTGATACAGCGAAGGAGATGTTTCATACAAAGTAAATTTGGTCACTTGCTGTCTGACGGTGTTATAATAACAACTACGAAGACTCCCTGTGGAATGTCGAAACATGTTGCAGTGTAAAGGATACATTTAGTGCGCGTACAGTTGGTGCTGCAAACTGATGTACGGCACGTGCAGTGTTGCAGCAGCACGTAACTGTTGACAAATACAGTGGGAAGGGCAATTGTACAGGAAATTTTGTATTTGAGTTTCCGTGCATCACAAGTCTATAATATATAATAAACCAACAAGATGCAACTCTGGCAGTATTGTGTTTATTAAAAACTACAAGTATGCTCTACATGTTTCGGACGCCCTTTGCG
>Ga0209628_10000804_pt1 | contig 19668 bp, 18 predicted proteins | sample TergutCu122P4_FD_187285 | JGI IMG/M metagenome (GOLD analysis project Ga0209628, IMG submission 187285) | Cubitermes ugandensis P4 segment gut microbial communities from Kakamega Forest, Kenya - Cu122 P4 (SPAdes) (version 2) | ecosystem: Host-associated > Arthropoda: Insects > Digestive system...
TGGCTGTGACCCTGTAAGGTATCTGGCGCAGATTTTAACCCTCTAATTCTCTCTATTTTCAAAGTTTATCGCTTAAAGTTCGATTGCAAAAAACTTTTCATGCGTATGTCGTGGCTTGGTTAGGTACGATGAATACTGTCGGGAAACCCATTTTTTTGTTACGTTGATAGTTATCTTTTAGTCGATCCCAGTGCCTTTTTGGGTAACATTCTACCTCTACAGCAAAACTGCGCTTATAATCCCAACTAGTATGGTCTATGTATCCTTTTGCTCCTTCAACTTTTGAAGCGGGTAGAGTAGGTGTAACGTAAAGGTCAGCTAAACTCTCATCCGTCGCCCCATCATCTATGCGTACTATCCAACCGTTTAACCAATACACCTTACGCTGCGCCATAATGGCTTGAATGTGCTTAACACCACCCGCTTTCTCACCACGAAAAGTAACATCCAAAAGCCGCTTAGCTTTTTTATCGCTTAAGTCTAAGCGCCAATTTCGTGTGCGTATCTCTTTGGCTCTTAACTCTCTTTTTCCGTAGGTGTAGGTTTCTTCTCGGTATTGACGGGTGGTTTCTTCTTTAAACGATAGGTAAGCGTTTCGTTTGGCGTTATCAACAGCGAGGTTTTTTAGGGCATTTACAAAACCCATCTCGGTAAGAACATACGACTTAGGCGTGGCTGGATTGTAGAGAAGATGTTCTCGCAGAGTATCCTCATCAACATAACCCCCAAGCAAACGGACAGTGAGCAGTATAGTCCACTCCGCAGGAGTCACAGGCCAATCCAAAAAATCCCTCTGCAAAGACTTGGTCTTTACCTGACCCATCAACTCATCCACATCAACCACACGACCATACCGCTCTAAACTGTGTCTGATTACTTTTTCAGGATCACTGGAACCTGCCTTGTAATCAAGCGTTTCTAAAACCTGATATTCCCTGTTACCTTGAAAAGGTGTTGAAACAAAAAATAAGTGACGGGGCAAGTTCATGAGAGTTTGATAGCCAAAGGTTTTGGGATAAAACTTTTCCAGCACACGAGCAGTGTCCTCGCCCACACGGAAAGAAATGATGGTTTCACAGGTCTGAGTTATAGCATCCTGAATATCCTTACGGTACTGTGTGAGATATTGACTAGCCAAGGTTATGAAAACCTTGAACTTACGCAACGACTGAAGGGTTTCAGGGATGCTTTTAGTAGTGTAACGATAAGCTTCATCCACATACACATAGAAAGGCGCACGTTATGTTCAGGAACATCTTCACGAGACATACCCGCATTATGCGTAGCAGACAAAATGAGACTGCCCAAAAAATTAGCCATATCAGTTGTGATTACACCTTCAGGAAGGTCTACAATGATTATTTTTCGCTGATCCATAGCCACCCGAAAATCAATACAACTCTTCTCAGCCATAAACATAGGAACCAAAATCCTCTCCTGCACAATACGATACAATTTAGTCAAAACAGCCATAGAAGCATCCTTAGGCATTTTATCGTACTGTTTTTCCCAAAAGGTGCGGACGTTTTGGTCTCTGCATTTTGCGGTTAGCATGTCTCGAAATTCATTATCCGCCAAAATCTTGTACAAATCAGGAAGCTTTGCATTCTCTTTTTCCATAAGCAGATAGAGGGCGTTTAGGAGGATCATGTCAAGACGGGGTCCCCACCAACGTTCATAGATTTTTTCAAGGGTATCCATGAACATTCTTGCGACTACGTCTCGTTCGTAGGGGTCTTTGGATTCTAAAAAATTAATTTGCAGCACTTGGTGGTCGTATTTGTCCTCAAAAGCAGACCAAGGATTAATGTAGATAACACGATCCCATTTCTCAGGCGGAATATGCGACAAGACGAGGTTTGTGAGGTCGCTGTGGGAGTCAATGACCATGAACCCCTCGTTATGGTCAATGTGTTGTTTTATCATGGAAAGCAAAAATCGTGTTTTGCCACACCCCGGAAACCCCATAACCAAAGAATGAATACGATCTACAGAGTAAATCCCCCGCTTTAACTTCTTACCTATGGCAGGATCAATCTCTGCATCTATACCTAACACATGAAGCCTATTTCTTGTCGCTCTTGGATTTGCGCTTTGACTACTCATCTTATGAACCACTATTCTGCAAAATCATGTTTCTCAGTTTTTAAAAATCTGAAACATCAAACTTTGGATGTGTTAAATGATGGAACACTGCAAAAACCCACTAAAACCCGAATGCCACAACGAAAATATCCTATTATATATGCAAATTAACCAAGAAAAATTACCCATATGCCAACAATGCTGGAATGCAATCGCCGAAACTACTTACGAGTGGGGGGAAGATACCTTAATGGAGAAAGAAAAGTCACGCCCAAATTAAACGGAGATAAAAACCAAAGAATGCTCAAAATAGATTAAAATGAAGCATGACTAAAATTTTTCCTGCTTTTACTTTAAGGCAATCTCCGAAAACCTATATTTTTTCAAAAATGGCATGTTGAAAAATCGTGTAACTATGTTGTTTGTTTTTCTACAATGGGTTTTCGGAGGCTGCCTATACTCGTAAAGGTCTGTTAGAAGAATTGGATATTGATGAAGAAGAAATTTAAGCTCATCTACCAAGCGATTTCATAAACGTTTCAACTGCTGAACTGCTTACAAATTGTAAATAGTTGGAGGGTTAGATGAGTTTGCGCAGTTTGGGTTTTTAGAGACACCGTTTTTAGAAAGTCATCCGTGGCTGGTAAATTGTTGATTGGTGATTTGCGCGGTACTCGAAAGCTTTCCAAGTGGTTAACTATAGCTTATTATTTTATGTCTCCTTTTGTTTTGTGTTCCAAAAGGCGTAACTGTCTATCAAAGTCACTTTCAAACAAACTATCTTGCATAATGCGGTACTTTTCAAATTCACAAAGCGCGTGTTCTTGTGCAACCTCTGCAGTTATACGACCTGCATTAGTTAATAGTTCTCGTTCGTCCGCCTGCAAAATTCGATCAAGATATTTTGCCCAATCTTCCATAGTCATAGGAATGCGTCTTTGTGCACGATTTTCAGCCAAATCAAGATATGCCGATACAATTGCTGCCAAAGAACGCATTTCTTCTTTAGATAAATAATTTTTTGCTACAGTAACATCGTATCGCTGAATTTTTCCGTGTGGTGCATCATCCCATGTGGTCAAACCCATATGCGTCCTATCAGCATCAGCGCGATTGTAGATCACTTCTGCAGCAGTGTTACCATGTACAGCATAATGCATTTTATTTTGAACTTTGGCAAAAAAATCTCGCGTTGTTTTCGCATCTTTATCATAATCAAGTGCAGTGGAATATATGTCTGTTATTTTCTGATAAAACCGTCGCTCAGAGAGGCGTATTTCACGAATTTTTTCAAGTTGCTTATCAAAATAATCCTGAGTTAATACGGTTCCCCCGTTTTTCAAACGAGCTTCATCCATAACCCAGCCTTGAATAGTATAATCCTTGACAATTTGGTTTGCCCACTTTCTAAACTGCACCGCCCGCTCATTATTGACCTTAAACCCTACGGAAATAATTGCTTGAAGATTATAATGGTCAATTTCACGTTGTACTTGTCGTGAGCCTTCGGTTTGAACTGTTAAATATTTCTTAATAGTTGCCTCTGGTTCGAGTTCGCGGTCAGCAAAAATTTGTTTTAAGTGTATGTTAATGTTTGCAACGCTTACATCGTATAGTGTAGCCATCATTTTTTGCGTGAGCCAAATGTTCTCGTCTTGGTAACGAACTTCAAAGGTTTGCTCATTATCGCCCACTGCTGCAATGAATGTCAGATATTCCGCTGCGCTGGAACGAATTGTTATGTTATTTTTTCTATCGTTAGTTGATGTCACAATTACCCTTCTACATCTACTGTCTGATGTTTTTCTTATTTTTGGATGTTTCTTTATTATACAGTCAATTTATCCATTTGTTATAAGTATTCTTCACTTCATATAGTCCTCATCTACACTCAAATTGACTAATTTTGCGGGCATTTCAAGGAGGGGCACCTCGTTATGTAGTCATACAAATGGTTTTATCCCTGAAGCTTGTGGGGAAAAAGTTTTTTAGAGGTTAAGCATACTTGGTTGTTAGTGTTTAAATATGAACCTCAAAATTTGAACCATACTTTTGAGGAAACGCAACATATACAAGCCGCCCAATCCCGGCAACAGATATTGTTTTGTATGTTCAGTTAGGTTCAGAGAGGTTGCCTATTTGTAAGAACTGTTGGCCTGAACTTGCGGAACTTACAGAAGATTGGGATGAACATAAGATTAAAGGGTGAAGAAAAGCAAGATTCAACCGCATGTATTTAGGGCTACAGAAAAGTTACCTGTAACATTAAAGATACCGCAATAGTTATCTATAAAGTTTTGATGTGAGATGACTATATTGCGAAAAAATATTCGTCGTATAACTGCTATTTTTTCACAAGCCATTTGCCCTTCTTTTTTGTGCCCTCGCGCTCAATAATGCCATTGTCTTTTAAGAATTTCAAATTCCGCTCTACACTGCGATTTACAATACCTACTTTTTCAGCAAGCTCGGGAATAGTTACCGACGGATTTTCTCTAATCAATGCCAGTATCTTTGTTTGAACTTCATTTATACCGACATTTATACCGACATTAGCGTCGGTATAAATTTGGTTGCGCACAAATTTAACTTCAAAGAAAATACCTTTATTTCTAAAAAACGGCTTAGAAATACCATCTTTTTTACACTCAGTTTTAATCTTATTAATTCCCCTCCCCCACCGCTCAATTTGCCCACTATAATAAAACACAGTAGCAACACACGGATTATGCAAAAAAGACCTACGAGACACCAAAAGCTCCTTAAAACTAATATCTTCAGGCAACTTTGCCATGTTTGAAATAATTACTTGATGCTCATAAACCCGAATACTAATAGGAGTAAAATACGAATAATCATTATGAATAATAGCATTTAAGACGGCTTCACGCATAGCCTCATAAGGCACCAAAAAATCCTCAATACGCTGAATCCCCTCATAGCGAATCCAACCTTTCAAATATTTGGTATAAAGCAAATCAAGCGTCTTATCAGCTAATTCAATAAGTGAACCATGAACCTCATCTTGATAACGAACATCAACATCATTATCAAAATAACCCAGTTTAACACAAGCACCCATAACCCATTTCTCAGGGTCCGCGCCAAAGCACATAGTTGCAGCACGCTTCATAAACCCGTTTTCTTTTAGGTTAAGGTTCTCAAGTAGCGCATCAATTGGAATGTCAGCGTCTTCTTTTTTCAGACGCTTACTTTGTATTGCTTTTTTCCAAAAATAGTATGTTGAAAAACCGTGTAACTATGTTGTTTGTTTTTCTAAAAGGGGTTTTCGGAGGTTGCCTATACAATCATCCGTTAACTTTGAAGCTTAAATTATGTCTGGAGTAGCCCTTCAGAAGAAAATAATTCTGTTTAATGATGTAAAAAAAGTTTATAAGGTGTTAAGCATACTTGTTTCTCTTAGTGATTAATATGAATCCTCAAAATAAAAAATTAGATTTTGAGGGTAGGTATAAAAAGCAAGCAAGTCAAGCCCATTCTCGGCGCCTTTTTTAGCAGTATCCTGAGTTAAGTGGTATGTGGGTTTCTGTAGAAGGTTCAAGAGTTTAGGTTTGTTTAACAATATTTTTTGGTATATGATGGTTTTTGGGTAGCGCCATTTTTCTATCTCTCAGGCTACACCAATTAAAATACTTCATGACACCACCGCGTATTGAGCGTAAGCATTTGTCTTTGCGTACTTGGTGTAGTAGGCTTGTTAGACGTGGGATTAGTTTTTCAAAATCATCTCTTATGCACAAAATTGTTGTAGGTTTGGTCATAAACTTTTGGTTCTTCAAAAGAAACTTACCCTTTCACTTAACTTAGGATTTGTTGACAATTAATTTGACTATTTGTTTTAGGGCAGGATATGTCATGTATGGTATGGGAGATGTGATTTAGTCAAGTTATTTATCAGCAGAGCCTTAGGACATGATCAGAAAAAAAGTGTAGGCGTATAGCCTCTCATTTTTATAGGTACGGTTTTTATTTCTATGTTTTGTTGTATGTTCTTTGTTGACGTTTTTGTTTTTTGCTGTTTAATTAATTGTTAAATTATTCCTTGGTCTATCATAGTGTCTGCTACTTTTACAAAACCACCAATATTTGCACCTTTAACATAGTTAATGTAGTCTCCTTCTTTACCATATTTAACACACGTCTGATGAATAGCTTTCATGATTGCCTTTAGACGTGTATCTACTTCTTCACGTGTCCATGAAAGACGCATACTATTTTGAGTCATTTCTAACCCAGATGTTGCAACACCGCCAGCATTTGCTGCTTTACCTGGTCCGTATAAAACTTCGTTTTTAAGAAATATTCTTACACCTTCTGGTTCTGTGGGCATGTTAGCTCCTTCACCTATACAGTAGCAACCGTTCTTCACCAAAGCTTTTGCGTCTTCTCCACTGATTTCATTTTGAGTAGCGCAAGGCAATGCCACTTGACATTCAATTCCCCACGGTCGTTTACCTTCAAGGTATTCTGCATTTTTGTACTCTTTTACATATTCTTTGATTCGACCCCGACGAACATTTTTTAAATCCATTACATAGGCGAGTTTTGAACAATCAATGCCTTCGCTATCATAGATAGTTCCATTACTGTCAGATAATGTCACTACTTTTCCACCAAGTTCATTAACTTTCTGTACTGCATACTGAGCAACATTTCCTGATCCTGAAATAGTAACAGTTTTGCCGTTAAAATCTTCATTTCGTGTTTTGAGCATTTCCTGTGCAAAATAAGAAACACCATAACCAGTTGCCTCTGGTCGAATTAAACTGCCACCCCAATTAAGACCTTTTCCTGTTAATACTCCTGTGTATTCATTCTGCAGTTTTTTGTACATCCCAAACATGAAGCCCACTTCTCGACGACCAACACCAATATCTCCAGCTGGAACATCAGTATCTGGACCAATATGACGAGAAAGTTCTGCCATGAAACTTTGACAAAATCTCATAACTTCCATGTCACTTTTGTCTTTAGGGTCAAAATCTGCGCCGCCTTTAGCACCACCCATTGGTAAAGTTGTTAATGAATTTTTAAACACCTGTTCAAATGCTAAAAACTTTAGAACACTTAAATTGACACTTGGATGAAAACGTATGCCACCTTTATATGGACCAATGGCACTGTTCATTTGAATTCTGTAACCTTTGTTTACTTTTACTTCGCCTTTATCATTAACCCAAGTAACTCTAAATATAACTATTCGTTCAGGCTCAATTATTTGTTCTAGTATGTTGGCAGATTGATACTTAGGAGTGTTTTCAATTATAGGCCAAACAGACGTGATAACCTCGTCTACGGCTTGATGAAATTCTGGTTGGTTAGGATTTCTATCTTTTACATGTACCATAAATTCTTCAGGTGTTTTATACATCATAGTTATTTCACCGTTTGATTATTATTCTGCTGATATACGTATCCGGTTAAAAGACTGCCATTTTGTATTATCATGTTTTAATGCCTCTCCCGGTGTGTTTACAGCACTATTAATTGGCTACACACGTATTTCAGGAAATATATAGACTTTATTGGGTAAAATGTGTTCTATCCGAGAATAACGTTATATTTTTCGTTTTTTATACAAAACCCAGCAGAATACCCGCGCGGTAGCAGTGTGAGAATATTAATGGCGAAATAATTTCTGGACACCACACTTAGCATAGTATCAGTGAACTGAACGGTAAATAGCATTACACCGCAGGTTTAGGCTTCTTCCCATGCCTCGTCTTCGTTGTTGTCCCAGAATTCTTTCATTTTTCTCTGTTGTATTGTAGTACGATTTTCCTCACTCATACATAATCAACTATAGCAAACTATAGCACTACAGAAATATTTAACAATTACCACCACACACCACCACCGCCAAACCCAATGATATTGTATCTACGGATTCAACTTTTTTTGTGTCACCCATTCTTCCCGTGTATACGCTTTACTATATCCACATAAAGAACAGTGTATTTGAATGTGTTTTGGGTCATCTAAAACCGTGATTGGACTAATTTGTTCACGGCATTTAGGACAAGTGTATGTTGACATAAATTATAGTTCTCCAAAATCATCACTGCTAAAACAGACCGGTTCTAAACATGGTTTTCCCTGCTTGTTTACCACGATTTTGTAGTGGGTTTCACAGATTTGACAAGTAACTGTTTCATCTGCGGGTGTTATGTCTTTTTTTAGTAAACTTCCACATTCAGGACATTTTGCACTAATTTTCAGTAAACTCTCCAAAACAGTTTATTTAACCCATACTATTGCAGCGCCTGTTAAGTAGGTTTAGTAGTATAACCTTAATGTAAGATTCTTGAACACTGCTAAGTGTTTACTATTTCTATGCTGCAACAGATTGTTTGTTTACATGTTTTTAATGATATATCAAATTATGAAACACACTATATCTACTGCTACACCTCTTAAAACATAAAAAAGAAGGCACAATAAATGAAGCTTAACCCTAAACTTAAACCAGGCACTAGTCGTAAGAATTTGTTGTTTGCTTCTTTAACATTATTTATGCTATTCACATCTTTGTTTGCCTGCGTACATGTGTCAAATGTTAAGGGGCAAACCGAAAAACTTGCTAAACCAAACACCACCACTACTGCTACTGTTGTTGGTCGTGGCGTGGTAAATACACAAAAACCTCAAACGCCTAACGTTACTTTAACTCCAAACGCGACTATGATAAGTAAAAATGAGCAAACACAAAATAGTAACACTAAAAACCGTTACACACTCATAGGCCTTATATTTGCACTTGTCATTACCTTTTTAATAGTGTTTTTTATGGATCACCCAGACAAGTAACTTTTTCTTTGACGAACTAAAAAGAAGTCGTGAATTCGTAGTTGCCCAGTTTTTGGTGCTGTGACTATTTTTGCCAAGTTATTCATTAAATGCGATAATCTTTGAAATAATTAACTGCGAAAAATCAACAACCATTTCATTATATTTCCCTTCATCACCCAACTTTAACATTAGACTTCTTGCGAAACTGTGAAATAGTGTAAACGTTTGATTGTTATTATAGTGAAAAAATGTTCTGGTTTGAGGTTTAACCTGATTTGGGCGTTTAATTTTTTCAAAAAACATGTAGTTTCGCAAGAAGTCTATTTGTATATACTCTTCTCTTTCTGAACCAAGAAACAATAAAACCTAATTAGTATTAAAGCCTAATATTAGAGTTGTAGGTAACATTATGATTCACACACTTTATGTGAAAAAAAAGTTATTTAGAAGGCGTTTTGATTTTTTTGATGAAACCTTCTAAAACATCCTCCATGTTAGGGCGACCAATTTCTTGCAAGTTGTATTTCACACGGGTATTTGGCTTGTTTATTTTGATGACCCTTTCTAAGTCAATGGGTGTTGCAATAACTACAGAATCACAGTCCGTTTGTTCAATAGTGGCAGCTAAGTCTTTCATCTGTTGTTCGCCATAACCCATAGCAGGTAATAATTTACCAATGTTAGGATAGATGCGATATGTTTCAGATAGTTTTCCTACAACATATGGTCTAGGGTCAACAATTTCGGTAGCGCCAAAGCGACGGGCGGCTACAATGCCAGCACCGATTTTCATCTCACCATGTGTTAAAGTTGGACCGTCTTCAACCACTAACACTCGTTTACCTCGAATTACTTCTGGCTTATCTACACTGATAGTAGATGCAGCATCTACTACTGTTGCTCTAGGATTAACGCGTTCAATGTTGCTTCGGACTGTTAGAATGTCATCAAAGTTTGCGCTGTCAATTTTGTTAATTACAACTACATCCGCTATGCGCAACGTTACTTCGCCAGGATAATATGCAATTTCATGACCTGGGCGCAGTGGATCGACTACTGCAATCATCAAATCAGGACGATAGAAAGGAAAATCATTGTTACCGCCATCCCACAAAATGACATCACACCCGTTTGGATCATTTTCTGCCGCACGCAAAATGGCCTCATAATCCACACCTGCGTAAATCACATTCCCTCGGGCAATATGCGGTTCATATTCTTCCATCTCTTCGATAGTACACTTATGCTTTTTTAAATCATCAATACTGGCGAAGCGTTGTACTTTTTGAGCAACTAAATCACCATAAGGCATGGGGTGACGGACGGCAATCACTTTTAAGCCATGAGCCATCAATACCTCTGCAACGCGTCTGGAAGTTTGGCTTTTACCACAACCTGTGCGAACCGCTCCTACAGCGATAACGGGTTTAGTGCTTTTGATCATAGTATGTTTATAGCCCATTAAAGAAAAATCTGCGCCTGCAGCATTCACTTGAGCACCAATGCTCATAACTACAGAGTAAGGAACATCACTGTATGAGAAGACACATTCATCAGCATCAAGCTCTTGAATGAGTCTCTGAAGATCGTCTTGAGCATAGATAGGAATGCCTTCTGGATAAAGACCACCAGCAAGCTCAGCAGGATACTTCCGATTAGCTATATCTGGAATTTGTGCGGCAGTAAACGCTACTACCTTATAAGCAGGATTTTTTCGAAAAAAGGTATTAAAATTATGAAAATCTCGTCCAGCCGCACCGATAATGATTATTTTTCGTTGTAACACGCCTGTTTTACCTCGACAAAACCTTTACATGCAGGTTATTGTGGCATGTGAAAAAAATTATCAGATATAAGCTTTTCAGAATTTTTTTCATTTCTTATCGACCTGAAATAAGATAAACATAACTTAACGAGAACTGGAAAAACCATAAAACACAGTTATCAAAACAGTTTCAAAAATCAATTTTAGGTTACGTCATAAAATAAATGTAACTGTAACATCATCGTAGAAAACAACTGATATAATAATTATCAAATGAGAAAGGGTGATAATTATTAGTGGTAAAAAGCATAACGCCTGAATGCCCGATAACCCGTAACTATGTTTGTGGGGGTTTATGTCGAGTATTTTGTAGAGTTGTTTTTGTTTCTCAGTTATTTTGCCTGCTTTTAAAGACTGATTTGGATACTCAAAACACTCAATAACATCTAAACAATCAATCAAACCCTGCATTGTATAGTCTTTAAATAAGCCAGCTGTTTGCATGTGATTTTTAATATATGACAAATAAATCAAACCAATATAACAAACAAACAATTTCCCATCCAAACTCCCCTCAGACGACACAAGTACACGCGAAGATTCAACCTATCCTTAACATTACCAAACGCCTTCTCAACCAAATCCCTATTACGATATAACTCTACTTTTACTGCAACATTTCGTGCAAAACATGATAAACCCAACACCTTAAATTACACCCCAACATAAATGCGTTACTTAGTTAACACTCTCAAAAACTAGAGCCACACATCTCATCGTAATGTTTTTAAACAAACGTGTTAGAAACTTTTCCAACACACGTTTACGTCAACTATAGATTATCAGCTATTTTCAAGGTGTTATTGTTTTTTTATTTATGTTACTTATAATGTTTTCAAAGATGAGTTTGCCATCGCCGTATGGGGTTGTATGTGTTTTAGTTGTCCAATCTGGCTCTTGCCACCAGTACATTGCTCGCTCTGGGTGTGGCATTAATCCAAAGATTGTACCATCTTTATTGCATATACCTGCGATATCATGAAATGCACCATTGGGGTTTATTGGGTAAGTACCGTTTGCGGGTACACCGTTTTCGGCACAGTAACGGAAGACAAGCATATCATTGTCAATTAATTTTTCCAGTAACAGTTTTTCTTTTTCAGCCGAAAATAGAAAACGTCCTTCGCCGTGTGCAATTGGAATTTTAAGAATTTTATTTTGAGGAATTTTATTTGTGAACAAACAGTTTCCATTGTTTTCATTTTTTAGATAAACCCAAGTACATTTGAACCCTTGAGGATTATTTGTTGTTAGAACTGCCTCAGGGTATTGGTTATCGTTTTCAAAGCCAGGCAGCAGTCCGTATTCAACAAGTACCTGAAAACCGTTACCAATGCCAAAAATCGGCTGGTTTTCAGCTATAAACTGTTTCATCTGTTTACCCAGCTTTGCTTTTAGCGTCCTTGCAAAAATTACACCAGAACGTACAGAATCACCAAACGAGAAACCACCTGGGAGAACAAGCAGATTGTAATCCATCAGGTTATCCTGTTTTACTAGCTCATTAACATGTTTGATTTCTGCTTGTGCACCAAGTTCTTGAAAAGCCCTTGCTGTTTCGATGTCACAGCTAGTCCCGCCCACACGCAAAACACAAACTTGGATATCTTTAGTTCGCATTTTTAGACCTCCATATTTAAAGTTTTTTTCCATGCTGCACGTAATTCTGAGAGGTTAGCATTAACTACCAAGTTATCGTTTAAGCCGTAAACTTGCAGTTTTTTGGTGTCTGTTACTTCTCCAACCATGGCACAACTGTTTTTCATTAATACTTCAAAATCATAGCGATCTTTGGGTGATACTTCAATTAGAAAACGACTATTGGATTCGGAGAATAGGATAAAATCATTCCGTGCAATTGACTTATTAGGCACTGCTTTTAGGTTAAGTTTCATTCCTAAATTGCTTGCAAATGCCATTTCAGCTGCTGCAACAGCTAAACCACCTTCAGAGAGATCATGACAAGATTTTACCATGCCATGGTCAATTGCTTTAATGAGATTATAATAACTTTTGCGGGATTTAGTTGCATGTAATTTTGGTACATTTGCACCGAGGTAACCTTTGAGTTTATAGTATTCTGAACCACCCAGTTCAGGGTAAGTGTTACCAAGTAGGTAGAGCAGATTTCCAGATGTTTTAAGATCCACTGAAACTGTTGAACGTATATCGGGTATAATACCCACTGCTGTAATCAGTAGTGTTGGTGTGACAGGCCCCATTGATGATTCATTGTAAAGACTGTCTTTGCCGGAAATATATGGAGCCCTATAGGCTTTTGCTATGTCATAACAAGCTTGACAGGCTCGTACCAACGACCCTAGACGTTCGGGTTTTTCAGGATTGCCCCAAGTGAAATTGTCAAGTAACGCAATTCTACGCCCACCCACAGCTAAATTGTTTCTTATTGCCTCATCAATAGCTGAAGCGGCCATCCAGTAAGGATCTATTTTACCATAGTTAGGATTCATACCGCATGAAATTACAAGGCCCTTCCAGGAATTATCAAGTGGCTTTAAAACGGCAGCATCATTAGGACCAGCATATTTACCCTGAAAAGACCTAAGGACCGTATTACCTTTAACTTCGCAGTCATACATTCGAACAGAGCTTTCTTTGCTTGCAATATTTGGTGCACCAAGTAATTGCATTAAACTTTGAGTGAGGTCTGTTGGCTCCACAAATTCAGGTTCAGCAAATACAGCTGGCTTAAAAGTGGCTGTTTTTGTGGATACAGGTATATTAAATAAGAAACTCATATCCAAATCTGCAACAATGCAACCCTGATAGGTAAGTTTTAGACGACGCTCTTTAGTTAATTGTCCAATTGCAATTGCTTCTACTTCTTCTTGTTCAAAAACTGCTAAAACAGCATCCAGATTTTCAGGAGGAACAGCAAACAACTGGCGCTCCTGAGATTCTGAAATATAAATCTCCCATGGCACAAGCCCCTGCTGTTTTACAGAAACTTTAGAGAGTTCAACAGCTACACCACAACCATACCGCTCAGCAGTTTCACCAACACCACAAGATAAACCACCCCCACCAAGATCAGTTGTCGCTGAAGCCAATTGGCGATCACGAATAATTATAATTGCCCGCTTAAGCTTTTCCTCTGTTGTAGGATTAGCAATTTGTACAGCTGTACAATTAACTTCTTCAGCTTTATCTGATAGCTCAGCAGAGGCAAATGTAACGCCATGAATACCATCTCTACCCGTTTTTCCACCTGCCATAACAAAGTAGTCACCAGCCTTGGCACATTTAGCGTATTTGTTAAGAGGTAAAAGACCAATACCCCCACCACAAACTAGGACATTACCAACATATGATTCATCAAAATAAATTGCGCCATTAACATTTGGAACACCTAAATGGTTACCATACATGCTTATACCAGCTGTGGCACCTCTGTAAACATACATAGGATGTTTAACATCCAGTGGAAGCTTGTTATAATCAAAATCTAATGGACCAATTCCTAAAACGCCCGTACAAGCAATAGGGTCAGCCCATACACCAAGAATATCACGGATTACGCCACCAATACCTGTTGCAGCGCCGCCGAATGGTTCTACAACAGATGGATGATTATGAGTTTCAACTTTTACGGCTATACCATAACCTTTATCAAATTTAATAATGCCCGCGTTATCTTCAAAAACATTAAAACACCAAGGAGCGTTAATTTCTTTAGTCACCTGAGCAATGTAGGTTTTAAATAGACTGTTTATCTCTTTGCCATCAAAGAGAATTTTACCTTTAAAAGTTTTATGACAACAATGCTCAGACCAAGTTTGGCTAATTGTCTGAAGTTCTACATCAGAAGGATTACGGTTCTCGCTTTTAAAATAATTCTGCACTACTTTCAATTCATCAAAACTTAAACCTAAAGCAAGTTTGCTATTAATCTCAACAAGTTCAGTATCTGTAGCTTTAGCTAATGCTACTTCAAGAACATTGCTCAACGTAGAGCGTTGTATGTAAATATCAGAAGTCATTATTGTTCCACTACTACGCTTATTGAGCAGTTATCTTTAGTTGGATTCGCAAGCAAGCGATTACACATTTCTTCAGCTGCCACTTTCGCTTCAGCTGTTGATGAAGCAGTGACAATTACTGTGTATACTTTACTTACATCCACTTTTTCAACTTGATAACCAAGTTCTTTTAACAAACGCGCGGTAGTTTCACCTTCAGGATCACTGTACCAGTGCTTTAGACTCACTTCTATTTTAACAACGTATTTCATAGATTCAATTAAAAAACCATAAGATTTAAACACTTTCATCAAAACAAAAGAAAATATTTATGTTAAAAGCAACTGTTTACCATTATAAACAACTTCAACTACCTGTTTATCTGTAATTTCACCTATACCATCAACATCAACACCAGTTTGTCTTGTGCGGAAATAATTTCCTAAATTCCCAGGATGTTGAGCACTACGTCATTGGTAACTTTTTTTGAATTCTGTAAATTAGGTTCTAATTGTAAAAAAACGTGTAAATTTGGTTTTTTGTAATGTGGTTATTGTGTTGTTGTAGTGCTCAATTGGGTACTGCAGATGTATTGTGAAAAAACGAAGAAATAGGTTGTTTTGCAATTAAACGCTAAAAATTAAGAAACACGCAAATACTTTTATCTGTAGTGCCCAAAAATGCGGGAATTTAGGAATTTGGTCAGAGCAATATTGCCTTTTTGTACTTATTCATTTGCGTAATTGTCAAAGTATCCTTTGATTAGTATAACAGGGGTTCCTTTATCCCCGCTTCCGCTTATGAGGTCGCACAAGCTGCCGATTAGATCGGTCAAACGGCGCGGCGTGGTTCCTTCGGTTTCGTCTTTACCCATCAGATTCTTATCCTTGTGGCGTATGCGTTCTATTATAGCTTCCCGCGCTTCATTTCCGCGCTTGCTTGTAAATTCATTATCGGCGATATATTTTAACTTGAGTTCGTTTGGAAAACCAATCAAACCATTTGTAAACGCCGGCGATACAACAGGATCAGCGAGTTCCCATATTTTCCCGATTGGGTCTTTGAACGCCCCGTCTCCGTAAATAAGAACCTCAACTTTTATTCCGGTCTTCTCAAGCATCAGCTTTTGGACGCTTGCCACAAATTCTTCACATGAGTGAGGGAAAAGCTTAACCTTCTTTTCGCTGGCTTTATTGGACCCTAAAACACCATAATTCTCATTATAACCACTTCCGTTTATGCTCATATTAAGAATGTCGTCAAGACCGTACACTGTTTCTGCTCCGCATGAAAGCAAGCGGCGTTTGGTCTGAGTACGTGTATGAATATCAGCTGCAATTACGTTTTTTGTATATTTAAGTATCTCACAAGGGTCATTCGCTAAAATGATTTCAGCGTTATTCCCAATTTCACGGTAAAGTTCCAAATAGTCTATAGCCGTAAATTCATGTTTAAGTTCCTTGAAACGCGCGCGGAATTCCTGTTCATTGAAGACATCCGTATATGGATTTACACCGGTTTCATATATTTGCTCAGTGCTGATAATATGATTGCCCACTTCATCCATCGGATAACTGAGCTGAATGTATAATTTGTCAACTCCGGTAGCTATGCCTTTCAGTAGTATTGAAAAACGATTACGGCTTAAAATAGGAAATACAATGCCTACCGCGCCGGATGGAAATTTGTTCCTAACGTCGGCGGCAATTTGTTCAACAGTAGCATAATTACCCTGTGCTCGTGCCACAACCGCCTCTGTTACGCCGATAATGTCTCCGTCACATATAGGAGCGCCGGATTCTCTGCTGTAATCAATGATGGAATTTACAACAATTTCCGGCAGATTATCCCCTTCATGTATAATGGGTGTGCGAATCCCTGTTGCCTGTGTTCCAAATGTTCTCATACAATTATCTCATAAATTTTTAGTATTTGTAAGTTTAAATGTAATATAAATCATCGGTTGGGAATTCAGGGGTGCATGTAATATTTACACCTAATTTTTTAAGCGCGCTTTCGTCAGACTTGGATATCATGTGTGAGGAATGGGCTCCACATCCTTTTAACTCGTGAAGTTTTAAAAGGCATTTTTCAGCCGAAAGATCGGTTGCGGCGCATATACTTAAAGCGTTTAATACTTCTTCAAGACTAAGCAGCGGATTTTTATCACACAGGATTTTTTCTTTCAGCATCAGCATAGGTTCCAAAACAGCAGGTGAGATAAGGTGAATATCGTCCGGAATACCTGCCAACTGCTTAATGCAATTCAGCACAAGACTTGACGCCGCAGCTAATACATTTGTAGTCCTTCCGGTCATTACGCTTCCGTCAGGCAAAATCAGTGCCATTGCGGGACATTTGCTTTGTTCGGATTTTTCAAGCGCAGGGCTTACCGCAAGTCCATATTCCGGAGTTATGCCAAGCTGCTTCATAATAATATCAAGTTTTTCAACCGCGCCGATTCCCAAACGCCCTTCTTTATAAGAACACCATGTCCGAAAATACCTTCTTACAATCTCCTGCTTTGCCGCTTCTCTTACCGCTTCATCGTCAGTAATGCAGTATCCTGCCATATTTACGCCCATATCTGTCGGTGATTTATAAACGTCCTCGTTTCCCATAATTCTGACGAGTATGTTTTTTACAATCGGAAACACTTCAATATCACGGTTATAATTTACGGCTGATTCTCCGTATGTTTCCAAGTGATAAGGATCAAGCACGTTTACATCGTTTAAATCCGCTGTAGCCGCTTCATACGCAAGATTTACAGGATGATTCAACGGCAGGTTCCATATGGGGAAGGTTTCAAATTTTGCGTATCCTGCGTTTATACCTTTTTTGTACTCGTGATATATCTGCGAAAGGCAGGTAGCCATTTTCCCGCTTCCAGGTCCAGGTGCCGTCACCACGACCAGCGGTCTTGTCGTCTCTATATATGGATTGGCTCCATACCCCTTATCACTTACAACAAGATCTATATTTGTAGGATAACCCTTTGTGAATTTGTGTATGTAGACCTTTTCGCCCCTGTGTTCAAGTTTGTTCTTAAACATATCAGCAGACGGTTGATCGTTATATTGTGAAATGACAATGCTACTTATGTAAAGTCCCATCTTCCGGATAGCGTCAATAAGGCGCAGTGCATCCATATCGTAAGTGATGCCTATGTCATCACGTATTTTGTTTTTTTCAATATCCGCCGCGCTGATACATATAATGATTTCAGTTTTTTCCTTCAAGCCTTCCAAAAGCAAGATTTTACCGTTCACATTAAAACCGGGCAGCACCCTTGCCGCATGGTAATCATCGAAAAGCTTACCGCCAAACTCCAAGTACAATTTATGATGAAACCGTTCGACTCTTTTAAGTATTTGCTCGGTCTGCTTTTCCATATAAGACGAATTATCAAAACCGACTTTCGTTTTTAGGCTCACTCCCATTCTACCGTGGAAGGCGGTTTTGGGGTCACATCCAACACCACCCTGTTAATTCCTTTCACTTCGCTTGTTATTCGTTCCGCCACGGTTTCAATCAACTCATGGGGCAGCCGTGCAGCACTTGCGGTCACAAAATCCTTTGTGGTTATCGCGCGTAACGCAATAGTCTCTTCGTAACACCGTTCATTATTACGAACTCCGACGCTGCTGATCCCGGGCAGAATAGCGAAATACTGCTGTATATCTTTTTGTAGCTTTGCTTTCTCAATTTCCTCACGGAAGATAGCGTCCGCTTCACGTAAAAGGTCAAGCCTTTGCTTTGTCAGTTCGCCCACACAACGCACCGCCAGTCCAGGTCCCGGAAACGGTTGACGGCCTGCGAAGGATTCCGGTAATCCCAGCATTCTGCCGCACTGCCGCACTTCTTCTTTATACAGCAGCTTAATCGGCTCAATAACCGCTTCAAATTCAATGTTCACCGGCATACCGCCTACATTGTGGTGAGCCTTTACCTGCTTATGACCGTCCGCGCCGCTCTCTATAATATCGGGATAAATCGTTCCCTGTACAAGACAACCTATCCTGCCGAGCTTTTTGGCTTCCTCCTCAAAAACGCGTATAAATTCCTCGCCGATAATTTTACGTTTACGTTCCGGATCGGTTACGCCTTTAAGCCTTGCCAAAAACCGTTCTTCCGCATTGACGCGGATTAGATTGATAGAGTATGTATCGCGGAACAACGCCGTTACCTGGTCGCCTTCGTTTTTACGCATTAGTCCTGTGTCAACAAACAGGCATGTGAGCTTGTCCCCGACAGCACGGTGGGCGAGTACGGCGCACACAGCGGAATCTACCCCGCCAGAAAGCGCACACAGTACGGGACGTTCCGCAGCTTCCTTTTTTATGGTCTTACAGGTTTCCTGAATGAACGCTTCCATTGTTCCTTTAAGATTTGACATGTTTATCCTCCTCTACAAGTTATTTGACAATCCTCAAGTGATATTCTTGCAGTGAATAAAGTTTTTCGTTCATTTTCTTTGCCTTTTCTTCAATACCCTTCGCACCTGCCAACGCCGCTGTCAGAGTTGTCATGTATGGGATATTGTATCTGATTGCCGATTTTCTGATATACGAGCCGTCAGCATCACTTCGCTTGCTACTGCTTGGCGTATTTATTATCATGTCTAACTGACGGTTTTTTATTGCGTCTGTAATGTTCGGTCGCCCTTCGTACAGCTTGTTTATCAACTCGGTTTTTATACCCTTTTCGGCAAGATAATCATGTGTTCCTTTTGTGGCGTATATCTTGAATCCGAGGCTGTTAAACCGCTGTGCCACCTCAACTGACTGTGTTTTGTCCTTTTCGGCGACCGAAATCAGGACTGATCCGGAAAGAGGAAGTACGGTCTTGCTGCCTTCAAGTGCTTTATAGAACGCAAGTCCAAAGGAATCCGACAATCCCAAAACCTCGCCTGTCGAACGCATTTCTGGACCTAAAACGGGATCGACCTCTGGGAACATATTAAAC
>Ga0209628_10000805_pt1 | contig 19651 bp, 16 predicted proteins | sample TergutCu122P4_FD_187285 | JGI IMG/M metagenome (GOLD analysis project Ga0209628, IMG submission 187285) | Cubitermes ugandensis P4 segment gut microbial communities from Kakamega Forest, Kenya - Cu122 P4 (SPAdes) (version 2) | ecosystem: Host-associated > Arthropoda: Insects > Digestive system...
TGATGCAAAGGCAAAAGATGACAAGGCAGCTGCTAAAGCAGATGATGCAAAGGCAAAAGATGACAAGGCAGCTGCTAAAGCAGATGATGCAAAGGCAAAAGATGACAAGGCAGCTACTAAAGCAGATGATGCAAAGGCAAAAGATGACAAGGCAGCCGCTAAAGCAGATGACGCAAAGGCAAAAGATGACAAGGCAGCTGCTAAAGCAGATGATGCAAAGGCAAAAGATGACAAGGCAGCCGCTAAAGCAGATGACGCAAAGGCAAAAGATGACAAGGCAGCTGCTAAAGCAGATGATGCAAAGGCAAAAGATGACAAGGCAGCTGCTAAAGCAGATGATGCAAAGGCAAAAGATGACAAGGCAGCTGCTAAAGCAGATATCAGTATTGACAAGATAAAAGAACTGGAGGGAAAAATAGAGGCTCTAAAAAAAGAATTAAAAGAGCTGGAACCTCCAATCCAAACGACAACGGACACAAACGAATCTAAAGATATCAGTGATGATAACCAAACAAAGTCCAAAAATGTTTCCGATAGAAAACAGAAGCAGAATGCTAAAAACAGCACAGCGCCAGAAGAGAAAAAGACTCCAGCAAAAAACACAGTAAAGGGTTCTAACAATCTCCAATGGCCGATGCAAACAGGTTCAATCTCATCTGGTTTTAAAACTCAAAAAAGACCCAATCATGAAGGAACAGATATTGCCGCCCCTATGGATACCCCTGTTATGGCAGCAGCTGACGGTACAGTTGTTTCCTCTGGATGGAAAGGAGGATACGGTAACCAGATCGTTGTTGATCATGGTAATGGTATAAGTACCCGATATGCCCATCTATCATCTTTAAGCGTAAATGTAGGTGATACTGTTTCCCAAAATCAAAATATTGGGAAGGTAGGCAGCACAGGAAATTCCTCAGGACCCCATCTCCACTTTGAAGTCATGAAAAAAGATGCAGATGGAACACAAAAACATCTTAACCCTGTAACGTCTACGTTGAAATCGGCAACCAACACATCCGTAACCACGGATACGGTTACGACAGAGGATGAGATTAACAAGATTCCTGACTCTGAATACAGAACTTTACGCAATGGGATGAAAGTTTACGAAGATGATAATTTGTATATCTTGCGTAGCGGTAAGCACGTTGATCAAAAACAAACAACCGCAAAGAAAAAGGATGAGTCTAAGGAAAATATTAATATTACCAAGGACAGGCCTAAGGAAAACCTTGCCAAAGACGAATCTAAGGACAAGTCTAAAGGTAACATTGCGAAGGACGATGAACGCTGTGGATATCCTATGTGTGAGAATATACACGACAAGTGGGCTCCAGATGCAACCACAGAACCAGATAATGACACAGTACCAACTAGAACACCAGCTACGTGGCAAGATCAATGGGCTAAAGATTACCGCAAAGAGATGAGCAATATGGGTAAAAGCATTGATAGTAGAGACGTCAATCAAGACGTGACAGAAAATATTGGAGGAAAAAATAGTAACAACAATGGCAACATTGATAGTAGTGAACGCTGTGAAAATGAGTTATGTGAGAGCGTACACAACGAGTGGGTTGCAGATACTGTTAAAGAATCAGACAAAAAACAGGATACAAGCACAGAATCAGCTACCTGGCAAGATCAATGGGCTAAAGATTATCGTCAAGAGATGAGCAATATGGTACAAAGCGCCGACGGTATAGGTGGTTGTGAAAGTGAGTCGTGTTCAAACACAAAACAGGCACCTGTAGATGCCTTGGTGGTACCAGTCTCTGGTACAGCACCAGCTATACAACCATTTGCCAACCCAGAACCAGCTTCCGACGCTAAACCAGCTACCAATACTAAACCGGCTACCAATGCTAAACCAGCCACCAATGCTAAACCGGCTACCAACGCTAAACCGGCTACCAATGCTAAACCAGCTACCAACGCTAAACCGGCTACCAATAAAGAATCAACTACTGTGACCCCAAATACTAAGGCACCAGCTGACAAACCATCTCCTCCCGTGACGCCACACTATAAAACTGACGAGTACAAAGCCGTAATCAAAGAGAATGGTCTCCCGCCCTCTAAGCTCGACAAGCACGAGCAATTCGAAAATTCCTTTGTGCAAAACACAAAAGGGTTAAGTAAAGAAATGCGGTCAATGTAGGCGTTAGTAAATGAATCATTAGGAGGAGGGGTAGTTGTGAAACAAAATAGGAATAGAAAGTATTCTATAAAAATTGTCATAGGAACACTACTAATATGTTGTGGTGTTTTGGCTATTTTTTATACTTCTAGTCACGTTAACCAACGTCTTCCTGAATCAGCTGGAACAATGGTTAACAAGGAACTAACTGCCAAGAAACCCTTTAGTTTTATACAAAAAACTAAAAAAATTAAAAAAGATTTCCTAGACGTAGTGGACACTAACGGGCACTAAACTTTCAAAGGTTTCAATTAGGAAAAAGCCGCCAAAGAAATGGCGGCTTTTTCTCGATCCCAAGTGTACAGATGCCTCCTAGCGTTGTCAAGGGATCATATAAAAAAGTCTTTCATTGTTGCATCTATATCATCTTGCTCTATACCGATATAACGCAAAGTAACAGATGGAGATGCATGATTAAATAACATTTGCAACAGCGCAACATCTTTAAACCGTTTGTAATGGTGGTATCCAAAGGTTTTTCTCAGCGTATGCGTACCAATTTTCTCAAGCCCCGCGAATCTCCCCGCGTCAGACAGTATGTTGTAAGCCTGTATTCGTGTGATATGGCCCCCCTTTTTGCTTGGAAACAGAAAGTCATCCGGATCTTTGTCTTTGATATACCAGGAAATCTCGTCCCGTAGCTGCTCATTAATCATCATCTTTTTGAGTTTTCCCGTCTTGCCCTCGCTGTAGGTCAAATAGCGCAACTCCGGCACTACCTTGCTTACCTTGAACTTTATCATGTCGCTGATGCGTGGTCCCGTGTTAATACCAAGCACAAATAAAAAGTAATTCCTATCTCCTCTTTTACCACCAGCAGATAAGAGGTGATTTTTAATCTCATTAATTTTGTGAACACTCCTAATCGGTTCCACCATATTCATTGGTCTCTCAAATCCTTTAAAACCCCTTATTTTATTGAACAGCATAGCACGATATGTTAAATATAACAAAGTTTTTTAAGAGGTTGTTTTCAAGAATCCTTGATTCATGCGGTTGGGCGTCTTCCTCTAATCTAACAATATAAACATTATGTTAAATCCGGATTCCCTCGTTACTAAATTTTCGTTATTGCATTTTATGTTTAGATATGATAATATTATCTGGCATACACAAATTGTATTATGCTTATGCAGAAAAGGAGGAGATGATTATGCGGAAGGTACTTTATATTTCAGTAACTATTATTCTTCTAATGGTTACACTTACATTTCCGGTATATGCTGGTCATGGTTACGGGTTAGCTTCAACAGATATCCAAACAAACAAAAAAAAAGATGAAGATCAAAAACGAAAGGACACAGAAACAAGAGAAATAAAAGAAAATTATACAAATCGCACAATAGATACTCACATATCTACAGAATTAAAAAACCAACACAAAGTAAAGTATAATGAAGAACAGAGGCAAAAGAACGCAATTGAAAAAAAAGTGGAGGACAGTCAGGAAACAAAAGAGAGTAAAATTATAAATCGTCCGAATACACCCACATCTTCAATATCAAAGAACAAATCTAACAACAAGTATATTATTCAAGATGGTGATAACTTGTGGAATATCGCCCAGAGGTTCGGCACTACAGTTGATGTCATTAAAAATATAAACAAGTTAAAAAATGACATTGTCATACCAGGACGACAACTAAACACTATGTATACTGTAGAAGATGGAGAAAATTTATGGGAGATTGCTCAAAAGAGCCACACAACAGTTGATATCATTAAATCTTTAAACGAGTTAAAAAACGACATTGTTATTCCTGGACAACAATTAAAAGTCTTTAGAAATTAATATTTCTTTCCAAAGACTTTAGATCCTAAATTCCGCCCCCGTTTAAGCACATACAGCGAAAAAGCCCATGAAATCAAGGTTTTATCTTTTATTGCATATACAGATTAAGCACATACAAGCATATACAAGGTAATGAGAATTCGTTGAATCTATGGGCTTTTGAGGTTGTATGTGCTTAAAACTGGCCGGAATTTAGGTTAGATTTATCTGTCTGAAGGATGACCACTTCTGAACAACCATTTTCATGTTTTTCTCGTTTTTTTATAAAAGGTGTGTTGGGAAATTCCTACACACCTTTTATACTGCTAATGTTTAATATGTTTTCCCAAATCGGGCTCTTGTCTATAATGGTATGTCTTTCATTTGGTTCATCCTCGAGAAATAAGCAACAACGAATGCCTTATGAGGATTATATATTGTCGCACAGGTATAACATTGGTCATTTGATGCCGAAAACACCTTTGGTTATAATAGTGATATTGATCACTTATTGCGAAGTATTTTCAATTGACAAAATCGCCTCTATCAGCATTTGTCAATTTATGGGGCAAAAATAAGTGCAGTGTTTGCATAAAATGATTTTCCTAAAGAAAAGGTGGAGAGAAAATGAAAAGGGTTTTCCTTGTGTTTGTTACTATCTTAATTATCTTGTATTGCCTGGTTGGGTGCGATTTAAAAAGGGAAGGGCCAACAGAAGCCCTTAAGGAAGACCCTGGGGTTAGCAAAAGACTGGCTAACCGATATCTTGATTTGTTTGCGAACGAAAGTTATTTTATTAAGTTTCATGTAGAGTACGAAGATTTTGTAGATGAGAATACAAAGTCTAAAATCACTGAAGAATATGAAATTGCTGTACAGAGTGGAAATCTCTCTATCAAATCCACGGGGGAAGATGGGGAAAGCACAATGCTTATTGTGGATGGAAAAAAGCACATACTGAATCATCAGAAAAAAGTGTATCAAGTTTCTGTGTCTACTGATGAGGATCGCTGGATGTTTCCTTCTGGAGGCTATGAGTTTAAGGAATCAGGGACATCGGAGCTGTTTGGAGTTTCATATATGTACGAGGAATATACAACGGACATAGGTATTTTTCGCTTTTTTTTCGATGGTCAGAAGTTGGTTGGTATTGAAGCATTTTCAGAAAAGGATAAGAATCAAGAAAACGATTCTATGCAGATGAAAATTCTAGACTGGAGTATGAAGGTGCCGATAGGAACTTTCGATATTCCTGATGGGTATAAAGAGGAGTAACATTGTTTTTTACGGCCGCCCAGCCAACATAAGTGTGATGATACGGCTCTTTTAGGCTAGAAGGTAACCTTACTATGTTGGATCGTAGATTTGTCTTCTCTTTTGCTTGTTCCCATGATCTTATGTTTGTTTAAGAGGAGGAGTAATGAGTTTGAATACGGAAGATTGTAGAAAATGTCTTTGTAAGAGATGTCAGTACGACGGTGAATGTGCTTATGAAAAAGCAACGGGAATAAAGCAATGTTCTATTTGCTCTGAACGGGGAGACGTTTTCACCTGTTTCTTTTTCAAAGCAAAACAAGAGGATGTATATGGTGAGTTGACTAAAAGGTTGTCAAGACAAGTTGTTTTAATACACAAAAAAAGATTAACCTCAAGGGAAAATGATATACTTCTTGCCTCATTTGATGATTTTGATTGGGATGACTAATTATATTTCGAAAGCAGCTATTATTCTTCATCCTTCTATCTCATCCTCTTCATACTCAATAACATCCTCCAGTTTACACTTTAACGCTTTACAGATCTTGTTAAGCACAGCTACAGTAACCGATTCGCCTCTACTCATTTTAGCCACTGTTGCGCTACTGATACAAGCCATTCTTTGAAGATCTTTTTGTTTTAAGCCTTTTTTCCTAAGCGTCGTGAATAATGGGTGGTAAACAATCATTTTTTCTCTCCGTTTCCCCTCCCTGGACTATTGGAGTATTTTTATTATATCATATTTTTTTAATAATAGTTGCTCTTTTTGTTTTTATGTGATAGTATGTTTTTGCATATAAAAAGAGAATCTATATTCTCGAGCGAAAGCTTTTTTAGTAATGAGCGCAGTATCTGCTGTAGAACATCAGGATCATCGCCAAAACTTTGGAAAATTAAATCGCTCGTGAGAATAACAAATTACTTACTATAATAACACATAACACATTTTACAACTGTAAGAATTCAAATTGCAAATGTGGAGGTGGAGGTGGATATAAAAAGTAAATAGATTGATAGACTTCTATTTAATTCTATGAGAATGAAATAATGAAGGAGTGTTAAAAACAAAAGGATAAAATTTTCACAAAGGGAATTCTTAATCTTGCTACTAAAACAAAATTTGAATGAAAAGAATGAAGAAGGACCTCCCCGGCCCGCCAAGCTTTGGAAGATCCAACCATCTTTATTGTGTTAGTTATATATACTAGTGTAACATATTTATTCTACAGTGTCAATCTTTTAGTTATGTTTTAGGTATATATATTTTGTTAAAAAATCAACACACAATAGGAGTCCTTCTTTAATAAAAAAACAAGGAGGGCTTTTAAATATGTACTCATCAGAAAAAGGTACCGATAACGTTAATCAAGTGGCGCCTCTTAATTTGAATGGGCATAGTATTCATGATGAATTGAGAATCTATGGTGTAAAAGCACTGGGCTACGGGAACATAGCTAAATTTGTCATGGAAGACACTAGTCTAACATTGCAAGCAAGAGCTATCTATGCTTACTTTTGTAGTTATACAGGAGGGGGAAATAATCCTTTTCCTGGACGAGATCTAATATTACAACATTTAATGATATCAAAAGATGGATATTATCCATATCTTAGGGAGCTCCTAGATAGCGAATATATTAGTATTGAACAAAAACAGGGAACCGGGAAATATAAACATAATGTATATATCATAGAACCTTGGCCTAAAAAGTTTAAAGAGCAAATGAGTAATGTTGCTCATTGCATCAATGGTATTGATAGCCAAGGGGTTGGAGAAATATTTAAGATTGTCATGATTGATGAACGTTTGCCTATTAAGGCGAAAGGAATCTATGCCTATTTTTGTGCTGCTTGTATTGGCATTTCTGGGAAAATTGAAATTGACAAAAATAACATACCTCTTCTTTTGGGCATCACCACGAGAACCTATAAAAAATACCTTGATTTATTAATTAAATTTAACTATATCACTGTTGTTCAAGCTTTTAATAGCCGTTCAGATAATGAGTATTTTCTAAATCTTTATCCAGATGTCTGCAAAAAACAGGACACGGATTGCAAAAATCAGGACACGGATTGCAAAAATCAGGACACGGATTGCAAAAATCAGGACACGGTCGAAAACAGCATGAATACTGACTTTACACTGCCTTGCAAAAATCAGGACACGGTTTTTTGCAAAAATCAGGACACGGTTCCTTGCAAAAAGCAGGACACTAACATAGATAGACAGATAGATAGACAGATAGATAGACAGATAGATAGAGAATGGTTACATTTTCTAAAAAAAACGATTGTCATTGATTACGGGAGGCTTTACTCAAAGCACGGAAAAAATATCACGGATGCTATTTTGAAAACCCTTTCTGACACCCTAATGACACAAGCAAAATTCTTAATCAATCTACCGTCTGAGAGGGTTAAAGATGAATTAACATTACTAACATATGAAGATTTAGACCATGTGCTCACAGAATTTTCTGAGACTCTTAAAAGAAAGACAGTGAGAAATTTTGAAGACTATATGATAAAGATGTTATATCGAGCACCAGTCAATAGTACTTTACGCAGAGAAAACAGTATTTCTGATGATACACAAAAAAAATCCCATAAATACAGAGGAACACAACAACGACATGAAGATGATAAAAAAACTGATAAAGAAGTGGATACAGAATCAAGAAAAAAATATGAGGATCTTTATTTATAGCATGGAACCGAAGAACATAAATGGCCACTGAAGGTATAGAACATGTTTAAATCGATTTTAAAGCGCATTAGAGAAGTTGCAAGATAAAAAAGGCACAAATATGTTTTTATTGTGCTATAATACGAAAAAAGCCGCTTGATATCCTAAAAAGACAAGAAAAAATATTATGATTCCTATATAAAAAGAGGAAGTCCCTTAAAAGAGAGATGGTGTATAATCTACCACTGAATATTAGTCTCGCTTAAACTCTAGGATATCACCGGGCTGGACATCGAGAAGGGCGCAAAGTTTGTCTATGACACTCATCTCAACATTCAAGTTCTTGCGCATCTTACTTAACGTTGCATTGCTCACATGAGCGTTTTCGATAATATATTTTCGGCTAATATTGTTTCGCAACATATAGTCAAAAAGCTTATAATAGCAAATCATCTTCTTCATCCTTTTTAATATCGATAATTGCCATAAGTATAGCAGTTAAGTTATAAAAAATAAATCATAAAAAATAAGTCATAAATCAAATCGTAAAAAAATCAAAATACAAAACAAACCTTCTTGAAAAAACAGTTTAAGTATGATAATATTTATCTGTGAACAAGAATAATAATACGCATATACATCAAAAACTGAAAGCAAGGAGAAAAAAATGGCCAAAAAAAAAGGGGTACGGGTAGAAAAGAAAGCAGAGGGAAAGGAACGAGAAAGGGACGAACAAAAGAATGATCTTGCACAAGCCAAAAAGAGAGAAGAGGGAAAGGAACAGGAAAGACATGAACAAAGTGGTGATCTTGCGTGGGCGGAAGAGCGAGAAGAGCAAGAAGAGAGAGAGGAGCAAGTAAGGAAAAGAATTGAGCAAAAAGAACTAAAAAAATCACTTTTAAAAGAAGCAAAAAACGATAAGGATCAAAGGTTTATACTTCGGAAAAGAAGATTTTTCAAGGCTACGAGAATTATTATATGGGCACTATTACTGTTTGTTTTTGTGCGTGGAGTAATCTCAATGGTTCGCCCTGATCCAACAGCCTTGGTCAATCAAACCATATACGATTTTAGAGAAGAGCTAAAAGAATATAAATTTTCCACAAATGAACTATACGCTTATGCGGAAAATTTTGCGGCAAATTTTCTTTCATACAAGAAGGACAACCCAAATGAATACACAGAGCGGCTAAAAAAATATACCACAAGCGAAGTGGCAAACCTTTTCACAGAATTAGATGGTAGTGCTGATGTTTTTTATTCTCAGGCATACAAATGTCGAGAGTATGCCCCAAACCAATATGATGTTTGGGTTACCCTCAACGTCGAGTATACCAATTATGGAGGTGAGGACGAGACAACTAAAGTAGAATTAACAAATTTGAAGGTACCGATAAGAATGGCTAACAATAAGTTTATTATCGAAGATGTACCGGTGTTTGTTCAGGATGATATAAAGAATCATGAATATCAGATCGAAAAATTCAAAGGAACAGAGTGCAGTCAAGAAGAAACGGAGGAAATTACAGCTGCTCTTGAACGCTTTTATAAGGCTTACTATGAGGACGACCAAGGAGTCATTGAATATTACCTATCCGAAACCGCTGATAGAAGCCAGTTCATGGCCCTAAGTGGACGGTTAAAATATTTAAATATAGATAGCGCTACCTGCTTCTACAAAGATAATAAACTTACGGAATTTGTTGTCGTTGTAAGTGTGAGTGTATTAGATAAAAGCGGGGTAATCATGCCTCAGCATTTTAATTTACAAATATGCAAGACAGATAAATATTATATTAACAGTATGGACACACGCAATGTTAATATTGTGCTAAAAAGGAGATAGAAATAATGAAAAAAATACAGAAAATAATAGTGATGATCATGATGTTTATGATTTTTTGCTCGGAAGTTGTCTTTGCAGCCCAAAAAAACGAAATTGCGGAGAACGGGGCAAAATGGATACTAGAGGGTCTTTTTTGGGCTGCTATAGCTTCTGGAGCAGGATTCGCGTTCTATGCATTCGTAAGAAAAAACTTTGTTGGTGGTGCGTCAATCATATTTGTCACGGCGATTGTTTGTGCAATATGTGTAGAACCAGAGATTATCATAAGACTGGGGCAGACCATGAAATCTGTATTGGGTCTTTGATATGGAGAGCAACAAGAGAAAAATCCGCACTTATAACAAGATGTGGAAAATAGAACAAAAAATATATGCGATCTATAATCTTGTTCTTCCAGCCCCTGTTGAACCAAAACAACTGCTATATTTTTTCATCATAGCAGGTATTGTTCTGTTTCTCAGTACTCTCATACCCATAGTTAAATTCATACCTTCACCGTTGAGGTATATTGTGATACCAATAGCTGGGTCCATCTTTCTTTTGAGGTACAAACATGACGGAAGACCACCACACAAGTACTTTATTTCCTTAGTTGCTTATCTGTTCACAAGGGGACAATATACTGAAAGGTTCCAAACCTTACACCACACGCACGACGAAAAGATAAAAATCAGATGGTGGATCACCAGAGGTCCAGCGGAACTTTCTATGAGGCACAAACAGAAAGGGGAAAAAAATGTTTGAATGTCCGATAGATTACTTTATTGACAATCTTGTTTTTAGTAGCGACAAGAGCTGCTGGGGAATTTATGAATTGGCCGGATATAGTTATGATATGCTTTCGGAAAATAAGCAACATGGAATCCTCAGAGACCTCATTCGTTTTCTCTCAAATACACCCAGTGAAGCTAAAATAATGATAATTCCAATCAAGCAGGATCTCGGAAAAAATTTTGATACCCTCATGGAAGGTTTGAATCCTAACGACCCACTATATGCACGTGCTTGTCACATGGTTTCAGAACATAGGGAACACTTGGAGGAATTTGAGGACTACAGCGATGATCACAGAACATTCGTGGCATTTAAGTTGCAACGAGGGGATGAAATAGACTTAACGATTACTCGAATTAAAGACCTTTTCAAGTTTTTTATAGGGACAGTAAAGAATGGCATAGATAATTTTTTATATGCTGATACAAAGGATATCCCCCTATATAAAATCGATGATTTTCAGCGGGAAAACAGAAAAATCCATGAAGAACAGAATCTATATCTTCCCATAGAACCCACCAAGACAAGCACAACACAATGGATTTTACGCCGTTGTGTATATAGAGGACTAGAAAAAGAAGTTAAGCTATACAAACAGGCTCAGAAGGACTGGAGCCCTCCAACAAAAACAATATCTTTTGGGCCAGATCAAGAATATTTACGGGCTGATCAAAAAGCTTTAGTCAATCTTTTCAACGGAGTTATTTCTCGAAGAGCAAGAACTTTAAGAATAGAACATGAGAGAGAGACGTCATATCAGTCATTTCTGACTATAACAAATATCCCTGATCTGGATTTTCCGGGCCAAGAATGGATTTATATGTTGCAACAAATGAACTTACAAGCGGAAATATGTATCCACATAAGAACTATAGCCTTTGATAGGTCTATGAAAAAAATAGAAAATCAGAGGAGACGAGTTAAGTCTCAATTAAAAAATATTGAAAATGCTAAGGCCGATCCCCCCACGGAACTTGTTGAAGCAGCTGAAGAAATCGAAATGTTTGAAGCTGAACTGAGGTCCGGAGGGAGCCGGCTCCCTATGCTTGAGTCAAGCATAGTTGTTTGTCTTGCTGACGAAAACGCAGATAACCTGAACAAGAAGGTGAATGTTGTTCAAAAAACATTAGAAGGTTTGAGTTTTATAGTCCAACAGCCTTTAACAGATCAATTTAAACTTTTTCTTCAATGCCTTCCCTCTACCGGAATCACAATAAATGATTTCGTTCAACGACTCACCCCAATGGCCGTTGCCGGAGGGCTGATAGGTGCTTCTAATAATTTAGGGGATGACAATGGTTTTTATATAGGCAAAACAGGTCTGAATCTAGAAGCACTAGAGCAAGGAGTGGGGAAAAATGTTCTCCTGAACCTCAGTCTCGCCTGTCTCAATGATATATCAGCTGCAGCCGCTTTTTACGGTAACCTTGGCTTTGGAAAATCTTTCAATGCGAATCTTCTTGTCTATCTTCATGTGATGTTGCAGGGCGCATATGGGCTTATTATTGATCCCAAAGGTGAGCGCAGTCATTGGCAGGAAGAAATGAAAGCCTTAGATAAATATCTTTCCAGCATAACTCTAAGTGCCGATCCGGAATTTAAAGGGATGCTTGATCCGTTTAATGTTTTCAGAGACAATCTTTCAGAAGCATCAGAACTGGCCATAAACGTCATCTCGGAGTTTTTCGAGATTGGCCAAAAAGATAATGAATATATTGTCCTAGTAGAGGCAACAAAACGAATAAAAACTTATAAAAAACCTTCCATGGAATCATTGACAGAAATACTCGAAAATTTTCATCAAAAAGACGAGCTGAAACAAACGGCAACCATGTTGGCTCGCCGCATCAGAACGCTTAGTGATGCTGGGATGGCGCAGTTGCTATTCGGAAACGGAAGCGAAAAGGCCATTCAACTAAGTAACAGGATGAACATTATACATGTTCAGAACTTAAGACTACCAACGCCAGAGACTCCCAAAGAGCAGTATAACCCGGAAGAGAGAACGTCAAGCGTTTTGATGATGGTTTTAGCTGCCTTTGCCCGAAGATTCATGCACACAAGACCCAATAACTTTAAAATCGTTTTACTTGATGAATCTTGGGTTTTCAGCAAAACAACACAGGGGGAGAGGCTGATTACTGAATCTGCCCGCTTAGGGCGCTCTCTCTATGCCGCTGTTCTTCTTAATGGGCACAGCGTTCTTGACCTTCCCAATGAAGCGGTACGGAACGCAATTACGTACAAGTTTTTCTTTAGGACAGAAAACAAAAACGAAGCAGAGAGAATGCTCACTTTTATGAATTTGGAAATCACTGATGCTAATATTGAACTAATTATGTCTCTGAAAAAAGCTCAGTGTCTATTCCAAGACAGACAAGGAAGAGTTGGAATTCTTCAATTCGATGTTGTCTTTAGTGATCTTGCGGAAATCTTTTCTACAACGCCTGAGGATGTAGCCACATTAGATATCAAAGAAGATAAAAAAGAACTTGCTTCGTAAGTTAAATTGTCACATGTTACATCCACGCTACTAGTTGTATCGCTATGGAGTAGAAGAACTAAAATGATGAGGAAAAATTAATGGACAATAAAGTTCCTATAGTTGCCACATTTCCACTGTTATTATTGCTCTTTCTAGTTTTTGGTGGATTGTTTATGATGAGTGGCGGAAGTCTTTCTCTTCCGCCACTAGCCACAGAGGCAAAGACTCTTGAATATGCAGAAATATCATCAAAGTTAGGTGTACCATGGGATCTTGTGATGCTTGTAGATGCTATTAAAGCCAATGCGGAAGGCAAAGAAGCCATAGTCGAAAATCCGATCCTTGCAAACCTGGATTTTTTGAGGCTTACAGAACACCAGCAAATTCTAGATGGCGATGAAAAATGGACATATGGCGAAACCAAGATATATGAGGGAAGGAAAGCCATATTAGGCTACATAGGGCTCACAGAATCGGATATTTCCCCAAATGAACCCCCTGAAGAATCCCCAGAATCCCATAACACTGAAATTGAAGATGAAGATATTGAAGTTTCTGAGACCAAAGAAATAGAGAATGAGATCAAAGAATCAGATGTCCTTGACTATCAAGAAAATAAGGTGGTTGGGAATAGGATAAAGACACCAGAAGAGCTGTTGATGAAGATCAGAGAGACTGCTGCAAACAAAAGCACTGATCAAATAAGATATACGGCCATATTAAGTCTCAACCCTGATTACAAAAAAATCATGAGAGATATGGGATTGAGTGAAGAAGAGATCAAAAACATCCTTGAACTTCATGACGCTCAGTATCTTCTTGAAGCGAATCCAGATATCAAGGATCAGATTGTTAATATTATCGCTAAAAATGGGGTCTATCAAAAAGATACTGATTCCGTAGCGTTAACTCCTCCAGACTATAGCGAAGGACTTAATGGAGAAAAAACCTTTACAGATGGATCGGTACCCGTTGTTTATTATCGCCAAACTGACCAAAGGTGGAGAAAAGATCCATATGGGACAGATACAATTGGTGATTCGGGTTGTGGCCCGACAAGTATGGCAATGATTATAACCAGCCTGACAGGTAAAACCATAGATCCAATTCAAATGTGCGATTGGGCGTATAAAAACGGATATTATGCACAAGGCGCCGGGACATATGGTACGTTAATGCCAATGGCAGCCAAAGAATGGGGCCTTACCATTGAGGATGCAGATTCAAAAGACAAAGAAAAGGTTATCAAAGCCCTACGCAACAAGAAACTTATTGTTGCCATTATGGGCCCTGGAAACTTTACAAAAAAAGGCCATTATATCGTGCTGCGTGGTGTTACGGATAATGATAAAATCCTTGTGGCTGACTCCAACAGCTACGAACGCAGCCAGAAAGAGTGGGATTTTGAATTAATTGCAAGCCAGTTGCAAGGGTCCAGCGCGGCTGGCGGTCCTTTGTGGATTATAGGTAATGAAAATATAGACAATACTGAGGCGAATAAAGAACAAGACAAACAGGGGCAGATAGCAGCGGTAACACAGGGAAACCATGTTGTGCAGACAGCAGCCGGAACACATAAAATTATTGTGAAAAAGGAGTGGTGATGGTGAAAAGGGTTGTGATTTTAGGGGTAATTGCTTTGTTGTTTTCGACTGGATGTTCCACTAATGTATCTAAAGATGATGTCTTGAGGACACTGGAAGAACAGGGAAAAATGAAGGTTACTGGGATATACGATGTTATATATCCTAGTGGGGACTTCATGAAGGAAATTGAAAAGGTTTTTAACGCTAACTTTTCAGATATTAGTGATCTCACATTTAAGCAGAAGAAGAAGAATGAAGTTATAGCTGAATTTTCGACCATCCTTAAAAACAGTGCCTATATATTGGCGGCACCACATAAAGTCAAAGCCGTATTAAGCATAGATAAAGCGCTTTCCTTTGTGTCTGCGGAAATGGCTGATACGGAAAAACTATATGTTGAGCCTGTTGTTAAAATAGATGATGATTTTCTTATGAGGCATCTCCCTGCAAGAGTATCCTTTAGCGTTTTGGAATATAAAGATCCCCAAAAATACGTCTTTGAAGGAGTAACGATAGATAAAACACCAGGTCTAGACTATTCTTTGCTTTCAGTTGATTTAAACCAGAATACCATAGTAAACATTGAACTTCTTCCCCATGCAGGTGACAAAGTCATTTACACATCGCCATTCGAACAGCAACCCACATTACGTCTCGCTCTTAAAGGTGGCTATTACATCCAAAAAAATTCTGCGATACGCTATGTTGACTATCCAGATGAAAAAGCCTATTGGGTCCTCTTTAGAGATCAATACAATTGGGAGGTAGAGGAGATATGAAACAGAAATCTTTCTTAATTTGTTTTTTGATACTTGTTCTTACGATGGTCAGCGGTTTCTCTATCTATGCTGCAGAAGATCCATCGGAAGATACATCTCCTCCTCCAGCTCAAGAGGTGAATCAAGCTCCATCTCAAGAAAATAATCAAGAAGACCAGGCTATAAAAGGCATTCCAAATAACGGAGAGCATATGAAACAATGGAGAAACTATCAGCTCGATATAAAGCCATTGAATTTCATGAATAAGGGCGATGGAATTTTGAACGAGATGGCAAATGTCGTCTTTAATATCATAAAAATTTTATCTTACTTGACTGTAACTCTATTCTATTTCTCGATGAAATTAAATTTAGCAGAGATTTTCTCGTCTCAGATTGATTCTATTCAGTCAAGCACAATGGCAGGTATTTTCGATCCATTTGTTATCCTGGGCTTGGCTGTTGCCTTTTTCGGGCTGGTTGTAAAATTTATTAAGCAGAATTTGACAGGTATGATTATAGATTTTGGAAAAATCCTCTTGGTTTTTATCATTTCATATTTTGTTGTCGCGCATTCAGGCACAGCCTTAAAAGCAGCAACATCTATAACAAAAGATATGGCTATGGCGGCCTTATTGGACAATACTGGGAACATAGTTTCTGAGACTGGAAAAGATGAATACGCCCTTAACACCACAGGGGTTATATGGGATAGTTTAGTTCATACACCTTGGTTATATCTCGAATTCGACAATACGAATCCAACACAAGAAGAGGTTAATCAGTTTTTAACCACATCTCCCAGTAACAAGAAAAATCGTGAGGAAATTGTTAATACTTATATGCAAATTCATGGAGAAGAAGTGTTTGCGCCGGAGAGAGGTGTGAGTAGACTGGGATTCCTGTGTATCTATTTGCTAGCTGGCGCTATCAAAGCAGCTGTCTATCTAGGTATTGCAATCATGCAATTGGCTTTTCAGCTTCTTTCCGTATTTTTTGTTCTTCTGGCCCCTGTCATTCTCATTTTATCGTTCTTTCCGAACTTCGGTTTCAACACCGTCAGTTGGTGGTTCAAAAAACTTCTGGAAACACAAGTTATGATTGTAATTATAACATTTTTGTTAGGTATAATTATCATGCTTGACGACTTTCTTTTGTCGTTGATACCCACATGGGGATGGCTTGCAGCAACCGCACTGGGGGCTATTGTTACTGTTATAATCTTTTTCAAGAGTAAAAAGATCATCCAGGGTTTTGAAAGAATCACAACATCACTTACAAACCCTGAGGCTCTCAGGGCTAATTTCGAGAACACATCCAGCAATACTGTCAGAATGACTGGGAATTTAGCTCGTAATGCGGCTATATTATCTATTCCCCCAGCAGGAGCATATAAATACGTGTTTAAGCCAGTAGCGAAAAAGGCTCTTGAGATAGCACCCATGTTATCAGTGATCCCTGAGCCAACGTGCCAGACTATTGGAGCTGTAGGAACTGCAGTTAATCGTGTGAGTTTATCAAAAAGAAAGGAAAGCGACGGAACACCTAGAGAATCTGGAGCTATTTATACCCCCTCCCCTAGTGGCAGTAATAGTGCGCCAGGAGGGTCTTCGTCTTCCGGGGTATCTTATGGACCACCATTATCAAGTCCATCATCAGGGAAAGAAATTACATCAGAAAGGTCACACCAACACAGAACGAGCTATGTACCACAAAAGGATCAGCACATAAATGATTATCAGCCCAATCCTGCTGTCCCAACTAGCAATAAAAGATATACCACCCCGCAAAAAAAATGAAAAATTATTATAAAGCTCTTGGTGTAGACCCCAGTTCTGATGCTAGAGTGATCAAGCAAGCTTATAGAGGGTTGGTAAAAAAATATCATCCAGATCAAAGTCCGGATAATGAAAGATTTGTAGAAAAATTCAAAGAAATTAACATAGCCTATCATATTCTTTTAGATCCAATCAAGAGACAAGAACATGACAACCAGTTACAAAAAAGAATAAAAGGTAGAACAGGATATGTATTTTTCTTAGGATTGACCCTGGTTTATCTAATAATTTTAATTACAATATATATAAAATCTGAAGATATCAACGATTATCTGGTATCAAAAAACCTGGGAGATAGTATATTGGCCTACTTGGTTTTTGCGGGACCTCCGTCCATGTATTCTTTGGCTACACTAATATTAAAAATTTTAGATCACGACCATGTGACAATCAGGAGGTATGGCAAGATGCAAATGAGACTGACAATTCTTCCTTCTGCGATATGCCTTGTTCTTCAGTCACTCCAATATATATTCAAAACAGGACCACTGGGTATTGTATTTGCTCCAATTGTCATTCTCACCTCTCTTTTGTCAACGATTCCCATGTTTCTTATTGGGCCAATCGTGATTTCTTTGATTGTAAGAGGCATATTGATATATCGTGGCCCCAAAGCCAATTATTAGTCTAGATCTGGGATGCAAAATATGGACGTCAAAAAAATTTTGAGGAACATTAACATATACACAGCGTGACAATAGGTGTTGTGTGTACTGCGAGCGGTGGCGAGCGGTACATACAACACGCCGCTCTCTTGGCTCGGGTTTCATACCGAGAAAGGTGTCGGCTCCCGATCGGGAGCATATGACTGAAGATGAGACGCATGCTTATTCTGGCCTTATATTCGGCATGAGCATGTGAGGGAAATGCCAGTCAATAGCTATTTTTGTATAATAAGTTTACGATTAAAATTTGATCCCATGAGGTATCTTCTGGTTGTGCCAAAACGTTCATGTCTCAAAAATTCCGATGTTTGCCTGTTGGCATCGTATACTTTTTCTCCGGATGCTAACCGCTGACGACGAAAAGTGTTTGCAGCAATCCTCCGCAGATCATGACACTCAAAACCCAAATGGGCAGCTTGATGCCTCATTGTAGTTGCAGAGTAAAATATTTTCTTTCCCGCGCTCTGCTCAGCAAGGTATTTAACGAGCCTATGTGATAGGTACGGATCTGTTATACATTGTATTTCCGCGCTTTTGCCGCCTTTGCCGCTACGTACTTTGACGGTTATGTCCTCGCCGTTGATGGTTATGTCGTTTTTGGTGAGCGCGGCGACTTCAAAGATCCGTAGGCCTGACACAAGCATTAATCTATAGGCATATTTCAGTTTGCAGTTACGTATGGCGTTTATTTTACGCTTGGTTCGGCTTATTCGAATAATGCGTTCAGACCGGGTTTTCATGGTGAATTTTTTTTTGCTTTCTGCTGTAAAAAAATTTCTATTAGGCGAAAGATTTGTTTTTTCTTTACAAAATGTTTCAAGATGGAAAAGACCGTTTTTTGCGGCTGATAGTTCGTGCTTTGTTTTTGTTGCGGCCAACCTCTTTTTAATTAACTCTGTATCCAGCTCAGCAAGATCATTGAAGTGACAACCAGTGAGAAGTTTTTTTGTTGCAAAATAGTAACGGTCCGCAGTATTTTTGTTGCTGAAAGTGTCGTTTAAGTAGGAACGAAATGGTAAAAGAATATCATATTTCATTGTACTTCCTCCATAATCTATATCAGATATATAGTACATGAAAAAAATCAGTATTTACAACATATTATAGCACATTACGGTACGGGCCCATAATTGGCTCGGGTCTCATGCCGAGAAAGGTGTCGGCTCCCGATCGGGAGCACCTGAATCCTTATTTCCCGAAGACGGGAAATAACCTAACAAAAGTATCTGGTTTGTGAGTCCATGTTTCTAAATTAACCTAAAAAATTTTCTTTTTATTAAACAATCATTTAACATTGATCCCCTATACTTGAACTATCATCTCCTCCTAACTCAGGCGTATAAAGTTTTCTTTAGAAGCAGAAAACAGATCTGCATAAAGAAAAATGTATACGCCTCTTTTTTCGTTAAAACAAGTCCCGACATGCCCACGCCTGTGTTCACAGGCGTGGGCATGTCGGGACAAAACAGAAACGGATCTTAGTCGGCAGTCAAGAGGATCATGAAATACCGGATTGAACGAAGCGAAGCCTCCAACCATGGAAAGAGGGGTATGTTTCACAGAGGAACATACCCCTTAACCAACTCACTGTTTTGATGTATTGGCTGACCGTTTCCTGCATCCTTCTGCTGTAACTACAATACTGGTCTTCCTATGGATACTTGACACTCCCCATGTCTAAAGCCAGGGGATTCTTGGTTCACCGTCCGTAGCGGCGGATGCCGTCTGACACAGACTCCCCAAGCGTAGATTCCCGTGTGTCCCACGGTATTGATTTCGTTT
>Ga0209628_10000806_pt1 | contig 19650 bp, 11 predicted proteins | sample TergutCu122P4_FD_187285 | JGI IMG/M metagenome (GOLD analysis project Ga0209628, IMG submission 187285) | Cubitermes ugandensis P4 segment gut microbial communities from Kakamega Forest, Kenya - Cu122 P4 (SPAdes) (version 2) | ecosystem: Host-associated > Arthropoda: Insects > Digestive system...
CGGCCCATAAATTAGCGTAAATAGCAGGGAAAGGTTTCGCATCAACAAGCGGCGTCCATTCGGCCGTTGAAAAATGGGAGGCAAAACGCTGCTGCAAGCGACTCATGGTTTTCAGGATATGGCTGTCCCGTGGATTCCATCCCACCCACTGACCGAAAATATTTTCCCAGATCATCGTGCCGCTTCCGTTCATCCACGCCGTATGTAAGTCTCCCGATTTATCGCGAATCCACCGGTTGATATTATGCTGTATGTGCCTTTTTTCGATCCACTTATTACGGAGTATGCCCGGCGCACGGCTATCGCGAAACCCTTGCGCCCACGACATGTGGTGCGTCGCAATCTCTTCGACCGGGAGTGCTAATTCGCTTTCGAGTACCACACCTTTCCGAACGGCGTCAAGCTGGGGGCGAAAAGCGTCCACACCCCGTTCTAAGGTATCTAAGAAAATGCCATCGGCATCGATAGCCTGTACGATTTCAACAATGCCTTCGACATCGGTTTTCCCTTCCCGGCGCGTACCTGTATCCCAGGGTTTATAAGCGATAAATACCTTGATGCCTTTCGCATGGAACGCTTCCGTGACTTTGCGAAGCCCTTCCAAACCGCCGGGCATATCGCGATAAAAATCAAATTGATTGCGGTCGTCCAAACCAATTCGCGGATACGCATGCCAAAGCACAACGGTCTGAAATCCACCAAACTTTTGAATACCCTCGTTTACAAATTCGTCCACTTTATACCGGTCATTTTCGCGATCATAGAACGCTTCATCATAGAGCATCAGGAAATAACAGTTAAAAGCGGTGTTTATCCATTGGAAATCAGGACGATTATATAAATCATCGGTGTAATTGATTCGCTTAATCGTCAACGCTCTCCAACGCTGAAGTTCTTGGCGGAAGGAATCCCATTTTTCAGGATTGTCGGGCGCTAAGATGATGGCAGGTGGATTGGGATCAAGTCCCGTACTTTTCGGTTCCATGCATCCGTTGCACACCATCCATGCGACGCATATAAACCATCCAAATTGTTTTATTATGTTTTTCATGTTTATAAATGCTATTCTGCTGCCACTTCCCACATCAACTCCCAGAATGTCGCTTTCGGGAAAAAGCCCTTTGTGCAAAACAAAAATAGTACTGCAATTTTCTTCATTTTATCTTTGAATAGAAATTTTTTCTCTTAATCGGATATCATTTGACGAAGCGCCCACCAAAACCGTGAAAGCGCCTCCTTCGACTGTTCGTTTCATCTGAAGGTCTATAATGGAAAAGTCGGCAGGCGCCAAAATAAAAACGACCTCCCGTTCTTCGCCTTTTTTCAGATGAACCCGTTCGAAATGTTTGAGTTGGAATTGGGGCTGTACGACGGAGGCATATTCGTTTTTCAGGTACAACTGCACGACTTCATCGCCATCATACAAACCGGTGTTTTTGATTTTTAACGACACCTGAACTGTTTGTTTATCTATCGGTTTGATGTTCAATTGGCTATATTCGAATGTAGTGTAACTCAATCCAAAACCAAAATGATACAGTACCGTATCTTTCATTTCTACATAATGATGTCCTCGCGGATTCTTTTTGTTGTAGTATACCGGCAACTGACCTTCGTGACAAGGGATGGTCACCGGTAATCGTCCGGCAGGGTTGTAATCGCCAAACAACACATCCGCAATGGCATGTCCTCCTTCCTGTCCGGGATACCAGGCCGTCAGTAAAGCATCGGCACAAAACGTTGCATTGTTCATAAGGAGCGGACGTCCGTGTATGTACACGATAATCAGCGGTTTGCCGGTAGCGTGAAGGGCTGAGATAAGTGCATCCTGTTTGCCGAGCAGATGCAAGGACATCCGGTCGTACCCCTCGCCGTTATCCATGTCGCTCACACTTTCGTTTGTCGATACCGCAGCGCCTGTATCAATGTATTCCGACCGGAAATCACGGGCGCTCGAACCACCGACTACTGCGATCACCACATCGGCGTTTCGTGCAATGCGAACGGCTTTATCTATCTCTGCCGTCGTTGTATCGCGAATGGCGCATCCCTTTACATAGTCGACTTTCGCTATGCCGATTTTAGCTTGGATGCCTTTGAGTACCGTTGTCACTACCCCCTCTTCCTGCGGCGCTGTATAATCGCCAAGCTGGTTGTATACATTATCGGCATTCGGACCGATAACTGCCACTTTTGTTAGAGTTCGACTCAAAGGAAGGATTTTCTTATCATTTTTTAGCAGTACCACCGACTCCTGAGCGATCTGCCGGGCTAAGTTTATATGCGCCATGCAGCGAACCTGTGGTTTGACTGCTTCCGGATCGACAAATGGCTGTTCGAAAAGCCTCATTGCGATTTTTAACCGTAAAACGCGAAATACCGCCGTATCAATGACGGCTTCGCGTATCTTACCGGTTTTAACTGCCTCAATGAGATTTAAAAAAGGACGTGCGCCCAGATCTACATCAACGCCTGCGTTAACGGCAAGTAGAGCGGCATCGGTTAGCGACTCTGCAACGCGGTGACCTCCAAACAAACCTCCGATACTGCCCAGATCAGAAACGACAAAACCTTGGAAACCCCATTCCCCGCGAAGCACATCCGTCAACAGATAACGGTTCGATGTGTTGGGAATGCCGTCAACAGCGTTGTATGCTGTCATTACCGACAACGCGCCGGCATCAATAGCGGCATGGAACGGCGGCAGGAAATTTTCCTTTAACTCACGTTCGCCCACCATCGCTGCGTTGCCATTCTTCCCGCCTTCCGAAATGCCATACGCCGTAAAATGTTTGAGCGTCGAGACTACACTGAATGGCTTTTCAAGTTGACCGCCCCCTGCGCCGGCGACAAATGCTTTTCCCATATGCGCAATCAGGACAGGGTCTTCGCCATACGTTTCTTCCACCCTCGACCAGCGTGGGTCGCGCGCCAGATCGAGTATCGGACCATAACCAATATGTCCGCCCTGAAGCCGCACCTCTTTGGCAATGGCTGCCGACATCTGTTCGATCAGCGCCGGATGCCAGGTTGAAGCCTGTCCGATACTCGTGGGGAAAACGGTTGTGCCGATAGCCATGTGTCCGTGTGGCGTTTCTTCGGCAAGGAACACCGGTATACCTAACCGGGTGTTTTCAAGCACATACCGTTGAAGCGCATTACCCGCTTTGGCCGATAATGTCGGATTCAAACCCGTAGCAATCGTTTTTTTTGTCCATGGATCGGCACGAAAGGTCGCCCATAACATGCCGATTTGCTGTTCACGAACAAGGGTTTCAAATTTAACCGACGGTCGCACACTGTCGCCCTGTTTTTCGTACATCTCCCAAGCATACATCGGGCAAAGCAGTTGACCCACTTTCTCTTCGAGGGTCATACGCGACAGCAAATCCTTTGTGCGTTTCTCAACCGGCAAACGGGGGTTCTGATAAGGGAATAAACCATTTTTTGTTGATTGCTCAACGCATCCGACGAAAGCGAACAAGATTAAAATAAAAGATTTCATGCGTAAATTATCCATAATAATTGATGTATTTAGTTGATTAAAATGATGGATAGACGCCTTTTTTTTTCAGATATTCTTCCATTCGTAGACATTCGTTCCACTTGGCGCATCGTTCGCTACGCGCAACCGACCCAACTTTGAGTTGTCCGGCGTTTGTGGCAATAGCGATATGAACGATTGCGGTATCTTCTGTTTCGCCCGAACGGGCGGAAACAACCGGACGATAGCCCGCCTTTTGGGTGAACGCGATCGCTTCCATCGTTTCGGTTACGGTGCCGATCTGGTTGAGTTTTATCAAAACCGCATTGTATACGTCCCGTTCGACCCCCTCTTTAATCCGGTCTATGTTCGTCGTGAAAAGATCGTCCCCGATGAGTTGGATCTTTTTCCCTAATTTTCGGGTAAGGAGCGCCGCACCCTCCCAATCCAATTCCGAACAACCGTCTTCAATCGAAACGATCGGATACTTTTCCGTCCACTCGCACAGCAAATCTGTAAAAGAAGCGCTCGAAAATACCCGGTTTTCTAACTTTAACGTGTAAACGCCCTTTTCATGATTATAAAATTCGCTCGAAGCGATATCCAAAGCTATCCCAATATCTTTTCCGGGTTCATAACCGGCGGTTATGATTCCTTCCGTCAGAAGGGCAAGACCTTCTTCGTTGGTCGCAAAACCGGCAGGCCAAAAACCGCCTTCATCGGCGACAGAAAGAGGTTTTCCTCTTTTTTGAAACACTTTTTTGGTCGCGTGGTAAACATTCACCACCCGTTCAAAACCTTCTGCAAAAGAGCTGGCGTTCAGAGGAATAACTAAATAATCCTGAATATCGGTGGTATTGACTGCATGAGCGCCACCGCCGATGATTTGGATCATAGGGACAGGGATCGTCCGGGCTTCCTCCCCTCCGAGATGTCTGAAAAGGGGAACAGCTTTCGCATTGGCGCCTGCATATGCAATCGCCAACGAACAGCCCAAGATGGCGTTTGCGCCCAACCGGCTTTTGTCGGTCGTCCCATCGAGCGCTATCATCATCCGGTCAAGACCTGCCTGGTCTGTTGGGTCTTTGCCGATAAGCGCCGGTTTGAGTACTTGCTCTATATGAGCCAGCGCCTTTTTCACCCCTTTGCCATTCAGGTAGTCCGGATCGCCATCACGGAGTTCCAACGCCTCAAAAATCCCTGTCGACGCGCCCGAAGGAACCATACCCCGACCGGTGATTCCGTTTGTTAGTACCACATCCACTTCAACCGTCGGATTCGCCCGCGAATCAAAAATCTGACGAGGTATGACGTCTTTAATGGTGTATTGCATCATTTAATATTTTGAAAACGTCTTTATAATTGTTGATATCCAGGCGAATGATGCGGAAAGCCATCTTTCGGATACGATCTTTGTCGTCGTCTGATGTGATGTATTCCACCGGTGATTTCCCGTCTACCCGCGCCAGCATCAGAAGTGGAAGCAGACGAACAAAACGTTGCTCTAACGCTTGTGCGGACATACATTCCACTTTTGAAAAATAGATATCGAGCATATACATCAGCATCGCATGATAAGCGCCAGCCCAATGCTTGTTTTTCACCGCCTTCAAAATGAAGTGATTGGCAAAAAACGCCAGATCGAACGCGGGATGTCCGTAATGGGCGACTTCGTAATCGAGAATTCGGATGTTGCGGTCTGTCACCATGATATTTTTTGGACTGAAATCGCCGTGTACTAAGGTGATAGCGCTTTTCATCAGTTCATTAATGATGGGTTTGGCAAAGTAGACAAGTTCCCAGTATTTCTTCATCGTAAATTCAATATAAGGCGATATGCGTAATTCGTAAAAGATCGTTTTATCGGCGAAAACGCGGGCAATTTCCGAATCATCCGCACATCGATTATGCACCAATGAAAGCGTACAGATGGCTTTTTCGGCTACCGTGAAATCCAATAAGCCGCTCAATAAATCCGCCTTCCACATCGTACCGCTTTCAGGAACAGCTTCCCTGCCAAAAATAAAATTTTCAGCATCGTAAAAATAGACTTCCGGTGCGCAGTCCGGCGCTAAGCGATGATATATCTCGTTGCTCCGGTATTCAATGCCCATCCGGTTGGGGTCGCAAAACCAATCTTCCTTGACCTTAAGCTGCCGTAAAGCCTGCTTGATGATAAGCGGTTTGTCTCCAGCATATACAAGAGCGACGGTTCCCGATACGCCACCCTTACAGTAATGAATGGAGCACGGTTCTCCCTTTTTTAAAAATCCGTTCTGAAGCAGATAGGATTCCAAACTGTCTTTATCTGAAATAGTAATCATTTTTTTAACGAACAAAGAACGACATGATGAGAATGGCTGTCAATGCGAAAGCGCCCATGACAAAAGAAGTCGCCGTGACCGCCACATAGCCTTTTTTAATGTCGAAACCGGCTAACTTCGTCACACACCAGAAATAGGAACCCTGCGGAAAAACACCGGTGAAAGAGCCGCCAGCAATGGCGATGACCGCTAATTCGGGGCTGATTTGGAGCGAACCTAAAAAAGGGAAGATGATTGCAGCGGTCGTTGTCATGGCGACGGTGGCAGAACCTTGGGCGATCAATACAATCGAGGAGATGAGGAAAGGTAATAATACGGTTGGAAGGTGCAGACCAGCAATCGCATCAGCCATGATCTCCCCTACCCCCATGGCTTGCAATATCCTCCCAAAGCAACCTGCAATACCGGTGATTAACAGGATATCGGCGCTGTTCTTAATGGCTTTCGTCACCCAACTGTCGGTAACCTCTTCAGTGATTTTGGCAGGCAACAGGAAAGCGGTTAACGCACCGATTAGCAATGCGACATAAGGCGTGCCGACAAAATTGATGATACCGTACCAGAGTGTGTCGGCGTATGTTTTTGCGCCGAAAACAACGAAGGAACGGATAACAATTAGTGTCACAGGTAAAATGATGGGAAGGAAAGACATGAATGTCGAGGGCGCCCTGTCCACTTTTTCCTTGAATTTCAGGTTGTCGGCTTCGACAGTCACATCGGATACGGACAGTTCGGGAAATCTCTTCCGGAGATATTTGGAATTGCACCAGAAATAGGTGCCGAGAATAACCGGAATGGAAATGATAAACCCGTAAAGCATAACTAATCCGATGTCAGCGCCCAAAATGCCTGACGCAGCAAGCGGACCCGGCGTGGGGGGCATCAGGCAATGCGTTGTCAGCAGACCAGCCATCAATGCCGTTACCAAGCACATGTAAGGGATGTTTCCTGCTTTCGACAACGCCTTGATGACCGGACTTAAAATGACATACCCCGAATCGCAGAAAATGGGGATGGAGACCACACCGCCGGTAACAGCCGTAGCTAAAGTCGCCCGCTTGATACCCACCCATCTCAGGATGGTAGACGCAATTTTCTGAGCGCCACCCGTTTCCTCAAGCACCTGACCGATAATCACGCCACAGATAATCACGATCCCCACATTTTGCATGATACTGCCGAAACCAACGGCCACATGGTTTACAATCTCATCCAACGGCAAACCGGCGAAAATCCCCAACAGTAATGAAACCACTAACAGAGACAAAAAAGCATGGAGTTTGACCTTTGAGATGAGTATCAAAAGTAAAACCACACTGACAACCAACAAGATGACCGAATACATGGAATAGAAATCAATTATTCTTCGTTTTTAAAAAATGCAAAATTAGATGAAATAATTGGTTTTTCCAAGCGCGTGAAATAAAAATCAAGACCTCCGCTTTAGCGGCTTATCGTAAGGTGCTCTAAAGTATAATTGTTACCTTTGAATTTTTATTGGAAATATTGCCACTTTTTTTTAAAATTCCGGTAATTTTTTTGGAAAAAGCATGTGGTCTTGACGTGCACTAAGATAGCGTATTTGCATGTTTCATGGACGATCAAGGAGAGAAAATTTTTGAAAAGCGTTTCGGGACATTGTCTCCCGATCTGGATGAGCTACATAACACATTGACAGAAAGCGGTTGTGGAAAAGAAGCGATGGAAAGCACGAGTATCTATTGGATGCCCATTTGGCGTGTTTTTGGATTCCGACACGGTCGCACTGTGAACAGGCACGGAAAGCAGGTCATTTGTCATTCGTTGAACGGCGTAATCGGTCAAGCCGATGTTGAAATGCTTAAGCAGTGTATGGAACAAATAGAATTGATAGAAAAACAGCAGGCTACATGCTTAACCCATTTATAAGAATTGGCCAAAACACATTATGCCAAGGAAATCTCGTTATTGTGCACCATCCCAGGCATTCAAAATCTCAGCGTTTTTTTTATTCTTGCCGAAATCGGTAATGACATGAACGCTTTCCAAAAGGCAAACCATCTGGTAGGATGGGCAGGGTTAAGGCCAAGAAACGAAGAAACTGCAGAAAAGATAAAGTCCCGAAAGATATTACATGGGAACAAATATCTTCGGCAGATACTTGTTGAAATATCGTGGGCGGTAGCCCGTTCCAAAAATCGTTTCTGGGGCAAAAATTCAAAACGCTTGATAAACGGATGAAATCACAAAAAGCGCTGATTGCCATTACAAGAAAACTTCTGGTCATCATATTAATGTGCTCAAAACTAAGCAGCCATTCGAACCAAAAAAAAATATACAGGCTTCTAAAGCCTGATTTGAGACTCTGTGCCTGACACAGTTTCTTCCGGCAAGGTTTCAAAATCTTTCTCAATTCAGCCGCCAATGGCGGTCGTTTTTAAAAAAATGAACTTGGCAATTTTTTTGGGACTTAGAATTTTTAGTAAAACATAAAATTGATTATCGTATGAACTCTCAGGAAATGATTTAAGAGTTGTAAGGGATGTTTTCAAATTATTGACATTTTATTTGGTCTGGACCAAGTTTTTGTCAAAGAATAATTTCAAACATATCCAAAAAAGATATAAACCGTACACTTGAACCTCAAAAGGGGTAAATAAACCATGGGAAAGATTATTCCTGAAATTCACATCAATGCCTTTTTGTAAAAAAGAGTCAATCTCAAAAAGAATTTCATCTTCAAAAATGTTTTTCAGTTCCGGTAATATTTTCCCTAAGGTTGGTGATTCTTGACGTTTCTTTTCTAAAGTTGTAATTACTCCGCACTTGATTTCAAGGATGTTATGTAAAGCATGCTCCAATTGAGGCATTAAAATATGAGATGCGGAAATAAAATCATCATTTAAAGCGAAACAAATACCCTTTGACCAAAATATTAAGGCATGTTCTTCAATAAATTGAGGTTTAAATTTTTTGAGCAAAACGTATACTTCATCTTCATAGACTTTAATCTTTGACCATCGATGTAAGTCAAAATACGCATTTATCTCATACAAAATTTTTTGTCGATAAAATTGATGCGCCTCTGTTCGTATGGAGTCTTCAGGATTTGCTTCTCCAATTGTGTTGCCTTTTAAATCAATGCGATTGGTAGAACTTATTGATTCCAGATTGTTGTCTTGACAAAAAGACTTGTATTTATCAATTACATCTTTGAAAATAAAACGCACAGAAAGAAAAAGTAGAATTGTATCAAAATAATTTTTCAATCGAATTTTTTTTACTTTGTTATGAATTGACATCTTAAATGCTTCCGATAAAGGAACATTAGTCTTTATGCCATATTTGGACAAATTATCTGCAAATATCTGCTTTTCAATTACTAATTTTCTCTTTATTCTCTCGTAAATTTGAGGTTCTCTATCTTTAATTTGAAATATTTCATTATAAGCACTTTGATAAATATCCGGCAACAATGCATAAATAGTATTTGGTTGTTTATTATTATTCGTAAAATCCGCTTCTTTTTCAAAACTTAACGCCATTTCTTTATGATAACCATCTGTATTCAATAATTTTAGAGAGTGCAGGACATTTATTAAATGTCTCTCCTCTTGATATTCGTGTTCTATTTCCGCGTTTTGGAGTTTTTCTTTTATTAACGGGATAATAATATCAAATTTCTGTGCCTGATATGATTTCATCAAAGAGGAAAAAACCTTGTTAAGCCAAAACGGATGAATATCATTTTCCTGAACTATTTCTATAATTGTACCTAAAAAATTGTCATCATTAAGCTCTTTAATAATTCTTACTGTAATGGCTCGAATGAGAAATTCTATTTTATCATAATTTCGGTATGCAGTAAGGTAATCGTTTGAAGTAGTCAATGTTATTTCCCGTTTGTCTTTCTCAAATCTGAGCAATAAATCATTACAACGCGCCCTTACCTCAATATTTTCGGACTTATGCCATTCATTTTGAAAAATGACTACTCTTTCTTCATCCGATATTTTTATGTCCTGAATTGGGTTTCCATTGCGAAAGTCGGTAAGATTTGCTTCACAGATTTTGTATAATAACTCAACAGCTTGCTTTTCTTCAATGCTTTCAAAATTATTCGGATACAAAAAGCACAAAAGTTCATTTTCAATCAAATCATGTGGAATTTTTACATTGCAATCTTTTCTTTCATTCTCCATAGTTTAATATATTAATTTTTAGAGGGTTAGATGTGTTTTGTTCTGGAGGAGGGTTGCGAGTTGTCCGTTGGGTGATACGTAACCGGCGACTATTTGGGTTGCGAAGGAAATTATCAATTCGTTGCGGGATTTGGAGGTTTGGCGGGTGACGCGAGTCACTGTTCCGTCGAAAGGGGAAATGACCAGCAGCCTGTTGTCTTCGAGCGCTCTTAGAATGGCTCTGTCCCATTTTTTGTAGATGCCACGAGCTAAAGCTAAGACTAAAGGTTGGCTTCCACGAAGAAGAATCTCGAAAACATCCTTTTCGATTTGTGAATGATTACCACAAATGACGCACCGTCCTTGTTCCCGCATCTGCTTTGCCCAATTGTAGCTCTTTAGAACTACCGATGATGGAACTGACTGCGAGCAAAGAAAAGCAATCGTGGGATGCTTCATCAATTCTATATTTCCTAAACTTTCGTTAATCATTTTCTATCTGTAATTGTTTTAAAATCAGTTGTTTTAGTTCATCTCGATTGGGAAGGTATAACTGATATTTTGATACAAAAAGTTGACTGTTCATGTCGTATGCAGCATATTCAACCAACAGTTCGTCTTTTTCTTTTGTCAAAATTATCCCAATGGGTGGATTATCGCCTTCCATATTTTCTTCTTTGGCAAAATATCCCATGTACATATTCATCTGCCCTATGTCATAATGCTTTACTTCTCTTATTTTCAGGTCTATCAACACAAAGCATCGAAGGATGCGGTGGTAGAAAACTAAATCTACATGAAAATGGGTGTTATTGAGAGTCACCCGAAATTGACGCGCAACAAAAGTAAAACCTTTTCCTAACTCAAGTAAAAATGATTGTAAATTGTTAAGTAGACGGGTTTCCAATTCAGTCTCTGAGATGCTGAAAGGTTCAGGTATTTTCAGGAACTCAAAAACGTAAAGATCTTTTACAATATCTTCCGGTGATTCAATGATTTGACCGTGTTTTGATAATTGTAACACTTTTTCTTTCTCTTTTGAGAGTGCCAGACGGAGGAATAGGGCTGAATCCTTTTGGCGTTTGAGTTCGGCAACGCTCCAGTTTTCTAATTGAGTTTGTTGCTCATAGAAGTTTCGTTCAAGGTCGTCGTCAATTTTTAAAATCTCTACCCAGTGCGACCAACTTAATTTGTGCGACGCCGTCGCACAAATTGGGTACATGACATAAAATTGCCTCATTCTCTGAATATTAGAGCGGCTGAACCCTTTTCCGTGTAACAGTTTTAAATCGCGTGAAAGTTTTTCTAAAAGGGCGCTACCGTATACTGCTTTTTCTTTGCCTTGCTGTTCGTATTCGACAATATATTGTCCGATTTCCCAGTAAGTCTCCACCAGACAACTGTTTACGGCTGTCATGGCGCGTTTTTGTCCGTGCACAAATGCGGTGGATATTTGCTGAACTAATCCACAATAGGGATGGAGCGTGTCTTCTTTAATTGCTTGAGTATCCATATAGAATCTGCGTTTATTAAATCTATTTGCCATTAATCGTTACTATCCTCCTCCAACACCTTCCCCATACGGTATTTAATGTCGTAGTTGATGATGAAATCTAATTCCTCCTCCGTAAAACCGTAATGTTTCGCCAATACCTTGTCGATTTCGTCGATGATGGGCTTGGATAATTTTGGATAATATTCGTCATATTCCACATTGCCTGTAGACTTGTAAAATGCAAATTTTCTTTTAGAATTATTCACTAAATCATTCATTAATTTTTTTGTAAGTTCTTTAAAAAAATACTCATTTTCTCTTTTTGGATAATCAAAAGGAATAGAACCAATGACATATTTTGTAAAATTATGCCCATCACTATAATTTACATAAAACCAATAAAATAAAGATGAATTAAGAAGTGCCACAAAAATATCTCTATCGAAATCGTCATAAACATAAATAAATTTGTCACCTGTTGAACCTTCTACATTTTCACCTTTAAAATGTGATTGATAATTCAATATTTTGGCAAAATAACCATAACCATAACCGTAATATACAAAATTACTATTACGACTAGCTGATAAATAGCTTGCTAATCTATTTTTATTACTCCAAACTTTGTCAATAATTTTATGTTCTAAAATAGAATTTACTTTTAATACGCTTGTTTCTTTTATAGAATTATCATTTAAATAATATTGTACGTTTTGAAAAAGATATTGCCTAAATTCCGTCTTGAATTTGATATAATTACTTGTGCCAATTTCTTTGTTTTTAACTTTTAATCCATATTCATTTATACATATTGAAACCCGAATATGTTCTAAACCATCAAACAATTTTCCGGGTCTATCATCAAAGAAACTTATATAAGATCGAAAAGAATTGTTGAAGCAAATCTTTTGAAATGATTCCATTCTGGGAGTGCAAAATGCAGACATTTGAATGATCATTCCAATTCTTGATTTATCTTTCATAATTCTATTGCACCTTTCAATAACGAATGCATATAAATTACCTGAACTAAAACAATCATAACCATTAAGTGTGTATATTTTTCTCACCGAAGAATATTCCACATATGGTGGGTTGCCGATGATGACATCGAAGCCGCTGTTGGCGTGGATGATGCAGTAAAATTCCGCGAACCAGTGGAAGGGTTGATGGGATTGCTTCCATGCGGCAAATGCTGCCGGTTTTAGTTCGGCGTCAATGCCGTAGGTATGGGCGCAGTAACGGTCGAGTTTGTCATTGAGGCTTTTTAAGCGGCGGTGTAATTCGGCTTTGGCGGCGCGATGTTCTTCGCTTCCCATGTCGTTGATTAACTGGCAGTTTTGGAAGCGATCGAAAGCCTTTGCAGTAATCAGACACTCCTCTTTTATCCAGTCGAAATCGTTGGAAAATAAGCCTTCTTTCGCTTGGATTGTACCTGCTAATTGGGTTTCAGTAGCAAATCCTACTAACGTGTTGCCGGCACGGATGTTAAAGTCGATGTCGGGCAATGGCTCTATGCCGAAATTGGGCTTTCGTAATGAGACATCAACTTCAGCAACTAATTTGAGGAACAGACGGAGTTTGGCAACCTCGACCGCTTCGTGCATGATATCGACCCCATAGAGATTGTTGAGTATGATGGTTTTAAAAATATAGTACTTCAGGTTGGGATGGCGCTTTATCTCTGCCAACTGCTCTTCGAAAAACTTGTGTTTACCCGGTAGATCGTTAACGAAATCTTCCATGCGCTCGATACAAGCCTCATACAACGGTTCGAGAACATTCATGGCAGCAAACAAAAATGCGCCCGATCCACAGGTCGGATCGAGGATTGTGACTGTCGTTAGCGCTTTGTAGAGTTCTTTGATAAAAACGGCATCTTCGGTTTGCTGAACGAAATCCTGCACTGCCTGACGGATATTAAGATTGTAGGTTATCAGGTCGTTAGCGCTTCGAATCTGACCCGAAACGATTTTGTGCTTAATATCGAAGTAACGTTGCAGACGGGTAATTGTTTCCCGCCAAATTTCGGTAGGTAATCCAAATGCTTCGGGGGTTGGCGTGTTCCAGTCTTTTCTTCTTTCTAAAAGGTTTGGCAATCGGCTGTCGATGCCAACGGCAATCTCAGCAGGTATCTCACTGACAAGGTCTGCCCCCTTCTTCACGGCGTTGTAGATGTAATCGTCGCCGCTGCTGGTGATATACTCCCACAAGTTACTGATTGCATGTTTGGAAGCTACTTTGTCCAACAGAAAGGGGATAATTGTGTTCTTGCCGATATATTCCGTAATATCTTCTTTGGTATAATATGCGCCCATAGCGGCGCGGTCGTTGATGTACTTTTCAAAAATATAACCGATGACATCAGGGTTAATGTCTCGCCCTGTCGCTTCTATGCGCGTGTCAAGATGCCAGTTCCACTCGTCGAAGAAGTTGAATATCCGCTCAAAAACATTATCATCTATCGCAATGGATGGATATTGACGCTCTAACTGATGAACGTCAAAAAGCCCGCCGTTGAGGTAAGGAATCCGACCAAACGCAACGGGTGGCTCTATGTTGGTACGAGCACCTTTAGGTTTTGCCAAACTGTCATGAAAAAGTTTCAACAGGAAGGAGCGATAAAAGCCATAAAAATTTGCGCTTCCTTCAAGCCGCTTGCAGGCTGCAAGTTTGGTCTGGAGGTAGTTGATGTCCTGGTCCAAGAAACCCTTTTTCTGAATAAAATAGCAGAACATCAGTCGGTTGAGCATCAATGAGGCATACCATTGCTTGTCGTGGTTGTCCTTATTCGCGATATCGTCATCGATGCCTCGGATAAAATCTAAAAAAACGGTATGATGGCGTTTAAATTCGGTATAAAACCGTTTGGTGACCTGTTCGTTATTAACTGCAAAGTTGCGGTTCATCCGCTCGATAACATCAATCAGCGTTATTTCGTCCTCTTCGACGAGCGTAAAGAGAATATTCTTCAGTCGCTGGAAAAGCGGTTCGACATCTTGCCCTTTGCGCCATGTCACTTCAATCATCCGTTTGGGCTTATTTTCCTCTTTGTATGGAAGTTGCCATACCTGCCGGGTTTTATCGCTGTCGGTATAAATAACAAAATGGTGATGGTGTAAGGAAGACAATTGATGTTCAATCTGTTTGCGATGATTCGATGAGGGGATGGTTTCATCGTCAGCGGCACATTCAAAAACTGGAAAATTTCGTTTTTCAGCGACACCGTATAGTTTGAAGATTGCGCCATCAATGATGACAGGCGTAGCAGCCGAAAAATTATCCCACCCCAATTCATTAAATAAGCGCTTAAAATCAAACGATTGGATATATGTTGCAAATTTCTCTTTCTTCATCAATTTTTAATTGTCTATTAAATTCAAACCCATAGAACATATGATGCGGGGTTCGGTTGGGGTATTTATGTCATCGCTGACGACACTCAAGCGATTCTCTTCTCTTAACGAGCAAACGATCTCCACCAATTGATCGTCATTAATACCCGATTTCAATTCTCTGTTTAATACCTCTTTGGCGTATTCGCGCAACGGATAGTTGTAAATATCTGCAAATGCGCGTTTTGCTTGTTCGGAATCAAATAACGTGCCCTTATTTATTTCCAACCAATTTTGCAGACGGATATACGTTCGGTATCTGGCGCCGGTACGCTTGCCGAGTTGTCCGCCGAGTTTGCTGTCTGATTCTTTGATATGGGCTAAGCCGACAGAAACCAATTCGTGGTGCTTTTCAAGTCGTTCTAAGGCATGTTCATCCGGTTCACATTTGACAACTTTTAAAATCTCTATTTGTGATTGGGTGCGGATATTTCCGTCCTCTTCGACCCACGCCAAAACATCGTTGTCATTAGGCGTTTTTGTATAGACAACGACCCCGTTTCTTTCCTGCTTGGTAGCGGATTTCTTGGTAGAGAATACGACGTCGGGAAGGTTAGGAATGATTTTCAGCAGTTCAGGATGGGCTTCCGTGCCGTTCTTCCATATCTGATAACAATACGACGACAAGTCGACTTCCATGTTTTCTTCATCGTCGAATATTCCCGATTTTTCGTTATAGACATCGTGAATAAATACGGAATCGCCCTCAAAAAACACTTCATCCGAACCAACAGTCTCGGCATTCTCGGTGATGCGCTGTTTGAGCCGTTTACGGAGATTGATGATCTTTTCGATGCCATCTTCTGGTAAAAACGAATAACACAAAATCTCGTGATGCTCCTGTCCGATCCGGTCAACGCGACCGGCTCGCTGTATCAAACGGATAATCGCCCAAGGGAGATCGTAATTGACCACGATATGTGCATCCTGCAAATTCTGTCCTTCGCTCAACACATCCGTGGCAATTAATACGCGAATCTCATCATTAGTCTGAATATCATTACTTTTGGGGCTAAAACGGTGTGCAATGGATGTCGGGTTTTCGCAGTCGCCCGTTGCACACGCTATCTGGGTGACACCTAACTCCTGAAGCGACTGATACAGATAGTCCGCCGTATCAGAATATTGAGTGAAGACAAGTACTTTTTCCTGTTTGTGTTTCTGCGTGACGAGGTCGAACAATGTCTGTAAATGCTTGTCGTCCGCCGTTTTCCATACGCTGCATTTTTTGATAATTTTTAAAAGCTCCTGACTGTCCTGTATAAGGTCATATCTTAAATGTTCATTAAAAAACTCACTTCTAATCCATTGATATTTACTTTGTTGCAACAGTAAGTTTTCGTAATAGAGTTTTGCTCTTTGCATATATTCTTCCGATTCAACGGCAAACCGTCGAATCGTTTCTTTTGTGTCGTCAAAAGCATCAAAATCGGTATCGGCGCTGATGAAATCGTCAATAATTCCGGCTTCCTGTTTGCCGATGGGTAGAGGTAAATTATTTTCGATGGCATAGATAAACAGGTAGTTACGAAGAATATGGCGACTGACAGAGAGCAGAAAAGCGTAGCCGGAACTTTCCAAGCGTTTGAACAGGTTGGTACGCGCGAAACCAATCAATCGCGTTCCTGCGCGGCTTAGATTTTCTCTGATTTGATTTTCTTTTGGATTAGCATCAATCGTATCATTTCTATAAAAATCTTTGCCGAGTCCATAACGGGGAAGGACTAACCGATCAATGATGTCAACAACAGGTTGTGCATATAGTTTGGCATATTGGTCGTTGTCATTATTCTCGTCGAAAGCATATTCCACTTTCTTTGGTATTCTGTCGGAAAAGTAAGAACGGGCGCCATCATCGAACTCTAAGTAGTATCTACCGTTTTGCTCATCAATTTTTGCGTAGTTAGCTTTGATAAAACTTCGTGGTCTGCGAACTAAGAATAGCCGCATCAACTCCACCCAGTCGTCGGAAAAATCGCTCTTTTCAAAAGCCATAATACTGTTATCCTTTACCTGGTGACGCGCTTCAAACTGCACCCTTCCTCCAATGGATTCAATATATCTCTCCGGACAGATACCGAGGTTGTAACTCTCATCAATAAATAAGCGGAGCTGGCTCGACAAGTCGGAAAAAGATTTGTTATAGGGCGTTGCCGTCAGAAGAACAACATCCGACTGGTATTCGTTAATATATTCTCTGAGCGCTTTATACCGTTTGCCTTCTCTGTTTCTGAAATTGTGACTTTCGTCAACAACAACTAAACGATACCGTCTTGCTTCGGGTAGCTCATTTTGAACGTTGGTTGATGAAATGACATCTGCATAGAGGTTATATTTTTGGACATAACCTTCCCACATCGGAATAAGGTTTCGTGGGCATATTATCAACGTCCTGTATCCCAAGTCATCACCCCACATCTTTATCAATGCCGAAGCGGTGATTGTTTTACCCAATCCGACCACATCGCCAATCATCACGCCGTGACGCTTATTCAAGTGGTGGGCGGCTATTTGAACGGCACATTTCTGGAATGGCAGCAAAGCCGACTGAAAAATGCGGGGGACATTAAACTCCGAAATACCGGCGCGCGCTTCGCGTGAAAGATGGTATGCCATTTTCATATAGACATGATAAGGCGCCAAAAGTTTTTCCGATGCCCAGCTTTGGTCGATAATATCTGACAATTCTTTGGTAATATCAATACTCCATTTGTCTTCCCACCGGTCTTGAAACCAATTTTCCAACTTTTCGGCAGCAAGGTTGTCCGTCACATCTACGTTCAATTCACCCTGCCTGGAGACGCCTGCCAATGTCAGGTTACTGCTCCCCAGATAGCCTATTTTCGGCGTATTATAATCATCTCGATAGGCTAAATAAAGTTTGGCATGAAGGGGGAAAGCTAAATGCAACTTGACAATGACATGCCGCGATTTTAGTTGTTGTGCAAGGCGCTTTAAGGTGTTTTCGTCTTTATTGGTAGGGGCGCCCAAAGTAAGCTGTTCGCGGAACTCGACAGCCATTTTCTTTTTGAGATCATCGGCTCGCTTATTGTCTATCAAATCATTATCCGAACCATTGAAGAGCGCCTGCAATTCTTCCTGCGGTGGGCGTTGCATCCCGATTAAGATGCGGCAATGATATTTAATGTCATCCTCAAAGCGCTCGTCCAATTGACCTCCTTCGAGATTGTCGATGCTGTCTATCAGGCTACCCCAACCTCTCAGGTTGAAATACCCAATGCAAAAATCAGCGCGTCGGGACGATCTTAAAGTTCTATTCAATCCTTCCGATAGTTTAACGGTTATGTTGTCAAAGATTGTTGGCATATTTTATTGCAAATTAAGGCGCAAATTTACAAAATAATACAGGATAAAAAAACTAAAACTCGATATTATAGCAGATATTGGGGATGGCGACGGCGGTGATGGATTTTTCGGGGCGGTTGGTGCGGTAGTTGAAGTAGTAGTTGCCGTCGAATTCTTTGTAGCTTGTCAGGTTTATCACTTTTACGGCAAACTCGTGCGCGTGGGTTTTGCGGTTCATTTTGAAGCCAAGCGTGAAGTGGCTGATAAATTCGGGTTTCAGGCGGGTTTGATAGGCACGGGAATAGTCGTAGATGATTTTTTGTGCGGCTATCGAAGCGTCTTCAATGATGGGGATATAGCGCTCACTGCCTTGCAGTGTCATGCGTAGGCTGGCTTGTAACAGGTTTTGATTTTGACGTCCCATGCGCCACTCTTTGCCGCCTAAAGCATTGAATATAAAATTGCGGTTTTGGCGTGTGTTGCGCCATACGCCGTCGCCACCTTTGTAGCGCGATTGGAACAGTGACGTCGTAAACAGGTAATAGTAACCTTTGTACAGGTAATGCTCCAAAGTCAGTTCGATGCCGAAATTCATTCCTTTTCCTTCGTTGACCAACGGAAGCATCATCCAAAAATCGCGGTGATTGATCACCGAAAACGGACTGCCTTTTTCGACGGGGATGTCGTACAAGTATTGGAAATACGGCTCTACTTTCAGACGGATATATTCCGAAACCGACCAGTCGTAAGCGACGACAAAATGATGCGCCTTAGCAAACCCCAAATTCTTATTCCCCCCTTGAACTAATTCCCCCTTTGAAGGGGGCAGGGGGATGTCTAATTCCCCCTTTGAAGGGGGCAGGGGGATGTTATAACCATCCTTAGTTTTCACAAAATAATAATCTAAATTCTCGCGTCGGCTGTGTTTGCCATAAGCCAATCCAAACGTAAGGCGCGGGAGGATTTGCCAGCGGAAACCGGCGCGCGGCTCTATGACGGCTTTGTTTATCAGGCGGAAATAGTCGCCATGCAAACCGACATTGACCGTCAGGAAATTATTTAGTCGGAAAGACGACTGACTGAAACCGCTCAAAGCCAACGACTGACCTTTATCGCTCACGTAATTGACCATTTCATCCGGCGGGAACAGGTGCATGTCGGGACTCATCAGATAATCAATGTTATAGAACAAACCGGTGACATGAAAACCTGTCCGGTTGGTATGAATCGTGCTGAACTTCGTGTTCAGAAACGTATTGAACGTGATGTTCCAGTTGGTGTTATCCATGTTACTGACAGGGATTTCACTGCCTTCATCCGTTATGTCTTTGGATGACGAATGATTGTTGGAGAAATTGATTGCCAAAGCGCTTTTCAGGTAGGATTTTTCGCCGATGTAGATTTTATGACCTGCCCCGCCAATGGCTTTCGTCTGTTGATACTTGGATTCCTTATCGAAAATATCCGTCCATTTCGTTTTGTTTTC
>Ga0209628_10000807_pt1 | contig 19636 bp, 17 predicted proteins | sample TergutCu122P4_FD_187285 | JGI IMG/M metagenome (GOLD analysis project Ga0209628, IMG submission 187285) | Cubitermes ugandensis P4 segment gut microbial communities from Kakamega Forest, Kenya - Cu122 P4 (SPAdes) (version 2) | ecosystem: Host-associated > Arthropoda: Insects > Digestive system...
CTCGGCGGCCTGGCCATCACCCGCTTCGGCGATTTCGGCTGGATGTGGTACGCCGACATGGCCCTGGCGCTGGCCGCCGCCCTCGTCAACCTCCCCATTCGCGAAGCCCCGATCAGCCCCGTGTCGACAACAGCCTGAACAGGCATGGGGCGGCTCAAGGCCCGCCCCGCCCGCTCGTCGTCACGCTTCCTTCGCCTGTTCCCCGCCCAGCGCCGTTACCAGTTGCGGCAGGAAGCGGGATAGTTCGCCGGTCATCAGGGCGAAGTCGGCGTCGAATTGTTCGTTGGCGTTTTCGGCGTTTTTTTCGGCTTCTTCCTTGATGAGGTCGAGGAAGGCGAGGCGCTTGATTTCCAGTTTTTCGTTGAGCACGAAGGAAATGCGGTCGTTCCAGGTGAGCGCCAGGCGGGTCGGGAGTTTGCCGGCGGCCAGGTGCGCCCTGATTTCGGCGCCGGCCTCGTCGGCGAGGGGGTGGCGGACGTAGCGCACGGCGGCTTTTTCATCGCCGGTGGCTTTCAGTTCGCAGTCGCGGTCGATGCTGAAGCCCGCCGGGGCTTCGCCGCCGGCCAGCCAGCCGGCCATTGCCGATTGCGGGGAATAGTGCGTGTGCAGCGCTTGCAGGGGGAATTCGTCGAGGCAGTGGCGCAGGTGCTCGATCACTTCCTCGGCCTTGGCGACGCTGGCGGCGTCGATGCAGCACCAGCCGCCGGCCGGGTCGAGCCAGACGAAGGTGCGGCGGCTGCGGGTGAAGGCGCGCGGCAGAAGTTCTTCGGTGACGCGCTCGCGCAATTCCTTCAACTGCTTGCGGCCCGGCGGGTAGCCCTGCTGTGCGGCCTGCGCCTCGGCGCGGGCGGCGGTTTCTTCGTTGATGACCGAGGACGGCAGCAGGCGCTGTTCGATGGTCAGCGCCAGCAGCCATTGCCGGTCGAGCGCATAGACCAGCCCGCCGTCCGGGCGCGGCGGCGTCCAGCCCCGGCTCATCGGCTGGTGGCCGGGGCAGCGGCTGAACAGGCCGCGCGCCAGTTGTTCTTCGAGACGGGCGGGGTCGATGTTCCACGGCTGCGCCAGCCGGTACAACTGAAGATTCTTGAACCACATGCGGTTGACTCTCACGAGAAGGCCGGCCCGCGGCTTGCGGATCGGCGGATTGGTTGAATGAATTGGCGCGCCGCGCGGCGTCAAATCCTGCGAAAGACGAGATCCCAGACGCCGTGGCCAAGGCGCAGGCCGCGCGTTTCAAATTTGGTTTGCGGGCGGTAGGCGGGGCGCGGCGCGAAGCCGGCCAGCCCCGCCGCCGAGCCGGCGGCGAGCGCGGTTTGCAGCGCGGCGGGGGCGGGGTTGGCAACGCTGTTTTCGAGGCTGGGTTCGCGGCTCAGCACGTCGAGCATTTGCAGGGCGTAGTTTTCCCAGTCGGTGGCGCAGTGCAGGTAGCCGCCCGGCTGGAGGCGGCTGGCGAGCAGGGCGACGAAGGGGGGCTGGATCAGGCGGCGTTTGTGGTGCCGGGTCTTGCGCCAGGGGTCGGGGAAGAAGATGTGGATGCCGGCGAGCGAGGCGGCGGGGAGCATGTCGCGGACGACTTCGACGGCGTCATGGTGGCCGATGCGCAGATTGGCGAGCTTCTTTTCGGCGATGAGCTTGCACAGCGCGCCGACGCCGGGCACGTGCACTTCCAGGCCGAGGTAGTCGTTTTCCGGGTGCGCGGCGGCGATGGCGGCGGTGGTTTCGCCCATGCCGCAGCCGATTTCGAGAATCTTCGGGGCGTCCCGGCCGAATGCCGCCGCCAGGTCGAGGGCTGCGGGCCGGTAGGGGATGCCGATGGCCGGCATCATCTGGGCGAAATGGCGCTGCTGGGCGTCCGAGGTGCGCCCGGCGCGGCGCACGAAGCTCCTGATGTGGCCGTGGCGGCGGGCTTCCTCGCTCATGAGCCGATCAGGCCGGCGAGCGGCGAGGAAGGATCGGCGCTGTAGTGTTTGCGCGGCATGCGCCCGGCGAGGAAGGCTTCGCGCCCGGCCTCGACGCCTTTTTTCATGGCGGCGGCCATCAGCGCCGGGTTGCCGGCGTGGGCGATGGCGGTGTTCATCAGCACGCCGTCGCAGCCGAGTTCCATCGCCACGGTGGCGTCCGAGGGGGTGCCGACGCCGGCGTCGACGATCACCGGCACGGTGATGGCGTCGATGATGAGGCGCAGGTTCCAGGGGTTGAGGATGCCCATGCCGGAGCCGATCAGCGAGGCCAGCGGCATGATGGCGACGCAGCCGAGGTCTTCGAGCATGCGGGCCTGGATGGGGTCGTCGGAGCAGTAGACCATCACCTCGAAGCCCTCCTTGACCAGCGTCGCGGCGGCTTTCAGGGTTTCCGGCATGTTCGGGTAGAGGCTGGTCGAGTCGCCCAGCACTTCGAGCTTGCACAGGGCGTGGCCGTCGAGCAGTTCGCGGGCCAGGCGCAGGGTGCGCACGGCGTCGTCGGCGGTGTAGCAGCCGGCGGTGTTGGGCAGGATGGTGAATAGCGAGGGCGGCACGGCGTCGAGCAGATTGGGCTGCCCCGCTTCCTGGCCGATGTTGGTGCGCCGGATGGCGACGGTGACGATCTCGGCGCCGGAGGCGTCGATGGCCGCCCGCGTTTCGGCGAAATCCTTGTACTTGCCGGTGCCGACCAGCAGGCGGGAACGATAGGTCTTGCCGGCGATGGTGAGTTGGTGCATGGGGGAATCCTTTGCTGGAGCAGCCTTTGCGGCGGGGTGGCGGGCCGGGGGCCGCCCTAGCCCCCGCCGACGGCGACGACGATTTCCAGGCGATCGCCATCGGCGAGCGGCGTTTCGGCGTGCCGGCCGCGCGGCACGATGTCGCCGTTGCGCTCGACGGCGATGCGCTTCTCCGCGTAGCCGAGCCGTTCGAGCAGCGCGGCGACGGTCAGCGGACCGGCGAACTGGCGGGCTTCGCCGTTGATGACGAGGTCGGGCATGGCTTCATCCTGGCCGCGGGCGGCTCATTTCCTGGCGGATTTTTCTTCCCGCGCCCGGACGATCAGCTTGTCGGCATTGGCCAGCATTTCGCTGAAATTGTCGCCGCCGGCCAGGTATTTGCCGTCGATGGCCAGGGCCGGCACGCCCTGAATCTTGTACGCCTGGACCAGTTGGTCGCTGCGCCGCACCTTGCTGTTCACACCGAAGGAATTGTAGGCTTCGGCGAATTTTTTCTGGTCGACGCCGTTTTTCGCCACCCATTCGGCGATGGCGCGATCCTCGAACAGGTTGATGCGCTGGACATGCACCGCCTTGAACACCTCGCCGTCGAGGCGGGCCAGGTCGCCGGTGACTTCGAGGGTGTAGTAGAGCTTGGCGATGTTGATCCAGGCGGCGCGGCCAAAGGTGACCGGCACCTTTTTGACGACGACATCGGCGCTCTGCCTGGCGATCCACGGCCCCATCAGCGGATGCAGATCGCTGCAATGCGGGCAGCCGTAGCTGAAAAATTCGAGCACCTCGACCTTGGCCGGGTTTTCGGTCGGCTGCGCCGGGGTGACCGGGGTGAATTCCTGGCCGGCGGCACTCGCCTGCGCGGCGGCGGCGAAAGTGAATACGGCGGCGGCGGACAGGGCGTTGATGAATCGGCGGCGGTCAAATTTCATGCTTGGCTCCTCATTTGGCTAATTGGGCTTCGATGCCGGATTTGGCGAGTTCGGCGCGCACGGCGTTCAGTTCGTCGATCTGGGTGAAGGGGCCGATGCGCACCCGATACAGGGTGCGATCCTGGATCATCACCTGCTGCACGACGGCCTCGATGCCCATGAAGGCCAGCTTGGCCCGCTGGTTGTCGGCGTCCTGCGCGGTGCTGAAGGAACCGGCCTGGAGAAAGAGCGGCGTCTTGCTCCCCTTGGCCTCGTCCTTGCCCGCATCCTTGGCGGCCTCCTTGCCCTTCTCCTCCTTCTTCGCCTCAGTGGGACGGCTGGCGGCGTCGGGCACGGCGTCGGCCTTGCCGGGCAGGATGTCATAGAACTGGAAGCGCCGCTCCGGCACCGGATCGCCCGGCTTGCCCGGCAGCGCCACCGGCTCGCCGTTTCTGGCCGGGGGCGCGCCGCCTTCGACCGGCGTCTGCTTGGCGAAGGGCAGCGGCGAATTGTTCAGATACCAGACCACCCCGGCGGCGATGACGACGCCGAGGACGAGGCCGATGAACATGCCGACCAGCGTGCCGCCGCCGGATTTTTTCGGGGCCGGGTGGCTCTTGCGGGATTTCACGTCGCGGCTCATTTCATTTCCTTACATCGATTCCGGGCAGCCGACGCCGAGTATGGCCAGGCCGTTGCGGATCACCTGGCGCACGGCCAGCGCCAGGGCGACGCGGGCGTCGCGCAGGGCGGCGTCGTCGACCAGCATGCGCTCGGCGTTGTACCAGCCGTGGAATTCGCCGGCCAGGTCTTTCAGGTAGAAGGCGATCAGATGCGGCGCCAGATCGCGGGCGGCGTTCTCGACGACTTCGCGGAACTGCGCGAGCAGGCTGGCGATCGCCAGTTCGCGGGGATGCTCGAGCGGGGTGAGGCGGGTTTCGGCCAGCGCCGCCAGATCGCCCGCCCACTGGTTGAGCACCGAGCAGATGCGGGCGTGGGCGTACTGGATGTAATAGACGGGATTCTCGTTGGTCTGGCTCTTGGCCAGATCGAGATCGAAATCGAGATGCTGGTCGGACTTGCGCAGCGCGTAGAAGAAGCGGCAGGCGTCGTTGCCGACCTCGCCGCGCAATTCGCGCAGCGTGACGAATTCGCCGGAGCGCGTGGACATCGAGACTTTCTGTCCGTTGCGGTAGAGCACCGCGAATTGCACCAGCGCCACTTGCAGGCGCTCGGCCTCCAGCCCCAGCGCCTTGACGGCCCCGGCGACGCGCGGAATGTAGCCGTGATGATCGGCGCCCCAGATGTTGATGATGCGGTCGAAACCGCGCTCGAATTTGTTCAGGTGGTAGGCGATATCGGAGGCGAAATAGGTATACAGCCCGTTTTCGCGCTGCACGACGCGATCCTTCTCGTCGCCGAAGGCCGTCGAGCGGAACCAGCGCGCGCCGTTCTGCTCGTAGAGATGGCCGTTTTGCGCCAGGCGCTCGACGCAGCGGGCGACCAGGCCGGTGTCGTAGAGCGCCTTCTCGGAAAACCAGACATCGAAATGCACGCCGAACTGCTCCAGATCCTCGCGGCAGTCGGCCAGTTGCTCGGTCAGCGCATGCTGGTGCACATAGCCCCAGTCGGCGCCGAGCAATTCCTTGGCCCTGGCGATCAGCGCATCGAGATGCAGCTCGCGCTGCTGCCTGGCCTCGTCGTCGGCGCGCCCGGCTTCCGGCAGGCCCGGCGTGCCGGATTGCACCGCCTCGCCGGGGCGCGCATGCCGGTCGCCGTGGGCATGGCGCAACTGCCCGGCCATCGCCCGCACATAATCGCCCTGATAGGCGTTGGGCGGAAACGGCACGGTCACGCCAAAGAGTTCCAGATAGCGCAGCCAGACCGAAAGACCGAGGATATCCATCTGCCGGCCGGCGTCATTGACGTAATACTCGCGGGTCACATCCCAGCCGGCGAAGGCCAGCAGGCTCGCGAGCGACGCGCCGTAGGCCGCGCCGCGCCCGTGGCCGACGTGCAGCGGGCCGGTCGGGTTGGCCGAGACGAACTCGACCTGCACCTTCTGGCCGCCGCCCAGTATCGAGCGGCCGTAATCCCCGCCCTCGGTCAGCACGGCGCGGACGACGCCGAGCTTCGCCGCCGGATCGAGCGTGAAATTGATGAAGCCCGCGCCGGCCACCTCCGCCTTCGCCACCAGCGCCGAAAGCGGCAATTCGACCAGCAGCCGGTTGGCGATTTCGCGCGGATTCTTCTTCAGCACCTTGGCCAACTGCATCGCCAGATTGGTGGCGAAATCGCCATGCGCCGGATCGCGCGGGCGTTCGAGATGAATCGGCAAGTCGGCGGCACCCGGCGCCACGCTTTCCAGCGAGCGGCGGATCAGGGAAATCAGTTGGGATTGGGCATCGTGAGCCATCGGTCTGCGGCGAAAAATTCAAAAACGCCGATTATACGCCGCCGCCGGGGCGAGCGCCGAACGGGGACGCCCATTCATGCGTCCGCCCCCGGAGCGCCGACCACGCCGCCAGCTTGGCCTCATAGCCGCGGGCGGCGTGGGCCGGGCTGGTCGACGGCAGGCGCTGGCAAGAAATGCCGGGCGGCGGGGCAACGTGGCGACGAAAAGCGGCCTCGGCGGCGGCGCCGTTGAAAGCGATGCGGCGGATGCCCGGATGGGCGGCGAAGAAGGCGGGAAAATCATTGACCCGCACCGAGGCGGGCGCGATATCGGCATCCAGGCTGCCGCGCCGCTCGCAGGCGGCGATCACGTCCCACAGCGCGACGCCGTTCGCCCGCAGGCATTGCAGGCGCGCCTCGTAGGGCAGATCGGCGGCAAAGCCGAAAAGCTCGCCCATGATGCGCCAGAAAGCATTGCGCGGATGCGCGTAATAGCGCCCCGCCGCAAGCGAAGCCTGCCCCGGCATGCTGCCGAGAATCAGCAGGCGGGCATCGGCGGCGGCCACCGGCGGCAGACCGCGCAGCAGGGGCGGGGCGGCAACAGCCATCGTCATTCCCGCGCAGGCGGGAATCCAGCCGGCGAGGCGGAGGGTGACACATTCATGGATTCCCGCCTGCGCGGGAATGACGGGTTCCGCGGGCGACGCCGATTCGCGCACGAAACGAACATCAGCCGCTCATCACGCGGTTCTTGCCGGAGCGCTTGGCGAGGTACATGGCGCGGTCGGCGCGGCGGATGGCGTCGATGCCGGATTCTTCGGCGCTCAATTGCGCCACGCCGGCGCTGAAGGTAATCAGGACTTTCTCGTTGCCGGCCAGGAAAAAGGTCTTGGTCAGCTCGCGTTGCAGGCGGATGATCGTGTCGATGCCGGCGTCCAGGCTGGTATCGGGCATCAGGATGACGAATTCCTCGCCGCCGTAGCGCGCCAGCACGTCGGTCAGGCGCAGGTTGGCGCGGGCGACCCTGGCGAGGTGGGCGAGCGCGTTGTCGCCGACATCGTGGCCGAGGCGGTCGTTGAGTTTCTTGAAATTGTCGATGTCGAGCAGGCTGACCGACAGCGGCGCATCGCGCCGCCGCATGCTGGCGATTTCGCGGGCCAGCGCCTCGTCCAGCCCCCGGCGGTTGAGCGCGTGGGTCAGGGGGTCGTGGCGGGCGAGCATGCTGGCGCTGTCCAGTTCGAGATGCAGGCGCACCAGTTGCGCCTCGGTCGAGCGCATTTTTTCTTGCAGGGTTTGCAGTTCCTGGTGCGAGGCGGCCGTTTCCTCGGCCATCGCGCGGGTCGCGCCGATGACATCCTTGAGCAGCGGCACCAGGTCTTCGATGCGGCTGGCGCGCTCGATGGCGATGGCGTCCCGTTCCAGCGCGCTCTGGAAATCGGTGCTCGAACGGCTCATCGCCGCCAGCCGCTCGATGAAGGCCGACAGCATTTCGCGCATTTCTTCCTGGGCCTTGATGGACTGGCGTCTGGCCTCGCTCTGCTTGGCGATCACGTCGCGCAGGCGCTCGGCCATGTCGTCGAGGTGGCGCAGCGTCAGGGGCGGCGTGATGACGGCCAGCAAGCCGTCGACCTGGCCCTTGAGCCAGGTGTCGTCGAGACTCAGTTCGCCGATGTTGCCGATGATGAGGCGCAGCAGCTTGAGCAGGGAATTCTTGATTTCCATCTGCTCCTCGGCGGCGGTGCGAACCGGGTGATCCAGTTCGGCCAGCGCGCTTTGCAGTTTCGAGGCATGCGGCGGCGTTTCGTGCAGGGCGGCGCGCAGGGCGCCGAACATTTCGCTGGCCACGCGGTCCTCGTTGCCCAGCGCCGGGCGCACGCTTTCGATGAAGCGCGCCAGATGCGCCGCCAGTTCCGCCGGCAGCGGCGGTTCCGGGGGCGATTCGGCGGCGGGCTGGCGGGCGATTTCGGCGTAATAGGCCTGATAATTTTCCGGCGTCGGCGACACGCGTTCGCGCACCATGCGCTTGAGGGCGCGGCGGGCGATTTCGTTGGGATTGTTCGTGTCGGTCATCGCGGGTTTCGGAAAGGCTCGGATCAAGGTCGCGGGCACACTGCGAGATGCCGCTCATCCTATCCCCGATGGCATGGCATCGGCAACGCCGCGATCGGCAAAAATGTCATTTTTTGCGAAGTTTTCAACAACTTGGGAAAATTTGGGCGATATCTGGAGCGGGCGGCCGCATTTCGCCGAGAATCGATAATTGAGTGTTGTCATTCTGCGCGGAGCGGAGCGAAGCGTAGTCGCAGAATCCACGAGCCGCATGGATGCTGCGACTACGCGCAGCATGACGCAGCGGGAATGTTCAATGCCTAATTGCCGGGTCAATAACGCGCGGGCGCGTCACCGCATGCCACATGCCGATCCAAACCGCTCTAGAATCGGCGGCCCACCATCGAACGGCCAGCCCATGCGTCCCTCGCGCTCCCAATATCTCGATCTTCCCACCGTCCGCCTGCATATCCGCCGCTGGGGCGATCCGGCGGCGCCGACGCTGTTCTTGCTGCATGGCTGGATGGACGTGTCGGCTTCGTGGCAATTCGTCGTCGACGAACTGCGCCGCGACTGGAATATCGTCGCCCCGGACTGGCGCGGCTTCGGCCCGTCGCAGTGGTTGCGGCGCCCCTATGTCTTTGCCGACCATATCGCCGATCTGGAGGCCATCGTCGATCATTACGCGCCGGATGGCCGGGTGCGCCTGGCCGGGCACAGCATGGGCGGCATCCTCGCCACCCTGTACGCCGGCATCCGGCCGGAGCGCGTCGAGCGGCTGGTTTCGCTGGAAGGCTTCGGCATCGCGCCGATGACTTCCGACATGGCGCCGCTGCGCTTTCGGCAATGGCTGGATCAACTGCGCGCGCCGCCGCACATGCACGCCTACCCGGATCGCGCCGCCTTCGCCCGCCGGCTGTTGAAGACCGATCCTTTCCTGACGCCCGCCCGGGCCGATTTCCTGTCCCGCCATCTGGCGCGCATCGGCGACGGGCGCACGCGCGGCGACAAGCGCCGGCACGGCGTGATCTGGAACGGCGACCCCTGGCACAAGGCGGTGTCGCCGCACCTGTTCCGCCTGGAGGAATCGATGGCCATCTGGCGGCAGGCGCGCTGCCCGGTGCTCTGGGTGGCCGCCCGCCAGTCGTGGGTGGTGCGCGATTACGCCACCCGCCCCGGCGACTGGGAGGCCCGCCGGGCCTGCTTCGCCGATGTGCGCGAAGAATGGATCGAAGATTCCGACCACATGCTGCACCACGACCAGCCGGCGGCCGTCGCCTCGCTGATCGAGCAGTGGTTTGCCTGAGGCTTGATTTGAATGCTTGCCTTGGCTAAATCGGGATAGGCATAATCCGCCCATTACCACTTGTTGGTTATATTCTGATTATGCCGTTTTTCGCCATCATCGCACCTCCTGAACGGCATACAACATCAGCATGCCGCCATTCCGCTGAGGGAAATCGATACCGGCCATCGAACGCCGGAAGGATGGGGCAATGAAACAACTGCGGGTCGTCATCGGCCTCCTGGTCGTCGTTCTGTTGCTGCTGGCCGGCCTCAACTGGTATCACCTGTATGTTTTCGAGAAAATTCTGACCGTCAGCGTGCTGGAAGGTCTTACCGCCACCGTCAGGCAAAAGACCCGGCAGATCGACCAGTATTTCGGCGAGCGCATCGCCGACGCCCGCACCTACGCAAGCCAGCCGGAATTGCGCGACGCCCTGAAAGGCAAGGTGCAGCAGTCCCGCCAGAACATCCTCGACAGCAACATTCCCAAACCGGCGCAGGATCAGCTCAACACCATCAGCAAGCACGGCAGCTATCACGACGTGCTCCTGATCGACGCCGCCGGCAACGTCGTCTATTCGCTGCAGGGCGAGCCGGACTGGCACAGCAACCTGCTGCGCGGGCCGTACCGCGAATCCGGGCTGGCCGACGCTTTCCGCCAGGCGATGAGCACGCTGCGCATCAGCCAGATCCGCTTCGACCCCTATCTGCCGACGGCCGGGCGCATCGCCGCCTTCATCGTGGCGCCCGTGCTCGACGACGGCAAGGCGATCGGCGCCCTGGCCATGCAGATCGATCTGGCCGACATGGAGCTGACCTTCAGCACGCAAATCGGGCGCGGCTCGCTCGATCATCTGACGGTGGCCGTGCGCGACGGCGCGATGGTGCGCTACGCCGTGCCGCCCGCCGCCTGGGACGAGCCGCCGTTCGCCCGCGAGATTCCCTTCGTGCATGTCGAAGGGCCGATGCGGCGCGCGCTGATCGGCGAAAACGGCAGCGCCATCATCGATGACGACGGCAAGGGGGAACCCATCGCCGCCAGTTGGGATTTCCTGCCGGCGGTCGGCTTTGGCGTCGTCGTCCAGACCGATGCCGGCGAGGCGCTGGCCCCGCTGCATCACCAGCAGCGCACGGTGCTGCTGCTGTTGCTGGGCATCATGGGAATCTTCGTGGCGACGGCGCTGTTGTTCCGCCGCAGCCTGATCGCCAGCGACGCCGCCGTCACCACCGAAAAGAGCCGCCACCACGCCATGATCGAGGGCATGAACGACGGCATCATCGTGCTCCGCCCGGAGGCGGGCGGCGAGTATTTCAGCATCGTCGATCTCAACCCGGCCGCCGAGCGCATCACCAGCGTGCGCCGCGAGGAGGTCATCGGCCGCACCCTGCATCAGGTGTATTCCGGCCTCGAAGCCGCCGGCATCCTGCCGGTCATCCGCCGCGTCGCCGCCAGCGGCGGTTCCGAGTCGATCGAGATGGCCTATTACCATGACGAGCGCGGCTTCCCCGGCCTGTGGATCGAAAATGACGTGATCGGCCTGCCCGGCGGCGAAATCCTCGCGGTCATCCGCGACATTTCCGCCAGGAAGGAAGCCGAGGACGCCCTCAACCATTCGCTGGCCGGCCTCAACGAAGCCCAGCGCATCGCCCGCCTGGGCAGCTGGCGCTATGAGGCGCTGGGCAACCGGATGCACTGGTCGGACGAGGTCTTCCGCATCCTCGAACTCGATCCGCAGCGGCACAGGGCGAATCAGGACACCTACTTCAGCCTCGTCCACCCCGACGAGCGCGAATCCGTCCGCCATACCTGCATGGACATGCTGCAACGCCCCGGCGAGCGCAAGCTGCTCCACCGCCTGCTGCTCGCCAGCGGGCGCATCAAATTCGTGCGCGCGCGCATCGAAACGCGCTTCGCGGCCGACGGCGCGACGCTCGCCTCGCACGGCACGGTGCAGGACATCACCGAATTCCAGCAGACCAGGGAGGCGCTCGAACTCTACGCCAGCGTCTTCCAGAACAGCGGCGAGGCGTTGATGATTACCGATCACAACAACCGCATCATCGCCATCAACCCGGCCTTCGTCCGGCAGACCGACTACATGCCCGAAGAAGTCTTGGGCAAGAACCCCAGCTTCCTGTCCTCCGGCCTCACCCCGCTGGAAACCTACCAGGCGATGTGGGCCGGGCTGAACCAGAACGGCTACTGGCAGGGCGAATTGTGGGACCGCAGCCGCAGCGGCCGCGTCTTTCCCAAGTGGGCGGCCATTTCGGCCATCCGCAACGAGCAGGGCGTGGTCACCCATTACATGGCCGGCTTCACCGACATCAGCAAGCGCAAGAAAGACGACGAGCGCCTCGACCACCTGACCCACCACGACTCGCTGACCGGCCTGTTCAACCGCTACGACCTGGAGATTCGGCTGTCCCAGGCGCTCCTCTCGGCGCGCCGGGAAAACCAGGTGCTGGCCGTGCTGTTCATCGACCTCGACCACTTCAAGATCATCAACGACACCCTCGGCCACCAGATGGGCGACCTGGTGCTCATCGAAGCCGCCCACCGCCTGCGCACCTGCATCCGCGACAGCGACATCGCCGCCCGCCAGGGCGGCGACGAATTCGTCATCGTCGCCAGCGCCCTCAACCTGCCCTCCGACGCCTCCCCCATCGCCGACAAGATCCTGCGCAAGCTGGCCGAACCCTACGACATCGCCGGCAACCGCCTGCACACCAGCCCCAGCATCGGCATCTCCATCTTCCCCAACGACGGCGAGGACGCCGCCACGCTGATGAAACACGCCGACGCCGCGATGTTCCACGCCAAGGAACAGGGCCGCAACAACTCGCAATACTTCACCGCCAGGCTCAACGTCATGGCCGGCGAGCGCCTGAGCCTGGAACGCGACCTGCGCATCGCCATCGCCGAAAACCAGTTTGAATTGCACTACCAGCCGCAATTCGCCGCCGACGCCGAAGCCTTCGCGCAGCCGGTCGCCGTCGAAGCCCTGATCCGCTGGCGCCACCCGCAGCGCGGCATGATCCCGCCCGACCGCTTCATCCCCGTCGCCGAGGACAACGGACTGATCTCCGCCATCGGCGACTGGGTGCTGCGCGAAGCCTGCAACCAGTTGGCGCAATGGAAGCGCGAAGGCATCGGCCCGCGCCGCGTGGCGGTGAACATCTCCGCCCGGCAATTGCGCACCGCCGACCTGGTCGATCAGGTCGCCGGCATCCTTGCCCACTACCAGTTGGAAGAAGGCGAACTGGAACTGGAAATCACCGAATCGGTCGCCATGAGCAACCCGACCAACGCCCTGGCGCAACTGGAGGCGCTGCGCGAACTGGGCGTGACGCTGGCCATCGACGATTTCGGCACCGGCTACTCCTCGCTTGCCTACCTCAAACGCCTGCCCGTGCAGGTGCTCAAACTCGACCGCGCCTTCGTCCGCGACATCGAAACCGACGAAAACGACGCCGCCATCAGCAGCGCGACGCTGGCGCTGGCGCGCAGCCTGGGCCTGAAAGTGGTGGCCGAAGGCATCGAAACCGAAGGCCAGAGCCGCTTCCTGCGCGCCCACGGCTGCGACCTGCTGCAAGGCTACCTCTACGGCCGCCCCGAACCCGCCGCCACCCTGGCCATCCGCTGGCGGAACGGCGCGTAGGGCGAGCCTTGCCCCGCCAACCGCCGCAACGACGGCCTCACGACTTCAGCAATTCCTCGCGCGCGCCGAGCCAGCGTTGCAGGTGGGCTTCGGCCAGGGCCGGGTGGGCGGCCAGCATTTCTTCGGCGGCCGGGCGGGCGAGTTCGACGAGGTCGGCGTCCGCTTCGAGATCGGCATAGCGCAGCAGCGGCACGCCGCTCTGGCGGGCGCCGATGAATTCGCCGGGGCCGCGCAATTGCAGGTCGCGGCGGGCGATTTCGAAGCCGTCGCTGTGCTCGAAAATGATTTTCAGGCGCTGGCGGGCGACTTCGCCAAGCGGCCCGGCGTAGATCAGCACGCAGCTCGACTCGAAGCCGCCCCGCCCGACCCGCCCGCGCAACTGGTGCAGTTGCGAGAGGCCGAAGCGTTCGGCGTGTTCGATGACCATCAGGCTGGCGTTGGGCACGTCCACCCCGACTTCGATCACCGTCGTCGCCACCAGCACGTCGATGCCGCCCGCGGCGAAGGCGGCCATCACCGCCTGCTTGTCGTCGGCCTTGAGCCGCCCGTGCGCCAGGCCGACGCGCAAGGCCGGCAGATCGGCCTGGAGTCTGGCGAAGGTTTCCTCGGCGGTCTGCAACTGGAGCGCCTCCGATTCTTCGATCAGGGGGCACACCCAGTACGCCTGCCGCCCTTCCTCGACGTGCTTCCTGACGAAGCCGACCACGTCGGCGCGGCGGTTGTCGGCGACCAGCCGGGTCTTGACCGGAGTGCGCCCCGGCGGCAGTTCGTCGAGCACGGTGACATCGAGGTCGGCGTAATAGCTCATCGCCAGCGTGCGCGGGATGGGCGTCGCCGACATCATCAACTGGTGCGGATTCTCGCCCTTCTTCTTCAGCGCCAGACGCTGCGCGACGCCGAAGCGGTGCTGCTCGTCGACGATGACGAGGCCCAGCCGGGCGAAATCGACGCCTTCCTGGATCAGCGCGTGGGTGCCGACCACCAGCTGCGCGCCGCTGGCCGCCGCCGCCAACTGCTCGCGCCGCGCCTTGCCCTTCTGGCTGCCGGACAGCCAGGCGACGGCGACGCCGAGCGGTTCGAGCCAGGCGCGCAATTTCTGGTGATGCTGTTCGGCGAGTATTTCGGTCGGCGCCATGAAGGCCGCCTGCCAGCCGGCCGAGATCGCCTGGCAGGCGGCCAGCGCGGCGACGATGGTCTTGCCCGCGCCGACATCGCCCTGCAACAGGCGCTGCATCGGATAGGGCCGGGCGAGGTCGGCGGCGATTTCGGCCGCCGCCCGCGCCTGCGCGCCGGTCAGGCCGAACGGCAGACTGGCCAGCAGGCGAGCGGCGAGATCGTCCTGCGCCGCCAGCGCCGGCGCGCCCTGCTCGCGGCGGGCGAGCCAGGCGCGGCGCAGCGACAGTTGCTGGGCCAGCGCCTCGTCGAACTTGATCCGCCGCCAGGCCGGGTGATGGCGCGCCTGCAAGGCATCCACGTCGGCATCCGGCGGCGGCGCGTGCAGGTAGCGCAGGCTGCGCGCGAAACCCGGCAGTTTCAGGCGCTGGCGCAGGTCGTCGGGCAGCGTGTCGGGCAGTTCGGCCCCGGCCAGCGCCGCGCCGACCAGCTTCTGCAGGGCCGAGTTGGCGACCCCGGCGGTCGAGGGATAAATGGGCGTCAGCGCCGCCGGCAGCGGTTCGCCGTCGTTGATGCGGCGATAACGCGGATGCGCCATTTCCAGCCCGAAAAAGCCGCCGCGCACCTCGCCGAAAACGCGGATGCGCGCCCCTTCGGCCAAAACCGCCTGCTGCCCCGGATAGGCATTGAAAAAGCGCAGCACGATCTCGCCGCTGTCATCGACGGCGCGCACCAGCAACTGCCGGCGCGGACGAAACTGCATCTCGTTGTGCGTGACGGTGAGTTCCAGTTGCACCGGCTCGCCGCCCAGCGCGCGGGCGATGGGGGTCAGGCGCGTCTCGTCCTCGTAGCGCAGGGGCAGGTGCAGCAGCAGATCGGCCTCGCGGCTGAGGCCGATCCTGGCGAGCTTCTTCCTCAGCGCGTCGGAAGCTCGGATCGGGGCCTGCGCCCGCTCCGCGCTCATCCGCCGATGTGCATCACCGCGTCGGCCTCGACCAGCGCGCCGCGCGGCAGCTCCTTGACGCCGACGGCGGCGCGGGCCGGATAGGGTTCGCTGAAATAGCGCGCCATGACCTCATTGACCCTGGCGAAATGAGCAAGATCGGTGAGAAACACATTGAGCTTCACCACATCGGCCAGCGTTCCGCCCGCCGCCTCGGCGACGGCCTCGAGATTGTCGAAGACGCGGACGATCTGCGCCTCGATTCCTTCCGCCATCTGCATGCTCGCCGGATCGAGGCCGATCTGCCCCGACAGATAAACCGCGCCGCCGACCCGCACGGCCTGCGAATAAGTGCCGATGGCGGCGGGAGCGTTCGGCGTGGCGATGATGGTTCTGGACATGACGGTTGCTCTCCGAAAAACTGAAAGCCGCATTGTAGACCGGCGCGACGGCGCGGGATCGGCGCAATGCGCTGCGTGCGCCCTGCGCCCCCTGTCCAGCCCCACGGCCTTCGTCATTCCCGCAGGCGGGAATCCACGGGCGTCTCCCCATGCAGCGCCAGTTGGATTCCCGCTAACTCCATTTCCACTTCAAGCGTTAAATTATTGAGATGGCCCGTCATTCCGCGCGTAGTCGCGGAATCCATGCGGCATCTGGATTCTGCGACTACGCTTCGCTACGCGCAGAATGACGACGGGCACTATTGTTGTCGTTTTGAAGTAAAAATCGAATAAAGCCATGCGGGAATGACGAATTTCCAATGGCCGCGCCGATGCCCCGGATGGCGCATGGCATCGCCATTTGCCATTGCCCCGCCCCCGAATTCAGCGCCGCTTTGGCGGGGCGAGCAGGATGGTCTGGATGCCCTGTTCCTTCAGCCGCGCCTGGGCGGCTTCGGCTTCCTGGCGGGTGCGGAAGGGGCCGACCTGGACGCGGGTTTCCAGTGTCGAGGGAACGCCGCTCAGCGACAGTTTGGCGCGCAATTCCTCGGCCAGATCGGCGCTGGAAAAGACGCCCGCCTGCAACACGAAGCCCGCCCCTGGCCGCGCCGCCGGTCTGGCGGTCTGGGCGGCGTGTTCCACGGGGGCGGCGGGCGGGGCGGCCGGTTGCGGCGGCGCGCTTTCTTCGGCCACCGGCGGCGGGGCCGCAGCCGGGGCGGCGGCGGCCGGCGGGCGGCGGACCGGGTGGATGGCTCTGGTTTCCGGGGATGGGGCAGCCGACGGAGCCGGTTCGGCGATTGGCTTGATGGCAGGCTCGGCAGCGGGAGCCGGTTCGGGCGGCGCTTCCGCCACGCCGCCGGGCGGCTGTTCCGGCGTGGCCGGGGCCGGGGTCAGGGGTTGCGAGACTTCCTTCTTCGGGGCGACCGGCACCGGCTCCTGGAATACCGGCGCTTCCGCTTCGTCCGGCGTACCCGCCAGATGGTCGAAGAAGGCCAGCACGGCGAGCAGCACGGCGACCAGCGCGCCCGCCACCGCCAGCCGCCGGAGCAGCGTGCCGCGCTCGGTTGCCGTTTCTTCCGTCGTCTCCTGCTCGTCTGTCGTCGCCATGCTCACCCTTCCTGTTTTTTCGCCAGCGCCGCCACCAGTTCCGCCTCGGCGCGGGCAATGCCGCAGCGTTCGGCGATGATCGCCGGGTCATAGCCCGCCGCCGCCATCTGCATCGCGTCGCCGTAGATCGGCGAGGCCGCCTGGGCGGCTTGCAGATGCGCCAGATCCTGCTGCATGTCGTCGCGCAGCGCCGCCACTTCGCCGCGCAGCGCGTCCACTTCGTCGCGCAGTTGAAGCACTTCCTGTTCCAGCCGCTGACGCTCGAATTGTTCGGCGACGCGGCCGGCCCACGCCGGCTGTTCCGGCGGCGCGGCGGCCTCGGCCGGCGGCTGGGGCGGCGCGGCGGGCGGCGGCGGGCGGCGCAGGCCGGCCATGCGCCGCAGCACGATGGCGATATAGGCGAGGATCAGCGCGATCAGCGCGATCACGCCTTCGCGCCAGCCGATCGCCAGGCCGCCGAATTCCACGGCGCTAGAAACCGAGCGAGTACTGGAGGCCGACGATATGGGCGCCCGTGTCATATCTGCCGCGCAGCAGATTGGCGCCCTGGGCCTGGGCGATCCTGGCGTCCTTCATCAGCAGGTAGGAATAGCCCGCGTCGAGGCGGCCAAACTGGCCGAGCAGCCATTGCCCGCCGAAGGACAGGCGCAGGCTGCTTTCGTCCGGCAGGCGGGCGGTGCGGCGGCTGTCGCCGACCGGATTGCGTTCCCAGGCGAGGCCGAACTTGAACTTGAACAGGTCGCTGAAGCGGTAGGCGGCGCCCCAGGCGATGCGCCAGGAGTTGCCCCGGTTGAAGCTTTCGCTGGCGAGCGGCGCGGCGCTGCCGCGCTCGACGAAATCGATGCGCTTGAGGGTATTCCAGCGGGTGTAGGAGAGATCGCCCATCGCTTCCCAGCGATCCGACACCTGTTGCCAGACGGACAGGATGGCGGTGTCCGGCAGCTTGACGGCGGCCCGCGCGGCCTGGCCGTCGGCCTGGGCATCCAGCTCGTGCTTGATCGCCGAGCGGTAGGAGAGGCCGACGCGCATGGCCGGCGACAGCGTGAACAGCGCGCCGGCGTTCCAGCCCCAACTGCCGTCGTCGCCCTTGAGGCGCTGGCCGGCGCGGCTCAGGTCGGCATCGATGGTCTGATAATTGACGCCCAGGCCGAGCGCGACGCGCTCGCTGACCCGGTAGGCGATGGCCGGGTTGACGTTGAGGGTGCGTATCTCGGTTTTTTGCGCGAAGGCGCCGCCGATCCAGCCGGCATCGTAGTCGAGGTCGAGGGCGAATGGCCGGGTGATGCCGACGCCCACCGCCAGATCGTCGTTCAGCCGCCAGCTCAGGCTGCCGTTCGGCGCGGCCAGCCAGCGTCCGGCGTCGCCGCCGTCGCCGCCGCTGCCGGTCGAGCCTCTATCCTTGAATTCGACACTGGGCCGCAAGCCGGTCAGGCCGGCGGAAAACTGCACGCCCTCCAGCCGCGCCATGCTGGCCGGGTTGTAGTAGATTGCGGCGGCGCTGTCGGCGACGGCCGCCGAGCCGGCGTGGGCGACGCCCAGGCCGGCGGCGTCCTGCTCCCAGTTCTGGAAGCCGGCGGCGGACGCGGCGCCGGAAGCGGCGGCGAGCAGCATGGCCGGCAGGACGCGCAAGGTCGATTGGTTCATCGCTTCGTTCCTCGAAGGCGGTTTTTCATGATCGTGTGATTTTATTCCAAATTGCCGCCGGTTTCGGCGGGCAGCGGACGTTTGTTGCCCTGGGCGTCGATGGCGACATAGGTCAGTTCGGCTTCGGTGACCTTGACGGTGATCTGGGCCGGGTAATTGCGCTCGGCGTAAACCTCGACCCGCACCGTGACCGAGGTTCGGCCAGTCCTGACGATGTCGGCATAGAAACTGACGATGTCGCCGACCGAAATCGGCTGCTTGAACAAAAAGGAATTGACCGACACCGTGGCCACCCGCCCGCGCGCCCGGCGCATCGCGGGAATGGCCCCGGCCACGTCGACCTGGGCCATGACCCAGCCGCCGAACACGTCGCCGTTCGGATTGAGATCGGCCGGCAGCGGCACCAGCCGCAGGACCACGTCGCGCTTCGGAAGCTGGCAGGATTCGTTCATGATCGGTTTTCGTTGGTCGATGACAAAGCGGATTGTCCCGGAAAGGCGCTGGTTTTCATATACTGGCGGGCTGTCCCTTCACTGCCCGCCCGCCATGCGCCGCGCCTCCGCTTCTGCCAAACCTCCCGCCGGACAACCGCTGCCGGATTCCAACGTGTGGCTGACGCTGCACACCCTGTTCCCCTATCTGTGGCGCTACCGCCTGCGCGTCGTGCTGGCGCTCGGCTGCCTGGTCGGCGCCAAGATCGCCACGGTCGGCGTGCCGATGGTGTTCAAGGACATGATCGACGGCCTGGCCCCCGGCCAGCAGGCGCTGGCCCTGCCGGCCCTCCTGCTGCTCTTGTACGGCGCGCTGCGCTTCGCCTCGGCGCTGTTTACCGAATTGCGCGAAATCCTGTTCGCCCGCGTCACCCAGCGCGCGGTGCGGCAAGTGGCGCTGGAAGTCTTCGGCCACCTGCATTCGCTCAGTCTGCGCTTTCACCTCGAACGGCAGACCGGCGGCGTGTCGCGCGACATCGAACGGGGCAGCCGCTCGATCTCCAGCCTGATTTCCTACACCCTCTACTCCATCCTGCCGACCCTGGTCGAAGTCGGGCTGGTGCTCGGCATCCTGTTCGTCAATTACGACGCCGGCTTCGTGCTCATCACCGCGCTGTCGCTCGCCGCCTACATCGTGTTCACCATCAAGGTCAGCAACCGGCGCATCGACATCCGCCGCCGGGTCAATGAAAGCGACTCGGCGGCCAACACGCGGGCCATCGACAGCCTGCTCAATTACGAAACGGTCAAATATTTCAACAACGAAGCCTGGGAAGCGGCGCGCTACGACGAACAGATGCTCAAATGGGAAGAAGCCGCCACGCGCAGCCAGAAAACCCTCGCCTTCCTCAACATCGGGCAGCAAGCCATCATCGTCGCGGGCGTCACCGCGATGATGTGGCGGGC